>JAABUN010002587.1_pt1 | contig 31403 bp, 28 predicted proteins | sample 5559311 | NCBI WGS metagenome assembly JAABUN01 (sample SAMN10711877, study PRJNA513370) | rock metagenome | isolation source: Antarctica rocks | place: Antarctica: Victoria Land, Siegfried Peak sud | reverse complement strand
TGTTCAGCCAGCTGGAGGCGATGGGCGTGCAGCGCCTGCGCGCCCGCGCCAACCCCGGCCTGCACCTCAAGCTCCACGCCTCCCTCCTCGCCGCCACCATCGCCAATGCCGACTAGCAATCAGGGTATCACTATCTGCCCTCCGGCGCGCAAAACGTTGCACCGCCGCCGATTCGTCCATGGCTCCCGATACCTGAGCCGCCCTCATGCTCCCCACCGGGGGAATCGTGCGGTACAATGCCGAGCGGTCGCCCGCATCGGCGGCGGGGGGTATGCGGCGATAGTGTGCTGACAGGGAGTGGTATGCGCTACAAGCGACTCGGCAATTCCGGCCTCAAGGTTTCCGTCGTTGGCCTCGGCGGCAACACCTTCGGGCGCTATGTGGACGAGGCGGGCACGGCCCGGATCCTCCACCACGCGCTCGATCTCGGCCTCAACTTCTTCGACACCGCCGATGCGTATTCGCAGGGCGTGTCGGAACAGCACGTTGGCAAAGCGCTGGCCGATCGGCGCGAACGGGCGGTGATCGGCAGCAAGGTGGCATTGAAGATGGGCGACGGCCCGAACGATGTCGGCCTCTCGCGCCACCATATCATCGCCGGCGTGGAGGCGAGCCTGCGCCGCCTGGGGACCGACTACCTCGATCTCCTCCAGGTCCATCAATGGGACAAGGACAGCCCGATCGAGGAGTCGCTGCGCGCCCTCGATGATCTGGTCCGGTCGGGCAAGGTGCGCTATCTCGGCTGCTCCAACTTCACCGCCTGGCAACTGGTGCAATCGCTCTGGGTGGCGGATAAACGCGGCTACGCCCCGTTCATCTCGGTGCAGCCGCGCTACAGCCTGCTCGACCGCGCGATCGAGGCCGAACTGGTGCCGGCCTGTCGCACGTTCGGCGTCGGCATCGTGCCCTACAGCCCGCTCGCGGGCGGCATCCTCACCGGCAAGTATCGGGGCGGCGCGCGACCGGTCGGGGCGCGCGGCACCGACCAGGAGGGCGCGGGCTTCTTCCAGCGTCAACTCGCCGGGAAGGACGAGGCGGCGGTCGAGCGACTGGCCGGGTGGGCCGAGGCGCGCGGCAGGACGATCGGCGAGCTGGCGGTCGCCTGGCTCGCCTCGCAGCCGGAGGTCTCAACGGTGATCGCGGGCGTCACCTCGATCGAACAGGTGGAGGCGAACGTCCGCGCCGCCGCGTGGGAACTGCGCGCGGACGAGGTGGCCGAGGTCGCCGCGCTCGTCGGTTAAGGGCCGCGCGCGCGCCGCCCGGCTCGTCCGGGTCCGGTCGGGCGGCGCGCGGCGGTGTGTGAGAACGGGGTACGACCGATGTCCGCTCCTCCCGACGTGGGGACCGCGCTCGATCAGGAACTCTTGCTACGGTGGTTCCCGCCCTATCGCGTCATCCTCTATAACGACGACGTTCACGGCATGGATGACGTCGTGACGGCGCTGATCAAGGCGGTCCCCGGCCTCAACGAGCGCAAGGCGATCCTGATCATGCTGGAGGCGCATCTCGCCGGGCGGGCCACCGTCATCATCTGCGCCCGCGAGCAGGCGGAATATTACGCCGAACGTCTCGGCACCTTCGGCCTGACGGTGACGATCGAGGCGACCGAGTGACGTGGCGCGGCGCGGCTGACCGTGCCGGAGCGGGAGAGGTGATGGCGGTAGAGCCCGTAGCGGATACCCTCGCCGATGATGCGCTGGCGCGCTGGCGCTATCTCGTCGCGCGCCGCGAGGCGGTCATCGGCGCGATCCGCGCCCGTCACGGCGACGAGGGCGACTACTGGACCGCCCGCGCCGCGACGATGGCCCCGCAAATGCGCCTGGATCCCGAGCGCGCGGTGCCGCCGCTCGATCTGCTGCTGGCGGCGGTCGATCGCGCGACCACGGTCCTCGATGTCGGCGCGGGGTGGGGGCGCTTCACCATCCCGCTGGCCCGCGCGGCGCGGCTGGTGACGGCGGTGGAGCCTTCGGCCCCGCTCCGCGCCTTCCTGCGCGACAACGCGGCCGAGGCCGGGCTGGATGGCGAGCGGCTGCGGATCGTCGAGGCGAACTGGGCGGATGCCGAGGTGCCGCCCGCCGATCTGGTCCTCTGCGCCAACGTGTTGACCCCGCTGGCCGATGTCGGGCCGTTCCTCCGCAAACTCGACGCCCATGCGTCGCGCCGCTGCTACGTGGTCCTCCGCGCCACGCCGCTTGACGCGCCGCTGGGGGCACTCTGGCAGGCGGTTCACGGCGTCCCCTACCCGCGTGAGACGACCCACGCCGACGCCTATGCCGCCCTGGACGCGCTCGGCATCCGCGCCCAGATCACGGTCCTGCCCACGCCCTCCTCGCCCTGGAACTTCGCTTCGTCCGAGGCGGCGGCCACGTTCGTCCGTGAACGCCTCTGGCTCGGCCCCGTCGGGCGCGACGCGCGGGCCGACGCGCTCGTTGCGGCGTGGCTGCGCGCGGCGCTGACCCGCGATGGGGAGCGCTGGGTGATCCCCGCACCCGAACCGCGCCAGGCGGTGTTGTGGTGGGAGAAATCATAGTCGCGCCCACGTTGAAAGGCCTGCCGCTCCAGACCCCACCTCCGCAGTTCAGGATTGCTTTCGTCACGCCCGGCTCAAGACATCGTGGACATGATCGGCGTCCCCGGCGAGCGCCTGGGCGAGCGGTAGGTGGCGTGCGAACCTCCACGACCGGTCGATCGGCGCGCGTGGGGCGTCTGTCGTGGCGATGTAGCCCGCCTCGACGAGTGGATAGAGCGGTATCCGAGCCATCTCGAAAGGGAGGGCCCGCAGCTCCGCCGTCGACAATGGGCGCGATGCGACCAGTTGGTAGCGCCGCAAGAGCCGGGCAGCCTTCAGCAGCGCCGACTCGGCGAATGGTGCGCCATCGACCGCAACGCCGAACCGATCGAGCATCCAGTAGAGGGCGTGCGCGAGATCGTAAATCCGTTCTCGCTCGTCCAGGAAGTCGAAATCCAGGATCGCCGCGACCCGATCGTCGCGGATCAGCACATTGTCCCCGCCGTAGTCGCCGTGCGTGAGACCGCGCGCAAGCGTGGGGCCGTAGCATTGTCGCTCGATGGCCAGATCGCGCAAGAGCGCCTGTGTTTCCCGTCGTGCGACCGCCGCCGCCGCGTAACCCCGTTCGCCGCGCAAGGCCGCGAAAGCCTGCTCGGTTTCGGCCAGCATCAGCAGTGCCGTGTCCGGGTCGGCATAGCTGCTGTACGGGGCTGGCGATACCGCGCGAGGGTCGAGGTCGTCCAGCGCCGCATGGAGGCGTGCGAGCGTTGCGAAGGCTGCTTCTCCCCGCTCCCAGGTATCGACAGGGCCATCGTTCGCGACGTACTCGCCGACCTCCGCCAGACGATCCTCGATCCATATCCATGTCGCGCCAGCGCGCGTCCGCAGCACCTCGGGGAGCGGGCAGCCGGCGGCGCGCAACTGGTGCGACGCATGATGTACCGCCGTGAGTCGGTCGGGGGTGGTCCAGGGGCGGTGGACGCGAAAAACCACCGCGCCGCCTGTGGTGGCTACCCAGGACACGCCATTCACGGCACCGCCGAGCGGTCGGGCAACAGCGGCGGTCAGGTGCAGACCATACGCGGCAGCGATGGCACGGATGTCCGCAGCGCGCAACACCCATTGCGGGCCGACAAGGAGACCGTCGAACATCGCGCTCCGAGCGTTATTGCCCGGCACATCACCGGTGTCGCCCGCCCCGCTCAAGGAAGCGGCGGCACTGGCGGCACGGGTGGTAACGTCGGCACCGGCGGCACTGGCGGCGGGGCGGGTGTCGGGGTCGGTGGTAACGGCGGCAGGGTCGGTACTGGCGGTGGTGGCAACGTCGGGATCGGCGCGGGCGGCAGGGTTGGGACGGGCGGAGTGGGCGGAGCGGGGGCAGGTGGGGCCGGGACGGGCGGTATGGTCGGCACTGGTGGGGCGGGCGGGACAGGCGGCGAGGTCGGCACAGGGGCGGGCGGCACGGTCGGGGCTGGGACCGGCGCGGGTGGTTCGGGGACCGGCGACGGCGCAGGCGGGACCGGCGGCACTGGCGGGGCTGGCACTGTCGGGAGTGGCCCCGGCACAGGAGGCGGCGCGGGCGGCGTCGGTGCGGGCATGGGGGGCGGGTTCGGCGCTGGTGCTGTCGGCGGCACGATTGGCGCAGGCGGCGCTACGGGGGTTGGGGTCGGGGCGGTCGGCGGTGCCGGGGCGGCTGTTGGCACGGGTGTGGCTGTCGGCACCGGGACTATCGGCACTGGGGCGGGCGTCGGCGTGGGCGGGGCCAGGGGGAGCGCGGTCGGGGTCGGCGCTGATAACGGTGGCCCGACGGTCGGTGCCCCGGCAGGTGGCTGGGTCGGGGTGGGCACTTGGGTCGGGGCGGGCGTGGGGGCTGGTACGGTCGTCGCGGTGATGGGCAAAGTGTTGGTGGGCGAGGTGGCGGGCGGTGTCGTTGTCGCGAGCGGATCGACGGGCGTGCCGCCCTGGCCTGGCGCGGTCGAAGCGGGTGGCGTGGCGGCGGGCGTGACGGTGGGCGTGGTGGGCGGTGTCGCCGATGCGAGGGGGCCGACGGGCGTGCCGCCCAGGGCGGGCGCGGCGGCTCCCGTCGGCGTCGGCGAGCCGGAAAATGGGCTAGCGGGGCTGAACGACGGCGTGCCGCATGGGGGCGTGGATGGTACGGCACAGGTCAACGTCGGGACGGCACCGTTGCCACCTCCGGGATTCGTCGAGAGCGCGCTGACCAGTACCGGCACCGTGGTCGGGGCGGGGCTACCGTCCGGGGCCGGCTCGACCGTGATATACATCGCGACGTACAGTGTCAGATTGACCGCGATATTGGCTGTGCCCGCCCCGTCCACCAGTCGGAAGACGGCGATGCTTTCCAGGCGATTGTCGCGCAACATCCAGAGTTGGTGGACCTGATCGGGCTTGAGCGGCGGCAGCCCACGGAGCGAGAGTTGCAGGACCCGCCGATCCGCGAAGTAGGTCGCCTCCCCATTCGCTTTGCCGCTGGAGCCGAGCGCGAAGGTGAGGCCGGGCGTGGCCGAGGGCGACGCGTCGGAACCTGGGCCCAGGGCGCGGAAAAGCAGCCCCGCGCCGACGAGCAGCACGAGCGCCGCCGCCGCGAGCGCGAATGGGCCAAGGCGTGTGGTGCGCCACTGCATACGCTGTGTGACCATGGCGGCGGCGACCGGAAGCCTTGCAGTACTCGCGTGCGGGTCGCCTCGGCGGTCGCCGCCTCGCGCCAGCGGCACGACCGCCAGGCCGCGCCGCTCGCCGGTGGCCGTAGCGGCGGCGAGGATGCGCGCGCGCAGTTGCGGGGCGGGGACGGAATCCATGATCTCGTCGTAGGCCAGCGGGATGTCGGCCGATGCGGCCAGGTAGGCCGTGACCTCAGCGGGGCAGATCGGGCACCGCGCCAGATGCGTCTCGTATTCCCTCCGCTCCGCGCCCTCGAACATGCCGAGCGCGTAGGCGGCGGGGGAACCCTCTTCCTCGAACGGGCAGTGCTCCATCATCTCCATCACGGCGAGTGCCCCGGCATGTTCTCGACGGTGCGGGGCTCCATCTTGATCTGGGGGCGACCCTGGCCGCGCTCGTCCGCGCGCTCCCGCAATTTTTGCAGGCCCATCCGCGAACGCGCCTTCACCGTGCCGAGTGGCACGCCCATCATCGTGGCGATCTCGCCCTGCGTGTGACCCTCGAAGTACGCCAGTTCGAGGGTCACACGCTGGACTTCCGGCAGCAGCGCCAGCCACTGCTTCAGTTCGTCGCGCCGCAACAGGAGATCGACCTCGTGCCAGGGGTCGTCGGTCATCAGCACGCGATCGAACTGTTCGAGCGGCATCTCCTGCCGCGCGTGGCCGCTGCGACCGCGCAGGCGGTCGATGGCGCGGTGCTGGACGATCGAGAGGAGCCAGCGCCCGACGCTCCCACGGCCCGGCTGGAAGCTGACCGCGCGATGCCAGATGTTCATGAAGGCATCTTGCACGACATCCTCGGCCGCGCCGCGCTCGCCGAGCACGCGCAGGGCCAGCCCGAAGGCGCGATGGCCATACCGATCGTACAACGCGACAAGCGCCTCTTCATCGTGCTGCGCGACGCCCAGCAACACCCTTTCGTCGGTTGCCCGGGACCAGCCCGACACGCCATCCCCCGACACGCCACCCCCCGACAGAATACTCGTTGCGGGGGTATCCCGCGCCATTCTGACACCGACCGTGCGGCGGCGCCGCTCGGCAGGGCCACCGCTGGTGCTGTGGGGGCGCGGATACCCCCATTTCCTCGGCAGGCGCGGGGAGTTTGGCAGGTCTCCCCGTGCGCCACCGTGGTCCAATGCACGATCGGTGCCGGGATGCACCCGCCCCTACAGCGAGACCCTGAATGCTTGGCAAGCGTCTAGCGCTCGGCCCGCCACCATTCCTGGGCGTTCCAGGTCGGCGAGGCGTTGGGCGCGGGGGCAATGCCCCGCAATGCCCCGCCATCGTTGGCGGGAGCGGTGAGCGTCTGCCCGTCGGTCGAGAGGAGCAAATCGATGGTGCGGGCGCTGAGGGCCGCGTCGGCGGCGACCCGATCGGGGAAGGCGCGGAACGTGATCGCGGCGAGGTACGGGCGGTCGCTACGGCGATAGCTCGCGCTGCGCACGAGCGTCAGCGAACTGCCGGGGGTCCACTCGCCGAAGCGGAAGGGGCCGGTGCCGAACGGTGCGCGCGCGTAGGGGTGGTCCGCGAGGCCGGTCCGATCGTTGAAGAGGTGGGCCGGGAAGATCGGGGAGAAGGCGCGCAGGTAGGCGTCGCCCGGCTCCGCGAGGGTCAGGCGCACGGTGTAGGGGTCGAGGGCATCCACGGCGCGGATCGCGCGGTAGGCCGCCGCGACCTCCGGCGCGAACGGGTTGTCGGGGTTCTGCGCCGCCGCGTAGGTGAAGAGGACATCGTTCGCCGTGAAAGCGCGGCCATCCTCCCACGCCACGCCCTGCCGCAGCCGCAGGATGACCGTCCTGCCATCCGCCGAGATGCCCTTGCCGGGGGCGGGCACGCTCTCCGCGAGCCAGGCGCGCGGTCGGCCCTCGGGGTCGCGCTCGAACAGCCCCTCCACGACCGGGCGGAAGATGGTCGCCGCGAGGCTGTCGGGGGCGAACGCGGGGTTGAGCGCGCGGAGGTCGCCGATCACGCCGATCGTCGCCGTGCCACCGCGCAGCGGCGTTACCGCCGTGCCCGTCGCCTCCGCCGCCGTTAGCGTGGTGATCGGTGCCGCCGTGCCCTGCTCCGTCGCGTCGCCGCAGCCCGTGAGGGTCGCAAGCAGCGCGAGGATCGTGCAGATGCGGCGCACGAATGGCGCTAATGGGGACACGATCGCGTTGGCTCCCTGGTGAGTGGGCCGGGTGGCGTTGACGGGTGTGTAAGCTGACGGGGGTGTATGCTCCCTGCTTGCCCGCGACTGAATCAGCCATATCGGCCACAATGGTAGCAGACCGTCGCGGCCCGTTGCGCGACCAGGGGCCGACCCGATCGTTACGGTGATGGCGATCGTGTCGCGGTACGCGCGGCGATCCTCAGGGTTCGCGCACGCAGGATGGTATCATGCTCTGGATCGGTGACAGGCAAGATCGTCGCCGATCTGCACGACGTGGGGTCGCGGTCGACCCGCTCCACACGGCGAGGATAAGGATGAGTACAAGGATAGGGAACGTGGCAAACGAGCGGACCTTCTCACGGGTGCTGGTGACGGGCGGCGCGGGCTTTATCGGCTCCAATTACGTCCATCTGCTGCTCGAGCAGCACCCCGCGTATCAGGTCGTGGTGGTGGACAAGCTGACCTATGCCGGGAACCTCGCCAACCTGGCCGATCTCGATGGCGACCCGCGCTACCGCTTCGTCCAGGCCGACATCGCCGATCCCGAGGCGGTCGAGGCGGCGATGGCGGGGTGCGACGCGGTCGTCAACTTCGCCGCCGACAGCCACGTCGATCGCTCGCTGCACGATCCGGGCGGCTTCATCCGCACCGACGTCCACGGCGTCTTCGTGCTGCTGGAGGCGGCGCGCAAGCACGGCGTGAAACGCTTCCTGCAGATCAGCACCGACGAGGTTTACGGCCACTTCCCGGAGGGGGGCGAGTCGCGCGAGGGGGATCGCCTGCGCCCGCGCAACCCCTACTCGGCGGCGAAGGCGGGCGGCGAGATGATGGTCAACGCCTACGTCGAGACGCACGGCCTCGACTGCGTGATCACGCGCGGCTCGAACACCTTCGGCCCGTACCAATATCCCGAGAAGTTCATCCCGCTGATGATCACCAACGCGATCGAGGAGCGGCCCTTGCCGATCTACGGCGACGGCCAGCAGCGGCGCGACTGGCTCCATGTGCGCGATCACTGCACCGGCGTCGATCTGGTGCTGCACCGGGGCGCGACCGGCGAGGCGTACAACATCGGCGGCGGCAACGAGGCGGTCAACCTCGACGTGGCGACGCGAATCCTCGATCGCCTCGGCAAGTCGCACGGGCTGCTGCAGCATGTCGGCGACCGGCCCGGCCACGATCGGCGCTACGCGCTCGACACCGCCAAGGCCGAGGCGTTGGGCTGGGAACCGCGCCACGATTTCAGCATCATGCTGGCCGAGACGATCGATTGGTACGCCGCGAACGAGGCGTGGTGGCGCACCCTCAAGTCGGGCGAGTTCGCCGAGTGGTACACGCGCAACTACGCGCAACGCGGCCTGCACGTCGCGTAGGCGCGCGGCGCGCTCCGGCGCTGGCCGGGTGGCCCGGAACGAACACACCGGATGCCGGAAAACGGACAATCAAGCCCGTGAAGCGGTCGCCGGGTCACCAAACTTCTTCGAGCCGGTGTCAATCGAACGACGGCTCCCACAGCTCGCGCACCGGGAAGGCGAAGCCGGGGAGGAGCGGCGAGGTGAGCTCGTCCGCGTCGGTCAACGTCGCGACCGCTTCGAGCGCATCGCCGACGCGCCGGAAGACCTCGATCTGACGCACGCGCCAGTCGACGAGCCAGTATTCCTCGACCCCTTCGCGGGCGTAGAGCTTGCGCTTCAGGTCGCGGTCGCGCCGCTCGTTCGTGGTACCCGGAGAGAGGATTTCGACGGCGATCTCCGGGGCGATGTAGAGCCGTCCATTCTGCTGGACGCCCTGCGCCCGGCGCTCGCGGCTGATCCAGACAACGTCCGGCGCGACATCGTCTTCGGGGGAGAAGATGACGCCCGGCGCGAGATTGGCGATGCCGAGCCTTGTCTGCCGACTCCAGGCTTGCAACGCCGCGAAGAGGGTTCCGCTGACAAACTGGTGTTCCCAGTGCGGCTGATGTGCCACCAGCAACTCTCCGTCGATCAGCTCGTAGCGCGTGTCGTCGAGCCGGTCGGGCAACGCCTCCAGGTCGTCGACGGTGAAGCGGACGGCGGTGGTCATCGGGCGCTCCTCTCCGGCCCCGACGTATCGGCGGGTCGCCGTCACATGAGGCATAAGCTGAATGGTCGCGCAACGGAGGGTCCGGAATTATACGGCCACCGGGCACTCGCAAGGCCCATCAGTCCGCCATGCTCCTCACGGATGCTCTCAATCGAACGACGGTTCCCACAGCTCGCGCACCGAGAAGGCAAAGCCGGGGAGGAGCGGCGAGGTGAGCTCGTCGGCGTCGGTCAGCGTCGCGACCGCTTCGAGCGAGTCACCGACGCGCCGATAGATCTCCACCTGCCGCTCGTGATAATCGAGCAGCCAGTATTCCTCGACCCCCTCGCGGGCATAGAGCTTCCGTTTCAGGTCGCGGTCGCGCCGCTCGTTGGTGCCGCCCGGAGAGAGGATTTCGACCGCGAGTTCGGGAGCGACATACAACTTCCCATCGGGCCGTAATCCCTGGGCGCGGCGCTCAAGGCTGATCCAGACGAGGTCGGGTGCCACCCCATCTTCGGGAGAGAAAATAACCCCTGGCGCGAGATTCGCGACACCAAGCCGCGTCTGCACGCTCCAGATATGCAGCGCCGAGCCGAGCGCGAGATTGGCGAATTGGTGTTCCCAGTGCGGCTGATGTGCCACGAGCAACCCCCCGTCGATCAGCTCGTAGCGCGTGTCGTCGAGCGGGTCGGGCAACGCCTCCAAGTCGTCGACGGTGAAGCGGACGGCGGTGGTCATCGGGCACTCCTCTCCGGCCCCAGTCTCTCGTCGGGTCGCTGCCGTTAGTATAGCCCCTGTCGCGCCTCGCCGGAGGCGAGCCGAGCGCGGGGGTTCAACCGGGGGAGGGGGCGATGCCGCCGCGGCGGCATCGCTCGTTGCTTTGACGCCTACCGCACCGAAGCGTTGTAGAGGTCGAGCGCCTGGTTGATGTCGTTCGTGGCCTTATCGAGGGCCACCTTGGCCGTGGACTTGTTCAGCAACGTCTCTTCGATCGCGTTGGCGATCAGCGCGCGGGCCTGGGTGAACGGCCCCATCACCGCGCCGCTGGTCGCCGGGGTCACCTTGCCCGAGCGCAATTGCTCGATCGCGGTGGTGAACTGCGGGTACTTCTTGGTGTTTCCACCACCGCCGGGAGGTCATACGACTCTTTGCGGACCGGGTAGTAGCCGGTGCTGACGTGCCACGTCGCCTGCTGCTGCGGCTGCACCAGCCATTGCACGAACTTCCAGGTCGCCGCCTTCTCCTTGTCGGTCTTGTCCTTCATGATGTAAACCGACGCCCCGCCGATGACCACGCCGCCCAGATCGACCGTCGCGGCCGGGCGCAGCAGGTAGCCGGTGCCCACCTCGAACTTGTTGCCGACACCGTTCACGATGCCGCGCAACGAGGCGGTCGAGTCGAAGGTCATCGCGATCTGGCTGGCCGCGAATGCCTTCTGCGTCTCCGACGTCCCGCGCCCGAGACTGGTGCCGACGCCCTTGTCTTGCAGGCTCTTCCACCAATCGAAGACCTTCACGGCGTTCTCGCTGTTGGCCGTGACCTTGGTCGCGCGATTGGTCCGACCATTGTCGTTGTCGGTCAGCGTCGTGTTCTGCACCGCCAGCATCTGCTCGAAGTACCAGCTATCGATCGGCAGCGCGATGCCGTACTGGCTGACCCGACCGGACGCATCCTTCTTGGTCAGCTTCTCGGCGGCGGTCAGCGCGTCCTCCCAGGTGCGCGGCGGCTTGGTCGGGTCGAGCCCGGCCTCGGTGAAGAGCTTCTTATTGTAGTAGAGGAGCGGCGTCGAGGAGTTGAACGGCATCGCCGCTAGCTTCTTGTCGAAGGAGTAGTAGTTGAGCAGCGCGGGCTCGAAGTTCGAGGTGTCGAACTTCTCGGCGTCGATCAGACCCTGCATCGGCTCGGTCGACTTCGAGTCGACCATGAAGCGCAGGCCGACGTCGTAGACCTGGAGGAGATTCGGCGTCTGCTTGGCCGGGAGGCCCGCCTTGTACTTGTTCAGCGTGTCGTCGTAATTCCCCTGGTAGATCGCCTCGACGTAGATCTCGCTCTGGCTGTCATTGAACTGTTCGGTGATCGACTCGATCGCCTTGCCGAGCACCCCGCCCAGCCCGAACCACCAGGTGATCTTGGTGGCGTTCGGGTTCTTCGGCGGCTTCAGGTTGGAGACGCCCACCGGCGTCCCCTGCGCCGCCGCCGTCGAACCGGGCGCGGCCCCGGTTGGCGCGGCGCTGCTCCCGGTCGATGGGGCCGCCGTGCCGACGGGGGCCGCGCTGCCGACGGGGGCGGCGGGCGTGGTCGCCGCGCCGCCGCCGGTGCCCGAGACGGGGGTCGCGGTACTCGTCCCGCCGCAGGCGCTGAGCAACGCGGCGAGCGCGCCAGTGCCGAGAACCACACTGCCCGCTTTCAGGAAAAACCGTCGTGAGATCGGCGTACCGTGCGTCGGGTCCTGCCCCGGATTTCGCGTGGAACCTTGCGTCATGGATGTCGCTCCTATCGCACTATGCGCGACCGGCTTCGTGCCGATCCCGGACGCATCTAACCTTTGACCGCCCCGGCGGTCAGGCCGCGCACCAATTGACGCTGGCCGAGGATAAGCAGGACCACTGTCGGCAAAATCGCCAGCATCACCCCCGCCATCGTGTTGTTGAAGGAGATCGTCTCCTCGTTGAGGAGGTAGTTCAGCCCGATCTGGACCGTCCGCATCTCCTTCTGATTGGTGACCAGTAGCGGCCAGAGGAACTGGTTCCAGGTCTGCAGGAAGCTGTAGATCGCCAGCGTCCCGAGTGCCGGGCGCGACAGGGGGATGACGATCTGGAGCAGGTAGCGGAGGCTGCCGCAGCCGTCGATCGTCGCCGCGTCGTGCAGTTCCTGCGGGATGGTCATGAAGAACTGGCGCAGCATGAAGGTGCCGAACGCGGCGGCGATGAACGGGGTGATCAGGCCCAGGTAATTGTCGGTCCAGCCCCACGCCTGCACCGTCTGGAAGTTGGGGATGATCGTCACTTCCCAGGGGATCATCAGCGTGGAGAGGAACAGGCCGAAGAGGAGGCCGCGCCCCCGGAAGCGGCGCGTCGCGAAGGCGTACGCCGCCAGGCTCGCGGTGATCAACTGCCCCAGCATCACCGCCGTCGAGATGATCAGCGAATTGAGCAGATAGCGCGAGATCGGTAGCCGGTTCAGCACCGTCTCGTAGCTCGTCAGGTTGAGCCGCGAGGGGAGGAAACGCGGCGGATAGATCGTGATCTCGTCCGAGGTCATGAAGCTGATCGCCAGCCCATAGAGGAGCGGGAAGAGCAGGAAGAGCGCGGTCGCGAAGAGGAGCGCGTAGATCACCGTGAGTTGCAGGGCTCGACGACCGGCAGACTGTGGCTCGCTCATGCGTAATGTACCCTCCGCTCGATCACCAGGAACTGGATCGCGGTCAGCGCCATCAGGATGCAGAAGAGGATCATCGCCTGCGCCGAGGCATAGCCGGTCTGGAAGTTGAAGAAGGCCTCGCGGTAGATCGAGTAGACGACCACGTTGGTCGCGTTGGCCGGCCCGCCCTTGGTCAGGATGTGGATCTGCGCGAACGACTGGAACGCGCCGATCGTGGAGACGATCAGCACGAAGAAGAGGGTCGGGGCCAGCATCGGCAGGGTGATGCTGCGAAAGATGCGCCCGGTTGTCGCCCCATCGATCCGCGCGCTCTCGTACAACTCCTCCGGGATACCCTGCAAGCCGCTGAGGAGCACGATGAAGTTGAAGCCGATCCCCGCCCAGATTGAGAGGATCGCGACCGCCCAGAGGGCCGCGCGGGGTTCCGTGAGCCATTCCACGGCGGGCAGGCTCACGCGGTTGAGGAAGTAGTTGAAGACGCCCGCCCGCCCATTGTAGAGCAGCAGGAAGACGATCGAGGAGGCCCCGAGCGAGACCCCGATCGGCAGCGCGTAGACGGTGCGGAAGAAGCCGATCCCGCGCACCCGGAAGTTGGCGAGGGTCGCCAGGAAGAGGGAGATCATGATCCCGATCGGCACCGTGTAGAGGGTGTAGAGGAGGGTCACGCGCAGCCCGTTCCGATACGACTGCGATTGCAGCGCGATCTCGTACTGCCGCAGCCCGACGAACGGGCCGGTGCCGTACCCGAAGGGATCGCTGGCGAAGAGGCTGAGGTAGAGCGACTTGAAAAGCGGGTAGAAGACGAAGACGCCGAAGACGATCAGTGACGGCAAGAGATACATCAGCGAGATCAGCGTTGCCTGCGTGCGGCGGAAGCGTGCGCTGCGTACCGTCACCCGCTCCCGTGTATTGGTGCCCCCCCGTGCGGCGATCGGTCGCCCCTCGACCAGACTCACATGCGCCCCCTTCCTCCCCGACCCGGCAGCCGCTCGCGCGATCATGGCTCGCCCGCGTCCCAGCACGTCCCACGGTTCCCCGGTAAAGCGGTACGGCCCAACTCTACGGGCAGTCGCTTAAGGATGTGTTAAGCGAGGGTTAGCGGGGCGTTAAATTTGGGTGGGATGCGGAGCGGGGAGGGGCGGCACGAGCGCGGGGAAACACGACATATCCCTACCGGGAAGGGAGAGAGGGCCGCTGCGTGTTAGCTTTTCGACTGGGGCGTCAGTGGGCGTCAGTGGGCGTCAGTGGGCGTCAGTGGGCGTCAGTGGGCGTCAGTGGGCGTCAGTGGATGAGCGCGTCCCGCCTCAACCGCCCGGAGCGATCGTCGGGCAGGCGATAGTCGTTGCCGACGATCGGGTCGCCTTCCGCGAAGCGAGCGAGGCGGAACGGCTCGAGCGGGGCGGTGGTGGCGACCCCAGTGGTGATCATCTCGGCCAGGCAGGCCCCGATGGCCGGGGCCTTCTTGAAGCCGCTGCCGCTCATCCCGACCGCGAGGTACAGCCCGTCCACGCCTGGCGCGCGATCGAGGATCGCCTTGCCGTCGGCGGTGACATCGAGCGGCCCGGCATGGCCGCGCACGAAGGGCTGCCCCGCCATCGTCGGGATGCGCCGCCCCAACTCGCTCGCCGCCAGGTCCACGAACGCGTCGTCGACCTCGCGGCGGTAGCCATCCAGCGCGGCGGCGGGGTCGTCGCCGGGCGCGGCCAGGGTGTCGTGGAAGCCGCTGAGGCCGACGAGGGTCAGGTCGTCGCCCTGTGGCCGGGAGTAGAAGCCGTTGGCGCGGTCGATGATCGTGATCCCGCCCGCCCGCCCGCGCGGAAACGCCCCGGAACGGGCCAGGAAGGCGATCTGCACGCGTACCGGGCGGATCGGCAGGTCGATACCGAGCGGGCGCGCGAGCCCGACCGACCAGCCACCGTTCGCCAGCACGACGATCGGTGCGTCGATCGGCCCCTCCTCCGTCGCCACGCCGACGATGCGCCCGCCCGTCGCCCGTAGGCCGGTGACGGCCAGCCCTTCGCGCACGGTCGCGCCGCCGCGCCGCGCGGCGGCGACCAGCGCGGCGACGGTGGCGACCGGGTCGGCGTAGCCGCTGTCGGGTTCGTAGGCGGCCAGTTCGTGCCCCTCCATCCAGAGTTGCGGCGCGATACCCTCGACCTCGTCCGGCGTCACCAGGCGCGTATCGACGCCAATCCCGCGCAACATCGCCACATTCTCGCGCAGGCGCTCGTTGTCGGCGGGGGCCACGAACTGGAGGAAGCCGGTGCGCGCGAAGCCGCTGTCCCCGCCGACAAGCGCATCCCAATGGTGGAACCAGCGCTGGGCGGCGAGGGCCAGCGCCGCCTCGGGCGCGTTGGTGTAGTGCGCGCGGACGAGCGCGCCGGAACGGTGCGAGGCCCCGCCGCCCGCCTCGCCCTTGTCCACCAGGAGGACATCGCGTAGGCCGTGTCGCGTTAACTGGAAGGCGATAGCCGCGCCCAACACGCCCGCCCCGACCACGATCGCCTCGGCTATCTGTGCTGTCATCGAGCGGTTCTCCGGCGAAGGTTACAGGTTGGCGGGTTGGCAGGTGGCAGGCGCGCACCGGGAAGATACGTCCGCCACTTGCGACCTGTCAACCTGCCAACCTGCAACCAACCATCACTTCGGCCCTTCGCAGACGTTCTCGAGGGTGCGGAGTTGGTCGCGGGTGCCGCAGACGGCGAAGATGTCGCCCGCCTGCAAGGCGAGGTCTTCGGGCGGCGGGGCCAGCATCCGCCCGCCCCGTCGCAAGCCGAGGAGGGTGAGGCCGCGATCGATGTGGGCGCGGGCTCCGTTCAGGCGCAAGCTGGCGAGCGTCGAGTCGGTGTCGATGCGGATCTCGACGACCATCAGGTCGTCCGCGTCGTGTTCCAGGTGCTCCATCGCGCTGACCGTGGCCGAGCGCGCGGCAAGCATCGCCATCTGCTGTCCAGCGATCGCGTAGGGGGAGACGACGTGGGTCGCGCCGGCGCGGCGCAGCTTGGCCGCCGCCTCGTCCTGGACCACGCGGGCGACGATCGGCAGACCGGGGCGGAGGGCGTGCGCGGAGATCGTGATGAAGATGTTCTCGGCGTCGCCGTTGATGGTCGTGATCAGCCCCTTGGCGCGCTCGATACCCGCCGTTCGCAGGGTCTCGTCTTCCGAGGCGCTGCCGTTGACGACCGCCATCCCGGCGGCGGTGGCGCGATCGAGCATCTGCTGGTCGATGTCGATGACGACGAAGCGCTCGCGCTCGCGGAGGAGTTCGCGGGCGATTTGCTGCCCGACGCGCCCGTAGCCGCAGAGGATGTAATGGTCTTCCAGCTTGCGCACCTGCTTCTCCATCCGCCGTCGCTCCCATTGTCGCGTTAAGTGGCCCTCGAACAGGGTTCCGGTGACGGTGGTGAAGGCGTAGGAGAGGCCACCCACACCGATCAGGATCAGGATGCTGGTGAATACCCGGCCCACCCCGGAGAGGGGGTTGACCTCGCCGTAGCCGATCGTGGCCAGGGTGATCACCGACATGTAGGCCGCATCACCGGCCGACCAGCCCTCGATCACCATGTAGCCGATCGTCCCGCCGATCAGCGTCGCCACCAGCACGAGGAGGGGGGCGCGCATCCGCCGCCACGGCTCGTCGGCGGCGGTGGGCGTGAGGATCAGCGTCGTTTGCCCGGCGCGCCCGCTCGGTCGGAGGCGCAGGCTCCACCACGGCGAGCGTTTGGCCTCGCGGGCGGCACCCCGTTTCGGCCCGCGCTTCACATTTTGCTTCACATCCTGCTTCATAAGACCTTGACGAGCTTCAGCGTCTCTTCCTCGTAGCCACGTTTGCCGTAAAACGCGCGGGCGTGCGCGTTGCCGCCGAAGGTTTCCAGCGCGAGCAGTGAGTAGCCCCGTGCGCGCGCCCACGCCTCCCCTGCCGCCAGGAGCGCCTGCCCGATCCCGCGCCCCTCCACATCGACGGTGACGGCGAGCGTCGAGAGGCAGCCCTGCTCCTCGCCGGTCAGGCCGCTCTGCTCGCCATGGAGGTGGGCGAAACCGAGCGGCCGATCCTCGGCGTCGGCCGCGATCAGCACGGCGTGGCCGGGTGCGGGTTCCAACGCCAGGGTGGCGGTGTTCGCGAGACCCTGTGTGTGGAAGGCGGCCATCCGCTCGGGATCGCGCCAGGACGGCGAGCCGATCGCAGCGAAGCGCGGTGCCAGGCTGCGAATGAACGCGGCGTCCCTGGTGGTCGCGGGTCGAATCGTGATCGTCGGCCCGGTCGGCATCGTTGGCTCCTCGCTTTGTGCGGGCGATGCGCCCGGACGCTGGTGTATCGTAGCGCGACGTGATTGGGATCGCGCTCACGCCGCCCGGTATCGAGAATAACGGCGTGCCAGTGTCGTTCGTTTCGCCGGTGGGCGGGCGGGGGCGGGCGGGCGGGGCGAGGGTGTTCTTGATCCGCTGGGCGCAAAGGGTCGTTGGGATGGGGATGCCGTTGGGGTGGGGGGCGGCGTGGCGGCGCGGAGATCCGTGGACTGAAGTCCCGGCTGAAGGCGACTGTGGTCGCCACGAAATGGTGCCTGGGTGGGGGGTGGCGCGCTGGCGCGTTCGCCCGTATGCTGCGGCTGCACATGGGGACGGTGATGCTGCGGAGGAGATCGGAGGGGATGATGGCACGGGTCGCGTTGCTCTTTCCTGGGCAGGGGTCGCAGAAGGTGGGCATGGGGCGCGATTTTGCCGAGGCGCACCCGGCATTGCTGGCGCGCTATTTCCATGCGGCCGACGACATCCTGGGCTTCGGTCTGACCGATCTCTGTTTCAATGGCCCTGAAGAGGCGCTGGTGCAGACGGAGAACGCCCAGCCCGCGATCCTCGTGGTCAGCATGATCGTCCGCGACGTGCTGGTCGAGCAGGGGATCACGCCGCTGGCGGCGGCGGGGCACAGCCTGGGCGAGTACTCGGCGTTGGTTTGCGCCGGGACGCTGCGTTTCGAGGATGCGTTGCGGCTGGTGCGGCGGCGGGGCGAGTTGATGGCCGGGGTGAACGCGCGGACGCCCGGTGCGATGGCGGCGGTGCTGGGGCTGGCCCCGGAGCGGGTGGACGAGGTCTGCCGCGCGGTGCGCGAGTCGGGCGCGGGCGTGGTCGAACCGGCGAACTACAACACCCCGGAGCAGACGGTGATCTCCGGCGAACGCGCGGCGGTGGAGCAGGCCTCGGCGGCGGCGAAGGAGGCGGGCGCGGGCCGGGTGATCCCGCTCCAGGTCGGTGCCCCCTTCCACTGTAGCCTGATGGGCGACATGGCCGACGAGTTCGCGGCGGAACTCGACAAGTACGAGTTCCGCGACCCGCAGATCCCGGTCGTTGCCAACGTGACCGGCGACTGGGTCCGCACCGCCGCCGAGGTGAAGGAAACCCTGCGCCGTCAGGTGGCCGGGTCGGTGCGCTGGGCCGACTCGATGCGCCGGATGGCCGAGGCGGGCTATGACACCTTCATCGAGGCCGGGCCGGGTCGGGCGCTGACCGGCATGAGCCTGAAGATCAATCCCACGCTGGCGGCCTATGGGGTGGAGGATAGCAAGCGGCTGGACGCGGCGCTGGCGAAGCTGCGAGGCTGATACCGGCAGGGACATATGGTAGGGCGGGGAGGCGGAGGGTTGGGGTCGGCGTACGGCGCGGATGGCCGTCGGACTGAGGCCCCGCCGGACTCTGCCATCGTCCCGGCTGAAGGCGCGCTAGGCTCGCCACGAAGTCTCCGGCAGAGCGCAGCGGGGCCGACGGCAGAGCGCAGCGGGGCCCCTCCGGGGACTGGAACGTGCTGCGTGGAGCGAGTGGAAAGCCACTGGTCGCTGTGGTCCAGGGCTGCGGTTTCAAGCATCGTATCGTGCCGCAGGGGCGCGCGGCCCACGCGCGTCGGGGCGTATCGCATACGCCCTCCCGTCGTCTCCGCCGCCCACCCCCGCCGCGCACCGCTTATCTCGCCCCCCGTAGGGGCGTTCTATTGAACGCCCTCCCACGCCGTCCCACCACCAACGCCCGCGTGTGTTCGAGGCGGAGAGGGCGTACTGCATACGCCCCCACGCGCCAAGGCCGAACGGCCCCCGACGACTGACGACTGACGACTGACGACTCATTGCTACCGACTACCGACCACCGACTACCCCCTGCCGCCCGCCCCGCCCGCCCCAAAGCGCTCGCGACTCACGATCTCGGCGAGCGGCTTGCGACCACCAGCGGCCGCGCCGGGTCGGGGATCCTTCGTCGTGGTTGGGTAGCCGAGCAACACCACCGAACGCGCGCCCCGATCGGCGGGGATGCCGAGGATTTCTTTGCCGCGCGCCTGCTGTGCCGCGTCGCCGAACCAGGCGGTGCCGCCGCCCAGGCCCAGCAGATGTGCGCCGATCAGCAGGCGCTCGGTGACGCGACCTTCGTCGTAGATTTCGCTGGTCGCGTTCGCGTCGTTGAGCACGATCGCGATCGCCAGCGGGGCGTCGGCGACCCAGCCGATCGGCGGGCGCACCTGGCTGATCTGGCGCAGACGGTCCTTATCGGTCACGACGATGAAGTGCCAGGGCTGGGTGTTGCGCGCGCTGCCGGTCCAGCGCGCCACTTCGAGGAGTTCTTTAATCACCTCCTCGGGGACCAAATCGGGCTTGTACTGCCGCGCCTGTCGTACTTTCCGCAACTCCTCGACCGCCTCTTGCGCGTTCGCCAGTGTCGCCATCAAACACCTCCCTTCCGTAGATATTGCACCAGATGTCACACCCGTAAACGCCGCAATAGATGCGGCAAATGCCGCGCCCCACCACGCCCATGGTGGCCCGTTCCAGAGTGTCACGCGGCATCGCGCTCGTCAATTCGGCCACGCCGTAGCGATTGTGGCTACCGGACAGTGTTGCCGGGTGATGAAGTGCGTTGTCGCGTAGGGCCGGGCCAGGGGAGGCCCGGTGGTTCACCGGCCCCACCGGCTCGGGCATCACGCATGGCTGCCGACGAGCCTGATGCCGAAGCGGACGCCGAAACCGTCGGGGTCGATGACCGTGAAGTCGCGCAGGCCGTAGTCGCGGTCGGCAATCGGCGCGAGAATTGGGGCACCCAAGGCTTGCACCAGCGCCCAGTAGCGGTCCACATCGGGGACCATCACGCGGACATTCGCCTGGGGTCGGCCCGTCGGTGGGGGCAGATCGGGCCGCTCGTCGAGGTACAGTTCATGGCCCTCCCAGGTCAGCGTGACGAACGTGCCTTTGTCCTCCCCGGCGACGAAGCCCAACCCTTCGTAGAATGCTCTGGCCCGCGCCATGTCGCGGACGAAGATTTCGACCACGAGTTGCGCGGTCGGCTCGACATACCTGGCCATCGTGCCTCCCCTTTCCCCGTATGCTCACGCTATCCTCGCCACACCCCGACAGCCTACCACTACAATGCCCCCGCTGCTGACACGTATATGCAAGCGTGGGGGGGGTATTCTGCCGCCACAGGTCGTTTCACCGGGTGGTGGTGTATCATGGCGCGCGTTCGCGACTGGCGCGGGGGCTCTCACGCGCCTGTCGAGCGGCATGAGGGCGGCGTGGTGTGGCAGGGATGCGCGGGCACTCCGGGCGGAGCGAAAGGACAGCGGCATGGCGACGGGGCAGCAGACGTCCCAGCAGGCGGCGGGGGCGAGCGGCACGGGGGCCGGGGCGACGCCCATGGGGAAGCCGTGGGTCGGGCAATATGGGCGGGGGGTGCGCGAAAAGCTCGCCTATCCCGACCAGACGCTGACGAGCCTCTTCGCCGATGCGGTGGCGCGCTACGCCGATCGCCCCGCGCTGGCCTATTTCGGGGCCACGCTGCGTTTCCGCGATCTCGATCGCCTCTCGGCGCAGTTCGCGAACCGGCTGCTCGCGTTCGGGTTGCAGCAGGGCGATCGGGTGCTGATGATCCTGCCTAACACGCCGCAATTCCTGATCGGGCACTTCGGGATCCTGCGCGCGGGCGGGATCGTCGCGGCAATCTCCCCCCTCCTGGTCGAGCGCGAGATCGAGCAGTTGACGCGCGATGCCGGGGCGAAGATCGTGGTCGTCCTCGACGCCTTCTACCCGAAGGTGGCCGAGCTGCTGTCGCGCGGCGTGGTGGAGCGGATCATCGTCGCCACGCCGGACGAGTTCCTGCCGATCTATCAGCGACTGCTCTACCCGTTGAAGGCCGAGGGGGCGCGACCCGTGGTGCCGGATGCGCCTGAGCGCGGCATCTATCGCTTCCGCCGTCTCTTGCACGGCGCGCCCGAGCGCGCGCCGCAGGTGGCGGTGTCGCCGGATGATGTGGCGACCTTCCAATACACCGGCGGGACGACCGGGCTGCCGAAGGCGGCGATGCTGACCCACCGCAACCTGATCGCCAACGCGACGCAGATCATCGGCTGGGTGCCGGATCTGCGGCAGGGCGAGGAAGTCATGCTCTCGGTCATGCCCTTCTTCCACGCCTACGGCACGACCCTCTGCCTGCACCTAGCGATCATGATGGGGGCGAAACAGGCGATCCTGCCGCGCTTCACGGTGCAGGAAGTGTTGACCACGATCGCCAAGCACCGCCCGACGATCTTCCCCGGTGTGCCGATGATGTACGTGGCGATCTGCGCGGCGGTGCGCGAGGAACCGGCCAAGGCAGCGGGCCTCTCCTCGATCCGCTACTGCATCAGCGGCGCGTCCTCGCTACCGACGGAGGTGCGCGAGGAGTTCGAGCGGCTGACCGGGGCGCACCTCGCCGAGGGTTATGGTCTCAGCGAGGCGTCGCCGGTGACCCACATCAACCCGCTCGATGGCTGGGCGCGCTCCGGCAAGATCGGCCTGCCGGTCGCCGATGTGGAGATCCAGCTGGCCGACCCGCTCACCGGCGAGCCGTACCCCGAGGGGGGGCAGATCGGCGTGCCGGGCGAGTTGCTGATTCGCGGGCCGCAGGTGATGAAAGGCTACTGGCGGCGCGAGGAGGAATCGGCGGAGATCCTGCGCGACGGCTGGCTGTACACCGGCGACATCGCCACGATGGATGAGGACGGCTACTTCGCGATCGTCGATCGCAAGAAGGATGTGATCATCACCGGCGGCGAGAACATCTACCCGCGCGAGATCGAGGAAGTCCTCTACGGCCACCCGAAGATCCTCGAAGCGGTCGCGGTGGGGGTGGTACACGAGGTTGCCGGACACGTCGTGAAGGTCTACATCGTGCCGCGCCAGGGGGAAACGCTGACGCGGCGCGAGGTCTTGATCTACTGCGCGGAGCGTCTGGCGAAATACAAGGTCCCCCGGCACGTCGAGTTCCGGGAAACGTTGCCCAAAACCCTGACGGGTAAGGTCTTGCGGCGTGTGTTGCTGGAAGAGGAGGCGGCGAAACCGCAACGGCGGCGCAAGGGGCGGGCGGAGCAGCAAGAAGGGGCGACAGGGGGAGCCGAAACGGGGGCATGAAGCGCTAATGGCCGAGGGCGCGCTGCCAACCGGCCCTGATCTCCTTGTGGAGGCTGGCGCGGCGACGGTCATCCTGCGCGGTGGCCTCGACCGGGGTTTCTTCCTGGCCGGGTTCTTCCTGGTGCTGCGCCTCCAGCAGTGTGTCCTCCTCCGCGTCCCCCTCCGGGAGCCTTCGCGGCGGCCCTTGCTGATCCAGCGATGATGCCTCGGTCATAGCAGTATCGTCCTTGGTATTTCCACAAGCCATCGGCATCGAGTGCGTGTCCAAACTTTGGACACCACCCGCCGGGAGCCATCGGTCATGCGCGGGCTCCTCTCGGGGTCATCGGCGGGATCATACGCATGTAGCCTGCCAGGCTTCGCCGTTGGGCGGTCGCCCCGGCAGATCCACACAGCATATGGACAGTATATGCAACGAAGCCAGCGCGCAGTATTGGCCGGACGAGGGGGTTCTCACGCGTAGAACGCCCGATGTTCGACTCGGCTATCCGGGTGAGCGGCATCGGTCGGATGGGGGAGATCGTGGCGGAGTGACGGCGTCATGCGACTGGCCTGGTGTCTCGTCTGATGTGCGGGCAGAAGCGGCCTTGCTTCTCACGACCGGGAATCTGCGGCACGTTATACTGCCGACATGCAGACGCATGATGCCGCATGGCAGCGCCGCCTTATCGCCCTGGGTTACGACAATGTGCAACCCCTCGGGGTCGGCATGGAGGGGGCCGTCTATCGCCTGGGCGACGGGCGGGTGGCGAAGGTGTGGGCGCAGCGCTCGACGGTGGAGTTGGAACGACTCCGGCAACTCTATCGCGATGTATTGGCGCACCAACTCGGCTTCCAAACACCCGAGATTCTGGAGGTTGTGGAAGAACGAGGGGTGGCGATCACGATAGAACGGGAGCTGTATGGGCGGCCGCTGGAGTCCGTCGTGGCCGAGGCCAGTGCGGCGCTTTCCCCGGCAATGATTCGGAGCCTCATCGCCGTCCTGGCGGCCCTGGCCCGTGTGCCCGCCACCGCATCCATGCGCCGACTCGCGGTGTTGAATGAGCCGCGACCACTCTGGGAGAGCGGCACCCGCTGGGGCGACGCCCTTTCCGCCCTGATCGACCGCCGGGTCGCCCGATTCGGGGACCAGCTACGCCGCGATGTCGAGCGCTTCGACACCAAGCTGGCGCGTGTCCATACCGCTCTTGCCGCGCTCGACACGCCCGCCCTCGCGCTCGTCCACGGCGATCTGGTGCCTGCGAACATTCTCGTGGATGACGATCTGCGCCCCACCGCGATCCTCGACTTCGGGTTCTGCTCGACCGCAGGCGACCCCGCCTTCGACGCCGCAGTCGCCGCCAGCATCTTCGACATGTATGGCCCGGCCGCACGGGCGATCGAAGCGCGACTCGACGCCGCCATCGTCCAACATTTCGGCTACGCCCCCGAAACGCTCGCGCTGTACCGCGCCGCGTATGCCCTCGCCACGAGCAACGCCTACGATAGCGACGGCAAAGACGGACACTTCGCCTGGTGCGTTCACATGCTCCAGCGATCCGACCTCTCCGCCTTCCTTTTGAAGTAGGCCGGGCGTTTCCACACCCCCCTCGAAATTCCCTCGAACACCTCACCCCCCCACAGCCAGGGCTTCCCCCGCCCGGAACCTGTTACACTCTTGGCACGAAAACCGAGACGTGGCGGCGTGATGCCGAGGAGGATGGAACGATGGTGAGCGCGGTATCGAGCGGGACCGATGTGGCCCTGCAACGGCTGGTCGATCGGCTGGAGGAGCGGGCCGGGCGGCTCGGGGTGCTGACTCATCGGGTCGCCACGCTGGACGAGGTCGCCGTGCTTGCCGCCGAACTGGTGCAGGATGGTGGCCCGGCGGCCTTTGCCCCGCACGCGGGCGCGGGTTGGTGCGCGGTGATCGCCCCCACGCTCGATGCGAGCCACCCGACGTTGCGGCGGCAGATGAGCGCGCTTGGCGTCAGGCTCGGCGCGATCGATGTGGACGACCCCGCCAGCGCCTCGGTCGGCGTGGCGGTTGGCATCTCCGAGGCGTTGTACGGGATCAGTGAGACCGGCACGCTGATCGTCGCCGATGATCTGGGCGACCGGCTGGTGCGGATGCTGGCTCCGAAGCACATCCTGGTGCTGGACATCCGGCACATGCTGGCGTCGCTCGACGAGGCTGGCGACCGGCTGCGCGACCTCACCGCCGCCGGGCCGGAGCAACCAGGCCGCTACGTCAGCTTCATCACCGGCCCGAGCCGCACAGCGGATATCGAGATGAGCCTGACGGTCGGCGCGCACGGCCCCGCCGAGTTGCACATCGCCGTGTTGGGCGCGGCACGGGCGTAGGGGCCACGGCGCGGAGATCAGAGGGTTGAAACCCTGCTCCTGTAGTGGTTCAGAAATGATTCAGAAAGCTGCGCGGACTGGGATTGCTCGCGGTTGTGGACGTGTCGTGTCACAGGCATTCCTTGGCGTTCATCCTGATGCTTGAGAGATTATGCTGGAGTGGGCAGCTATGGCGGCGAATGGGACGGGCGGCGAGCGGCACGGGTTTGGGTGGGGACGGCTGGCGGCGCTGGCGGTGGCGGGCGGCGCGGCGATCGGCGGGGTGCGCGCGGCACGACGCACGCTGACGCCGCCCGACCGGCGCACCCGCGTGGCGAAGGAAGACGCGAGCGGGCATCTGCCGCAGCCGTTTGCGGAGCGGTATCGGCGCGCGTTGAACGACGAACGGATGCGCGCGGGGCTGCTCCGCTTCCAGCGCAACTGGCGCGCGGGTCGCGATGCAGCCTTCACCCAGTTCGTGGAGGCCGATGATGGCGGCAAGACCTTCGAGGAGATGCGCGACGAGCTAGCGGCGACGAAAGACCGCGTGATCGCCGACCCCGCGCCGCTGTTCGCGCAATTCAAGGCGGTGGCCGAGCGCAACGGGGCGTTCATCTACGAGAGCAGCAGCGCCGAGGACGCGAATCGCTACATCGCGGACCTCTGCGCGCGCAAGGGCGTCACGGTCATCGACAAGTCGAAGTCGATGCTCAGCGAGGAGACCGGGCTCAATCATTACCTGGAGGAGCGCGGCATCCACGTCGCGGAGACCGACCTGGGCGAGTGGTTGGTGCAGCTCTCCGACGAGCGCCCCTCGCACCTGATCGCCCCCGCCGTCCACATGGACCGTTTCGTCACGGCGGGGCTGCTGACGAAGGCGACCGGCGAGACGCTGGACCCGGACGACATCGGCGGGCAGGTGCGCGCGGCGCGGCGGACCCTGCGCGGCGATTTCCTGCGGGCGCGGCTGGGCGTCAGCGGCGCGAACGCGATCATCTGCGAGACCGGCACGACGATGATCGTCACCAACGAGGGGAACGCCGAACTGGTGACCTCGCTGCCCGACATCCACGTCGTGCTGGTGGGGCGCGAGAAGCTGCTGCCGACGATGGCCGACGCCATGACGCAATTGCGGCTGCTGGCGCGTTCCGGCACCGGGCAGGCGATCTCCGTCTACACCACCTTCATCAGCGGCCCCGACCGCCCCGGCAAAGAGGTCCACTACGTCTTCCTGGATAACGGGCGGAGCGAGATGGCCGCCGACCCCGCCTACCGCGACGCGCTCCGCTGCATCCGCTGCGGGGCGTGCGCGAACGTCTGCCCGCCGTATCAGGTTGTCGGGGGGCATGCCTTCGGCTACATCTATGCCGGGGCGATCGGGCTGGTGAATACGCCCTTCCATCATGGCCTGGCGGCCGGTGCCGGGCCGCAATCCCTCTGCGTTTCCTGCAACGCCTGCGCGACTGTCTGCCCGGTCGGGATCGATCTGCCGCGCCAGATCTTGGACATCCGTCGGAAGGTGGTCATGGAGTACGGGTTGCCGTGGTATAAGCGGCCGGTCCTCGAACTCTGGTCGAACCCGACCCTCTTCGACCGCGCCGCGCGTGCGGCGGCGCGACTGTCGCGCCCGCTGGCCGAGCCGGGCGGCGACTTCGTGCGCAAGTTGCCGGGCGCGGACTCCTACCAGCGTTGGCGCAGCCTGCCGGTCCCCGCGAAGGAGCCCGCGCGTGATCGCCTCTTCGGCCAGGAGCCGTGCGCGGTGGCAACCCCGCCGCGCCTCGCCCCGCCGCTGCTGGAGACCGGGGCGACCGGTGTCCGCGTCGCGTACTTCATTCAATGCCTCACCGACCGCCTCTACCCGGCGATGGCCGAGTCCACCGTGCGGATCTTGCAGGCGTGCGGCGCGGACGTGGTCGTGCCGACCGCGCAGCACTGCTGCGGCCTGCCCGCGTACGACTCGGGCGATTGGGAGCGGGCGCGGAGCATGGCGCGCGCGACGATCGTCGCCCTGGAGGCGGCGGAGGCCGACTGGATCGTGACCGCCGGGGCCTCCTGCGCGGTGGCGATCGGCCACGACTATCCGCACCTCTTCAAAGATGATCCCGCGTGGCTGGCGCGGAGCGAGGCGCTGGCGGGGCGCACCCTCGACCTCACCTCGTTTCTGGTCAAGGTCGCGAAGCTGGCCGATGGCGCGCTGGCGACGCCCGGCATGTCCGGTGGCCCGGTGACGTACCACAATTTCTGCCAGTCCTACAACGTCCTGGGGCTGAAGTCCGAGCCGCTGCAGCTGCTCGGCGACGTGATGGGGCTGCCCCTGGTCGATCTGCCCGAAGCCAACGTCTGCTGCGGCTTCGGCGGCTCGGTCTCGCTCGACAAGCCCGAACTATCCGAACACATCCTGGCGCGCAAGCTCGACAACCTCGACCAGAGCGGCGCGGCGATCCTCGTCACCGACAACCCCGGTTGCATCATGCACCTGCGCGGCGGCATCGACGCCTCGGGGCGCACGGTGCGCGTCGTCCACCTGGTAGAACTGCTCGACGAGCGGCTGCGCGCGACTTTCCCGGCGGCGTTCGCCGGGCAGGCGCTGGCGGCGGATTGAGCGCCGCGCCACGCCGCTGGCGCGAGGCGGACCTACGGGAGAGTGACCGAATCGTGGGAATATGATGAGCGGCGAGACGACGATCCGCCCATTGCGCGCGGACGATCTGCCGACAGTGCTGGCGCTCGACCGCGCGGCGGGCTGGTCGCACGACGAGGCGGCGTTCCGCTATCTGCTGGACGATGCGGAGACGCGTGGCTTCGTCGCGGAACGTGACGGCGCGGTGGCGGGCTTCGCCTTTGCCGGGGTGCGCGAGCCGGTCGGCTGGCTGGGGTCGCTGGCGGTCGACCCGATGTGGCAGGGGCGCGGTATTGGCACGGCCCTCTGCCTCGCCGCCGATGCGTTCTTCCGGGAGGCGGCGTGCGACACGGCGATCCTGGAAGTGGCCGTCGAGAATCGCCGGGCGATCGACCTCTACGATCGACTCGGTTTCGTGGTAACCGGCGTGAACGATCTCTGTGTCACGCCGCCTGGCGATGCCCCGATCGTGCCCCCGCGCGACCAGGGGGGCGATGGGGCGGCGCGCGAGGTCGCGGCGCTGACCGAGGCGGAGTTGCCCCTGCTGGCCGCGCTCGACGATGCCTACTACGGTGGCTGGCGTGAGCAGGATCTCCTCTACTGGGTGGGGCAGGGGCCAGATCTGGCGCGGCTGGTGCGCGTCGAGGGCGAGCCGGTAGGCTACTGCCTGGTCGAGCGGGGGACGGGTCGCCTCGGCCCCGCCGCCGCGCCGACCCTCCCAGACCTCCTGGCGCTGCTGGACGCGATCCTCCCGGCGCTGTCGCTTGGCGAGGGTGCGGCACCCCACGCCGCCTCCCTCCGGCTCGCCGATCCCGACGAGGATGCGCTCGCCGCGCTCGCCGCGCGCAATCTGCACCCCATCCCGGCGCTCCGTCATGTGCGGATGGAGAAGCTGTATCGCCGCCCGTTGCGGCGTTTGCCGGGGTATTACGTCTCGGCGCGACCGGAGAAGGGGTGATTGAGGCGGGGCCGGAGGGGCGGCGATTGGGGCGTGGATGCCGTTGGGGTGGGGACGGCGTACGGCGCGGGGAGGCCGTTGGGGTGGGGACGGCGCACGGCGCGGAGGTGCCGTTGGACTGAAGTCCCGGCTGAAGGCGGCGGCCACGAAGTCCCCCTGCGGGGACTGGGACCGCCCTCGAATGCGGGGGTGGTCCGCCTGCGCGGTGGGGGCGGATGCTTCGCTGCGGCTCAGCATGACAGTTTCAAGGTGGGAGGCTGCGCGCGGTGGCTTGGAGTGACAGTTTCAAGGTGGGAGGCCATGCGCGTTGATGTGGAGTGACAGCCCCAAGGTGGGAGGCCATGCGCGGCGGCTTGATCTCGCTACGGGGCGGTTTGGCGTCGTTCGCCGCCGTATGACAGAGGCGTACATATAGGCCGCATACATACGGGATTGTCATGCTGAACCGCAGTGAAGAATCCGCCCCTTCTCTCTTCCCCCAATGATGACTTCAATCGCGCCGTGCGTCGTGCGTGGGTGTGGGGGATGGCCTCGTGGCCCTCGCGCTGCGGCCTCGGTCGCCCCGCCACATGGACCGATGCGCTGAAAGTACCATAACGACGGCCTGAACGGGCTATTGTGCGCTACCCCCACTCGGCCCGATGATCGAAGCATGGCCGGGGCGACCGTGCCGCGACAGCGATTGGCGGGGGACGATGAGACGCCAGATGACGATACGCCAGGTGCCGAGACGGCAAGTGCTGCATCTGTTGCTCGGCGTGGCGCTGCTGCTGCTGGCGGTCGCGCTGGCGGCGCGCGGGGCGTCCCCGGTCGGTGCGGCGACACTGCCGCCGATCGCGACCCCCAAAACGGCGCATGTGCAGCTCGATGGCGCGCTGAAGATGGTCGCGCCCGCGCTTGGGGGGACGCAGGGGTTCGTGATCACCGGGCAGGGCGACTATGACCTGTTGCGGCGGGCGGTGCGTTTCGAGGCCGAGGTGCGAGACACCGCCGCGATCACGGCGGGCGGGCCGACGCGCGCTTCGCTCGCCGCCGTTGTGGTCGATGGACGGCTCTACTGGCGCGGGCCGGATGACGCGGGCTGGACCTGGATCGAGCTGCCGGTCGATGGCGATATGGGCTTCGGCCTGCTTCCCCCTGATGGCGGGTTCCCCGCAATTCCTGGCCTGGACTTCGTGCTGGTCGGTCCGGCGATCATCGCTGGCGCGGCGACGACCCACTGGCGGGCCGATTTCGATCTCGAAGCCTTCTTCGGCGCGGCGGGCCTCGCAACGCCGGTCGCGAGCGATCCTGCGATGCCGCCGACGCCGCAGATGACGATGAGCGTGGATCTTTGGCTCAGCAACGCCGACGCCTATATCCATCGCCTGTCCTGGGCCATGGCCCTCGGCTCGAGCGACGGACTTGCGGAGGCGGTGGCGATCACCGCCGAGTTCACGGTGACATTCAGCAACTTCGACCAGCCGGTGGTGATCATCGCCCCGCCGGGTGCGCTGCCGGCCGACGTGCCGAGCGGCACGTCGCTTTCCGGGACGGTGAGCAAGGCTGTCGGCTTTGATCTCGCCACGTTGCCGCTTGAATCGTTCGGCCTGGATGTGTCCGATGTCGGCAGTTTCCGCACCGGGGGTGTGAAGGTTGACGGTCTTGGCGGCGTTGCAATGCCCTCGCCTGCCCCCGGTCGCGCGAGAGCCCGGATCGTCGCGATCGAGCCGACCTCAGCGGCCAAGATAGCGACCGCGACCGCCACACCGCCGCGAACGCCGACTGCCGCACCCCCCACTGCGTCGCCGATCCTGGTCGCTAAAGCCGTGAGCACCAGCGTGGTGGCGCAGCCGCTCCTCCCGGAGGGCGGCGCGCTCCAGGCGACGCCGGAAGCGGCGGTGCAGGCGCGCAACTCGCCGCTGCCACTGCTCGCAACGGTGGGACTTGGGGGGCTGCTGCTGGCGGCGGTCGGCATGGTAGTTCTCGGTCGTCGGATGTCCGCGTAGCGTGCGGTTCAGCGTGTCGCACGGTGGCGGCGCGGGCGGGGCGGGGCGGGCCCCTTGGGACGAAGCATCTGCGCCTTCTTTCGCCATGACCACCCGCACACGACGTTGAGCCGCACTTGCCTTCGCCCGCCCTCGCACGCGGGCGCATTCGCCGCGCGCCGTTGTGCGACAATGGCGCAATGAACGCCTGCACATCTCGTCTCAGCCTGCCCTAGCCGCTCCTCGAAGAGCCATGTTCGCGGTGTGCCCGATGGCGCACCGCGCTTCGTTGCGGTCGGGAATGCGCGACCGGGGCTAGTGGCGCGGGGGGCGGGCGATGCGAGCGTGGGCGGGTGGGTTGTGGGCGCGGCCCGATTTCTTGAAACTCTGGGCGGGGCAGACCGTCTCGCAGGTGGGTTCGCAGGTCACCGCGCTGGCGCTGCCCCTGCTGGCGGTGACGCTGGGCGCGACGCCCACCCAGATGGGGGCGTTGATCGCGATCGAGACGGTACCATTCCTGGCCTTGAGTCTGCTGGCGGGGATGTGGATCGATCGGCTACGGCGTCGGCCCATCCTGATCGCCACTGATCTGGGTCGCGCGGCCCTGCTGGCGTCGCTGCCGGTCGCGGCCTTGCTCGGCCGACTGGGATTGCCGCAGATCTACCTTGTGGCGGTCGGGGTGGGGACGCTGACGGTGTTCTTCGATCTGGCCTATCAGGCGTACCTGCCGGTGTTGGTCGGTCGGGCGCACTTGGTGGAGGGCAACAGCAAGCTGGAACTGAGTCGTGCGGCCGCGCAAATTGCCGGGCCGGGCCTGGCAGGCGTGCTGGTGCAACTGCTGGCCGCGCCGCGCACGATCGCGCTCGACGCCCTCTCGTTCCTCCTCTCGGCCTGCTGCCTGCGGGCGATCGAGGCCCCCGAAGCCGTCCCGGTGGCGGCGCGGCGTGGGGGGCGGGCGGAGATCGGCGAGGGGTTGCGGTTCGTCCTGGGCGAGCCGTACCTCCGGGCCATCGTCGGCTGCTCGGCGACACTGAATGGCTTCGCCTTCCTGCAAGCGGCGGTTTATCTCCTGCGGGCGACCCGCGAACTGGCCCTGCCACCGGGGGCCATCGGCCTCGTCTCCGCCGCTGGCGGGGTGGGCGCGTTGGTGGGGGCATTCGCCTCGCCGCACCTCGTCCGACGCTACGGGCTGGGACGGACGCTAATCGCCGGGGCGGCGGCCTAGTACTAGTACACGAGGGCGGAAATAGCGCGTCGGTTTAGGCGACGAGCGCCTTGCCCTGGTCGGTCCACTTGAACGGCTTGGCCATGGTGCGGTTGTCGTAGGCGATGAAGGCCAGCACGTTCGCCC
>JAABUN010002586.1_pt1 | contig 31411 bp, 24 predicted proteins | sample 5559311 | NCBI WGS metagenome assembly JAABUN01 (sample SAMN10711877, study PRJNA513370) | rock metagenome | isolation source: Antarctica rocks | place: Antarctica: Victoria Land, Siegfried Peak sud | reverse complement strand
TCGGCAGCGAGATTTGGACGGAATCGGCGGGCTTTCGCCTGCGGGTTTCTCCCGATGCGGCGGGCTTTCACCTGCCGCTATCCCGTCCAGAATCAGTTGCGGACCTACTTAGGTGCATTTCGTGAAAACGCATAAACCCTGACGCCGTACGACACCGCAATAGGGAACAGGAGGATCAGCGATGCGCGTGGGATTTCTTGGTCTGGGGGCGATGGGGCAGCCGATGGCCCGCACGCTGCTCCGTGCCGGTCTCGCCGTGACGGGATACGACGCCGACCCCGCCCGCGCCGAAGCCCTCGTGCCGGACGGCCTGACGGTGGCGGCGTCGGCAGCCGGGGCGGCGACGGGCGCGGATGTGCTGGTCGTGATGGTGCAGAATTACCCGCAGGCGTGCGCGGCCTTGCTCGGCACGGACGGCGCGGGCGGAGCCTTCCCCGCCCTGCCCGACGCCGCGACCGTGGTCATCACGAGCACGATAGCACCCGCGCAGGCACGGGAACTGGCGGCGCACCTCGCACCTCGCGGTATCGCCCTCGTGGATGCCCCGGTGAGCGGCGGGCCGGGAGGGGCGGCGGCGGGAGACCTCACCCTTGCGGTGAGCGGCGACCCGACGGCGGTGACCCGGTGCCGTCCGGTGCTGGACGCCCTCGGCCCGACGCAGTTCCATGTGGGGGAGGCGGTCGGTGCCGCCCTGACCCTGAAAAGCGTCAATCAGTTGCTCGCGGGTGTCCATATCGCTGCGGCGGCGGAAGCCCTCGAACTCGGCAGGCGGGCGGGCATCCCGGCGGACGTGCTGATGGAGTACCTGCGCCGCAGTGCCGGATTCTCATGGATGCTCGGCGACCGTGGCCCGCGCATGATCGCGGGGGAGTATGCGCCGCCGAAAAGTGCCCTCGCCATCTTCGCCAAGGACCTCGGCATCGTGCGCGACCTCGCCGCCGCGCACGATCTGGCGTTGCCCCTCGTGGAGACGGCCCTCGCGCAGTTCGAGCGGGCCGTTGCCGCCGGTCTCGCCGGATCGGACGACAGTGCCGTGATCGAGATCGTGCGCGGCGCGGGCGTGTCGCCCCCCGAAGAAGAGTAGGTAGAGGAGGGGAGTAGGTCGTCACGCCCCACGGCGGGGCCACGGCAACCCTGCTCAGGGGACGCCGCGCAGGTGCGCCCCGGCCTGCGCCGCCGCCCGCCGCAACTCGCGCCGGATGCGGGCGGGAACGGGTTTGCCCGTGCGCAGGACGCGCCGCAGTTCGCGCCCGCGCATGTTGATCTTGACCACGAAGTAATGCACGAACTCGCCCACGCCGCACAAATACCAGAAGGCACCGAGCGCGAGATCGCCCACAGACAACGGCGCGTTCCCCGTCGGCGGCGCGGCGACGAGCAGGGCCGGAAAGACGCACAGCAGGGCGACATTGGCGATGGACACCCCGCGCAGCAGCCGTTGTCGCGTGGCGGCGGGCGTGCGCTCAAACCAGCCGCCGCGCTTCAGGAGCCAGTACGCGCCCCCCTCCACGAGAACAATGCCCAGCGTCCCCACGCCGAGCCACGCGAACTGTCCCGTGAGTGCGGGGAATTGCGGCCCAAGCAGCCATGTGGAGACCGGGAACAGGACGATGCCATTGAGGGTTTCCAGCACCTCCGTTATCACGAGCCAGCGACGCATCGGTTGCCCGGTCATCGGCCCTGTTTGCCCGAACCCGCCCAAGCCGCCCATCGCCACCCTCCCCGCCGTGCCGCCACGCGAGCGACCGACGCGCCCTACACTCGTCGTGTACCCATAGTAGGATAGGGTCACACGGAACCGCGCCCACGGAAAGGAGCCGCATATGACGCCCCCCACGCCGACCCCCCTCGCGCAGTTGCTCGCGGGGTTGCCGCCCGCCCCCGACGAGGGGCCGCTGCTCGCCGCCATCCGCGACCATCTCGCCACCGACCGCCGCGCCGTGGTCGTGCTCGACGACGACCCCACCGGCACACAGACCGTGTACGACACGAGCGTCTACACGCAATGGGACGCCGCCACCCTCACCGAAGCCCTGAGCGAGGACAGCCCCGGCTTCTACGTGCTCACGAACAGCCGCAGCCTGCCCGAAGCGGAGGCCATCGCCCTCACCCGCGAACTGGCGGCGAACCTCCACGCCGCAAGTACCGCGACGGGGCGCGGCGTCTTCGTGGTCAGCCGCAGCGACAGCACCCTGCGCGGTCACTTCCCTGCCGAAACCGACGCGCTCATTGACGTGCTGTTCGAGGCACTGGCGGTCGGCCCGCCGCAGGTACTGATCGCCCCCTTCTTCGCGGAGGGCAAGCGCATCACGGCGGGCGGCGTCCACTGGGTTCACGACGGCGAGACCGCGACCCCCGTGGGCGAGACCGAGTTCGCCCGCGACAGAACCTTCGGCTTCGCCGCCTCCGACATGCCGGGGTGGGTGGCGGAAAAGACGGGAAACCGCGTGCCGCCCGAACAGGTCGGCGTGGTGCCGCTCGCGGTCATCCGGCAGGGGGCGGACGCGGTGACGGCATGGCTCCTCGCGGCGACGCAACCCGTGCTCGCCGTGGAGAGCGTGGAGGACGGCGACATCGCGGCCTTCGTGCTCGGCATGATCCGGGCGGAAGCGGCGGGCAAACGCTACCTCGCCCGCACGGCGGCGGCGTTCGTGCGGGCGCGGCTCGGCCTCCCCCGCCGCCCGACGCTCGACCCCGCGCAGGTCGTGGCGGGGCGCGGGCCGGGGCTGGTCGTCGTCGGCTCCTACGTGCCGCGCACCACGGAGCAGATCGAGCGCGTGCGGGCGTTGCCGCATGTGGTCGGCGTGGAACTCCCCGTGGACGACCTGCTCGAAAGCGGGGCGACCGGCGAACTATTGCGCACCCTGACGATCACGAAGGCGGCGGGTTCGGTGCGACAAGCGTGGGACGCGGGCAAGGACGCCCTGCTCTACACGAGCCGCACATTGCGCCACGCCGCCGACGACGAGGCGGAGAACCTGCGCATCGGCGGGCAGGTGTCGTCCGCCCTCGTCGCGGTCGTCCACGCGCTCGATTCGCCGCCCGCGTGGTTCATAGCGAAGGGCGGCATCACATCGAGCGACATGGCGACCGAAGCCCTCGGCATCCGCCACGCGACGGTGCTCGGTGCGCTCCTGCCCGGTGTGCCGGTGTGGCGGGCGGTCTCGCCGTCGAAGTGGGGAGCGGTGCCGCTCGTGGTCTTCCCCGGCAACGTCGGCGGCGAGGACGACCTCGCCCGCGCCGTGGCGGGGCTGCACGCGGCGGCTTCGGGAGGGTAGGCCCGATGCCCGGAGAACGCACCACCGCCGATGCGCTGCTCGCGGAACTGGGCCACGCGCCGCCCTTCCCGCCGCCGGGGACGCCGCCGAGCCTCGACCGGATGCACGCCCTGCTTGACCGCTTGGGCAATCCACACGTTGGGCTACCCATCGTCCACGTCGGCGGCACGGCGGGCAAGGGCAGCACCGCGACGATGATTGCCGCCCTGCTGCACGCGGCGGGCTATCGCGTCGGCCTGCACACGAAGCCGCACCTCGCGCATGTCCACGAGCGGGTACGGGTAGACGGCACGCCGATCAGCGACACCGACCTTCGCGCCCTGATCGCGGACGCGACCGACGCCGCCCGCGCCGTGGGGCCGTCGTGGTTCGAACTGACGGTGGCTCTGGCACTGCTGCACTTCCGCCGTGTGAGGGCGGACATCGCCGTGATCGAGGTCGGCATGGGCGGGACGTGGGACGGCACGAACGTCGTGCAGCCGCTCGTCGCCGTGCTCACGAATGTCGGCCTCGACCACACCGAGATACTGGGCGACACGGTGGAGCAGATCGCCCGCGACAAGGTGGGTATCATCAAACCGGGCTGCGTCGCCGTGTCGGGCGCGACGCAACCGGGCGTCCGCACGATCATCGCGGCGCGGGCGGCGGCGGTGGGCGCACCGTTGTGGCTGAGCGACCGCGAATTCGAGGTGGAGGACGTGCGGCGGCAGGTGAGCGGGTCGCGCTTCGCGTTGCGGCTCCCGGAGCGGACGTACACCGGCCTCTATCTGCCGCTTCTGGGGACACATCAGATAGCGAACGCCGCCCTCGCCCTCGCCGCCGCGCCCGCACTCGCGCCCGCCGGGTTCGCCGTGCCGGAAGACGCAGTGCGCGAGGCGTTGCGCACCATACACCTGCCGGGGCGGTTGGAGGTCGTCGGGCGTCTCCCCGCCGTGGTGCTCGACGGGGCGCACAACCCGGACAAGCTCGACGCCGTGCTCGCGGCGGTGCGGGATTACCTGCCGCACGGGCGGCTGATCGCCGTTGTCGCCTTCACGCGGCGGCACGACTGGGGCGCGATGCTCGCCCGCCTCGCGCCCGTGGCGGATCGCATCGTCCTCACGGGCTTTGCGGCGGCGGGCGACTCCGGCCCCGGTGCGTCGGTGCCGACCGCCGATCTGGAGACCGCCCTCGCGGCCCTGCCCGTGCGCGGCGACGTGCTGACCGAAGCCGACCCGCTCACGGCGGTCTACGCGGCACGGGCGGTCGCCGCCCCCGGCGATTGCGTCCTCGTCACGGGGTCGCTCTATCTCGTCGGGGCGGTGCGGGATACACTGCTCGCGGAAGGGATGGGGTGACTTGCAGCAAGAATTGAGACTACTCCGAAGATCAGGGGTAGCCTCAAGTCTTGCCATACGCTCCCCAACCATATGGGGAGGGGCCGGAGGTGAGTGCATTTATCCCCCGCCCCGACCGGCGAGCAGCGTGTCTATCTTGTCGAGCAGGCGCGGCAATTCGACGGGCTTGGTGTCGTAGTCGTCGCACCCGGCCTCCATCGCCTTCTCGCGGTCGCCGCTCATCGCGTGGGCGGTGAGGGCAATCACGGGAATGGCGCGAGTCTCGTCCGCACCCTTCAACCGGCGCGTCGCCTCCCACCCGTCGAGGACCGGCAGGCTCATGTCCATGAGGATGAGATCGGGTGCTTCGGCGCGGGCCATCGCCACCCCCTCCGCACCGTCGGTGGCGATGAGGATTTCGTGGCCCTTGCGGGCGAGGCGGCGAGAGAGCATGTCCCGGTTCATCTCGTTGTCTTCCACGAGCAGAATTCTCGCCATATTCCCCGCCCCCCATGCGCCCCGCGCCGCCGCACCCCGTCAGACGCTGACCGTGCGATGCCCCGATGGTAGCACGCGGCGCGTGCCGCGACAACGCGAAAGCAGCCAAGGTTTCCTTTGCCGACAGAACAGTTTGCGCGTTACGCGCTTTTATATACATGTCCATCACCGAGATGCTACAATTCTGGCTGTGAATGCAGGAACCTTCCCGGCGCGGCTTCGTCCGGCGTCGTTCGCGTGAGGTGCAGGATGCGCAGGATCGCCCACATCGTTTTCGGCCCCGCCGTTACCCTGATGAACCGGCTGCGCTATCCGCAGAAATTCGCGCTCATCACGATCCTGTTCGCGCTGCCGCTCGGCTTCGTGATGTCGCAACTGCTCACGGAACTGAGCCGCGACATCGCCGGCACGCGGCGCGAACTGGACGGCACCGCGTACCTGCGCCCCGCCCATGCCCTGCTCGTGGACACGCACGCGGCCCTGTTCATCTCGCGTCGCTTCGCCGCCACGCGCCTGATGACGCTGCAATCGCGTGTGCAGGAGGCACAAGGCAAGGTGGAGATGGATTTCGCCGCCCTCGCCACCATTGACCGGCGGTACGGCACCCCCGCCACGGCGGCGCAGGTCGCGGCATTGCGCGAACGCTGGAACGAAGTGCGAAACGCCCCACCCGATGCCTCCGCCATCGAGGTCGAGCGCGGCTACCTCGCGCTGCTCGCGGAGGTACAGGGGCTGATTACCCTCGTGGGCGATTCCACTGCCCTGATCCTCGACCCGGAACTCGCCACCTCGTACCTGAAAGATGCCGTGGTGAGCAACTTGCCGACGAGCGAGAACCTGTTCGCGCAGGCGCGGGTGGCGGGGCAGGGTTTCGCCGGTGGCCTCGACCTGATGGCGGACGACCGCGCCCGGATCATCGTGCTCTCCGCCCTCATCAAGGAAAACGTGGACACGACCGAACGCGCCCTGCCCATCGTCTTCCGCGAGAGCGGGCGGGGCGAGGTGGAAAGCACGCTCCGCGCTCCGCTGGCGACCTACACCACGACCGCCCGTGCCTTCGCCGCCACGCTCGACACGCAGATCGTCGCCAATCAGGGGGGCGTCGGTATCTCGCCCGTGGCCTACGACCTCACCGCCGAGCGGGCGATGAACGCGAGTTATGCCCTCTGGGTCGGGGCGGCGAGCGAACTCGACGCGCTGCTCAATGCCCGCATCGAGCGACTGACGGGGCGGGCCACCTTCGTGGTGCTGCTCGCCCTCGCCGCGTTGCTCGTGCTGCTCTACCTGTGGATGGGGTTCTACCGGGGCGTGATGCGCACCGTGAACGCCCTCGACACCGCCGCACGCGGCATGACGGGCGACGCCGACATCCCCGCCGTGCGCCTCGACACGCGGGACGAACTCGGCGGCGTGGTGCGCAGTTTCAACACCGTGGCGGAGCGGCTGCGGCGGGAGTGGTCGCAGGCCCGCGAGGAGAGCGCACGCGCCACCGCCGCCGAGGCGTCGCGCCGCGAGAGCGAGGAGCAGACGCGCCGCGTCATCGAGACCGCCCTCGACGGCATCATCGCCGTGGATGCGGAAGGGACAATCATCGGCTGGAACCCGCAGGCGCGGCACATCTTCGGTTGGACGGCGGCGGAAGCGGCGGGCAAGAACTGCTTCGCCTTCACGATGCCCCGCAGCGAGCGGGCGTTGCTCACCGATGGCCTCCGTAACTTCGGGCAGACGGGCGACGCCGCCGTGGTCAACGAGCGCATCGAGACCACCGGGTTGCACCGCGACGGGCATGAGTTTCCCGCCGAAATAGCCATCGCCCCCGTGCCGCACGGCGACACGCACACCTTCAGCATCTTCGTGCGCGACATCACCGAGCGCAAGCGGGCCGAGAGTGAACTGACGGGCGCACGCGACGCGGCGGAGACGGCGAACCGCGCCAAGAGCACGTTTCTGGCGAACATGAGCCACGAACTGCGCACACCTCTGAACGCGATCATCGGCTACAGCGAGATGCTGGGCGAGGAGGCGGAGGACGAAGGGAACGAGGAAACCGCCGGAGACCTCAGAAAGATCAACGGCGCGGGGCGGCACCTGCTGCATCTCATCAACGAAGTCCTCGACCTCTCGAAGATCGAGGCGGGCAAGATGGACGTGTACCTCGAAGCGTTCGCGGTGCCGGAGATGCTGCGCGACCTCGCCGCCACCGTCCGCCCCCTCGCGGACAAGAACCGCAACGCCCTCATGGTGGACTGCCCGGACACCCTCGGTGTCATGCGGGCCGACCTGACGAAGACGCGACAGGCGTTGCTCAACCTCATCAGCAACGCCTGCAAGTTCACCGAGGCCGGCACCATCACCCTCGCGGTGGACGCGACGCAGGGCGACGACGGGCGCGAGATGATCCGTTTCGCCGTGTCGGACACCGGCATCGGCATGACCGAGGAGCAGATCGGTCGCCTCTTTCAGGACTTCGTGCAGGCGGACGCCTCGACCACGCGCACCTACGGCGGCACGGGGCTTGGTCTCAGCCTCAGCCGCCGCCTCTGCCGCTTGATGGGGGGCGATATCACCCTGACGAGCGAGCCGGATCGGGGCAGCGTTTTCACGATGACGCTGCCGCGCACCGTGGCGTCGCCGGGAACGGTGGCGTTGCCCACCGCCGCGCCAAACGCGCCGCAGGCCACGCCCGAACCGACGGACGGGGGAGCAGGGACGGTTCTCGTCATTGACGACGACCCCGGTGTGCGCGACCTGCTGCGGCGCATCCTCGACAAGGAGGGGGTGCGGGTGGTGGAGGCCGCAGACGGCGACGAGGGGTTGCGCTTCGCCCGCGCCCTGCACCCGGACGTGATCACGCTCGATGTGATGATGCCGCGCACCGACGGGTGGGCCGTACTCAACGCGCTCAAGCTCGACCCCGACACCGCCGACATCCCCGTGGTGATGCTCAGCATCGTGGACGACGCGAACCTCGGTCACGCTCTGGGGGCGGCGGACTACCTCACGAAGCCGGTGGACCGCGAACGGCTCGTGCAGGCGGTGCGCAAGTACCGCCGTTCCGCCCCCGCGACCGCCCTCGTGATCGAGGACGACGCCGCCAACCGCGAGTTGTTGAGCGAGATGATGCGCCACGAGGGGTTCACCGTCGCGGTCGCGGAGAACGGGCGCATCGGCCTGGAGCGCATCGCGGCGCACGTACCCGACCTCATCCTGCTCGACCTGATGATGCCCGAAATGGACGGCTTCGACGTGGTGGCGGCGTTGCACACGCGAGAGGAATGGCGGCGCATCCCCGTGATCGTGGTCACGGCTCAGGACCTCACCGCCGCCGACCGGATGCGGCTGAACGGCGGCGTGGCGAAGATTCTGCAGAAAGGCGGCTTCACCCGCGCCGAACTCGCGGGCGAGGTACGCGACCTCGTGCTCGCCAACCTGCCCGCGCCGACACTTGCCCGTACCTCGACGTAGGCCGCCGTCAATGCGCCACGGTGTAGTGGCGCACCTTGTCGGGGTCGAGGGCAATGCCCCACCCCGGCCCTTGCGGGACGCGGAGCGCGAGGCCGTCCGGCTGTAGCGACGCGGCGAGCAGCGTGTCCGGCAGGCGGGTGACGAAACTGGGCCACGTCACGGCGGGGAAGGCCGCCGCCGCGTGCGCCGCCACCGCCGCCAGCACATCGTAGTAGACCGCCACCGAGAGCGGCATCCCCGCGACCGCCGCGATATGCGCGATCTGTTGCGCCGCGAGCAACCCGCCGACCTTGCCGATCTTCAGGAAGCCCGCGTGCGCCGCCCGCCGCTCGACGATGCGCAGCATGTCGGCGGGGCTGCCGAGCGATTCGTCCGCCATGATGGGGACGCGGGAGTGCGCGGCGAGCGCGGCGAGATCGTCCAGCCGCGCCACTGGCTGCTCGATCATGCCGAGGCCACCCGCGTCCGCCATCGCGCCGAGGGCGGGGATCGCCTCCGCGAGGGTGTAGCCCGCGTTAGCGTCCACCTGAATGACCGCACGGTCGCCCGCCGCGTCGCGCACGGCGCGGTAACGGCGCAGGTCGTCCGTCGCACCGAGGCCGATCTTCAGTTTCAGCACGGGATACGGCGCGGCGCCGAGGGCTTCGCGGGTCGCCGCCGCGAGCGCGTCCGGCGTCGCGCCCTGCACCATCGCCATCAGCGAGAGGCCGTCGCGTACCCTGCCGCCGAGCAGTTCGAACACCGGCACGCCGAGGGCTTTGCCTTTCGCATCCCACAGGGCCAATTCCACCGCCGCGACCGCGAGCGGTTGCCCCGGCAGCGTGCGCTCCATCGCGCCGACGAGGGCGGTGATCGCCAGCGGCGATTGCCCGACCACGACGGGGGCGAGATAGGCGTCAATATTCGCTTTGATGCCCGCCGCCCCACGATACGGCGGGTCCACCGGCACCTGACCGAGGCCGACATGACCGGCATCCGTCGCCAGTTGCACGAGCACCGTGGTCGCGTCGTCGCGGCTCCCGTAGGCGGTGTGCAGGGCGACAATACGCAGCACACTCACGATGGTCGCGGTGACGCCCGTGATCCTCACCGTCACGCCCGCTCCGGGCGGCGGTTCCACGCGGCGAGGTCGCCCTGCATCGCCTTCGCGCCCGCCGCGAGCCAGCCCGTCCAGCCCGTGTAGAAGAAGCGCACGCCCATGTCGAGGTAGCGCGTGCGGGTGGCGTCGGCCCCGATGGTTCCGGCGACGCGGCCTGCCGCGACGATCTGCGCGAGGGCGGCGTCTATCGCGTCCTGCACCTCCGGGTGGGCGATGTTGCCGATGTGGCCCATGCTCTGCGCGAGGTCGGCGGGGGCGACGAAGAACACATCTATGTGAGGCACGGCGAGGATGTCCGCGAGGTTTTCAATCGCCTCCCGCTCCTCGATCATCACGACCACGAGGGTTTCGTCGTTGGCACGAGCGAAGTAATCGCCCGCACCGAACGACCGCCGACCGCCGAACATGCCCCGCGCACCGAGCGGCGCGAACTTCGCCGCCGCGACGACGCCCTCCGCCTGCTCCCGCGTGTTGACGTGCGGCACGACGATGCCGCTCGCGCCGTTGTCCAATGTGCGGGTGACGTACCACGGTTCCGCCGTCGGCACGCGCACGAGCGAGGCCATGCCCCAGAGGTCGCACGCCCGCGACCAATCGGCGATGTCGCGCCAGTCGGCGGCACCGTGTTCGCACTCGATCCAGATGCCGTCGAGGCCGAACTGACCGAGGTAGTCCACGATCTCGCCGTTGAAGGGGCCACTGACGACATTTACGGCCTCGCCCGCGTGCAGCCGTTGTCGCAGCGATACGGGTGTGGGCATAGGTTCTCCCTCAAACGGTCCAGGGATGACGGGCTGAGCGCACCATCCTACCCGTACCGAATCGTATTGCTCGACTTTCTCTGTCCCCGTCACGACAACACCCGTCAGTCCGTGTGGAAGACCTCGCGCATCTCGGCCCACCGCGTGCCGGGGGCGCGGTCTTCGAGCGGTTCCTGCATCGGGTCGGTGTGCGTCCACCACTCGCGGGTTTTCGGATCGGCAGCCATGCGGGCCATGTCCGCCGCGAAATCGTCGCCGATGTACTCGTAGTAGGCGAACAGCAGCGTGCCGTGGCGGAAGATCGAGTAGTTGCGGATGTTGCAGGCATGGATCGTCGCCAGCACCTCCGGCCACACCGCCACATGAATTTCCTCGTACGCCGCGATCTGCTCCGGCTTCACGCCGATCAATTGCCCGTAGCGTCGCATGTTGCTCCCCCCCGTACGGTCACACCCGCACCACGTCGTACTCGATAGGATCGCACACGTACGCTGTAGGAGCGCACGGCGGTGCCTCGCATCAGTGGCAACTCATTCGGCTCCGTATTTGCCCTTTCCGGTCGCCTGCATGACCTTCCCGTAGTACAAACTGTGGAACAGGGTGCGCATCATCGGTGTCTTCGCGGTCGCACCGATGATGCTCAGGTACAACCGAATGAGTTGGCGCAGATGCCCTCCCGTGCGCCCCTACACCGTCTCCCGCTGTTCTCGAAGCCCACGCCACCAAGGCACGATGAACTGCGTCAGTCCGCCGCCACCACACTCGCGTCGCGGGGCTTGAGGCGACCCGCCGCGAGGTCGCCAAGCACGAGCCGCGCCACGTCCTGCCCGTAGGCGATGGAGTAGTTCGTCCCCCGGTCTTCGGGATAGATCTGCGTGGTGTTGGCGAGGTAGACATTCGGCACGGGCGTGCGCATCTCCGGGATCAGTTTCGAGTAGCCGAGCGGCACCACGGGCTGCGCCGCCCGCTCCCGGAAGACCCGCACCGAGCGCACCCACAACGGGTCGAACGCCGGGTTGATGCGCCGGATGAACGGCACGTACTTGGCAAAGAGGGCGTCGTCGTCCATCGTCCAGACCTCGTCGGTCACTTCGAGATAGCGCGAGAGGTACGTGAGGTGGCTACCGCCGTACTGCTCCGGCGGCACGAAGTTCGTGTGTTCGATCACGCCCGTGAACGGCACCGTCTCGTCCGCAATGTTCAGCCAGTAGATGTCCGAAAGCTTGCGGTCGGTCTCCAGAAGCATGCAACACGCCGCCTGATACCCCGCCGCGTCGAGTTTGCGCGTGTAGTCGGCGGGCAACTCGCCCACCATGCGCTTGAAGATCGCCGAGGGTGCCGTGACGATGGCGGTGTCGAACTCCTGTGCCTCGCCATCCACGCGCACCGTGACGCCGCCGGTGGCGTTCGGCTTCACCTCGCTCACGGTCGCCTCGGTGTGCATCTCCACGCCTATTTTGCGTAGTTTCGCTTCCAGCGCGTCAATGAGCACCTGAAACGAGCCACGCGGGTAGCCCAGATACTCCTTCGCCAGCGGGTTCTCGCGGCTCGTGGTGCGGAGCTGAATCTTCTTCCACATATAGACCATCGGAATCTTGTCCCACGAGGGGCCGAACTTCGCTTTCAGTTGCGCCCCCATCACGCGGTCGAAACCGGGGCCACCGTGGGCCTTGCGCAGCCACGCCGCCGCCGTGACATTCTCGTACGATTCCCAGTTGCGCTTTTTCGCCTGCAAGTACGCCGTCGCCGCACCCACACGCAGCCGCGACAGGGGCGGGATGTAGTCGAGCTTCAGCAGGTCGAGCGCACCGTCAAGCGGATAGACTTTGCCGTCGTAGAACATCCCCACGGTACTTGGCAACCATTGCAGGGCGTCGCCGATGCCCAATTCGGTCATCATCTCGGCGATGGCGGTGTCGGAGCGGAACAGGTGGTGATAGAAATATTCCAGCCGCGTCCCGGCAATGGAGAAGGTACCCGCCTGCCCGCCAAACACGGGCGCACGCTCCCACAGCACCACCGCGTGGCCCGCTTGCCGCAGCCGCAACGCCGCCGCCAGCCCCATCATCCCCCCGCCGATTACCCCGACGCGCATCATTCGCCCCCTTAGTGTCAAGCAGTCCCCACGGTCGTCTCGGTACGTGCCGGGATGCCTTACATCAACTACCCTGATAAGTATATCGCAATACACGCTTCTTTGTGACGGCCCCCGTGCCTGCGTTATGGTTTATGCGTTCTTACGAAATGCGCCCCTCCCCCCGGCCCCCTCCCCGTGGGGAAGGGGGAGAACCGTTGCGAGATCGCGGCGTAGTAGGAAAGCTCGGTGCTTGCGGTGGTTCTCCCCCTTCCCCATAGGGGGAGGGGGCCGGGGGGAGGGGCGAGTTTGCCCTGCAACGACCGTCGGCGGGAGAACGCATAAACCATAACGCAGGCAGGGTTCATGCGTTCTTGTCGAATGCACCTCACCCCCCGGCCCCCTTCCCCGTGGGGGAGATTTTCTGGTTCGCCGTCTTGCGGTTCATCCACCGCCCACCCGTGTGGCGGGAGGGTGTCCTATCGGCGGTGCGCATGGTCGCGGTGGCCTCCTCCGGGCCGTCCTCGGCGGGCGGCAGGGGCGGTCGGCGACCGTCACATCGCACCTACCGCCCCTTGCATCCTGCAAGGGGGCCGGGAGGTCAGGTGCATCCCGTTCCGCCCTCGCCACACACGCCGGGGAACACCCCACCGGGGCGGCGTGTTATAGTGAACGGAAGAATTATTCGCCCCTTCGTCCGCCGTGCCGCACATAAAGCGGTGCCGGTATGAGCGTATTCCCCCAATTCACGCATAGGAAAAGGCGGTGTCTCATGGCGTCACTCGCGGACCTATCCGTCGCGGAATCGTCGGAATCGGTGGATATGCGGCCCTTCCTGCCGCTAGAGACGCTGCTCGCGGACGCGGGGCTGCCGGGGGGCGGGCTGGAACTCGTGCGGCGGGCGTACGTGCGGGCGGCGGCGGCGCACGACGGTGTGCAACGCAAGAGCGGCGAGCCGTACATCATCCATCCCATCGCGGTGGCGACGATCCTCGCGGAGATGCAACTGGACGCGGAAGCACTCGCCGCCGCCCTGCTGCACGACGTGGTGGAGGACACCGCGATCACCACCGAGGAGATACGCACCGAGTTCGGGGAGCGCGTCGCTCGCCTCGTGGACGGCGTGACGAAGTTGAAGCGCATCGAGTGGAACCCCGACGGCGAGGACGTGACGAAGGCCGAGAGCCTGCGCAAGATGTTCCTGACGATGGCGGACGACGTGCGTGTGGTGCTCATCAAGCTCGCCGACCGGCTGCACAACATGCGCACCATCGGTTCGATGTCGCGCAAGAGCCAGATCGCCAATGCGCAGGAGACGATGGAGATTTACGCCCCGCTGGCGAACCGTCTCGGCATCTGGCAGATCAAGAGCGAACTGGAAGACCTCTCGTTCCGCACCCTCGACCCCGACCGCTACCGCGAACTCGACACCGCCCTCAACGGGCAGGGAGGCGACCGCAACCCGTACATCGCGCAGACGGTGACGGCCCTTAGGGAAGCACTGCGCGAGGCGGGCATTGAGGCGGAGGTGTACGGGCGGGCGAAGCACCTGTGGAGCGTCGCCCGCAAGATGGAGCAGAAGAAGCGGACGCTCGAAGAGATCTACGACGCCATCGCCGTGCGCGTGATCGTGGATGAGGTGAAGGACTGCTACGCCGCCCTCGGCACGGTACATACGCTCTGGCGACCCATCCCCGGTCAGTTCGACGACTACATTGCCATGCCGAAGGAGAGCATGTACCAGAGCCTGCACACCTCCGTGCGCGGCCTCGACTCGCGCCCGCTGGAGGTGCAGATTCGCACGAAGGAGATGCACCTCCACGCCGAGTACGGCATCGCGGCGCACTGGCGGTACAAGGAGGGCAAGCGGCGCGACGCGGGCCTTGAGGCGAAGGTCGCGTGGCTGCGGCAATTGATGGACTGGCGCGACGAGGTGGTGGACGCGCAGAGCTTCGTGGAGACGCTGAAGTCCGACGTGTTTCAGGAGATGCTCTACATCTTCACGCCCGCCGGGGATATCATCGAGCTGCCATCGGGCAGCACGCCGGTAGACTTCGCCTACCGCATCCACTCCGACGTGGGACATGCCTGCGTGGGCGCGATGGTCAATGACCGCCTCGTGCCGCTCGATTACCGGCTCCAGAACGGCGAGATGGTGAAGATCATGACGAGCCGCAACAAGACAGGGCCGAGCCGCGACTGGCTGCTCGTCTCCTCCGGCTATGTCCACACCGCGCAGGCGCGGGAGAAGATTCGCCAGTGGTTCCGCCGCCAGCAGCGCGACGGCAACATCGCGCAAGGGCGCGAGATGCTCGACAAGGAGTTGAAGCGGCTCGGTGTGGAGATGAAGCACGCCGAGATCGCGGAGCAGTTCCCGCGCTTCGCACGGCTGGACGACTTCCTCGCCGCCATCGGCTATGGCGGCGTGACCACGCAGCAGATCGTGCAGCAGATCGCGGCCCTGCACCTGCCAAGCCCGGTCGCCGCCCTGCCCCCCGTCGAGACGCACATCTCCGCTGCCCGCCCCGCGAACTCCGCCATCGAGGTGATGGGCGTGGGCGACATGCTCACGAACCTCGGCAACTGCTGCAAGCCCGTACCGGGGGACGCGATCATCGGCTACGTCACACGCGGCAAGGGGGTCACGGTGCATCGCACCGACTGCCCGAATGTGGTCAAGGAGCCGGAGCGCGAGCGGCTGGTGCCGGTGTCGTGGGGCAACACCGCGAAGGCGACCTACCCCGTGGGCGTGCGGCTTGAAGCGTGGGATCGCATCGGCCTGATGCGCGACGTGACGGGACTGGCTGCGGACGAGAAGATCAACCTCACCTCGATCAACAGCGTCACGCACACGAACCGCACCGTGACGATGCGCCTCACGGTGGAAGTGGGTAGCGTGGAGCGGCTGTCGCGCATCCTGCAACGGTTCGAGGGCATCCGCGACATCTACGAGGTGCGCCGCGAGACGCCGTACATCCTCAAAGGGGCGCGGGCGGGGGATTAGCGAGCGCGGTGGTATGTGCGCAGGCGCAGGCGTAGGGGCGGTTCGTGAACCGCCCTCTCTTGGCGGGTAAGAAACCACGGGGCAAGCACCGAGTATGGCAACACGGGCGGTTCACGAACCGCCCCTACGCACCCGATGATATGCCGCCTCTTCGCCGTTCGTCCGGAGGTACGCCGATGCACACCCCGCGCCCCCGGATGTTCGCCGCCCTGTTTGCCGTGTCGCTGCTGCTTGCCGCGTGCGTGGGGCCGCTCGTGTCGTCCCCGTCGCGTGCCGCGCAATCGGTCGCGGGCCAAGGCGACGTACAGCGCGACGAACTGCGCGGTCAAGCCCTCGTGGACGAGATGCAGCGCGGCGGCTACGTCCTCTACCTGCGCCACGGCATCACCGACCGCTCGCAGATAGACACCGGCATCCTCAACGGCGACCGCACCTTGCAGTGCAATCTGAACGAGGAAGGGCGCGTGCAATCCGTCGAGATCGGGGCCGCGTTGCGCACCCTCGGCGTCCCCACCGACACGGTGTTCGCGGGGCCGGTCTTCCGGGCGCGGGAGACGGCGGAACTCGCCTTCGGGCCGGAGCGCGTGCAGATCACCGACGACCTCACCGCCGACGAGTACGCCGGGGCGCAACTACCCGCCGTGATCGCCGCGACGCGGGCCTTCCTCGCGCAACCGCCGCCGTCGGGGAACACCGTGGTCGTGGCACACGGCGGGTTGCTCTCGCTCGCCACGAACCGGGGCATCCGCTACACGCTGCCCGAAGGCGGCACCGTGGTCTTCCAGCCGCTCGGTGCTGCGGGCTATCGCTACATCGGCTCGCTGCCGCCGGACGAGTTGTTCGCCCTCGCCGCCGCAGCCCGGTAGCGGCAGGGCTACGCGAACAGGTCGTCCGCCGCGACGCGCCACCCCGGCAGGGCCGGTTCCGCGTCCGCCTGCTCGCCCGCGCCGAACGTGGCAACGGGGGTGTGCGCGTCGCCCGCGTACTTCGTCACGGTCTTGGCGATGGTGTCGACGTCCCACACCACCTCCGTTCCCACGGCGAAGTAATCGGCCCGCTTTGCGGCGTACTTCCGGTTCATCGCGGGGCCGTAGTCGCTTTTCGAGCGCACCTCTACCGCAAACACCGGGGGCGTGTGGGCGAAGTCCATGTTCGCGTTGTCGTACGTCCAGACGAACGAGGCATCGGGAGCGAAGGACTGGCGGTGCGGAAGGTCAACGGCGTACGAGCCGTCGCCGCTACGGGCGCGTCCCCGCCCCATCCGCTTGGCATAGTCGTGCAACGCAAGGGCGATGCGAAAGGCAACATCCATCGGCACTTCACCGGGCGGTGGCATTCGCTCCAACTCCCCGTTCACGAGTTCGTATTTGTAACCGTCGTCGGGGGCGTTGTGCAGGTCTTCGTACGTGGCCCTGCGCTTCGCAATCGTCATGCGGTGTCCCTCCTTGTGCGGGCAGTATATCGCACGGTTCGCGGTTCACGCCGCGTTGTGGTGTAATCGCCTCTCACGACCGAGCGCATCGAAAGGAGACCGTATGACGACGAACACGAACACGAACACGACCCCCGGAACCGGGCAACGACCGCTCGCGGCCCTGTTCCCGCCCGACGCGGTGCGGGCGAGCCTGCTGCCGCGTGAGGCGTGGCAGCCCATCCCGCCGTACGCCGACCGCGCCGCGTGGCAGGGGCTGCCGGGGCCGATCAGGCGCGGCCTGCGCGACGACGCCGAGGAACACCTGCACTACGAGTGGCCGAGCCTGCCTGCCACGCGCTTCCTCGACTACGCCCGCGACGGCAACCGCAGCCGCTACGAGGCCGTGCATTTCGCCCGCCGCCGCGCCTTGCTCGCGCTGCTGCTTGGGGAATGCACCGAGGGCAAGGGGCGGTATCTCGACGACATCGCCGACGGCGTGTGGACGATCTGCGAAGAATCGTTCTGGGGCGTCCCCGCGCACAACTACAGCCTGCGCCCGCCCTTCGAGAGCGGGCGGCAGGGGAATGGCATCCAACTCGGATTACCCGATACCGCGTACCGCGTGGTGGATTTGTTCGCCGCCGAGACGGGCGCACTCGTGGCGTGGGTGTGGTATCTGCTGCGCGAGCAACTGGCGGGCATCTCCCCGGTCATCCCCGACCGCATCGAGCGCGAGATGCGGGAGCGCATCCTCCAGCCGTACCGCACGGTTGATTTCCACTGGTACGGGGAGCGCGACGGCAGGCCACCGAACAACTGGAACCCGTGGATTCACTCGAACATCCTCGCCGTCAATCTGCTGATGGAACCGGACGCCGAAGCCCGCGCCACCACCGTGGATCGCGCCATCACGGGGCTGGACACCTTCCTCTCCGGCTATCACCCGGACGGCGGCTGCGACGAGGGCGCGAGCTACTGGGATCGCGCCGGGGGGAGCCTGTTCGACTGCCTCGACCTGCTACACGACGCGAGCGGCGGCACGCTGGACGCCTTCGGGCTGCCGCTCGTGGGCGAGATCGGCGCGTACATCTACCGGATGCACATCGGCGGGGCATGGTACGTGAACTTCGCGGACGGTGCCGCCCGCCTGAACCCCGACGGCGACACCATCCGCCGCTACGGGGTCAGCATCAGCGACGAGCCACCGGGGCAACCGGGACAGCCGACGCAACCGATGCAACCGACGCGACCGACGCTAGGGCGCGACGCCGACACCATCCGTCGCTACGGCGGGCGCACGGGCGACCCGTTGCTCATCAGGCAAGGCACCGCAGCACTGGACGACATCATCGGCATCGCGCCGCCCGCCGAGACCGACGGGAACACCGTGCGGGCGCACGAACTCGACGCTGCCCTGTTCCACGACGCGAAGCACATCCGCAGCGGCACGCGGCGGTTGCGCGTACTGTTCGGGGAGCTGGTGGAGCCGGGGGAAGACCGCTCGTTCCCGCTCGTGCGCGAGGCGTGGCTACCGGGGGTGGAAGCCTTGACCGCCCGCGAGGATGCGGGCAGCGTGCGCGGCCTCTTCCTCGCCGCGAAGGGGGGCCATAATGCCGAGAGCCACAACCACAACGATGTGGGGCAATTCATCGTCGGGGTGGACGGACGCCCCGTGCTGATTGACCTCGGCGTGGGCGAGTACACGCGCTTCACCTTCGGCCCGGAGCGGTACGGCATCTTCACGATGCAGAGCGAGTACCACAACCTGCCCGTGGTCAACGGCGTTGGGCAGTCGCCGGGGCGAGAGTTCGCGGCGCGGGACGTGTCCGCCGACGTGAGCGACGCGGCGGCGGGGTTGTCGCTCGACATCGCGGGGGCGTATCCGCCCGAAGCGGGCATCGAGGTGTGGCGGCGGGCGGTGCGCCTCGACCGCGCCCGCCCCGGCGAACCGAGCCAGATCGTGCTGCGCGACGAGTACCGCCTGTCGCGCCCGCCGCAATCGCTCGTGCTGCACCTGCTCACGGCAGGCGAAGTCGCACAGCCCGTGCCGGGTGCGCTCATACTGAGCAACGCGACGCGCCCGCTGCTCGTGCAGTACGACCCGCGCCTGTTCTCCGCCACGCTGGAGACGATACCGATTGACGACCGCCGCCTCACGCCCGTGTGGGGCGACCACGTCACGCGCATCGCCCTGACGATGACGGCACCCGCTGCCGAGGGCGCGTACGAATTGCGGATGCGGATACGCAAATAAACGCATCCCTCCCCCCAGCCCCCTCCCCCATAGGGGAGGGGAAGTGAGCCACACAAGCATCGAGGCTACTCCCGACATTGGGAGTAGCCTCGAATCTTGCGGCGCGTCACCCCCTCCCCAATGGGGGAGGGGGCCGGGGGGTGAGGTTTCCTACGCGCCCTTGATCGCGTCCTGAAACTCTTTCTTGATGGCGTCGCCGCCACGGGAACGCCAGTCGCGCACCCACGCATCCCATTCGCTCATCGGGCGGCGACCCGTGACGAAGGCGACGCGCCCGTCAGCCTCGTACTGGCCGAGTTCGCCGCCCCTCATGCCGAGGGTGGGCGAGTAGTAGCCCCACGAGGCGTTGTCCGCGCCCACGGAGAGCGACTCGACCTGAAAGTTCTGCGCGTACTGAGCATCGCCGGGAACGTCCCAGTACTCCACACGGGTCGCACTCGTGAAGCGGTCGAGCGGCCCCTTGTCGGCGCGGCCCTTGTCATTCAGCGCAGGAATGCCGTTCTTGATCTCGTAGTGGACGCCCTCAAGGCCGAAGCTGCGGAAGCCGTACTCCTCGGAGCCGAAGGGGGCGGCGAACCAGTCGAGGATGCGCAGCAACTCCTTCACCTTCTCGCGGTCGCGGCCCGCCCGTGCGCTGATCGAGGTGAAGCCAAAGTAGCCGATGCTCGTGTGGAACTCGCGCTTGCCGCCGTCGAAGGCGGGCGGGAACCACGTTCCCACATTGGCACCGGGGTTCAGAGCCTTCGTCTTGCCGCGTGCGCCATTGCTGCCGAGAGCACCCGTGATGCCGTCGGTGTAACCGCCAATCTTGCCCGCGAAGAAGAGGTCTTTGTTCTGATTCGTGCCGTTCGTGGCGGCGTCGGGATGATACGCGCCTGCCTCCCAGAGACGGCGAGCGAACTCGATGGCTTGGCGATACTCCGGCGTCTCATGCATATTCACGATGCTGCCATCCGGGTTCAGCCGCCACTCGTTCGGGGCGCGGAACATCTGCCGGAACGACTCCACCGCCATGCCCGGTCGCGGACTGCTCGACGAGATGCCGAAGGTATCCGGCCTGCCGTTGCCGTCCGGGTCCATCTTGCTCATGCCCACAAACATGTTGTACACATCGTCGGCGTTCTTCTGGGTGGCGAAGCCAACCTTCTCAGCCCAGTCCTGCCGGAAGTACATCACTTGGCTGTTATTCAATGGGCGCAGGTGCGGCACGCCGTAGATTTTCTTGTTCAGGGAGGCGTTCTTCCAGACCTGCGGCGGGAACTTGGCGAGGTTCGGGAACTCCTTGATCGCGTCGCCCGTAAGGAACGGCGTCAGGTCGGTGAATGCGCCCTGCAACAGCACACGGAACTGCTCGCGGTTCGCCTGCGGATCGAGGAACATCGTGTCCGGCAACTCGCCGCTGGCGATTTGGGTGCTGAACTTTTCCGCGTAGTCCGCGCTTGGCGCGATGATCGGCTCGTACGACGAGATGCCGATGCGCTTCTCAAGCTCCTGCCAGTAGCGGTTCTCCGCCTTCGGGGTGGGGGGAGGCTCGTAGGAGATGATGAAAGCCGTCCACTTGCTGGCCTTCCCCGGCAGGTTCGGGATCGCCTTGAACGACGCGGGGTACTGCGTGTAGGCGTCCGACACGCCGATGTCCGGGCGCGGCGAGGGGATGAGGCCCGCCGTCATCACCCCCTGCCCCGACTGCCCCACGGCGGCGGCTCGCGTCGGGCCTGCGGTTGCGGCGGTCATCCCGCTCGTCGCGGCGGCGGTCGGTACGGTCATCGCGGCCCCGCTCGTGGTAGCGGCGGCGGGGTTGACGGCGGCTGCCGTGGTTGGGGCGACTGTCGCCGCCGTCATCGGGGCCGTAGTCGCGGCTGCGGCAGGCGCGGCGGTCGTGGGACGCACGGTTGCGGCGGGGGCGGCAGTCGGTGCAACTTCCCCACCGCAAGCGGCGAGGACGGCCCCGGTAGCGGCGGTTGCGGCCCCCGCGAGGGCGGCACGGAGGAAGGCACGGCGGTTGTAGGGATGAGATGCAGCAGGCATTAGTAACCTCCTCAGTGATTTCACAAGCGGCATCGGACAGGGAGCGCAACCACACGATGGGGAAAACGAAGCGCGACGCGGCATTGCACCGCGTCGCGCTTGTTACATCCCTAGCCCTTGATCGCGCCGGAGAGCACGCCCTTCGTGAAGTAGCGTTGCAGGAAGGGGTAGACGATCAGGATCGGCACGGTGGCGATGACGACCACGGCCATCTGGATCGTCTGCGCGGGCGGCGGCGGCTGGTTCGGGTCAATGTTCACCGCCGAGGCGAGCGCACTGCCCTGCAACACGTACTGCCGCAACACGAGCTGGATGGGCCACTTCTGCGCGTCGTTCAGGTAGAGCGTGGCGGCGAAGAAATCGTTCCAGTGGTTGACGCCGTAGAAGAGCGCAATCACGGCGAGCACCGGGCCGGAGAGCGGCAGCACGATGCGCATCAGGATGAGCAGATCGTTCGCGCCGTCCATGCGGGCCGACTCGAGTAACTCCTCCGGCACCGACTGGAACGACTGCCGCAGGATCACAAGGTTGAATGCACTGATGGCACCGGGCAGGATGAGCGAGAGGTAGCTGTTGATGAGACCGAGTTGCTTCACCAGCAGGTAGTTCGGGATCAGGCCGGCACTGAACAGCAGCGTGAACAGCACGAGGGCAAGGATGAAGTTGCTCCCCGGCACGCCCTTGCGGCTGAGACCATAGGCAAGGGTGATCGTCATCAGCATGTTGAGCGCGGTGCCGACGAGCGTGATGAAGATGCTCACCCGGAGGGCGTTGAGGACGATGCCGCCGCTGAGGATGGCGCGGTACGCCTCCAGCGTCGGGTTCTGCGGGAAGAGGATGATGCCGCCGCGCACCACATCCTTGTAACTGCTGAACGACACCGCGATCACGTAGACGAACGGGAAGATCATCACGATAGCGATGGCGATCATCAGGATGCCCTTGAGCACCGCCGCCACGGGGCTTGGCTGCTCCTGCCACGGCGGGCGGGCGTACTTCGGTTCTTTCCGCAGGGGCGGGGCCACGGTTGCCATCTAGAATGCCCCTTCCTGTCCGAGCCGCTTGGCGAGCCAGTTCGACCCGAAGACCATGACCGCGCCCACGAGACCCTTCACAAGGCCCACCGTGGCGGAGAAGCCCCAGTCTCCCCCCTGAATGCCTCGGAAGTAGGTGAAGGTGTCCAGCACCTCCGCCGCCTTGGCACCCACGGCGTTGCGCTGCAAGAAAATCTGCTCGAAGCCGGTGTCGAGGATGCGGCCTAGGCGGAGGATGAGCAGCAGCACGATCACCCCCGCGATGCCGGGGAGCGTGATGTGCCACAGGCGGCGCAACGGCCCCGCCCCGTCCATCGCGGCGGCCTCGTACAGCCCCTGATCAATGCGCGTCAGGGCGGCGAGGAAGATGATCGTTCCCCAGCCCGTCTCGCGCCAGATCACCTGCAACACCATCAGGGGCTTGAAGAAGTCGGGGTTCGCCATGATGTTGATCGGCACACCGCCGCTGTTGCGGAGAATCTGGTTGATGAAGCCGTCGCCGCCGAGCACCTGCTGCCACAGGCCGATGATGATGACCCACGAGATGAAGTGCGGCAGGTAGAGGATGCTCTGCATCCACCGCTTGACGCGCTCATTGACCATGCTGTTGAGCAGGAGCGAGAGCGCGATGGGCGCGGGAAAGAACAGGACGAGTTGCAGGAAGCTGATCTGCAAGGTGTTCGACAGGGCGATGCCGACATCGGGGTCGGTGAAGAGCCGTGCAAAGTTATCGAAGCCGATGTACGGGCTGTCGAAGCCGAGGAACGGCGAGTAGTCCATGAAGGCGATGATATTGCCGCCGAGCGGCAGGTAGCGGAACACGAGGAAATAGAGCAACCCCGGCAGGATGAACAGGTACATCATCCACTCGCGCCGCATCCGCTCCCACACCGAGCTGCGCAGGCCGCTCTTGCTTCCCGCCTGCGCCCGTGCGGCATCCGCCGAACCCGATCTCTGTGCGATGCTCATCGTCCGTCTCCCTCTGCTTGTGCCATCGCGCCCATCGCAATCATGTCCCTTCGCGTCGCGCTACGCCGTGCCGTGCGCGACACCGATAGCCCCCCGATGGGCCGCTTAGCCTGTTCACTCCAAAAACGGGTACAACGGCGCAGGCCGTGTACCGCGTGTGTTGTGATGTTGCGCGAACGCTACCATGCCGCCGCGTTGTGGTCAAGGGCAATTCAGGCGGGCGGCAGGGCTTGTGCGTCTTCGTCAGATGCACCTAACCCCCGCCCCCTTCCCCATAGGGAAGGGGGAGCAAGAGGGACAGACGCCGCGAATCTCCCCATACGCCTTGATGTTGCGGCGAGTCACCCCTTTCCCTATGGGGAAGGGGGCGGGGGGTTAGGTGCATTTCCGCCGCGTATGTGCCAGCCGCGAGAACGCATAAGCCCTGAGGTGGGGGGAGGTTTCCCGCCCGCTACATCACCACGTACACCGTGCCGCCCTCCACCTCCACGGGGTAGCGGCGCAGGCGCACTTTCGCATCGGTGAGGGCGATCCCGGTGGTCAGGTCGAACTCCCAGCCGTGCCACGGGCAGGCGAGAATCTCGCCCTCGCGCCCCCAGCACCACTCGCCGGGGGCGGAAGGGAGCGTGGTTCCGCCCACGCGACCGAGGCAAACGGGCGCGAGTTCGTGCGGGCAGAGGTTGAGCACCGCCGTGATCGCCCCGCCCACATTGAACACGCCCACGCTCCGCCCCTTCACCTCGGCGATCACCCGCGCCCCCGGCGGCAACTCCGCCGCCATGCACACGGGCCACCGGGTAGCGGCGGGCCGTGAGCCGCGAGCCGCGAGCGAAGGAGCTTGTGCCTGCTCAGTCATCGCCCGCTACCAGTTCCGCCCCCGCTCGCCGCTCGCTGCTCACCGCTCGCGGCTCCAATTTGTAGAGCGCGGCGGCGTTCCCGCCCATGATGCGCGGGCGCAAGGCGGCGGGAAAGGCGCGGGCGGCGAAGTCCGGCGTGTCGCCATCCCAGTGGGGGTAGTCGCTGCTGAACATCAGCATCTCCTCGGCAGGGAACATGCCGAGCATCTGCGTGAAGTGCGCGAGGTCGTCCGGCTCCTCCAGCGGTTGCGTGGTCATGCGGATGTGCCGGAACACGTAGTCGCTCGGCGGGCGCGTGAGCCACGGCACCGTCTGGCGCAGCCCTTTCCAGTTCTTGTCGAACCGCCACAGCACGGGCGGCAGCCACATCACGCCCCCCTCCTGCATCACAAACGTCAGGTCGGGGTATTTCACGAATACGCCTTCCGTGACGAGGCTGGAGAGATGCGCGATGTAGGTTACGGCGAGGTCGGTGTGCCATTCGAGGTAGTTCGAGGGGTAGCCCACGCTCGTCGGCGCACCGGAGATGCCCACCCCCTCGGTGCCGGGGTGGATGGCGACGGGCAACCCGTGTTCGCACGCGGCGGCGTAGATCGGGTGGAAGAAGCGGTGTCCGTAGGGCATCGGCGAGGCACTGGGCATCAGCACCTGCGCCACGCCGGGGCGGTTGCCCAGACGGTGAATCTCGCGCACTGCCAGTTCCGGGTCGTGCGGCGACACCGTGATCGAGAGGCGGAAGCGCGGGTCGGTGGGGAGCCAGTCCTCCATGAACACATCGTTGATGGCGGAGAGGAGGGCGGCGGCGTAGTCGCGCTCCGGCGAGAGGGCAATCGCCAGCGTGCTCGCCGGGTTGAAGATGCCGAACTCGATGCCGTACGGGTCGAAGAAGTGCCGCGCCAGCGTGTCCGGGCGGCTTTCGATGCGGGTGCCGTCCAGCGTCACGGCGTCGGAGCGCATCACGCCGATAGGGTTCCAGTAGCCTAGGTTTCCCGGCCCCCGGCTCCCGGCGCGGTGGCGCGTACGCCACGGCTCCTGCAGGAATTCCGCCACCCGCTTCGGGTCCGCAGTCGGGTGAATGTCGGCGTCAATGATCGGGATGGTGGTCACTCGTCGTTCCTCCTCGTGGAAGTCGGCGGTCGGCGGTCGGCAGTAAAATAGAGATGCGAGGACATGGCCCTCCCGTATTTCACTGCCAACCGCCAACCGCCGACCGCCGACTACGCCTTCAGTCCGTCCTGATACTCCTTGCGCATCTGATCGCCGCCCCGGCTGCGCCAGTCGCGCACGTAGGTGTCGAGGGCGGAGAGCGGTTCGCGCCCGGAGATGATCGCCGTCAGGCGGTCAATGCGCAACTGGTCGAGTTCCGCCGCCTTCGTGATCGCCGTGGGCGAGTAGACCGTCTGTACCGGGTTGTCAATGCCCACCGCGAGCACGTCCGCCACGAGCCGTTGCAGGTAGTCGGCGTCGCCGCTGATGTAGTAGAAGACCTGCGGGGCGTTCGTGAGGTTGGGAAGGTCCTGAATTTCCCGCACGCCCGTCTCGGTCAACTGCGGGTTGCCGTCCGCCGCGAGCGTGTGATGCACCCCTTCGAGGCCGTAGCTCTTGAACCGCCACTCCTCCGACCCGAAGGGCGAGACGTACCAGTCGAGGATGCGCAGCAGTTCCTTCGTGCGCTCCCGGTCGCGTGCGACGCGGGCGGGGATCGCCGCGAAGCCGAAGTAGCCGCTCGCGTTGTGCGAGACGCCCCGACCGCCATCATGACCGGGCGGGATGATGCCCACGGGGTTCGCGCTGGGCGTCACTTCCTTCGTCTTCACGCGCCGCCCGGTGGGCGTGGGCAGGCCCGTGACGCTGTCCATGAAGCCCCCGGCCTTGCTGGCGATGAAGGCGTCCTTCATCTGCCGATCGGTGAAGGTAACGGAATCGGGGTGGAACAGCCCCGCCTCGAAGACCCGCCGCTGGTAGGCGATGGCGGCGCGGAACTCCTCGGTTTCCACCGCGTTCGTGAGATTGCCGTTCGATTCGAGACGCCAGTTGTTCGGCACGCGGAACATGTAGGCGAAGGCGGTGTGCGCGAACACCCCCCGGCTGTCCGCCACGAGGCCGTAGCTGTCCTGCTGCCCGTTGCCGTCCGGGTCGCGGTTGCGGAACGCGGCGAGCATCTGGAAGAACTCGTCGCCGTTCTTCGGCTGCGAAAAGCCCACCTTGTCCATCCAGTCCTGCCGGATGGTCAGCGCACTGCCGGCGAGGAAGCGCGGGCGCGGCACGCCGTAGATTTTGCCGCCGATGGCGACGTTCTTCCACATGAACGCGGGAATCTTGGCGAGGTTCGGGAACTCCGCCAGTCCCGCCCCGGAGAGGTACGGCGTCAGGTCGGCCCACGCCCCCTGCTGGATCGTGCGGTTCAGGTCGGGCGCGGCACCGAGGTCGAGAAAGGTGAGGTCGGGCAGTTCGCCGCCCGCGATTACCGTGGCCATCTTCTCGCGGTAGGTCGCGGTGCTCGCCCACGTCACGTCGAACGACGCCACGCCGAGCCGCTTCTCCAGCTCCTGCCAGTAGCGGTTCTCGGTGCGCCCCGGCGGGGCGGGGATCAGTTGCGCGATCAGGGCCGTGACTTTGCTGCCCTTGCCGGGGGGCGCACTCACGCTCTGGAACGCCTTCGGCAACTTAACGTATGCGTCCGGCACATTAGGCGCGAACGAGGCGATCTTGCCGTCGGCGTCCGGCGCGGGTTGCACGCGGGTCATCGCGGCGGCAACGGGAGCGGTGGGAGCAACCGCCGGGGCAGTCATCGGCGCGGCGGGGGCAGTCGTCGGTGCGGAGGCCGGGGCGGCAACGGTCGCCGCCGTCATCGCCATCGCCGGTGCCGGTGCCGCCGTCATCGCGGACGCGGCAACGGAGGCAACAGGCGCGGCGGCGGTCGTCGGGGCGACCGTGGGGCGGGCCGCAGCGATAGTCGGGGCGGCGGTGGCGGTGGGAGCGGCGGTCTCGCCGCAGGCCGCGAGCACCGCCCCGGCGGCGGCTCCGGCGGTCAGGCCGAGAGCAGCGCGGAGCATCGTGCGGCGGCGGAGCGGCTGACTGATCGTTCTGATCGTTTTCGCGTCGTACACGGTCGTACCCTCCTGTCGGTCAACGTCCATTCCATGCGATGTGTCCGAATGCGCGACGATGCCAATCGTGACGCGGCGGGGGCTACCCGCGCTCCCCTCCCGCTTCCTGTGGGCGCGGTCGCGCCCCGCCGCACGACTCGCGCACCACGAGCGACGCGGGCAGCACCCGTTCGCGCTCCGGCGGCGGTTGCCCGTCGTCGAGCAGGCCGAGCAGCGTCTCGGCGGCGAGCCGTCCGAGTTCGGCACGCGGCAGGTCCACGGTGGAGAGCGCAGGAACGGCATACGCCCCCGCCTCGATGCCGCCGATGCCGACAATCGCCATCTCCCCCGGCACACGCACCCCCGCCTCGTGGCAGGCGCGGATCGCGCCGATTGCCATCTGGTCGTTGAAGGCGACCGCCGCTGTGGGGCGCGGTTCGGGCAGTGCCAGCAGCGAGTGCATCAGCGCGTGGCCCGTTTCGAGCGAGGCGTCCGCCCCCTGCACGAGCCACGCGGGATCGAAGGGCGCGTTCACCTCCGCGAGCGCATCGCGGTAGCCCCGATAGCGGTCGGCGCGGGCGTCGTCCCGCTCCGCCGGGGGGTAGGTGCCGCGCAGCGTGAGAAAGGCCACGCGGCGGTGTCCGAGGCCCACGAGATGCCGCGCCGCAAGGTACGCACTCTCCGCGTTGTCCACGCGCACGGCGGGGATGTCGGCCTCCGGGCTGTAATCGAGGGTAAGCACGGCGGGTATCCCTTGCTGCACGAGGGAAGCGAGGGCGGCGTAATCCAGCCCCCGCGTCGTCAGGTGGCCTGTGGCGACGATCACGCCGTCCGCCCCGCCCGCGTGCAGGTGCGTGAGCGCACGCAACTTCGCCCCCGGCACCGAGCTGTCCACGATGTTCAGGTCGTAGCCGCCCGCCGCGACCGCCCGTTCCGCCGCCGTGGCGATGTCCACATAGAAGGGGTTGCGCAATGTGGCGATCAGCAGCGTGACAACGGTCGTGCGGCTGCGGCGCAGGGCGCGGGCGGCGGCGTTCGGGGTGTAGCCGAGCCGGGTCGCGGCGTCGAGCACCGAGGCGCGGGTCGCGTCGCTGATGCGCACGCCGTCCCTGCGGTCGTTCAGCACGAACGACACCGTGGCGGTGGACACACTCGCCGCGCGGGCGACATCGGCGATTGTCACGCGGGCGGCGCGGCGTTCCATCACGGGGCGAATCCGTTCCATTTAATCGTTTAATCAGTACGCGCAGTGTAGCATCGGGGCGCAAATGGTGTCAAGAGCCGGGTCCAATGGGGTTGCGGCTTATGCGTTTTCCTGTCGGCGGTAGTTGCGGGGGCAATGCACCTGACCCCCTGCAACCCGGAGGGTACCCCGCCTTCCCCACGGGGAAGGGGGTGACGTGCGGCAAGATCGAAGCGTATGGGGAGATTCGTGGCGTCGGTTCCTCTTGCTCCCCCTTCCCTGTGGGGAAGGGGTCAGGTACGTTTCGTGAAAACGCATAAGCCCTGTTGCATCAGGCATTGTTTGCCCCTTTCCCGCCTACCCGCTACGATACCGAAACGTCCTCGCTTCGCACTCCGCACCCGGCACGTTCGATCACCGAAGGGAGTCCCTATGCCGTACCCCGATCTGACCGCCCGCGCCGATGTCGCGCCAGAATCGCTCGCAATCCTCGGACGCACCGGCACCGCCACGCTGTACTCGATGCTCGCCAAATCCGGCGTGCGCAGCAGCTTCATGACGGGTCTCACGCCGCTCAACCCCGCGATGCGCATGGTCGGGCGGGCGTACACGCTCCGGTACCTGCCGATGCGCGAGGACATGGACGGCGGTGCCGGACTGGAAGACCTGACGAACCTGCAACGCAAGGGCGTGGAGGAGATCGGCCCCGGCGAGGTCTTCGTGGTGGACGCACGCGGCGATATCGGCGCGGGCAGCATGGGCGAAATCCTCGCCACGCGCATCTTCCGGCGCGGCGGGGCGGGGATTGTCACCGATGGCGCGTTGCGCGATAGCGACGGCATCAAGGCCACGGGGGGGCCGGTCTACTCCCGTGGTGCGCACGCCGGGGTGAACACGAGCGTGCATTTCACGGCGAACCTGAACATCCCCATCGCCTGTGCGGGCGTGATGGTCTGCCCCGGCGATGTGCTCGTCGGCGACGGCGACGGCGTGATCGTGATCCCGCAGGCCCTCGCGGACAGAGTCGCGGCGGCGGCGGCGGAGTACGAGCCGCTGGAGGAGTATATCCTCTCCCTCGTGGAGGGCGGCGCATCCATTCGCGGCGTCTACCCGCCCGACGAGAAGACCCGCGCCAACTACGCCACATGGCGGGCCGACCGCGAAGCCGGGAAGAGTTGAACCGCCAAGACGCCAAGAACGCCAAGAAAAGGAGGGGAGAACACGCCATGCAACCAAGACATAGATGACTTTGAATTCTTGGCGTTCTTGGCGTCTTGGCGGTTCAACTCTTCGATTTTGCCGTTCTAACTCAGGGGGGAAGCGTATGCGGGTGACGGCGGTGGAGACGGTGTACTGGACGGGGTTACACCCGCAATTCATCATGGTGCGTGTGCATACCGACGAGGGGTTGATCGGGCTGGGGCAGACGGCGGACTATCGTACCGCCGGTGTGCTGCACGACCTTGCGGCCCGCTATGTGATCGGGCGCGACCCGCGTGATGTGGAGCGCATCTGGCACGATCTGTTCACCTTCGCCCGCTTTCACGGCTACGCGGGGGCGGAATTGCGGGCGATCTCGGCCCTCGACATCGCCCTGTGGGATTTGCTCGGTCAGTCGCTCGGCGCACCGATCTGGCAAGTCCTCGGCGGCAAGGTGCGACCCGGCATCCGCGTCTACAACACCTGCTCGGCGTACAAGGAGTTCGACGACCGCGAGCATGTGCGGCGCGATCCCGTGGGGCTGGCGACCGAACTGATGGACGCGGGCATCACGGCCCTGAAATACTCGCCCTTCGATCAGTACGTGGCACCGTCGCTCGGCTACGACCTGAGCGACGCGCAGATCGAGGAAGCCATCGCGCCGATTTACGCCATCGCGGAGCGGTACGGCGGTCGCTTCGAGGTCGCCATCGAGGGCCACGCGGTGTTGTCGCTGCCGAACGCCTTGCGCGTCGCCCGCGTGCTGGAACGCTCCGGGCTGCCGATCATGTGGCTCGAAGACCTGACGCACCCCGAACACGCCGTCGCGTGGCGGTCGCTCAAGGAGGAGACGAAGATTCCCATCTGCGGCAGCGAGCGGCTGATGACGCGCCATCAACTGCTACCCTTGCTCGAAGCGCGGGCGATAGACGTGCTGATGAGCGACATCACATGGGTGGGCGGCATCAGCGAACTGCGCAAGACGGCTGTGATGGCGGAGCCGTACGGTATCCCCATCGCCCCGCACGACCACAGCGGCCCCGTGAACCTCGTCGCCTCGGCGCATGTCTTGGTGCATGTACCGAATGCGTATGTGATGGAGAGCACGCGGGCCTTCTACCGCACGTACTACCCCGAAATCGTCACGCCGGGGGAGTTTATCCGCGACGGCATCCTCTACCCGCCGGACGGCCCCGGCCTCGGCGTCGCCCTCACCGACGAAGCCCTTGTCCGCCCCGACGGCGTGTGGAAGCGGAGCGAAGCGTGAGCGACGAATTCGAGATACGGCACCTGCACGAGGGCGACGCCCCGACGTATCGTACCCTGCGCCTGCGAGCACTGCGCGAGGACGGCGTGGGCTTCGGCACCACCTACGAGGACGCCGCCGCTCGCCCGCTCGAAGCCACATTGGAACGCCTGCGCCCGCAGGAGAGCGGCGGTTTCACCCTCGGCGCGTTTGCTGCGGGCGGAACCCTCGTCGGCATAACGACGCTGCTCGTGGAGAAAAGCCGCAAGGAGCGGCACCGGGCGGAGGTCGTGTCGGTCTACGTCGCGCCCGAAGCGCGGCGGCGGGGCGTCGCACGGGAATTGCTGCGGGAGAGCATTGCCCACGCCGCGACCGTGCCGGGGGTGGAGCAGTTGCGCCTCGCGGTCGTTACCGAGAGCGCGGGCGCACGCACGCTGTACCATTCGCTCGGCTTCGTGCCGTACGGCATCGAACCCCGCGCCCTGAAGGACGGCGACCGCTACTACGACGAGGAATGGATGATGCTGATACTGGAACACCCCGCACCCTTGAGGGGTGTGCAGTGAGGCTGCGGCCTCCGGTGGAGGGTAGTGCTCTCGGCCCGCCGCATTGACTCGTGGACAAATCAATGTGGCGGGCCGA
>JAABUN010002584.1_pt1 | contig 31438 bp, 29 predicted proteins | sample 5559311 | NCBI WGS metagenome assembly JAABUN01 (sample SAMN10711877, study PRJNA513370) | rock metagenome | isolation source: Antarctica rocks | place: Antarctica: Victoria Land, Siegfried Peak sud | reverse complement strand
GCACCCCGGAGGTCGCCGGTAAGCCGTACCGACCGCTGCTCGACGACACCGTGGCCCGGTTGGGAGCGCGCAGGCCCATCTTCGTCGGCGACCGCCTGGACACCGACATCGCCGGGGCGGTTGCAGCCGGACTGGACAGCATGCTGGTCCTGTCCGGCTCGCACGGTGCCCCCGAGCTGCTGGCCGCGGACTCCGTGTCCCGGCCCACCCATCTCGGGCGCGACCTTCGAGCGCTGCTGGAGCCGGCCCGGATCGTGATCGAGGCCGACGGTGGCTATCGGTGCGGCGACGTCACGGCCAGGCTGGTCGAGGGTCGGATCGAGCTGGAGGGGGCCGCGTCAGACGTGACCGACGCCCTGTGGGCCGCGGCGCACCTGGCCTGGTCCGCCTCCGACCAGGGTCGCCCGGTCGACCCTGCACCGGTCCTCGCCGCCCTGGCCCAGCTGAGCTGAACCCGGCCGGCGCCGGTCCGCTGCAGCCCGGGCTCGCTCGGTCGTCTGGGGTAGCGTGAATTCAGCCGGGCACGCGGTCCGGCTCAGGCGATCAGGAGGCAGCGGTGGTCGACCCATGGCCCAACTACGTCAGCATGGTCAGCGGTCTGTCCAAGGCCACCCGGCTCGGCCTCGTACGCGTCGAGGACCTGACCCAGCCCCGGGCCGAGATCGCCGCCCTGCGGGCGCAGGTGATCGTGCTCACCGCCCCGGGGTCGGACCCGGCTGCCATCAGAACCGCGGCCAAGAGGTCGCCGGCCACGAGGACCACTCCGATGACCACCACAGCGGCTGCTGAGCCGCAAGCGTGAGCCAGCCCGACGACCGGCACGATGAACCTGGCCAGACGGCGCTGGGCGCGGCCCCGGTGACCGGCGAGGCTGCGGTCGACCGCGCGCTGCTGGCTCTGGCCGAGCTGGATGCAGCGCCCCTGACCGAGCACCCGGGTCAGCTCGCCCGGGCTCACGAACGTCTGCACGAAGCGCTCAACCGCGACGGGTCCTGAGCCACCCGACGGCGGCCGGGTGTCCAGGCATCGGCTCGACCGCGAACTCATCGCCCGTGGACTCGCGCGCTCGCGCGGCCAGGCGCAGGCCATGATCGTGACGGGTCAGGTGCGGGTCGGAGGTAGGACCGTACGGAAACCGGCCGAGCTGGTGGACGCGAATTCCGGGATCGAGGCCGACCGCGACCCGTACGTGTCCCGTGCGGCCCACAAACTGCTCGGCGCGCTGGACGATCTGCAGATCATGGTCGGCGGTCGGACGCTCGACGCCGGCTCGTCGACCGGCGGCTTCACCCAGGTGCTGCTGGAGCGCGGTGCGGCTCAGGTCGTCGCCGTCGATGTCGGCACGGATCAGTTGCACCCGGTGCTGCGCGGGGACCCACGGGTACGCCTCTGGGAGCAGACCAACCTCCGTGACCTGACTCCGGCCCACGTGCAGGGCCAACCGGTTGATCTCGCGGTGGCGGACGTCTCGTTCATCTCGTTGACCATGCTGATCGAGCCGTTGACCCGGGTGACGGCTGAGTCGGGTTCGCTGTTGCTGATGGTCAAACCGCAGTTCGAGGTGGGCCGGACCCTGCTCGGCAAGGGTGGAGTCGTGCGCTCGCCTGCTATGCAGCGCCAGGCCGTCGTCGCGGTCCTCGAGCGAGCGGCGGGGGAGGGCTGGTATCCCCGGGCCGCGGCTCCGAGCCGGCTGACCGGCCCGGCCGGGAACCGGGAGTTCTTCGTGTGGCTGCGCCGCGATGTCGACCACGACCTGGATCTCGACGCGCTCGTCCGACCTGGACCTGAGGGCTCCGGACCCTATGCTGTGGCAGGTGACTGAGTCCGCAGACCCGGTGCGTCGCGTCGGTGTGCTGACCCACATGGGCCGGCCAGCCGCCATCGCGGCGGCCAATCGCCTCGTCGAGGGTCTGGGGGCGGCCGACGTGATGTCCGCTCTGCCGGCCGAGGACATCGCCTGCATCGACTCCCACCTCGTACGCTTCGTCACCCCGCTCTCCGACCCGGTCACCGGCGGGGGCGGGATCGAGCTGATGGTGGTGCTCGGTGGGGACGGCAGCATCCTCCGCGGAGCGGAATGGGTCTTCCCCCATGACATCCCGCTGCTGGGCGTGAACCTCGGCCACGTCGGGTTCCTGGCCGAGGCCGAGTCATCCGAGATCGACAGCATCGTCGAGCGCGTGATCGAGCGCACCTATGTCGTGGAGGAGCGATTCGCCGTCGAGGTCGTCCTGCGCGATGGTGCCTCCGGGGAGGTGATCTGGTCGTCGTACGCCATCAACGAGGTGTCCATCGAGAAGGCCGCCCGCGAGCGGATGCTCGAGGTGCTGGTCGAGGTCGATGACCGTCCACTCTCCCGGTGGGCGTGCGACGGGGTTCTGGTGGCCACGCCCACCGGCTCCACCGCGTACGCGTTCTCGGCCGGTGGTCCGGTGATCTGGCCGGGGGTGGACGCGCTGCTGGTGGTGCCGCTCAGCGCCCACGCGCTGTTCGCCCGGCCGCTCGTGCTGGGCCCGGACTCGCGGGTGGTCATCGAAGTGGTGGCTAGCTCGCCGACCCACGGGGTGGTCTGGTGCGACGGCCGGCGCGCCGCGGAACTGCGGACCGGAATGGAGATCGAGGTCCACCAGGGCACCCATCGCCTGCGGCTGGCGCGACTCTCCAAGGCCCCGTTCACGGATCGGCTGGTGAACAAGTTCGGACTGCGGGTCGAAGGATGGCGCGGGGCGGCCGAGGACGCCGACGGAGCTCAGCCGCAGCGTCGCGCTTGGTCCGGATGATCTTCGAGCTCCGGATCACCGATCTCGGGGTGATCAGCGAGGCGACGCTCGTGCTCGACCCCGGCCTGACCGTGGTGACCGGGGAGACGGGCGCAGGCAAGACCATGATCGTCACCGGTCTCGGTCTGTTGCTCGGCGGTCGGGCCGACCCGAAGTCCGTTCGCACCCAGGCCGATCGTGCCCGGGTCGAGGGTCGGTTCCGGGTGGACCAGCCGGTCGTACGCGAGCGGGTCACCGAAGCGGGCGGTGAGCTGGAGGACGGAGAGCTGATCGTGGCCCGGCACATCACCTCCGCCGGCCGCTCCCGGGCCTACGTCGGTGGTGCCCAGGTCCCGGCATCGGTCTGCGCCCGGATCACCGAGGATCTGCTGGCCATCCACGGCCAGTCCGAGCAGGTCCGGTTGGGGGAGTCCGAGCGCCAGCGGGAGCTGCTCGACCGTTTCGCCGGGGAGAACCTGAGCGAGACGCTGGCCCGCTACCAGACCCACTACGCCGAACGCCGGAGGGCAACGGCCGAGTTGACGCAGCTGCGTACCGAGGCCCGGACCCGGGCCCGTGAGATCGACCTGCTCACCTTCGGACTGGCTGAGGTCGAGCGGGTCGCTCCGGCGGCGGGCGAGGACGTGGCGCTGGGTGCGGAGGCCACCCGGCTGCAGGGTGCGGACGACCTGCGGCTCGCCGCCCAGACCGCGCTGCTGGCGGTCGCCGGCGGGGACGACGAGGCTGGTGGCGCGCTGACCGAGGTGGCGCGGGCTCGCAAGGCCCTGGACCAGGCCGCGGACTCCGACCCCGAGCTGGCTGAGCTGGGTCGACGCGTCGCCGAGGTCAGCTACCTGTTGGCCGACGTGGCGGCCGACACGGCCCGCTACGTCGACTCGCTCGTCGCTGACCCCGGCCGGCTGGAGTGGATCGCGGAGCGGCGGTCGCTGCTGGCGGGCCTGACCCGCACATACGGCTCGACCATCGACCAGGTGCTGGAGTGGTCGCAGCAGTCGGCGGTCCGGCTCGGGGAGCTGGAATCCAGCGACGACCGGATCGCCGGGCTGGCGGAGCGAGTGGCGACCCTGGACACCGGGCTCGCGGAGCTGGCGGTGCGGCTGACCGAGGTCCGGACGGTCGCCGCCAACGCCTTCAGTGCCCAAGTGCTCATCGAGCTGGCCGCACTGGCGATGCCCCACGCCCAGCTCAGCTTCGAGCTGACCACGGTCGACCTCGGCCCGTCCGGTGCCGACCACGTCGATCTGCTGTTCAGTGCCAACCCCGGCAGCCAGCCGCGCAGCCTGGCCAAGGTCGCCTCCGGCGGGGAGCTGTCCCGCGTACGGCTGGGTCTGGAAGTCGTGCTGGCGGCGGCGGGCGGCTCCGGCACCCTGGTCTTCGACGAGGTCGACGCCGGCGTGGGCGGCAAGGTCGCCGTCGAGATCGGCCGGCGGCTCGCCCGGCTGGCCCGCCACGCCCAGGTCATCGTGGTGACCCACCTGGCCCAGGTCGCGGCTTTCGCCGACCGGCACTACGTCGTGGTCAAAGCCGACGACGGGCAGGTCACGACCAGCGGGGTGGTTCAGGTGGGCGACCAGGACCGAGCCGTCGAGCTGGCCCGGATGATGGCCGGGCTGGAGACCACCGACTCCGCCCTGGCCCACGCCGGGGAGCTGGTCGAGCTCGCCGCGGCCAGTCGTACCCAGCTCTGAGGCCCAGACCGGTCGCTGACGCGGCGGCTTCGCCACCGCAACCGGGTGAGCCCCGCGTGGGAGAATGACCCCGAGATGAGACTTCCAACCCTTCCCCGGAGACGGCGAACAGCCTCGACGGAGATGGGCGGGGTCGTACGGCTGGACCGCCGGACCAAGGACCTCACCAAGCGCCTCAAGCCGGGCGAGATCGCGATCATCCACCACACCGACCTCGACCGGGTGAGTGCGGAGGCCCTGGTCAAGGCCGGGGTCAGTGCGGTGGTCAACGCCGTTCCGTCCGTCTCAGGCCGCTATCCCAACCTGGGACCGGGCATCGTTCTGGGAGCGGGCATCACCTTGATCGACGGTGTCGGGGAGGCGGTCTTCACCGACATCACCGAAGGTGAGCGGATCACCGTGGACGCCGGCCAGCTGTTGGACGGCGCGGGGGCAGTCGTTGCCGCCGGGACGCTGGTGACCGCTGAGGTGCTGGAGCAGCACCTCGAGCAGGCGCGCCTCGGTCTCTCGGACCAGATCGAGGCCTTCGCCGACAACACCATGACCTACCTGCGGGCGGAGAAAGAGCTGCTGCTGGAGGGTGTCGGGGTGCCGGAGGTGCGGACCAGGATCGACGGCCGACACGTGCTGATCGTCGTCCGGGGCTACGACTACCGTGGCGATCTGGACGTGCTCCGGCCCTACATCTCGGAGTACAAACCGCTGCTGATGGGCGTGGACGGGGGTGCCGACGCCCTGTTGGAGGCTGGCTACAGACCGGACATGATCATCGGCGACATGGACTCCGTCTCCGACACCACCCTGAGGTGCGGAGCCGAGCTGGTCGTGCATGCCTACCGCGACGGCCGCGCACCGGGACTGGATCGGATCCACGAGCTCGGTCTCGAGGCGGTGATCTTTCCCGCTCTCGGCACCAGCGAGGACGCCGCCATGCTGCTCGCCGACTCCAAGGGAGCCCAGCTGCTGGTCGCCGTGGGAACTCACGCGTCCTTGGTGGAGTTCCTGGACAAGGGTCGCGAAGGAATGGCCTCGACTTTCCTGACCCGACTGCGGGTCGGGCCGAAGCTGGTCGACGCAAAGGGGGTGTCGCGGATCTACCGCAGCCAGGTCAAGGGCTGGCACCTGGCGCTGATGGTGCTGGCCGCACTGCTCGCCCTCAGCACGGCGTTGGCGGTGACCGACGTGGGAGCGGCTTTCGTAAGTGTGATCGGAGCCCGGTTCCGGGATCTGCTCTATTGGATGAAGGAACTGTTCAGGTGATCAACTTCCGCTACCACATCGTGTCGTTGATGGCGGTCTTTCTTGCCCTCGCCGTCGGCATCGCCGCCGGGGTCTCCCTCGGGCCATCGGTCGACACAGGTCTGCTGCAGCAGGCCACTCAGGACCGTAGGCAGGTCACCGACCTGCGGGCACAGCTGGACCGGGGGATCGCGCTGGACCAGTATCGGCAGGCCTTCGAGGCCGAGACCGGCAAGATCGTCACCGCCGGTGAGCTGGCTGGGGTCCGGGTCGCGGTGGTCCTGATGCCGGACGCTCCGGCCGCGGTGGCCCGGTCCCTGACCGATGCGGTGATCGGGGCCGGCGGCAGCGTCGTACGCGAGGTCCGGGTCAATGACGAGGTCTTCGACCCGGCCAGGAAGGCCGAGGTGAATCAGGCTCTGGAGAACCAGACCGGGCTGCTCAACCTGACCGGCCAGATGTCCCCGGCCACCAAGGTGGGCCTGGCGGTGGCGTTCTCCTTCACCGACAGGCAGGTGGTGGATCGCGACCCCCAAGCGGTCAGCGTGGGCCGGGCGTTGACCGGAGCCGGCCTGGTCAACGTCACCGGTGACACCGCGGCCAAGGCCCAGCTCGTCTTCGTCGTCACCGCCGAGACGGCCACCCCGGCCCTCACCCCCGAGGCCCTGACCGCCCACCTCGAGCTGGACCTGGCCCTGCGCAACTCCGTGGGTGTGGTGCTGGCCGGTCCCAACAGCGGGGGGGTGCAGGACACCGACGTGCTCCAGGCGCGGACCGACTCCGCGGCCACCGACCGGCTCAGCACCGTTGACGTCGCCGACCTGAGCAGCGGGGTGACCACGACCATCCTGGCGGGCAAGGAACAGCTGCTCAACCGCGCAGCCCGTCACTACGGCGCTATGTCCCGGGCAGACGCCGCACTGCCCGAGCTCCCGGTGCGCTAGCCGTGACCAGGCTGGTGGCCGCGGCAATCTCCGCTGCGGTGGCGGCGGGGGTGGCGGCGCTCGGCAGTGCCGCAGTCGTACGCCTCGCTCACCCGGGTTCGCGTTGGGTCCGGAGCAATCATGCGAACCGTCTGGTGACGCTGGCCGAAGGCCCGGTCGCCGTGGCAGCCCTGCTGGCCGGGCTGGCCGTGGAAGGCCGACCGGGCCGGGCGACACCGTCCCTGGCCATGGCCGTCGCGGGGGTCGGGGCCGGCGCTGTCGGAGCGTACGACGACCTGTTCGGCTCCGCCCAGGCCAAGGGGTTCGGAGGTCACCTGCGGGCCCTCCGGGCGGGCACGGTGACCAGCGGCACGATCAAGATCATCGGCATCGGCGCCAGTGCCGCGACCGCGGCGGGGATCCTTGCTCACGCCCGGTCCGTCCCGGGGAACGCCCGGGTCCTGGACCTGGGCCTGGACACCGCGTTGATCGCCGGCACGGCCAACCTGACCAACCTGTTCGACCTGCGACCCGGCCGGGCGGCGAAGGTCGTGGTGGTGCTCGGAGCTGGTCTGGTCGGAGTCGGTTCGGCCCCGGCCGTAGGGGCGGCCATCGGCGCTCTGCCGACCGACCTCGCGGCCAGCTCGATGATGGGGGACTGCGGCGCCAATGGTCTCGGAGCAGCCTTGGGCACAGCGGTGGCGGGTGGCCTCCCGCGCCCGGCCCGGTTGGCGGCCCTGAGCGCCGTCGTGGCGCTCACCCTGGCCAGCGAACGGGTCAGCTTCACCGCGGTGATCGATCGGGTTCCCCTGCTGCGTTGGGCCGACCAGCTCGGCCGACGGCCGGCCCGGGCGGCGGAGCCGGCGTGAACCGGGCCCTGGGTTCGCTCGCCCTCAGCGTGGCGGCGCTGACCCTGGCCGCACGCGTCGTCGGCTTCGGCCGCTCGCTCGTCTTCTCCAAAACCGTGGGCGACACCTGCCTGGGCGACGTCTACAACGCCGCCAACAGCCTGCCCAACGTGCTGTTCGAGATCGTCGCCGGTGGGGTGCTGGCCGGGGTCGTCATCCCGGTGGTCGCCCGGCACGTCGGCGCCGGCCGCCGAGCCGAGACCGGGTTGACCGTGTCGGCTCTGCTGACCTGGACCGTGTTGGTGCTGACTCCCGCCGGCCTGGCCGCATGGATCGGGGCCCAGTCGTACGCCGAGGCCTTCGCCAAGGCCGACTGCGCGGGCAGCGCCGACACCCTCGCCGCGCTGCTGGCCATGTTCGTCCCGCAGGTCTGGCTCTACGGGCTGGCTGTGGTCAGCGCCGGTGTGCTCCAGGCCCACCACCGTTTCGCGGCCGCGGCCGCCGCGCCGCTGCTGTCCAGCGGTGTGGTCATCGGGGCCTACCTCGCCTTTGCCGGGCTGGCTGGTCCGGCCGACAACCGGGATCTGCTCGCCACCACCCGGACGGCACTCGTCGTTCTCGGCTGGGGCACCACGGCCGGTGTCCTCGCCCTGGCGCTGGGCACCGTCGTACCCCTCGCCCGGCTCGGTCTGCGGCTGCGGCCACGCCTCCGGTTTGCCGCCGGAGACCGATCGGTGATCGTCCGGATCGCTGCCGCCGGGCTCGCGGGTCTGGTGTTGCAGCAGGTCAGCGTGCTGGTCATCAGCTGGGCCGCCCAGCAGAGCCCCGACCCGGGAGCGCTGACCAGGTTCACCTGGGCGAACGCGATCTACCTGCTGCCGTACGCCGTGCTGGCCGCCCCGCTGCTGCAGCTGATCTTCCCGCGGCTCGCCGCCGCCGCCGAGCAGGGCGACGACGAAGTCGCTGAGGTGTTGGCCGAACAGGCCCCGGTGGTGGTGGCCCTGGCCTGGCTCGGGGCGTCGCTGCTCGCGGCAACCTCGGTACCGGTAGCCCGGGTCTTCGTGCTCGGGCCGGGGTCTGGGCGTACGGAGGCCCTGTCCTGGCCGATCTCGGCGTTCGCCCTGGCCGTGGTGGGCTTCAGCGTCCTGGGCCTCGCCTCGCGGACCCTGCTGGCCCAGCACCGGGCGCGCTGGTCGGGCCTGGCCACCACGTCGGGTTGGGGGGCGGTGGTCATCGCGGTGCTGGTGGTCAGGCTCCTGGTCCCGCCGTCGTGGTTGGTGGCCGGTCTGGCCGGCGCCGTCTCCCTCGGCATGCTGGTCGGTGCCGTGGTGGGTTGGACCCTGGTGCGTCGCTCGCTCGGACCGACTCGTCCGGTGTCGTTGACCAGGCCGATGCTCGCCGGGCTGGGGTCAGCCGTTCCGGCGGCCGTCCTCACCGGCGCGCCGGGTGGTTTGCTGGCCGGGTCGGGGATCGTCGCGGCCACCCTCGGCGCCCTCGGGTTGGCCCTCGCCTGCACCGCGATCTTCTTCGCGCTGCTGCGGCTGCTGCATCCGCCGCTGGGGCGGCAGATCGTCGCCCTGCTGCGCCGCACGGTCCCCGTGGGCCGGAGCTGACGTGCCCGCTCAGGAAGCGCCGCTGAAGATCGCCCTGGTGCTCAGTGCCAGCACGGGCGGGATCGGTCGCCACGTGGCCAGCGTGGCCGACCGGCTGGTCGGGCGGGGTCACGGCGTACGGATCTTCTGTCCACCCGCGACCGCGGCCGCGCACCAGTTCGGCCGGATGGAGGTGCAGCCGCTCGACCGGCTGCACCGGGCCCGGGGGGCGGACGTGCTGCACGCTCACGGGTACAAGGCCGGTGCCGTCGCCCTGGTGTACGCCCGGATCTGGCGGATCCCCCTCGTGGTGACCTGGCACAACGCGGTGCTGGACGTCGGTTGGCGCGGCTCGATCGGTCGGTCATTGCAGCGACTCGTCGCCCGCGGGGCAGATCTGACCCTGGGGGCCAGCGACGACCTGGTGGTGACCGCCCGGTTCTGCGGCGCACCGCGGGCCGAGCTGGCGCCCGTCGCCGCCCCGCGGCTGCCGCCGCCAACAGTGCCCCGGCCGGACTACCGGGCCCGGCTCGGGCTGGGTGAGGACGACATCCTGGTGGTCACCGTAGGTCGGCTCGCCCCGCAGAAGAACCTGGGCATGGTCCTGGACATCGCCGCCGTGTCGAAGGACCAGCCGCGGCTGCACTTCGTCATCGCCGGGGATGGCCCGCTGGGCGCTGGGCTCGCGGCCCGGGTGCGCCGGGACGGCTCTCAGGTGCAGTTGGTGGGACGGTGCAACGATGTGGCCTCGCTGCTCGGGGCGGCCGACGTCGCGTTGCTGACCTCCAGCTGGGAGGCCCGGGCGCTGTTCGCCCAGGAGGCGATGCTGGCGGGCGTTCCCCTGTTCAGCACGCGGGTCGGTGGCATCGAGGAGCTGGTCGGGGACGCGGCCGTGCTGTTCGACCTGGGTCAGGTCCGCGAAGCCGCCAGCGCACTCGGCGAGACCGTGGGCCGGCCTCGACGGCTGGCCGAGCTGGCGGCCGCCGGAAGGGCGCAGGCGGCCAGCTGGCCCGACGAGGACCGGGTCGCCGCCGACCTCGCGGCGACGTACGCCCGGTTGGTGTCCGAGGGAGCCGTGGGCCATTCGACCAAGGGCCCCCACCCGACGTAGGCTGAAGGCCCGTGGGATACCGCGATAAGCAAACCAAGCATCTGTTCGTCACCGGCGGCGTCGCCTCCTCGCTTGGTAAGGGTCTGACCGCGTCGAGCCTGGGCAGCCTGCTGGTCGCGCGTGGGCTCCGGGTGTCGATGCAGAAGCTCGACCCCTACCTGAATGTGGACCCGGGCACGATGAACCCGTTCCAGCACGGCGAGGTGTTCGTGACCGAGGACGGGGCCGAGACCGACCTCGACGTGGGCCACTACGAGCGGTTCCTCAACGTCAACCTGTCGGCCGAGGCCAACATCACGACCGGCAAGGTCTATTCGTCGGTGATCGCCAAGGAACGGCGTGGGGACTATCTCGGTGACACCGTGCAGGTCATCCCGCACATCACCAACGAGATCAAGGAATCGATGCTGGCCATGGGCGGCACGGATTCCCACGGTGAGGTGATCGACGTGGTCATCCACGAGATCGGTGGCACCGTTGGCGACATCGAGTCGCTGCCCTTCCTGGAGGCTGCTCGCCAGGTCCGCCACGACGTAGGCCGGGAGAACGTGTTCTTCCTGCACGTGTCCCTGGTGCCCTACATCGGTCCCAGCGGAGAGCTCAAGACCAAGCCCACCCAGCACTCGGTGGCGGCGCTGCGCCAGGTCGGCATCCAGCCCGATGCCGTGGTCTGCCGCTCCGACCGGGAGATCCCGGAGTCGGTCAAACGCAAGATCTCCCTGATGTGCGACGTGGACGAGCAGGCCGTGGTGGCGTGTGTCGACGCCCCGAGCATCTACGACATCCCCAAGGTGCTGCATTCGGAGGGTCTGGACGCCTACGTGGTGCGTCGACTCGACCTGCGGTTCCGTGATGTGGACTGGACCCGTTGGAACGACCTCCTCGACCGGGTGCACCACCCGAAGGAGGAGGTGGTCATCGCCCTGGTCGGCAAGTACGTCGACCTGCCGGACGCCTACCTCTCGGTGAGCGAAGCCCTGCGCGCCGGGGGGTTCGCCAATCGGGCCAAGGCCGTCATCCGCTGGGTCCGGTCCGACGACTGCGAGACCGTCGAAGGGGCGGCCCGTGTTCTGCACGACGTCGACGGGGTGGTCATCCCGGGTGGCTTCGGCATCCGGGGGGTAGAAGGTAAGGTCGGCGCGGTCCGGCACGCCCGGGAGCACCAGATCCCCATCCTCGGACTCTGCCTGGGCCTGCAGTGCATGGTGATCGAGGTGGCCCGGAATCTCGGCGGGCTGGCCGGCGCCGACAGCAGCGAGTTCACCCCGGAGTCGCCGCACCCGGTGATCGCCACCATGGCCGAGCAGGTGGCCATCGTCTCCGGCGGCGGGGACCTGGGCGGCTCGATGCGGCTCGGCTCCTACCCGGCCGAGCTCGCACCCGGATCCGTGGTGGCCAAGCGCTACGGCACGACCGAGGTGACCGAGCGGCACCGGCACCGCTACGAGGTCAACAACGCCTACCGCGCTCGGCTGGAGGAGGCCGGGTTGGTGATCAGCGGGACCTCGCCCGACTCCCAGCTGGTGGAGTTCGTCGAGCTGCCGAACGCGGTGCATCCCTACTTCGTCGCGACCCAGGCCCACCCCGAGCTCAAATCGCGTCCGACCAAGCCGCACCCGCTCTTCGTCGGTCTGGTCGAGGCGGCTCTGGACCGCAAGCTCGCCACCCGGTTGCCGGTCGACGACCAGAAGTGAGGCAGATTCTTCCATGATCGTTCTCGGCGCCCGGGACCTGGCCGACACGCCCTTGTCCTGGCCGGTGGTCGCCACCACCACCCTCGGCACGGGGGTGATCACCACCCTGGTCCAAGATCAGGTCCAGACCCCCGACGGTGAGCTGATCAAGCGGGAGTACCTGCTGCATCCGGGTGCGGTCGGCGTGATCGCTCTCGATGATCAACAGCGGGTGGTCCTGGTCCGCCAGTACCGGCACCCCGTACGGCACCGGCTGATCGAGCCACCCGCCGGGCTGCTCGACCTGGACGGGGAGCCTCCCCTGCTGGCGGCACGGCGCGAGCTCGCCGAAGAGGTCGGGCTGGGTGCGGATCGCTGGAATGTGCTCGTCGACCTGTTCTCCACCCCGGGCATCATCGGGGAGCCGATGCGGATCTACCTGGCCCGTGACCTGCACCAGGTGGACGCTCCGGAGGACTTCGTACGCTCGGGTGAGGAAGCCGAGATGGACACCGTACGGGCCGGCCTGGCCGACCTGGTCGACGCGGTGCTGGCGGGCCAGCTGCACAACCCCATCCTGGTCACCGGTGTGTTGGCGGCCTGGACCGCTCGACAGCGCGACGATTTTGCCGGCCTCCGGGCCGGTGACGCGCCCTGGCCGGCCCGCGACGTCCTGCTCGCCAGTGCCAAGACCTGACGACGGGGCTCACTGCGACTGGGTCGGGCTGGCGGGGGCGCTGAGCGGGCCGGACCCTGCCCGTCGTACGGTGCGATCGTGTCTCCGCAGTTCCTTTGTCGGTGATTGGGGCATCATTTTCAGACCATGGCGGCCGGACGCGGCGCCTACGGCTGATCCGGGCGCCGCCTTCAGACCAAAGCGGCCGGAAGCAGCGCCTACGGCTGATCCGGGCGCCGCCTTCAGACCGCGGCGGCGAAACGGCCCAGAGGATGGTGCCAAACGACGACCGACTGCGCGGCACCCGGGCACACATTGCGGTGACCTGCTCGCGAGGGCCATCGTTTGACACCAACCACCTAGGGTCGCGCCCGTCGAGGCGACCACCGTCGTCCCGTTGCCGTTGCGGTCAGTGACCGAGGTCAACGCACCGGCACTTTTGAAGGTGCGTTTGGTCCGGCTGGCCCGCTCCGTCAGCTCCCAGGAGCCGCCCGGAAGTCTTGATCAGATTCGATGATGACCGGGCCCTCGGGGGGGTCAGCCTGTCACCGAGCGCGGGACGGGCGGGAGTCGGCATCGATGGCCCTCGGGCCCAGTTGTCGAAACCCAGGACACGTCTGGAAGCGAAGGACCCGCTGCCACGATCGGGACTGTGGCAGCGGGTCGCGGTGGGCGAACGGCTCAGTTGGTGTAGTGGGCGACCCAGTCGATCTCGATCTCGGCGACGGCGGGCGTCTTGTCGTTGGGAACTCCGCCGTCGATGGTCTCGTAGTCCCGCGCTTCGCCCCACGGGTCCATGGCGCCGGTCTGGAAACCGAGCCACATCCGCTTGTTCAGGGTGGGCACGTTGTCGAGGACCCCCGTGACGTGGTCGCCGTCGATGGTGAAGACGACCCGGTTCTCCTCGATGATCACCCCGTAGGTGTGCCACTCCTGGGTGTTCACCGAGTTGTAGCTCTGCGCCTGCTGGTGGTTCTCGGGTGTTCCCCAGTGGTAGACACTCATCACCTTGCCGTTGACCCGGCCCTCGGCAATGTCGATCTCCGGCGGCCAGCCGCCGTCGGTCGGAAAGAGCAGGAAGGCGTAGCCGATGCCCTTGGCGCGCGGCATCTTGGCCCGGACCTCCCACTTGCCGCCCACGGCGGAGAAGCTGGGGTTGCCGCTGACGCCGGCGCTGGACCACTGACCGTCGCGGTACTGCGTACGCAGCGCCATCACGCCATCGCGGTTGTAGACGTTCTCGGGCTTGTAGTTGCCCATGGCGCCCTGGTTGACCGGCTGGTCACCCCAGCCGTACCGACCCCACTTGCTGTCGTCCTGGGGGCCGTTGAAGTTGTAGTTGTAGTCCCGTTTCCACCGTGACTCGGCTTGGGCGGTGGTCGGGAGACCGGCGGACAGGAAGGCGCTGGCGACCACGGTCGCGAGGCTCAATCCGATGAGAGAACGCTTAAAATTGAGGGGCATGCGCAGATCATGACAGAAAACCGTTATCGAAAAGAAATCATCTGGCATCTGTTTCCCACCCGGAACATGACGACGATGCGAACAGGGAGGGCGTCGGGACGGCTACGGCCGGGCCAGGCAACGTCAGCTCGCCGGTCATACCGGGTCAGAATTGTTGTATCTAAGGGAAGTCCACCAGGGAGTCGTAGGTCTGCAAGAATCGGTGCCGCCATGAACTCGGCCCTGGTGAGACCCGTTTTGTGATGTAGGTCTCTTTGTTGTTGGCTGAGAATTGCGTGTCGGGCGTCGGCGGTCGGCGGTCGGCGGCCGGTGGAGGTGAGGTGGGTTCCGTGATCAGCCGGCCCGGCCTGCGGGTGAGGGACCGGGGGCGGCCGTGACAGACCTGGCAACGTTGATCCAGTCGTACCTCGATCATCTCCGGGTGGAACGGGGGGTGTCGACCCATACCGCTGCGGCCTACCGCCGCGACCTAGGGCGTTACTGCATTTTTCTCGCGGATCGGGGTGTCGAGAGCCCGGCGGCGGTGACCCCCGCGATGATCCAGGGCTATGCCATCCGGCTGCGGGAAGGCGTACGCGATGGCGACACCTGGGTGGTGGCGCCCCTGGCGCCGGCCAGCATCGCCCGGGCTCTGGTCGCGGTCCGCAGCCTGCACAGGTTCGCCCAGAGCGAGGGGAGCACGGTGAACGACCCGGCGGCCGACGTGCACCCCCCCAAACCTCCGCAACGGTTGCCCAAAGCGCTCAGTCTCGAACAGATCCAGAACATGCTCGAGGTGTCGGCCACCGACACCGAGCTGGGTCTGCGGGACCTCGCTCTGCTCGAGCTCCTCTACGGCACCGGGGCACGTATCTCCGAGGGGGTTGGACTCGACGTGGATGACGTCTCCCGACTGCTCGACGGGCCGGCCGAGGCGGCGCCCGGGTTGCGGGTCCTGGGCAAGGGCAGCAAGGAACGGATCGTGCCGCTGGGTTCGTACGCTCGGGCGGCCCTGCAGGCCTACCTGATCCGAGCCCGGCCCGTGCTCGCCGGCCGGGGGCCCGCCACCCCGGCCCTGTTCCTCAACGTCCGCGGCGGTCGGCTGTCCCGGCAGAGCGCCTGGACGATCCTGCAGAAGGTGGCCGAACGGGCCGGCATCACCACGCAGGTCTCGCCGCACACCCTGCGGCACTCGTTCGCCACCCATCTGCTGGACGGAGGAGCCGACGTGCGGGTGGTGCAGGAGCTGCTCGGGCACGCTTCGGTCACCACCACGCAGATCTACACCCTGGTCACCGTCGACCACCTACGCGAGGTCTACCTTTCCTCGCACCCGCGAGCGCGCTGACTGACGCCGGTCGAGACGGTGCCGACTCCCTGGGCTGACTCCCCGGTGTTGACTCCCCGACTCGGGACACCTCCGGTGCGGCGTCGTCGGCAGAGTCAACCCGTTAGGGTTTGTCCAGTCCCTGCCGCAGGCGCGTGGGTACGGTGCGCTAGGCGACCGTTTCGGAGGAGGCAGCAGTGCAGGAGTCCGAGCAGGACGCCGAGACGCCATCGCCCCCCGGCGCGGTCGGGACCGGCGTGACGCAACCCGAGGTGGTGGCCGAGCTGGCCCAGAACTCTGAGGACCCAGAGGCACTCTTCGGGGTCCCTTCCCCAGACGCGGGGGTCCTGGTGACGGGCCCAGGGAACGCCGGGTCGGCGGACGTGGCTCTCGGCCCGACAGGGCGTCCCTGGCCGGACCTGCCGACGCCACCCCGGCCGACCCAGACGGGTCCGGCGCTGATCATCGCCATGTGCAATCAGAAGGGTGGGGTCGGCAAGACCACCAGCACCATCAATCTGGGCGCAGCGCTGGCTGAGCTCGGTCAGCAGGTGCTGCTGGTCGACTTCGACCCCCAGGGTTCCCTGTCGGTCGGCCTCGGGGTCAACCCACACACCCTCGAGCACAGCATCTACAACCTGCTGCTCAGCCGGCAGACGACCGTGGACGAGGTCATCTACTCCACCGCGGTCGCCGGTTTGGACCTGCTGCCGAGCAACATCGACCTGTCCGCGGCCGAGGTGCAGCTGGTCTCGGAGGTGGCGCGTGAGCAAACCCTGCTGCGCGTGCTGGAGAAGGTCCGCAGCCGCTACGACATCATCCTGATCGACTGTGCGCCGTCCCTCGGCCTGCTCACCATCAACGCCCTGACCGCCGCAGACAAGGTGCTGATGCCGCTGGAGTGCGAGTTCTTCGCGCTCCGCGGGATCGCCCTGCTCACCGACACCATCGCGAAGGTACAGGACCGGTTGAACCCCCCGCTGGAGATCCTGGGCATTCTCGCGACCATGTACGACCCGCGCACCCTGCACAGCCGCGAGGTCCTGGAGCGGGTGGTGCAGGCGTTCGGGGAGGTCGTCTTCCACACCGTGATCCGACGTACGGTCAAGTTCCCGGAGACCACTGTGGCGGGCGAGCCGATCACCACCTACGCCACGAACTCGCCGGGGGCCGAGGCCTACCGCAGCCTCGCTCGTGAGGTGTTGGCCCGTTGCCACGTCGCGTGAGCCTGCCGGGCGCCTCCGAGCTGTTCCGTCCCACCGAGTCGGTCACACCCCCGTCGCCCGCCCCTGCCGCGGAGCCCGACACACGGGGCACGGGTCGGATCCGGCACGACGAGAAGATCACCGTCTACGTCAGCAGCGACGAGTTGGTCGCGCTGGAACAGGCCCGCCTGACCCTGCGGGCGCGGCACGGCCTGGCCGTGGACCGAGGTCGCATCGTCCGGGAGGCCATCGCGGCGACGATCGCCGACCTGGAGGCCCAGGGCGACGACAGCGAGCTGATCCGGCGGCTGTCTCCGTCGTGAACGGGACGCCCGAGGCCGAGGCTGCGCCGGCGCCCCGGGAGCCGTTCCGGGTGCATCTCACCAACTTCTCCGGCCCGTTCGACCTGCTGCTGCAGCTGATCTCGCGGCACAAGCTCGACATCACCGAGGTGGCCCTCTCGCAGGTGACCGATGAGTTCATCGGCTACCTCAAAGCGGCGGGCCGGGACTGGGATCTCGACCAGACCAGCGAGTTCATCGTCGTCGCCGCAACCCTGTTGGACCTCAAGGCCGCGCGGTTGCTGCCGTCGGGGGAGATCGAGGACCCTGAGGACCTGGCGCTGCTGGAAGCCCGCGACCTGCTCTTCGCCCGGCTGCTGCAGTATCGGGCCTTCAAGGTGGTTGCGGCCTATCTGGCCGACACCCTGGAGGCCGAGACCCGGCGCCATCCGCGCCAGCTGGGACTGGAAGCCCAGTTCGCCCGGCTGCTGCCCGAGGTGCAGCTGGACATCACCCCTGACCGGTTCGCCGCGCTGGCGGCCCGAGCGACGGCGCCCAAGCAGGTCGACGTGCTGTCCCTGGCCCACCTGCACACGGCGACCGTGAGCGTACGGGAGCAGGCCGCGCTCGTCGCCGGCCGGCTGCGACGTGCGACCGCGCTCACCTTCCGGGCCTTGACTGGAGACGCACCAAACCGGATCACCACGGTCGCCCGCTTCCTGGCTCTGCTGGAGCTGTTCCGGGAGGGCGCGGTGGCCTTCGAGCAACTCACCTCGCTGGGGGAGCTGACCGTACGCTGGACCGGCACGGATGACGGTGACCTCACCATCTCCGACGAGTTCGATGCCCACCCCGACGTGAAGGACCCCGGATGACCACCCCCCAGCAGATCGAGCAGCCCGAACTCGACCAGCCCGAACTCGACCGGCCCGAACTCGACCGGCCCGAACTCGACCGGCCCAGCCCGACGCGGTCGGCGGCCGACGTGTCCGGTGCGGTCGAGGCGCTGCTGCTGCTCGCCGAGGAGCCCATCGCCGAGAGCGAGCTGGCCCAGGCCGTCGGGGTTCCGGAGGCGGTGATCATCGAGTGCCTGGCTGAGCTCGTGGCGTTCTACGACGAGACCGGCCGGGGTTTCGAGCTGAGGCCCATCGGCGGCGGCTGGCGCTACTACACCCGGGCTGAGCACGCTGAGCTGATCGGCCGGCACGTACTCGAGGGCCGGGAGTCCAAGCTGTCCCAGGCGGGCCTGGAGACCCTGGCGGTGATCGCCTACCACCAGCCCATCTCCCGGGCCCGGGTGTCCGCGGTGCGCGGGGTCAACGTCGACGGGGTCATCCGCACCCTCGTCACCCGGGGACTGATCGAGGAGGCCGGCCACGACCACGAGTCCGGCGCCGCCGTCTTCGCGACCACCAGCTTCTTCTGCGAGCGGATGGGTCTGCGTAGTCTGGCCGATCTGCCGCCGTTGGCGCCGCACCTGCCCGAGGTGGACGAGCTGGAGGCCGAGCTCAGCCAGCTGGCCGACCCCCCGCGTGGGCCCATCGGGGACCTCCGTCCGAGCGATGAGGACCCGACCCCCGAGGGTGGTCCACCCGCACCCGAGAACCGCGTACAACCCGCAGGAGACGTAGATGAATGACCCTGATAATCAAGGCGTACGCCCTTCGACAGGCTCAGGACAGCGCCCTTCGACAGGCTCAGGACAGCGCCCTTCGACAGGCTCAGGACAGCGCCTGCAGAAGGTCCTCGCGGCCGCGGGGATCGCTTCTCGCCGCGCCTGCGAGATCTTGATCAGCGAAGGTCGGGTCGAGGTCAACGGCCGGGTGGTCACCGAACAGGGCAACCGGGTTGACCCGGACACCGACGTGATCCGGATCGACGGCTCCCGGATCCCGCCGCCCCGACGCCACCTCTACCTGGTCATCAACAAGCCGCGGGGCGTCGTCTCGACCATGGAGGACCCGGAGGGGCGGCGCAACCTGTCCGACTTGTTGGAGGGGGCTCGGCCCGGGAAGCCGGCGCGGCTGTTCCACGTCGGCCGGCTGGACACCGACACCGAGGGCCTGCTGATCCTGACCAACGACGGCGACTTCGCGCACAAGCTGGCCCACCCGTCGTACGAGGTGCCCAAGACCTACCTCGCCGAGGTGGCCGGCATCCTCACTCCGGTGACGGTGAAACGCCTCCGCACCGGCATCACTCTGGACGACGGCCCGGTCAAGCCCTCGTCGGTCAAGCTGATCTCCACCAGCGGAGACAAATCCCTGGTCAAGGTCACCCTGACGGAAGGCCGGAATCACATCGTCCGCCGTACGATGGAGTCGGTCGGCCACCCGGTGCGCCGGCTGTCGAGGACCCGGATCGGCCCCGTCCGGCTCGGCACGCTGAAGATCGGTGAGCTGCGGGACCTGACCCGCGATGAGCTCGGCGGACTGCTGGACCTGATCAGCGACTGAGCCCGAGCTCACGCCGACGATACGAGGACGTGCGATGGACCGACGGATCTACGGCTTGGAGACCGAGTACGGCGTCGCCTGCACCTCGGGCGGCAGTCGCCGACTGACCCCGGACGAGGTCGCCCGCTATCTGTTCCGCCGGGTGGTGACCTGGGGGCGCAGCAGCAACGTCTTCCTGCGCAACGGCTCCCGGATCTATCTCGATGTCGGCTCCCACCCGGAGTACGCCACCGCGGAGTGCGACGACCTGGTGCAGCTGATCAACCATGACCGGGCGGGCGAGCGGATCCTCGAGGACCTGATTGTGGACGCCGAGCAGCGCCTCGCCTCCGAGGGGATCACCGGCGACATCTACCTGTTCAAGAACAACACCGACAGCCACGGCAACTCCTACGGCTGCCACGAGAACTACCTGATCCCCCGGATCGGCGACTTCTCGAAGATCACCGACGTGCTGGTGCCCTTCTTGGTCTCCCGGCAGCTGATCTGCGGCGCTGGCAAGGTGCTGCACACGGCGCGCGGCGCCGAATTCAGCGTCAGCCAGCGCGCCGAGCACATCTGGGAGAGCGTCTCCTCGGCCACGACGCGCAGCCGGCCCATCATCAACACCCGCGACGAGCCGCACGCCGACCCGGAGCGCTACCGCCGACTGCACGTCATCGTCGGCGACTCGAGCATGAGCGAGACCACCACCCTGCTCAAGGTGGGGTCCGCCGAGCTGGTGCTGCGGTTGATCGAGGCCGGGGTCCCGATGCGCGACTTCACCCTGGAGAACCCGATCCGGGCCATCCGCGACATGAGCCGGGACCGGACCGGGCAGGTCCAGGTGGCGCTGTCGAACGGGCGCAAGATCTCCGCGCTGGAGCTGCAGACCGAGTACTACGAGAAGGTGGCCGAGTTCGTCCGCCGGGGGAATCTGGGCACCCCCACCATCGACCGGGTCCTCGACCTGTGGGAACGGACCCTGCGCGCGGTCTCGGAGGACAAGCTCCAGCTGATCGACACCGAGATCGACTGGGCGATCAAGCTGAAGCTGCTGGACCGCTACGCCGCCAAGCATTCCCTCAGCTTCACGGATCCGCGGATCGCCCAGCTCGACCTCGCCTACCACGACATCCGCCGCGGCCGCGGGCTGTTCTCGCTGATGGAGCAGCGCGGGATGGTCGCCCGGGTGACGACCGAGCCGGCGATCTTCCGGGCCAAGTCGGTCCCGCCCCAGACCACCCGGGCCAAGCTGCGCGGCGACTTCATCCGCGCCGCCCAGGAGGGCCGCAACGACTACACCGTCGACTGGGTGCACCTGAAGCTGAACGACCAGGCGCAGCGTACGGTCCTGTGCAAGGATCCCTTCCTCGCCGTCGACGACCGCGTCGACCGGCTGATCGCCTCCATGCGCCGGACCTGATCCTGATCCGCGGTCGTCCGGCTGGGGGTGCCTGCGGGTGGCTGTCGGTTTCGCAGGTTAACCTGCGATCCTCTCGCCTTACCCGGGATATATCGCCCGTGAAGCGCGCAATTGCTGGGTAGAGTCCGGCGACCCGGGGCCGGGCGGGTCCGCGTACGACGGGGTTCACAGGTCCATCCAGGTAAGGTTCACCGGTGCGTTCTTCTTCCGTCAAGGTCGTCATCGGTCTCGGGCTCAGTGCGTCTCTGGTCTTCCTCGGGGCCTGCGGCACGAGCGACCCGAACACCGCCACGACCGCTGCCCCCTCGGCCACCCCTGCGGCGTCAGCGCCCCCCTCGGCCAGCCCCGCGACGTCAGCGCCCGCCTCGGCCGGCCCGAGCGCGGCACCGGCCAAGGTCCCGGCCTACAACAACTTCGACCGGGTCACCGTGACGGGTGACTACGGCAAGGCGCCCAAGGTCGCGGTGAAGTCCCCGTGGGGCATCGACAAGACCCGGACCAAGGTGCTGAAGCCCTCCAACGGTGCCGTCATCCAGGCGGGATCGACGGTGCAGGTCGACTATTACGGTGTGGACGGTCGTACGGGCAAGAAGTTCGACGACTCCTACAGCCGGGGCGCGCCGGTGGCGTTCCCCCTCGACCAGGTGGTACCCGGATTCAGCAAGGGTCTGGTGGGCCAGCGCCAGGGCAGCCGGGTGCTCATCGGGATGCCCGGCCCGGACGGCTATGACGCCAGCGGCGGCAACGCGCAGGCTGGTATCGAGGTCGGCGACACCCTCATTTTCGTCGTCGACATCGTCGGCGTTCCGCTGACCGGCCCGAAGGGTACGGCTGTCCAGCCCAAGGCGGGTCTGCCCACGGTGAGCGACAAGGCTGGCGTGCCCAGCATCTCCGTGCCGAAGACGAAGGCCCCGACCGAGCTGCAGGTGCAGCCGCTGATCAAGGGCGCCGGCACCAAGGTGACCGCAGCGGACACCATCACCTTCAACTACCGCTGGGTGAAGTGGAGCGACGGCACCGTGCTGGAGGAGTCCTACACCGCCAAGCCGGCCAAGGCCCCGTTGGCCCAGCTGCTGCCGGGCATGCAGAAGGGCCTGACCGGCCAGCCGGTCGGCAGCCGGGTGCTGCTGGTCATCCCGCCGGCCGACGGCTACCCGGAGGGCAACGCAAAGCCGAAGGTGGAGAAGGGCGAGACCCTGGTGATGGTGGTCGACCTGCTCTTCGCTTCGGCCGGCTAGGTCCGAGGCGCAGTGGGCCCTTCGACAGGCTCAGGGCGCGGTTGGGTGCGGGCGAGGAGAGATACGGCGTGCCGACCGCCCGCCGCGGCGGCCAGGAAGTAGGCCGGGTCGCTGTCCAGGACACGACCCATGGTCGACAACCGCAGGGGGGCAGCCCGCAGTGCATCGTCCAGACCGGCCAGGTCCACCCGGACGGCGCGGTGCCGATCAAGCGTGGCCACCGAGGCCCGTACGCCGGGGTCGAGCGCGGCGACCTCGGCCAAACCGGCGATCCCGGTCAGCTCCGTTGCCCGGCTGAGGTCCGGCACGGCCAGGTCCGCCGGCAGCAGGGCCACCCGGCCGTACGCGGTCAGGCTGTGGTGGGAGACCCCTCTGTGCCGCTCCCGCTGATCGGCCCCCGAAATGCGCAGGGATCCCACCGGGCGCCCGCCGAGGGTGGCCACCGCGTTCACCGCCTCGCCGACGCCCACCCCGGAGAAGCCCCATCGGGTCCCCGTCCCCAGGTTTCCCGGACCCTGGCTGACGATGGCCAGGTCGGCGCCGAGTGCGAGTCGGGCCGCGAGCAGCCCGGAGTGGACCGTCACCGCCTCCAGGTCCCCACCGAAGGCCTGACCCACCGTCACCGAGGCCGCCAGCAGCCCGGCCTCCCTCAGCTGCGCCACCGCCCGGGAGAAGGCCAGCGGCAGTGCACCCTGATCGGTCATCACGTAGACCACCCGGGTCCCCGGCCGATCGTGCTGGATCGCCAGCAGCGCCGGGGCCAGCGCAGAGTGCAGGTCGGCCACCAGCACCGGCAGCCCCTCGAGGGAGTCGGCGTCGCGGAGCAGCTCGTGGTGCGGCGAGCCCTGCTCGTCGGCCCCGGCCACCATCGCCTGCAGGGGCAGGTAGCGCGCTTTCACCAGGTGCCCGGCCGGTTGCGGCGGTTGGGCGTACACCTGCCCGGTGGCGTCCAGCACGGCGATCACCAGGGCATAGCCGCCGGTGCCGAGGCCGCGGTCGAGGGCGGCGACGTTCATCAACACCCGGTCCCCGAGCTGGGGGGTGGCCATCAGGGTGGTGTAGGCGAGGGCGCGCACCTCGGTGCGCCCGTCCGGGCCCCGACGACTGACCTGCAGCTCGACGGCCCCCGGCCAGCTGGCCCGGATCGCCGCCACCTCACCGTCGGCCCAGATGATCATGCCCGCGACCCTAGCGGGCCTGACGACCCGGAAACTTCGGGAAGGTCGTACGGTCGGGCCGCTCGAGATCTGCACCCCCCCGCAGTTTTCCCGCTTCGGGGAGGCGCTCAGCCGGCTGCCCCCCTCCCGCTCTGGAGCCTGGTGAGCGCTCTGGAGCCTGGTGAGAGGGAAGCATTCTGATTCTGACTCTCCGGTGGCTCCGACCCGCCGTGACACCAGTGTGTCGCGGTCACCGGAGAGTCGGAACCAGAATCCCAGATCGACCTGGGGAGGATGGCTCGGTGCTGAGCGACATCGGGGGGCTCATCGTCCGCCGCCGCCGCTCCGGCCCGAAGCCGGCTGGACCCCGCCCGGGGGGGCGGTCGGTCAGCCGGGCCGAGCGTGTGCACCGATATCGTGGTCGCAGGCCACGCCCGGCGGACCGGGCGCAACGGAGAGTGGATCGCGAGCATGGCACCCCGCAAGACCGAGAGGATCCTGAACCTCACCATCTGCCTGCTGGTGTCGGGCCGCTACCTCCCGAAGAGTCACATCCGGGAGGCGGTGGAGGGCTATCACGACTTGAGCGACGCCGCCTTCGAACGGACCTTCGAACGGGACAAGGACGAGCTGCGCGCGCTCGGGGTTCCCATCGAGGTGGGCAACTTCGACCCCCTGTTCGACGACGAGCCCGGCTATCGCATCCTGAGCAGCGAGTTCGAGCTGCCCGCCATCGACCTGGACGCCGAGGAGGCCTCCGTGATCGGGGTGGCGGCTCGGGTCTGGCAGCACGCCAGCATGGCCGAGTCCACGATGAGCGCGATGGCCAAGCTGCGGGCCGCCGGGGTCGAGCCCGACGCCTCGCAGCTCTCGGCGCTGGAGCCGTCGGTGCAGGCTAGTGAGCTGGCCTTCGAACCCCTGTGGAACGCCGTGCTGGAGCGGACCAGGGTCAGCTTCACCTATCGCGACGGCCAGACCCGACGGCTCGAACCGTGGGGGATGACCTCCTCCAAAGGGCGCTGGTACGCCATCGGGCGCGATGTCGACCGCGATGCCACCCGGATGTTCAAGCTCTCCCGGATGGCCGACCTGCCTCGGCGGATCTCGCGGCCGGGGGCGTACGAGGTGCCGACCGACCTCGATCTGCGAGCTCTGGCCCGGTCGCTCAACCCGGCTGAGCCGACTGCGACGGCCCTGCTGGCGGTCCGGACCGGGCGGGCCCCGACGCTGCGCCGTCGCGGCGAGCCCGCCGAGACCGACCACCCGGTGCCGGCCGGGTTCGAGGTGTACGCCGTGGGTTACAGCGACCTGACGAGCGCGGCGGAGGAGATCACCGGTCATGCCGCGGACGTGATCGTGCTGGAGCCGGCGAAGCTGCGCGACGCCGTCATCCGAGATCTGAGTGCCGTGGTGGCCGCCGGGTCGGCGACGCCCCGATGACGTCTCAGGCGCAGGTCCGTCGGTTGCTCAGCCTGGTGCCGTATCTCCGTGAGCACGACGGGGCTGCGATGACCGACGTCGCCGGAGCGTTCGGCATCACGTTGAAGACCCTGCGCGAGGACCTCAGCGTGCTGTGGATGTGCGGGATGCCCGGGCTGAGTCCCGGCGACCTGATCGACATCGACATGGATGCGGTGGACGGTCAGGGCGTGATCCACCTCAGCAACGCCGACTACCTGACCCGACCGCTGCGGCTGTCGGCCGACGAGGCGCTCGCCCTGGTGCTGGCCCTGCGGACGGTGCGGGAGATCGCTGGCCCCGGCAAGCGGGACGCCGTCGACCGGGCGCTGGCCAAGCTCGAGGCCGCGGCCGGCAACGTCGGGAACCGCGACCAGGCCACGGTCCGGGTGACCGGGGCCGGGGACGAGATCTCGTCCCGGGTCCACGAGGGGCTGCAACGCGGCCAGCGGCTCGACCTGACCTACGACGGTGGTTCCCGCGACGAGACCACCCGCCGGATGGTCGACCCGATGCGGGTCTTCGTGCTCGACGGCTACGGCTACCTGGAGGCCTGGTGCTACTCGGCCGTGGCGATGCGGACCTTCCGCCTGGACCGGATCGCCGCCGTGGAGCTGACCGAGACCCCGGTGGAACCACGTGACGTGGTGCTGAAGAACCTGACCGCGGGTTGGTTCGAGACCCTGCAGGATGCCCCGGTGGTCACTCTGGCCCTGGCGCCCTCGGCGGCCTGGGTCGCGGAGTACTACCCGACCGAGGAGGCCAGGACGCACCCGGGCGGGGGGATGACCATCGTCGTACGGGTCACCGACCCGGCGTGGCTGCGCGGACTGCTGCTGCGGTTGTCGGGCGCGGCTCGGGTGCTCACCCCGGCAGGTGCCGGTGACTCGGCGGTCGAGGCCGCCCAGGAGGCACTCGACCAGTACGCCGCCCAGCGGGACGGATCGCAGTAGGCTGCCGACGTGCTCTGGTTGCTCGTGTTCGGTGGGATCGCGGTGGCCGGTCTGGTGACGCTGGTCAGCTACGCCATCTGGCTGGCCCACAAGGCCGCCGATGTGCTGAGCGAGGCGACCGTGGTCTCCGAGCAGATCGGGGCCCTCGGGCTGCTGGCCTCGCAGATCGAGATGCCGGCGGTCGCCGCGACCCACGGATCAAGTCTCAGCCGAACCACAGGCCAAGACGGCTTCGGCTCCGAATAGCAGACGTACGATAACGAGGGCGTGACACCGCGTCACGTCGGAAAAGAGGAAATCATGACTCCCATGGTCGGTCTGATGCCTGGCATCCCCGAACTGCTGATCATCTTGGCTGTCGTGCTGCTTCTGTTCGGCGGAACCCGGCTGGCCGGGCTGGGCAAGAGCACCGGGCGCGCGATCAAGGAGTTCAAGGACGAGACCAAGGGCCTGAAAGGCTCGGACCCTGCGCCCTCAAAGCTCACCCCCGAAGCCGGGCAGTCCGACGACCCGTCGACCTCCACCGGATCGCACTCGGTCACCTCCTACCCCCAGGTGCCGACGTCTCAGGCCGACATCACCGAACCCGTCGACGGCGACCGTCGCTGAGGCTCTGCGCCCGGCTACGAGTTAGGCCATCGTGTCTCTGACCATCAAGGGTCGGCCCGTCCGCTTCAGCTTGAAGTGGTTGAAGCCGCCGCCGCTGCCCGTCGACGGCTCGATGACGCTGTTCGAGCATCTTCGTGAGCTGCGCTACCGGCTCGTCGTGGCCGGCTTGGCCATCGTGGCGGGGACGATTGTGGCGTGGTTCTTCCAGACGCAGCTGGTGGCGGTGCTGATGCACCCGTACAACCTCGCGGTGGAGGCACTCAAGGCGCAGCACCCGGGGGCCAACACCCAGATCGTGAACTCGGGCATCGCGTCGCCGTTCACCCTCGCCCTCAAGGTCTCGGCCCTGGCCGGACTCATCCTGACCGCGCCTATCTGGCTCTGGCAGGTGTGGTCGTTCATCATGCCCGGCCTGCTGGCTCGGGAGAAGAAGTGGGCGGTGATCTTCATCAGCGCCGCGACCCCACTTTTCCTGGCCGGGGTCGCGGTCGGTTACATCGTGCTACCCAAGGGGATCGCGGTGCTGCTCAGCTTCACCCAGGACGGGGTGACCAACCTGCAGGACCTGAACCAGTTCCTCTCCTTCCTGATGCGGTTCATGATCGTCTTCGGCATCGCCTTCCTGATCCCGCTGGTCGTGCTGATGCTGAACATCCTCGGCGTCATCAAGGCGGCGCAGCTGTCGAAGTATCGGATGTACGTCGTCTTCGGCACCTTCGTCTTCGGCGCGGTGGCCACCCCCTCGACCGACCCGTTCTCCATGCTCGCGCTGGCGCTGCCGATGACCATCCTCTTCCTGGCGGCCGAGGTCATCGCGCACATCCTCGACCGGGGTAAGGCCAAGCGCGCCGCCGAACTGGGCGACGACCGGATCCTGGCCGGCAGTGTCGACCGCGACCAGGCGTTGCAGGACCTCAGCGAACCCGACCCCCGGACCGACGAGCCCGAAGCTCGTTCGTGACCCGGAGTGTCACCCTCCTGGTGAACCCGTCCGCCGGCCGGGGTCGGGCCCTGGGGCTGGTCGCCCGGGTGGGTGGCACCCTGCGCGACGCCGGGCTCCAGGTCCGTACGCTGCTCAGCCGCGACTACGCCGAGGCCGAGCTGATGGCCGCGGAAGCCGTACGAGAAGGGGTGGACATCCTCGCCGTCATGGGCGGCGACGGGATGATGCACCTCGGAGCCAATGCCGTGGCCCGCCAGCACCGGCACGGGGTCGGGCGGACTGTCCTCGGACTCATCCCCGCCGGCACCGGGAACGACCTGTGCCGCGGTGTCGGTCTGGACCCGGACGAGCCGATGGCGGCGGCCGAGGTGATAGCTTCCGGGGTCAGTCGCCGGATCGACCTGGTGAAGGTGAACGACCGGTACGTCGGCGCGGTGCTGGCCACCGGATTCGACGCCTTGGTGAACGCCCGGACCAACGCCATGTCCTGGCCGAAGGGCAACGCCCGCTACGTCGTGGCCACCCTGGCCGAGCTCCGGGTGTTCTCCCCGTTGCGCTACCGGTTGACCGTCGACGGCGTGGTGCAGGAGTTCGAGGCCATGCTGGTGGCGATCGGCAACACCACCTCGTACGGCGGTGGGATGCGGATCTGCCCGGACGCGGACCCGGCCGACGGGTTGCTCGACGTGACCATCATCCACCCGGTCCGCCGGGCCAAGCTGTTGCAGCTGCTGCCCCAGATGTACTCGGGCCGCTTCGCCCGCGACCCGTGCGTCGAACGGCTGCAGGCCCGCGAGATCGAGGTCGAAGGGGCCGGCCTGGTCGGCTATGGCGACGGTGAGCGGATCGCATCCGCCCCGATGCAGGTCAGTGTGGTGGCCGCGGCGGTGCCGGTCTTCGCTCCTGGGTGATCTGACCCGCCGTCCCACCCCACATGTCAGGTCAGCCCCCACCTATTGCGGGGGTGGGACCGGACAAGTGGGGGGTGAGCGGTGCGGGTGCGGGGGCCCAGTCAGCCACCCGGGTACCGTGGGCGGGTGGCTGAGTCGTCGACCGAACCTGCGGATCTGAGCCCGGCCGAGGCGTACGCGCGATTCCGCAGCAACCAGGACTCCCCGATGCTGGCCGGGTTCGGTGACGGCTACGGCTTCGCCTTCGACGACTACCAGCGGGAGGCGTGCGCACACGTCGAGTCCGGTTCCGGGGTGCTGGTCGCCGCGCCGACCGGGGCCGGCAAGACCATCGTGGGCGAGTTCGCCGTCTACCTCGCCCTGCAGCAGGGCCGCAAATGCTTCTACACCACCCCGATCAAGGCCCTGTCCAACCAGAAGTATGCCGACCTGGTCCGCCGCCACGGGGCCGCCAACGTGGGGTTGCTGACCGGTGACTCGAGCATCAACTCCGAGGCGCCCGTGGTCGTGATGACTACCGAGGTGCTCCGCAACATGATCTACGCCGGCTCGCCGACCCTGCGCAACCTCGGGTTCGTGGTGATGGATGAGGTGCACTACCTGGCCGACCGTTTCCGTGGAGGCGTCTGGGAGGAGGTGATCATCGGGCTGGCGGAGTCGATCCAGGTCGTCGCCCTGAGCGCCACGGTGAGCAACGCGGAGGAGTTCGGCGAGTGGCTGTCCGCGGTCCGCGGCGAGATGGCCGTGGTGGTCTCGGAGCGTCGCCCGGTGCCGCTGTTCCAGCACGTGCTGGTCGGCCGAGTCCTGCACGACCTGTTCGCCGACGTGGCGCCCACGGCCCAGGAGGCGCCCAGTGGATCGCGCAGCGACGTCAACCCCGCTCTGGTCCGGGTGGCGCGCGACGAGTCCCGGTTCGTCCGGGACGACTCGCGCCGGCCGCGGGGCCGCAGCGGACGCGGCAAGCGCACGGTCAGCTACGGGAGCGGGGCGTACGGCGGTGGCGGTGCCCCGGCTCGTACGGAGGCCCCCACCCGTCGGGCCGGGGCGCCGAGTCGCCCGGACATGGTCGAGGCCCTGGACGAGGCTGGTCTGCTGCCGGCGATCGTGTTCATCTTCTCCCGGGTCGGCTGCGACGCGGCCGTCCGGCAGCTGCTCGGCTCCGGCGTACGGCTGACGCGGGCCGGCGAGCAGCAGGAGATCGCCGCGATCCTGCAACACCACGTGGCGGGGCTGGCGCCGGCGGATCTGCGGGCTCTGGACTACGACCGGTTCGCCGAGGCCCTGGTCCGTGGGGTCGCCGCCCATCACGCCGGCATGCTGCCCGCCTTCAAGGAGTGCGTCGAGGAGGCCTTCGTCCGGGGGTTGATCAAGGTGGTCTTCGCCACCGAGACCCTGGCCCTGGGCATCAACATGCCCGCTCGCAGCGTGGTGCTGGAGAAGCTCGTCAAGTACAACGGCGAGACCCACGCCGACATCACGCCGGGGGAGTACACCCAGCTGACCGGGCGGGCGGGGCGGCGCGGCATCGACATCGAGGGCCACGCCGTGGTCCTGTGGCAGCCGGGTCTCGACCCGCGTGCGGTGGCCGGTCTGGCCTCGCGGCGTACGTATCCGCTGCGCTCGTCCTTCGCTCCGACGTACAACATGGCGGTCAACCTGGTCGGCGCCGTCGGCCGGGAGCGGGCCCGGACCCTGCTCGAGCAGTCGTTCGCCCAGTTCCAGTCCGACCGTTCGGTGGTCGGGACCGCCCGGACGTTGGCCAAGAACACCCAGGGAATCGCCGACTACTGGGCCGCCGCGGAATGCGACCGCGGTGACGTCGAGGCGTACGCGCGGATGCGCGCGGAGGTCTCCGAGCTGGAGGCCGAGGCGGCCCGGGGCCGGCGTACGGACCGACGGGCCGAGGCGCTGCAGGCACTTCTCACCCTCAAGCCCGGCGACATCGTCCGGGTGCCGAGCGGCAAGAGCCAGGGCTGGGTGGTGGTCATCGACCCGGGCACCCGTAGCGACACCGAGGCGCCGCGGCCGTTGGTGCTGACCGACGACCGGCAGGTTCGCCGGCTGTCTCCGGCCGACTTCCCGACCCCCGCAGTGCCGGTCGGTCGGATGAAGATCGGCAAGCAGTTCAACCCCAAGGAGCCGGCCTCGCGGCGCAACCTCGCGGCCGCGTTCCGCTCCCGGCTCGCCGAGGTCGATCTGTCGGCCCCGCGGGGCCTCGGCGGTGCCCTGGACGAGGAGGCGGCGGCGCGGATCGGTGACCTTCGCGAGGCGCTGCGCCGTCATCCCTGCCACAACTGCCCCGACCGCGACGCCCACGCCCGGTGGGCCGAGCGCGCCCTCAAGCTGGAGCGGGAGTCCGCCCGGATGCAGGCGCGGTCCAACACCCGCAGCAACACCATCGCCACCCACTTCGACCGGATCTGTCTGGTGCTGGAGTCACTGGGCTACCTGGGTGGAGGCGACGGCTTCGAGGTCAACGAGCCGGGGCGGATGCTGGCCCGGATCTACGCCGAGCTGGATCTGGTCGCGGCCGAGTGCATCCGGGCGGGGGTGTTCGACGGGCTCACCCACCCCCAGCTCGCCGCCGTGCTGGCCTGCCTGGTCTACGAGGCCCGGCGCAGCGACGACGGGGCTCGGCGCCCCCGGATGCCCGACGCCCGGACCAGCGAGGCCGCCACCCAGGTCCGTCGGATCTGGCGGGAGGTCTCCTTGGTCGAGCGGGACGCGCGGCTGGACCGCGGGCCTGAACCGGACATGGGCTTCAGCGAGGTCGCCTTCGGCTGGGCGGCCGGCCGCAGCCTGTCCAGTGTGCTGGAGGGGACCGACCTGACCGCCGGGGACTTCGTCCGCTGGGTGCGTCAGGTGACCGACTTCGCCGGACAGGTCGCTGATGCCGCCGGTCCCGGTGACCTCCGCGAGACCGCCCGTGCCCTGGTCCGGTCGATGCGCCGCGGGGTGGTCACCTACTCCTCCGAGGACGAGCCGACCGACGAGGTCATCGGGGCCGACCCGCCCTGAGCCCGGGGTCGGCTCGGGACTCGCCCGGGCGGGGTCGCTGCCCCCATGGGTGTCGGGATCGCAGGTATACCTGCGATGTGCGCGCTCTACCCGGGAAGTTTCCTGGGTAAGGCGCCTAACTGGTGGGTAAGGTCACGGCCGACGGGCCACCGCGTCGACCGACGGCCGGGTCTGCAGGTGCGACGGATCAGCTGGCCTGGCTCACCGTGGACATGTTGAAGTCGGCGATCCGGGCCGGCGGCATCACCGTACGGTTGAAGTAGTCGTTCCACTCCCGGCACAGGGTGAGCTCACTGGCCCCCACCTCGACGATCCGGCCGAGAAGCTCGACCGGGGACTCGTTGAAGCGAAAGTTGTTCACGGCACCCACGACCTGCCCGTCCTCGATCAGGTAGACGCCGTCCCGGGTCAGCCCGGTCAGCAGCAGCCGCTCCGGATCGACCTCCCGGATGTACCACAGGCAGGTCAGCAGCAGACCTCGCTTGGTGCCGGCGATCATCTCGG
>JAABUN010002583.1_pt1 | contig 31440 bp, 32 predicted proteins | sample 5559311 | NCBI WGS metagenome assembly JAABUN01 (sample SAMN10711877, study PRJNA513370) | rock metagenome | isolation source: Antarctica rocks | place: Antarctica: Victoria Land, Siegfried Peak sud | reverse complement strand
GCCGTGAAAATTGGTTTGTTTGACTGCAGAGAAACCCGTCGCGGCAATCTGGCAGGCAACTCTCGCAGTTTTTGAACGCGAGCCATTCGCCAACATAATCGGCATCGAATCAATCAGATAATCAAGCGCGCGCGAAGGCTTTGCTGATTGCAGAGTTTCAAATAACTGAGCAAAGAGGGCGTGAAAATTCTCTTCTGGTAAGTTTAGCCGTCGGTTAAATGCCTGATAGTTGGGAAGAGCGGGAAAGCAGTCAAGCCAGTAACTTTTTGTAAATTGATAAATCCGCTTTTTCTGGTAAAGATTATTCAGATGACCGAAAAACTAAATGGTGATAATGTCCTGGTCAGTAAAGACGGGCTTGAAGTTCGACAGGCGTTGATATTTCAAAGAGCTTTGATTATCGTAGATTTGGCAGACAAGTAAATAAATTTGAATGAGTTGGTTTTCCATCGCAAGAAAATTCTACTAATTCCTGCTTGTCTGCTCATTCTCTACTATTGATTCACATACTTTATGCAGGCACTAATTCTAGCAGGCGGAAAAGGCACTCGGTTGCGACCGCTGACGGTTTATACGCCGAAGCCGATTGTTCCGGTTTTGAATCGCCCGTTTTTGCTTTATCAAATCGAAATTCTGCGTCGCGCTGGAATCAAGGACATCATGCTTTCGCTCAGTTATCAGCCCGACAAAATCGAAGACCTGCTCGGCGACGGATTCGACTATGGCGTAAACTTGCGTTATGTAACCGAGCCTTCGCCGATGGGAACGGGCGGCGCGTATAAATTCGCGGCTGACCGAATTCGTGAAACAACTGTTGTTTTTAACGGCGACATTTTGACCGATTTGGATATTTTCAAGGTCATCGGTTTTCACCAACAAAAACGCGCGGAAGCTACCATTGTTCTCACGCCGGTCGAAAATCCTTCGGCTTATGGTCTGGTCGAAACCGACGAAGAATCAAAGGTTTTGCAGTTTTTGGAAAAACCGAAACCCGAAGAAGTCTTTCGCTTGAGGACAAGAAACATCAACGCCGGAATTTATATTTTAGAGCCGAGCGTTTTGGACACAATTCCCGAAGGCGAAAATTATTCGTTTGAATACAATGTCTTTCCAGAATTATTAAACCGCCGGAAATCTTTCTATGCCTTTATTATGAATGAAAATTACTGGCGCGACATCGGCACGCCGCAAAGTTATCTCGAAGCGCATCACGATTTTTTAAGCGGGCAAATAAAAGGTTTCGAGACGGAAAAATCAAACGAATCCGATGTTGCGACGGCGGCGGTCGTCGATAAAAATTCCATCGTCGGTGAAAACTGCGTTATCAAACCAAACGCGAAAATTATTAATTCGGTTATCGGCGCGGGCGTTCACGTCGAAGAAAAAGCGGTTGTAGAAAATTCGGTTGTCTGGGCGCACGCGAGAATTTCGAGCGCGGCACAAATTCATAATGCGATTGTCGGACGCGGTTGTTACATCGGAAGAAATGTCGTCGTCGGTGAAGGCGCGGTTTTGGGTGATAAAACCTCTCTGACCGATTACACACAGGTCTAAGAAATCGTTAAAAAATGTAACAAAAGCGTTTAGTTGTCATACATCGGAATTCTTTTAATAGACATTCAAAACTGTTTTATTACAATACAAACGCTTCGCATTGATACGAGCAATTTTCCAAGTGAAAGCATTCGTCGGAAAATATTTTTTTATTTTCCGAGCGTTTTCTCTGGTCTTTTACCTGATTCAAAGAAGGCACAGATTTTGCAAAAGCGTTTCCCGCTGCTTGAAATTGCTGATTTTCAAATAAAGAAATACGTTCCGGCATTTATTTTCTTTTTATCCAATTTCAAGTTTTTCAATTTTTACGAACCGGGGAATTTTTATGAAAAAAGAAAACTTAATCAAAAAACTTACTGAATTTGAGCCGAACGGTTTTCCGTTTATCTCGATGTATCTCAACACCGAACCGAACGAAAACGGAAAATTTAATTTCGACATTTTCGTCAGGCGGCAATTGAGCGAAAAAGCGGGCGATTATGAAATTGAGACAACCGAACGCGAAAGTTTTGACCGCGATGCCGAGCGCATCAACCAATTTTTAGAAAACATTCAGCCATCGACGCGCGGCGCGGCAATTTTTGCCTGCGCGGGCGCGAATGATTATTTTGAAGCGCGGGAATTTGAAGTTCCGTTTGAAGAAAATCAGTTTTTTGTTTTCGACCGACCGCATCTTTTTCCGCTTGCCAGACTGATTGACCAAAATCCGATGTATGCGGTTGTTTTGGCGGACACGAATACGGCGCATATTTATGCTTTCAGGCGCGGACACATTGTCGAAAAGGAAGATATTGAAAACATCAAAACCAACCGCACCCAAGTCGGCGGCTGGTCGCAGATGCGTTACCAGCGGCATCTGGAAAATTTTCATCTTCTGCACGCAAAGGAAACCGTCGAAGAACTCGCCAAAATCGTGCGCGCCGACAGCATCAAACAAATCATTTTAGCGGGCGATGAAACCGGCATTATTCCGACTTTGCGCGAACAGCTGCCGAAAGAATTGGAAGAAAAAGTCATCGATGTTTTGCGTCTGAACGTGAACACGCCCGAAAACGAATTGATGGAAGCCGCCGAAAAAGCGGTTCGTCAATATGATACGCTGGTCGACAAGGAAAAAATCGATTATTTGAAGGAACAGAATTACGAAAATGGTTTGGGTGTCGCGGGCGCGGAAAAAACGCTTGCCGCGCTTGCCAACGGACAGGTTTTGGAACTTTACGTCAGCGCGGATTTTAACAATATCGAGTATGACCCGAAAAGGGTTTATAAGGTTTTGAACGCCTACGCGCCGGGCGAAGACGGCGAAATTCCAAATATCAGAAAGACCGGAACGATTATTGAAGAACTTTTGCGGCGCGGTTTTGCGTCGGCTGATAATGTCAGATTTATTGAAGACGTAAATTTGCTGGATGAGTTCGGCGGTGTCGGCGCGCTTCTGCGCTATAATACAAACGGAAGACAAATCGTATGAGCGAAAAAACCAGAAAAAAGAAAGACGGCGAAGACAAAAACAAAAATAATCAAAGAATGCGCGAGGCAAACGACAATCCCGACAAAAGAAATACTCTTAACAAGCGAGAGAATGAAAGGGAAGACGAGCGAGACAAGCAATAATTTTACCGAAGAAACGTCAGTTAAAAGCTGGCGTTTCTTTTTAACTTTAATAAATCCTTGCTTTGTAAATCCAAAGCAATTATAAAATTAAATATGCCCGAACTACCTGAAGTCGAACTCGTCGCAAAATTTCTGAATGAACTTGTCAGCGAACGCAAAATTATTGTCGCCGAACTTCTGCGTGAACGACTCGCGCCTTTTAATCCGCCGACGGAATTTGCCGAAAAGCTAAAAAACGCGCAAATAAATTTTGTTCACCGGCGCGGCAAACACATTCTGTTCGATTTGGACAACGGACAAACGTTAATCGCGCATTTGCGAATGAGCGGACGTTTTCAGCTGTTATCGCTCGAATATGATTTGCCGAAATTCACGCACGCCGTTTTTTATTTTGCGGACGAATCGCGGCTCGTCTTCAGCGATCAACGCCATTTCGGTTTGATGAAAATTGTCGCAACCGAAAATCTTTTTGAAGCGAAGGAACTGAAAAATCTCGCGCCCGAACCTTTTTCGGAAGATTTTTCGCCGAAGTATTTTCGGGATATTTTGAAAACTTCTAAAAAATCTCTTAAAGAATTTCTCCTCGACCAAACCAAAGTTCTGGGTCTCGGCAACATTTACGCGTCCGAAGCGATGTTTCTTGCGCGAATAAATCCGCAAATCGCCGCGAATGAAGTTTCCGCGAAAAAAGCGAATGTTTTGTTTGGAAAAATCCGCGAAGTTTTAGCCGAATCAATTGCGCACGGCTCAACCCTGAATGTCAATCCCGAAAACATTGACGGAAGTTATTACGGCGGCGGCTACGAATCGAGTTGGCGCGTTTATGACCGCGAAAAAAATCCGTGCGTAAAATGCCGAACCGAAATTAAAAGATTAAAGCAGGCTGGACGCTCGACTTATTTTTGTCCGAAGTGCCAGAAATAAAAAAGTTTATTACCCGAAGGAAAGCGAACTACGCATTTTATGGCGAACTGAGTTCGGGCAAAACGGCTGTCAACTGAAATGTTTGAAACTTGACACTTTGCGGTTAAAATCGCATTATTAAATTTAATTTCATCGTGGTGAGTTATTTGCGACTTGCGACCACGTTAAATAAACCGCTAAACAGCCAAAATAAGGATTTTAATAAAAAAGTCTCGCGCTGTTTCGGCAGCCGAGATTTTTGTTTTGTTCGCAGTTTGTAGTTTGTCGCCAATCCTGTCTTCCGACAAACTACAAACTGCGGACAATTGACCGATATGAAAAACTTCAGAGATTTATTAAACAGCGACGGCGTTTTCGTTTTTGACGGTGCAATCGGCACCAGATTTTACGACAAAGGAATTTATATTAACCGTTCTTACGACGAATTAAATTTGACTGCGCCAGACCTTGTGCGCGAAGTCCACGCCGAATACGTCAAAGCGGGCGCGGACATAATCGAAACGAATACTTTCGGTGCGACACGCAACCGACTTCTTCAATACAGCCTTGAGAACAAATTAAAGGAAATCAACATCGCGGGCGCAAAATTAGCGCGTAAAGCGGCGGGCGAAAATGTTTTCGTCGCGGGTGCGGTTGGACCTCTAGATTTAAGAATCGAGCCTTACGGTCCGACTTCCTTCGATGAGGCGAAAGAAATGTTTGCCGAGCAAATTTCCGCACTTTTGGAAGGCGGCGTTGATTTGTTTTGTCTGGAAACTTTTTCTGATTTGTCTGAGATTCAACAGGCGATAAAAGCGGTCAAAGAGCTTTGCGATTTGCCGATTATCGCGCAAATGACAATTGGCACGGAAGGCAAAACCATTTTCGGCGCGGACACGGAAGTTTTAGCTCAACGCCTCGACCAATACGGCGCGGACGTTATCGGTTTGAATTGCGGTGTCGGTCCGACTCATATTTTAACCGCGCTCGAAAAAATGCGTTCCGTCACGACGAAAAAACTTTCCGCGCAGCCGAATGCCGGGCTTCCACGCGATGTGCAAGGAAGGCAGTTTTATATGTGTTCGCCGGAATATATGTCAAAGTTCGCCAAGCGATTCATTAAAGCTGGTGCGACATTTATCGGCGGCTGTTGCGGTACAACTCCGCAGCACATCAAACTCATCTCGGATTCGGTTCGCGCCGTTTCTCCGCGTAGCCTGAAAACCGTTGTCAAACAAACCGGAACAGCAAAAGTTATTGACTTAAAGCCGGTTGACGTGCAGGTTGTTCCGCAGGAAAATCGCTCGAATTGGGCGCGAAAAATTGTTCGCGGCGAATTTGTGACGAGCGTCGAAGTATTGCCGCCGAAAGGCTGCGACGCGGCGAAAACTTTGGAATCAATCAAATTACTGAAAACGGCAGGCGTTGACGCGGTGAATATTCCCGACGGACCAAGAGCGCAAACCAGAATGAGCGCGCAGGCGACGGCAATTTTAGTCGAGCGCGAAATCGGCATCGAAGCCGTTTTGCATTACTGCTGCCGCGACCGAAATCTTTTGGGAATGATGTCGGATTTACTCGGCGCGGCGGCACTCGGCGTTCATAACTTGCTGATAATCACGGGCGACCCGCCGAAAATGGGACCGTTTCCCGACGCAACCGCCGTTTTCGATATTGATTCAATTGGCTTGACTAATATGGTCAATAAACTCAATCACGGACTTGATTTAGGCAACAATCCAATCGGCTGTCCAACCGCTTTTTCAATCGGTGTCGGTGTCAATCCGGGCGCGATAAATATGGACGAAGAAATAAGGCGTTTTGAATGGAAAGTCGAAGCGGGCGCGGAATACGCTATCACGCAGCCGGTTTATGACACGAAACAACTGCGCGATTTTCTTAAACGAATTGAACACTGCAAAATCCCGATTGTCGCCGGAATTTTCCCGCTCGTTTCAATTCGCAACGCCGAATTTATGCACAACGAAGTTCCGGGCGTGGTCGTTACGCAGGATATTTTACAGCGAATGCGCGTCGCTTCGGAAAAAAGTAAGGAAGACGCGCGTGATGAAGGCATAAAAATCGCGCGTGAATCTTTGCAGGAAGTCCGGGATTTGATACAAGGCGTGCAGGTTTCCGCGCCGTTCGGAAATGTGGAATACGCGCTGCAGGTTTTTGATGTTTTGCCGCAGTTTGTTAATTCAATTGATAGTGCGGCATCTAGTATTTAACGCAAAAAGCCGCAAGCTGATTAGCTTGCGGCTTTTTGTAAAATGTAAAAGCAAAGTGCGAGTTTTTATTTATCTTCCGCCGCTCGCCGTCTGTGTTTTCTGAAAAATTTTCTTTTCTTCTTCCATCAATTTACCCAATTCTTCCAGTTCCGCTTCGTCAATAATCTTCTGGACTTTCGGGAACATCTCGCCTTGTTCTTCTTGAACATGGTGCGTAATGTCTTCCATCAAAACTTTCAGTTTAGGCTCAAACTTCTCGCTGTCTTCTGAAAGGCTCGCCAATTCACGTAAAAACATTTTTGCCTGATGGTGTTCTTCGATGCCTTCAAGCGTGATGTCTGCGAGTTCTTCTTCTTCCTTCAAACGCGGATAAAAAATCTTTTCCTCAATATGCGTGTGCGCGTCCAGTTCGGCTTTGATTTTTTTGAAAAGCTCCTTGTGTTCTTCGCCTTCTTCCGTTGCTTTTACCTTTTGGAAAAGCCGCTCAACTTTGTTGTGGTCTTTCTTTAATAATTCGATTGCGTTCATAAATCCTCCCTGCTTTTTAATTGATTTTAATTTTCTCTCGACAAAAAGAGAATTATTTTGATACAGCGCGTTTTGGTTTGAGCAATCTTTATGCCATCAAATGAAGGATGAAGAATAAAGGATGAAGGATGAAAAAAGCCAGAAAAAGATTTGCAGCAGACGAAAAAGGGACGAAAAAGATTTATCTTATTCATCCCTCATCCTTCATCATTCATCCCTTGATTTAGACGTATTTATCAATCACTTCCGCGAGCTTTTCGCGTGAAACCGCGCCGACGATGCGTTCCTGTTCCTGTCCGCCTTTGAAAAGAATCAGCGTCGGAATGCCGCGAATGCCGAAGCGTTGCGGCACGCTCATATTTTCGTCCACGTTCATTTTATATACGCCCGCTTTTTCCTTATATTCTTCAGCGACGGCTTCGACGGACGGCGCAATCATCCGGCACGGTCCGCACCATTCAGCCCAAAAATCAACCAATACAGGTTTGTCAGAACCTAAAACATCCGTTTCAAAATTTGAATCTTCAATAGCTTTTGCAAAATTTCCCATTTTCTTGCTCCTTTATAATCGTAACTTTATAATACCCGCGCGGAAGACTTTTATTTCATAACTTCCGCAAACATTTTATTTATCTTAACTTGCCGACATCCGATTTGCCAAACCGTTTTTAATTCACCCGCGCATTGTACTTTTGGCACAATTTGTGCAGCCTAAAATTCAGTGTTTAATCACTGAAACAAAATCATACAGGGAGAATTTTTATGACTGACAAACAAACTCAAAACCAAGCTGACGAAAGCAACACCGTCAAAGACCCGGACAATTGGACGACCGGCGACGAGTCGATGACTGGAGCGCAGCGTTCGTATTTGACGACTTTGAGCGAAGAAGCAAAGAAGAATTGACGAAAATCTAACCAAAGCCGAGGCTTCCAAACGCATCGAAGAACTCCAGCAAAAAACCGGACGCGGCATTGATACGAAATAGTAAAATGTGAAAAGTGAAAAGTGAATAATTTTTCGTTATTCACTTTTCACTTTTCGTTTTTCACTAAGCAGTTGCCGCTTTTTTCAGTTTTGCGTTAAGACTGATTTCCGCGCCGCTCAAAACTTGCGAAACCGGACAGGTTTTCTTTGTTTCTTCGGCGATTTTTTGAAATTCTTCGTCCGAGATACCGTCAACGCTCGCTTCGCTTTCCAAATCAATATTCGGAATCACAAAACCGTCGCCCTGTTTTTCGATTTTGACCTTGGCGGTCGTGTGAATATGTTTCGGTTCATAACCGGCTTTTCCCAGATTTCCCGATAAAGCCATCGTGTAACAACCGGCGTGCGCCGCGGCAATTAATTCTTCGGGATTGGTTGCAGTCGTATCATCGCCGAATCGTGATTGAAACGAATACGCGCCTTCAAACGCGCCGCTTCCGAGTTTTACCGTTCCTTTACCGTCCATAATTCCGCCGTTCCATTCGGCATCCGCTTCTCTTGTAAAATGCATATATTTATTCTCCTAAAAATTATTTTTATTTGTTTTAATTCATGAAAGTTACGCCTTTTCGCTGACCATCTTTGTCAAAGTCAACTGTAAAGGTTCTTCCGTAATATCCTTCAACTTCGCCCCAAGTTCATCAAAATGGGGCATTTTAAAGTGCGCGTCAAGCGCAGTTTTATTCGCCCAAGTTTCGTGCCAGAAGAAAATCGTCAAATCGTCAATCGCCTGATGAAAGTCGTAATTTAAACAGCCTTCTTCGGCGCGAGAATCGGCGACAATAGCTAACGCGGCAAGTTTCGCTTCTTCAATTGCATCTTTTTTGACCTTTAAACGCGCGATAAGCACAATTTTCTCGTCATTTGTCATTTTAAACTCTTAGCTAATCTGCTTTAAGCGTTCACGCTTTTCATCATTTCTTTGGGATAACGCAAACCTGCCGCCGCGTCTTTCGGAAAAACTTCATCAATGCGTTTTAATTCTTCCGCACTCAATTCGACATTCGCGGCTTCGGCATTTTGTTCAAGATATTTACGGCGTTTTGTTCCCGGAATCGGCACAATATCGTCGCCTTGCGCAAGCGTCCAGGCAAGCGCAAGCTGCGATGTCGTAATACCTTTTTCCCGTGCGATTTCTTCGACCTTTTCGACAAGCTGCATATTCTTCGTAAAATTTTCGCCTTGAAAACGCGGGCTGTGGCGACGATAATCATCTTCCGCCAAATCTTCAAACTTCTTTATTTCGCCCGACAAAAATCCGCGACCCAAAGGTGAATAAGGAACAAAACCGATACCTAAATCTCTGCAAGCCTGCAAAACTCCATTATCTTCGACATCGCGCGTCCATAAAGAATACTCGCTCTGCAAAGCCGTAATCGGATGAACTTTTGAAGCCCGACGCAGAGTATCCGCACTCGCTTCCGACAAACCCAAATACTTAACTTTTCCTTCTTCGACAAGTTTTGCCATCGCGCCGACCGTATCTTCAATCGGAGTTTCCGGGTCAACGCGATGCTGATAATAAAGGTCAATTGTTTCGATTCCCAAACGCTTCAAACTTCCCTCGACGGCTTGCCGCACATATTCCGGTTTGCCGTTAATACCGCGCGCATTCGGGTCGTTCGGGTCGCGCACAATCGCAAATTTCGTGGCAATGACAAACTCGTCGCGCCTGCCTTTTATCGCCTTGCCGATGAGTTCTTCATTCGTATAAGGTCCATACATATCCGCCGTGTCGAGAAAATTCACGCCGAGTTTAAGCGCGCGGTGAATCGTCGCAATTGATTCCGCGTCATCGCGTCCCGAATAAAAATCCGACATTCCCATACAGCCTAACCCGACGGCTGAAACTTCCAAATTCTTTCCCAGTATTCGTTTTTTCATAATTTATTATCCTGCCTTTTCTGCCTTTGAGTTTATTTCCATTAAATCATTTGCGCCGAAGCCTTACTTTTCCAAACATCGGCGACAATTTCGTAAGACCGAAGCCGTGCTTGCTGGTTAAATATCATCGCGTTTAACATCAATTCGTCGGCTTGTGTTTGGTCGAAAATCCTCTCCAAACCGTTTTTAACCGTTACCGCGCTGCCGATTATCGAACCGCCGAGTTTTGATTCAACCGCCGCTTTTTCCTGCGTTGTCCACAGTTCGTCCATATTTCCGGCGGCTGCATTTCGCCGGGCGTTCCGCGAATCAAGCGCAAAAATGATTGAAACTGCGTGGTCGCCAAAAATTGCGCTTCTTCGTCCGTTTCAGCGGCAATAACATTTATCGCCAGCATCGCATAAGGTTTCGCAAGCGTTTCAGACGGTTCAAACTTACGACGGTATAGTTCAAACTCGGGCAAAATATATTCGGGCGAAAAATGTCCGGCGAAAGCGAACGGCAAACCCAATTCTCCGGCAAGCCGCGCTGAAAAACCGCTCGCAAAGTTAAAAGAAACATTAACTACAGATGAAATCAATGGATAATGGATAACGGATAATGAACAATGATTTGATTTCAAAATTATCCATTATCCGTTATCCATTACTATCCGTCGTCAAAACGACTTTCCCCATCGTTTTTCTGCCTTCGAGCGCGTCGTGCGCCGCCTGCGCCTGTGCGAGCGGAAATTTATTAACGATTACTTCGAGCCGATTTTCGGCGATGTGCGACATCAACTCTTTTGTAAAAGCCGCCATATTTTCGCGTGTTTCAAGATTCAAGTTATAACCTTTAACCGTCTGCATTTTCCCCAAAAGACTCAAAGCCGAAACTTGAAAATCCTCGCCGCTCGCCGCTCCGTAGACTGTCATTGTGCCGCCCGCCGCCAGACATTTTAAGTTTTGCCGTCCGATTTCACCGCCGACCATTTCGATTATTAAATCCGCGCCTGGTGTCGGTTTTTCGATTTCATCGACACGCAAGTTTTTACTCGCGCCGAATTCGTGAATTCTGATTGCTTTCATAATTTTATTTGCGTTCAATCGAAAAATTTTGTCTACAGATAAAACAGCGAAAATCGAATAATGATTTTTCATTTACCGTTTAACACTTGCCACTTACCGCTATTTTAAGTCATTCCAATCCAACTTTCGTCCGCGACTTCCCGCCATCTATCACGCATCGCTTCAAATTCTTCGCTTGAGAGATTTCCTTCCGCAACGAGTTTCGCGTTTGATTGCCAGCGATTCGGTTTTGTCGTGCCGACAATCATTGTGTCAACGCCCGGAATTGACATCGTAAAACGTAATGCCTGCGAGATTGATTCTTCCAGAGTTTTGTCGAGAAAATCGAATTTCAATTTTTGAAGCCGTTCCCAATACTCGTGAAGGTAACTGTTTTCGGGCTTTACCGAATCTCGCCAAGCGGCGTTGGCAATCGGTCGTTTCGCAATCACGCCCAAACCTTTTTCCGCCGCGAGTTTGATATTGCCGTCAATGGGCGTCTGGTCGGCGATATTGACGGAAGTTTGAAACGAATCGAAAACGTCCATTTCAATCGCATATTTCGCTTCTTCTCTATCGCCCGAATAACCGATATAGCGCGTATAGCCTTTTTCCCGCGCTCGCTGCAAGCCTTCGATAGCTTCGCCGCGCCGCAAAATTTCGCTGTCGCAACTGTGCAGCTGCGCGATGTCGAGATAATCGGTTTTCAAATTTCGCAGACTTTGTTCAATCGTTTCCAAAATCCCTTTTTTTGACCAATCAAAGCGCGTAAAATTGTCTAACGCGCCGCATTTTGTCAACAGGTAAAACTCTTTGCGACGTTTGGAGACAGCTTCGCCAATAAATTTTTCCGACGTATTATAAGCAGCCGCTGTGTCAATGACATTCAAACCAGCATCCAAAGCCGCGTTCAAAAGCTCGTTGACGTTTTCCTGCGTTTGCGCATTATCAAAGCCGATTTCCGCACCGCCGAAGCCAAGCACGGAAACTTCCATATCCGTTTTTCCGAATTTTCTCTTTTCCATATTCTTAAATTGATGAATTAGGAACGATGAATGTCTGAATTTTTTAGTTCATCATTCATCGTTCCTAATTCATCATTTCGCCAATTCCGCTTCGACTTTTTCAATCAATCGCTCATCATCCGCCGTTACGTCGGGCGCGAAACGCGCGACAACTTCGCCGTTTTTTCCAACCAAAAATTTCTCGAAATTCCACAAAACTTCGTTCGGTGTCGAGCGCGTCGAACCGTAACCTTTGAGTTTTGCTTCAAACGCGCCGTCATTCACATTCGTTTCGGGTTTTGTTTCGGTCAAATTTTTATAAAGCGCGTGCTGGTCGTCGCCTTTGACCGAAATTTTCGAGAAAAGCGGAAACCGCACATCGTAATTTGTCGAACAAAAATCTTTGATTTCTTCTTCCGTTCCAGGCTCTTGTCCCATAAAATTGTTCGCGGGAAAACCTAAAACTTCCAAACCGCGCCCGCGATAATTTTCATAAAGTTTTTCCAAACCTTCGTATTGCGGCGTTAAACCGCATTTTGACGCGACATTGACGACGAGCAAAACTTTATCTTTGTATTCGCCCAAGTTCGTCTCCGCGCCGTCAATTGTTTTCACAGGGATTTCATATAAATTATTGGTCATAAATTTCTCCTTAAAATCTTTTTACGAATTTCCGTCAACCTTTGATTCGAGCCGCAAACTCACCAGAGTATTTTGGTCGTCGGTAATTTCGAGCGCGTCTTCGCTGCCGTCCGTATCAATCTGAACAGTAATTCCGCGCACGTTGGTAACTGTTTCTTTTGTTTTTTCGGCATTGCTGTCGCTGCGGTCAATGCGAATAATTTCGACGTTTTTCGCGTTGCCATTCTGTGTTAATTTCACGTCTTCGAGATGCGCTTCGATTGATTCTTCCTCGGTTGTGCCGTCGCTTCTGAAAACATCAAAACGCGCTCGCCGGTCATAGTTGCGCGTCGCAAATTCCTGCAAGAATTTCTCCCAATTGTCGGGCGCAATCATCTTGCGCGGTTCTCTCGGTTCGTTTAATCCGTCCATAATTTTTTCTCCTCAGTTTTTTGAGCCATAAACAAACACGAACAGACACGAAAATTTTATAATTTTATTTTGTGTTCTTTCATGTTTGTTCGCGGCTAATTTATCTTCACCACAATTTTACCGAAATGCGACGCGCTCTCCATATATTTCAGCGCGTCTTTTGCTTCATCAAACGCAAAAGTTTTATCAATTACCGGCTGCAAACTATGTTGGGAAATAAGGCGATTCATATCCTCGAACATCTGCCGCGAGCCAACAAAAATTCCCTGCATTTTTACGGCTTTCATCAAAACAGTCGCCGGATTAAAGTCGCCTTTGCCTGCTAAAATGCCGATAACCGCAATGTGACCGCCCAGTTTGACCGCATTCACGCTTCTTTGCAGAGTTCCCGCGCCGCCGACTTCAATTACATGGTCAACGCCGCGTTTTTCGGTAAAATCCAAAACCGCTCTGTCCCAGTCTTCGCGCTCTTTATAATTGATTAAATCGTTTGCGCCCAATTCTTTCGCGCGATTTAATTTTTCATCCGAACTCGATGTGATAATCGTGCGGCAGCCATAAACGCTTGCAAATTGCAGCGCGAAAATCGAAACGCCGCCCGTGCCTTGCAGTAAAACCGAATCGCCGGGCTTCATACAACCGGAAACCATCAGCGCGTTGTGCGCCGTAACCGCCGCACAAGGCAATGTCGCCGCTTCTTCATACGAAAGATGTTCTGGAATCGCAACCAAACCGTTTTCGCCAAACGCGCCGAATTCGCGCAAACAGCCGTCCAAATCGCCGCCCAAAGCCGTTCGCGCTTTTTGAAAATCAATCTCGCCGTCAATCCAGCCCTGCATAAAAATCGGGCAAACTCTATCGCCGGTTTTCCATTTTGTTACTGCTTCGCCGACGTTGACAACTTCGCCCGCGCCATCCGACAGCGGAACAAGCGGCGTTTTTAGTTTCGGGTTGTAAAAACCTTTGACCATCATCAAATCGCGGTAATTCAAAGACGCGGCGTGGAATTTCACTAAAACTTCATTTGCCTGCGGTTTCGGCTCGTCGCGCTCGGTCAAGGTTAAATTTTCAATTCCGAATTCGTTTATTTCGTATGCTTTCATAATTTTTTGTAACCACAAATTTACACAGATGAACGCAGATTTTATTTTGATTTTATCTGAGTTTATCTATGGTTTTACTTCTTCCATTTGTCCAGAAGTTCTTCAAATTCGTTTTGAATCGCCTGATTTTTATCAATCAGATACCAACGCTGCAAATTTTCTATCATTTCCGGTTTTTCCAAACCTAGATGTTTCATTTCAAAAAAATAATCCATCGCAATTTGCGGGCGCGGTCCCCAGGTTCCGATTTCCTCGAAAGTTTCCGCGTCAAGGCAAATCAATCTCGGAATCGAACGCGCATTATTCGTCAAGTATTTATCCATTAACTCAAGATTTTCATCGCGGAGCAAATACCGTGTTTCGATATTCGGATTTTCAGCCGCAATCTTTTCGATAATCGGAATATTCTGCGCCGCATCGCCGCACCAACCCTCCGTAATTACCAGCCAAATCCAATTTGCCTTTACGTTTCGCGCTTTTTCTTTTAGCGAATCGTTTAACTCAACTGTTTTTTCGAGTCGCTTCATTCGTTGGCGATTGAGTTTGCCATAACCGAACATCGCTTCCGATTGATTTTCGCCCGTCGTTTTGCCTTCCAAAAGCAAATCGTCAATCAGCTTGAGATATTCGACAAACGTCATTGATTTTTCGACGTGATTTTTCATAATTTTTTGAAACCACGGATAAACTTGGATGCACACAGATTTTATTTCTTTATTTATAATTCCTTCGCTTATTTTGTAAAGTATTTGTAACAAGTTTTGCTACAAATACAAACAAATTTTTCCCAAAAATTTTAATAACTAACAGTTGATTACAATTTCCTGCTCGACTGATTCGATAACATCCTGCAAAGTATATTCGACAAGTTTTTGCTCGATAACTTCGTCAATTTCAGTTTGCAGATTTCCCAAAACCGTTTGAATGTTTTTTCCAATCAAACAATTTTGGTTCGGCGTTTGCCGGTGAAGCGCGAAAACTTCGCCGCCCGAAACTGCCCGATAAACTTCGTTCAAACGTATTTCTTCAGGCGGGCGGACAAGCCGCGTTCCGCCCGTGCCGCCGGTTTGCGAAACGACTAATTTCGCTTGGTTCAGATTGCATAAAAGCCTGCGAATCACCACCGGATTAGTATTTACGCTTTTTGCCACGCAATCGGACTTGACGTTTTCCTCACCGCCTTTGGCGAGCAACGCTAAGACGTGAACCGCAATTGCAAATTGACTGTTTGCCGCCATATCTGTAACAAGAATAGTTACAATCAAAACTTTTGTCAAGTCGAGCGTGTTTGACAAATAATTTTGCTAAATTCCACTCGCTTCACGCCGCTTCAAATAAAGATTTATCGCCAAACCCGCAGTTCCATTTAAAACCATTATCGAATTAGTAAAAATAAAAACCGGATTCCAAACCAGATAACTATAAACGGCAAAACCGATTGAAGCCGCGATTTGACCGACGAAAAGCCATTTTGAAACGCCTTCGCTTTTGCCTTCGCTCCATTGTTTATAAACCTGTTTGCCGATTGTAAAAACCAGAATCAGCGAGCTAACCCAACCAATAACTTCCGTCATAAATTTTCATCAGCGAAGAAAATGCAAAATGGAAAATCAGATTATCTCTTTCATTTTCCATTTTGCATTTTCCATTTTGCATTTTTACGCGATTCGTTTGCGCTCTTCCATATCGTCATCTGCCGGCGGCTCTTCAATCGGCGCACTCGGCTCTCTGTCCGGCGGTACGGGAATGTTCTCTTTTGGTTGTTCGACATCCGTGTTCGGAGTTTCTGGATTGACATCGGAATGGCTGCCGAAATCATCATCTCTGACAGTCGAATTGACATCTGGATTTGGGACATTTTGTACGTCTTGCATAATAAAAAATTCTCCTTGTTTGAAAAGTTATGATGTTCCAAAACAGCAAGAATCGTGCCTTCGGTTAAATCTCAAATAAAAAGGATATAAACGAAAACTTTTTGGAAAAGCTGTTTTCGCCGGCGATGTGAATGGATACGATTTTTGTATTGAATTGAAGCAACCAAGCTATTTGTTTCCGGCAATTTTCCGCGAATCTTTAATTGAGCTGTTCGCAGGCGGGGAACTTGGGAGTTTTAAACAGCCAAATGTTAATCGGGGAATTCGGCTGCAGAAAGGACAAAAGACACAAAATAATACGAGTTTTGTTTTTGTAATTTTTTGTCGCTATTTCTACCTTAAAACGTTTATCATCGCGTCTTCGAGATTCGTAAATTCAAATTCAAATCCAGCATCTTTAAGTTTTTTCGGCAAAACTCTCGCGCCATGCAAAAGCAGTGTTTCGCCCATTTCACCGAAAAGTAATTTGATTGCAAATTCGGGAACAGGCAAAATGGTCGGGCGATGCAAAACTTTGCCGAGCGTTTTGGTAAATTCTTCGTTGGTTGCAGGATTCGGCGCGACGGCGTTGACCGCGCCGCGCAAGTTTTTGTTTTCGAGCGCAAAGTGAATGAGTTTTATCAAATCGTCAAGCGCAATCCAACTCATCCATTGTTTGCCGCTTCCGATTGTGCCGCCGACACCGAATTTGAAAGGCGTGAGCATTTTCTCCAACGCGCCGCCGTCTTTTGCCAATACAACGCCGATTCGTAAAAATACGACACGCGCAAACTCTTCCGCCTTTTCTATTTCATCTTCCCAAGCCGTGCAGACTTCCGTCAAAAATCCCGTGCCTTGCTTGCTGTCTTCAGTCAAAACTTCATCTTTTCTATCGCCGTAAAACCCAACTGCCGAAGCAGAAACAAAAATTTCCGGCGGATGTTTCGCCTGTTTAAGCGCGTCAACCAAAACTCTCGTTCCGACAACGCGGCTGTCTTTAATTTTTCGTTTCTTCTCGTCCGACCAATTTTCCAACGCGACATTATCGCCCGCCAGATGCACAACCGCATCGAAATTTTCGAGTTTCGCTTGCTCCGTTTCGCCAAAACCTTTTTCCGCGTCCCATTGAATTTCGTCGGAACTTTTCGGGGTTTTGCGAACAAGTTTATAAACTTCGTGACCTTTTGCTTTCAAAGTAGGAATCAAATGTGTGCCGACCAAACCGCTCGCCCCCGAAATTAAAGTTTTCATATAAATCGTTTGTTTTTAAAGTGAGTCAACGAAAGTCTATTTTCCACAACGTATTTCTGAAGTTTCTCTAAATCATCGTACAAACCATTTTTGAAAATAACTGAAACAAGGTCTGCCAGACTTTTTTGACCTAAATGATATTTAACTTTTAATTTATCTAAATCTAAATTTTTAAGTTCATCCGCATACATTATATTTTCTCCTTCCACCATTTTACGTACATTACTTTGTGTGTTGCCAAAATTCATTACCTCAATAATTGGAACTCTTTTATTGAATTTCAAAATCTTATTTGAAAGAACTTCTTGGACAGGGTTATTAATCCTTTCAAAGACAACCAAAAGCTCTTTAATTGCTTGAGTAAGTTTATCTGCTAAAATTTTACTGCCACTAATTGTCTGCTCGTAGATAATCACTCGATAATGGACTATATCAAATGGAATATCACTTATACTTTGAGAAGTCATAATTACTTGTGCGCCAATAGTATGAGCAATTCCTAACTCATAAAAAACATTTGCGTTTTTTGAGGTTAAATCTGCAATGATAATATCAGCCTCTGCAATTCCTTGAACTATGTCGTTTGTGATTGACGTTGGAAGTGCAATTTCGTCAACTCTCCAACAATACAAGCCATTTTTTTTGCAGACAGTCTTATAAACTTCTTCGTAAATTTCTCTATAACTTTCGGCGAAAGGCATTAGTACAAAGCATTTCTTATCCATAAGTGTATTATCCGCTCAGTTTTTTCCCTGTAAATCGTGCCGCACAAACCGCACCATTTTTCTAATCTCATCTTCGGTCAATTGATTTTTAAATGCCGGCATCGGAAGTTTTCCTTCTTTGATTTGCTGGTAAATTTCTTCTTCCGATTTCTTTTCGGTATCGCCGTAACGCAGCGAAGGAATCAATTTGCCGTCAATCTCTTTGCCATTTGCCTCTTGCCCGTGACAAATCGCGCAGTTTTGGCGAAACAAAGATGCTTCGTAGGATTTGCTTTCGGCGATGTTAAATTCGTTTCGTTTTGCACTACCGCTTGAGCAGGCAAAAACTCCAAAAAGAATAATAATCAGAATTGCAATGACTTTTAATAACTTCATTTAATCGCGCCTTCAATCGGGCTTGACGCGCTTGCATAAAGGCGTTTCGGCATTCTGCCTGAAAGATACGCGAGTCTTCCGGCTTGAACGGCAAGTTTCATCGCGGTTGCCATTTGCGCCGAGTCTCGCGCTTCGGCGATTGCCGTATTCATTAGAATCGCGTCCGCGCCGAGTTCCATCGCAATTGCCGCGTCAGACGGCACGCCGACACCTGCGTCAACGATAATCGTCGCGTCGGGAAGCTGTTCGCGCATAATTTTTAAGTTTGCGGGATTCTGCACGCCCAAACCCGAACCAATCGGCGCGGCAAGCGGCATCACGGCTGGACAACCAATGTCCAATAATTTTTTCGCCATAATCAAATCGTCGGAAAAATACGGCAAAACGATAAAACCTTCTTTAACCAGAATTCGCGCGGCTTCGAGCGTTTGTTCGTTGTCGGGCAGAAGCGTAACTTTATCGCCGATGACTTCAAGTTTTATCCAATCGGTTTCGAGTGCTTCTCTTGCTAATCTCGCTGTTCTAATCGCGTGTTCGGCATCGTAACAACCGGCAGTATTCGGCAAAATCTGCATTTCGGGATTGAGATAATCAAGAAAAGATTCGGTTTTTCTGTCCAAAGGAACGCGATTGACTGCAACCGTCACCATTTCCGCGCCCGAAGCCGCGTGCGCGTCTTTCATTTCCTGATGCGAGCGATATTTTCCCGTTCCGATGATAAGTCGTGAAGTAAAAGTTTTTCCGGCTAAGTTAAATAAATCATTCATAAAGTTAGTTCAAAGTTTAAGGTTCAATGTTCAAAGTTAAGAGAATTTACATTGGCGAACTTGCGAGCTGTTAGCGAAAGATTTTTCACGCGAAGATGCAAGGAACTCAAAATTACTCTTTTTAAATTCTAACAAAAAACCGCACAAAAGAAATGCGGGCTGAAAACTATAATCGTTTCCAATCCGCCAGCCATTCGCACAACCGCACAAGCAGCGTTTCCGAACTCGTTCGATCAGCCGGATTCGAAGTTCTACAAACTGATTGGCAAAGTCATCAGGCGCAGATTGCAACGCCGGAAGACTTTTGGGAAATCCAGCGCACTTTTTCGAGCATCTCCCGCAAGCGTTTATCCAACGCCGCGCCGGAAAAAGTCGAGTTGCCACGGCAGGAATTTTTCGGGCAATGCCGCACAGTCCAATCGCGCGGCGGAAATTTGGTATATCCGTTCGCCGCTTTCTACGTCGTCGCCGAGAAATGTTAAAACTGTTTGCGGGTTCGCTCCGATTTATAACGCGGCAAAGAAAGAGTCGTTGATTAAATTCGACCGCAGTGTTGCGACATCTGAATGCTGCATTGTTTCTTTGTCGGCTCTTTTGCTAAACTTCAACCCGCCTGCGGAAGCCGGCTAATTGTTCGAATCTTCAGCGTTTGTCGCTCTAAAATCAATCTGACGTTTTGATTCGTCAATCAACTCATTATTTTTTTCATAAGAAAGCATTTCTTCGCCGTTTTCTTTTAATTGCGGCGGATAAAAATGTTTTCGGTAAACCGGATAAGCCTCGGTGCGAAGATGCGCGAGAAAAGAATGCCCGTGACGCACATCTCTTTCGTGTCGCAAAGCCGAAACATCAATTGGCGCGACGACAATCCGCTCGCCGGGTCCAGGCGAGGCATCGGCAAGCAGTCTTCCCTCAAAATCAATAATTTGACTGCCGCCCGACCACGAATACGGCGGATAATGTTTGAGACTGGCGGCTTGGTTGGCGGCGACGACGAAAGCCGTGTTTTCAATTGCGCGACAGCGATTGATAATCGTCCACCAATCCATCGGCTCAGTCGCGTTCCACGGATCCATATAAGCCGAAACTCTCACCAAAACTTCCGCGCCGTTGGCGGCGAGTTGGCGCAAAACTTCGGGAAAAAGCCAATCGTAACAAATCGCCGTCCCAATGCGCCCGATTGGCGTATCGGCGACCGGAAAAAGCGGCTCGTCGTAACCTTCGATGTCGTGCGGGCTGGTGTGAACTTCGTAAGGAATCCATGTATTGACTTTGCGATATTTATACAAAATACCTTCAGGTCCGATTAAACAAGTCGTGTTGAAAAGCGCGTTTTTATACTTTTTATCAACTTCGAGCATTGAGCCGGTTTGAATATAAATATTATGTTCTTTGGCTTTTTGTTCGAGCCGTTCGGTGTGTTCGTTCGGAATTTCGACGGCGAGCTTTTCAATCAATTCTTCGGCGGTCGCAAAAACCGGCGCGGCGTGTGCGAATTCGGGAAAAACTACTAATCTAACCGGCAAAAACGGCGCACTTCCCGCCACTGCCGAATCAATCATCGAAAGAATACGGTCGGTGTTGCGCCGCATTTCGCGTCGTTCAACCGGATTCGGATTATCGGTTTGACAAGCGGCGGCTGAGTATCTAATGTGTTCCATACAAATCAGGTCAGAACCGCCCGCGGTAGCGGACGGTTTAACTTTTGGCACTTAACCTTGTTTCACAAGTTTCAATTAATAACATTTAAACACCTGCTACCGCAGGCAGTTCTGGCATATTTTTTTATTTTATCAAAGCCATTTCGATGCGCGGCAGAACGCCTCTCACCGCGCGCGTCGTGTATTCGTCATAAATCTTTCGCTTCGCTTCGGTCATTGGAAACTGCTCGTCCGCGCCGTAAGGATATTTTTCCATCCTTTTAAACGGCAACGGAAACACCGCGTCGGGGCTACCCGAATTGATGTCCATTTCTTTACTGTAACCGCTGGCGAACAGCAAAAATGTGTATTTTTTATTTTTCGGCAATTCGGGCAAAGTCTCGAAACTTAAAACGAGTTCGTCGCCAGTTTTCGAGATGATAAAAACGTCGTCAACCGCTTCGATCAGCGGATTGACCGCGCCGAGTCGAGTGAAATTTCCCGAAAAATATTTCCAGCGTCCGTCGTTTAAAATCCGTTCGTAATTTGCCGCAATCATTTCGCCGTATTTGATTTCTTCGGAAAAACCGCGCTCGCGCAGATTCGCGCTCATCGGCTGTAATTCAATTGTTTTCACGTCTGATTGAGCGGAAGTGTCAACTTCGATTTTGTCCCAGAACGTTTTAAAATTTGTAACGATACGAACTTCGCGGCTGTCGGATAAAAACTTTCCGGTCAAATCCACGACCAAAGTTTGCGGACGACCGATTGAGATTCCGATGCTGTCAATGACGGTTTGCCATTCACCTTTTTTGTCTTTGACTTGCAGTTTCGGCAGAAACAGCGATTTCCCGCTTTGCGAAGCGGCGAGATTGTCCGACGAAAAAGCGTAATCCGTCCAACCCGTTAAGAGCAGGAGCGTTCTGCCGTCATAACCTTTTTTGTCGTCTAAATTCAATGTCAGATTGTGCGGCGCGGCGTAACCGCGAATGTTCAGCAATTTGAAAGAATCGTAAAATGTGCGGTCGAGATTTCTAATCGCGGGCAGCACGTCACGCCCGTCCGTGTCAACGGCAGAAATCGGCGGACGCGCATTCCGCGTCGCGTATAAAATTTGTTCGCCCGCGGTCGGAATTCCCAAACCTTCGTTCGGATAAACTTCCTCACCTGCGTCATGTTCGACGGCGACGAGTTTCAGATTATCGAGAAATAAAACTTCTTCGAGTTCGTTCGTCACGCGGATTTCGTAACGTCCGTTTTTCGGCTTTAATTGGTCTGACGTGATTCGCACGAACTCGTCCGAATCAGGATAATGATACGCGCCCGCTTCCTTCCAATTGCCCATTTCGCCGCCGCCTAAAAAGTCCGTGACGAACTCGAATTTTTCGCCGTTCCAGGTGTAAAGATACGGACACGATGAGGGCTTGCGGTCGAGTTCTTCGATTTTCAGCGGCTGATTGTTTTTCGCCGTGTTCATTTTAGTCGCGGCGGGAAATTCGGTTTCAGCTTGGATAATTCCCGAAGTCCAAATCACACGCACGGCATCGGGTTTTTCGCGTCGCCCAAGTCCGAAATGAACGTCCGACGGTGCGGGCATTGGGCTAGCGGAATAGCTTTCGAGTTTTTGCGCCAGACTTCCCGCCCGCAAATCAATTTTCGCGCCGATGCCGGTTCGGTTGCTGACGCGCCCTTGCAGGCGAACGATTTCTGAATTGTTCGCGCTGCCGCCGGCATTTCGCAAAAAATGCAAACTGCCATTTTTAGCGAACGCGAACAAATCAATGTCGCCGTCGCCATCAACGTCGCCTGACAGAATTTGCCGCGAGTTTTCGAGTGCGTTGTTCGAGTCGGTTTTGATTTTAAACGCTGAAGAATCGGCATTCGTCCAGGCATCTCCTAAATTACGCGCAATGACGAAACCTTTTTCGGTGTTGGCAATCAAATCAAGCAAACCGTCGTTGTCGTAATCTAAAAATTGTGCGGATACGGCACTTTCCGTTCCGGTCGGCGCGGTTTGCAATGTAAATTTGCCGCGCCCGTCGGAAACGGCGAACACGCCTTTTGCATCGGCTTTACCGAAAAAGAAATCAGTAAAAGTGTCTTTGTTGAAATCGCCCGCCGCCGCGCAAGTCCAATCGCCGGTTTCTGTTAAACCGACTTCGGCGGCGACATCCCGAAAAGAACCGTTGCGTAGATTGCGAAAAAGGTTCGGCTTTCCGCCATGATTCAAAACCAGAAAGTCAATGTCGCGGCGGTTGTCAAAATCAGTTGGAATGATTGCAATCGAGTTTGCTTCAGATTGATTGTTTTCGTTTTTTGTTTTTGAAGAGTTGATGTTTGCCGAATCGGAAATATCAACAAATGTTCCGTCGCCATTGTTCCTTAAAAGCCAATTCGGCGCGGGCGAAAACTCGCGCGGAAACACAAAATCGTTGAGTTCGGCACGCTCGTCAAATTCAGTAAAACCGGCAACGAAAATATCCAGGTCGCCGTCGTGGTCAGCATCAACAAAAGCGGACGAAACGGAGAGATACGGATATTTCGGAAGTTTTGCCTGCGCCGAAACGTCAACGAATCTGCCTTTGCCCGCGTTGCGGAAAAGCCGCATTCCTTCGTATTCCGTGATGAATAAATCTGCGAGACCGTCGTTGTCGAAATCGCCCGCGACGATTCCGGTCGAAACTTTTTTGACGATTTTTGCCAAATCGCCGGAAGTTTGGCTGATGTCGGTGAATTTGCCTTTGTCGTTTCGGTAAAGAGAAACGCTTCCATTTAAGTTAGCGGTTGATTCGGTTGAGGAAATCTTGCGAACCGAGCTTATCGAATTATTCAGCTTTGCCAAGTCCAAATCGCCGTCGTTGTCGAAATCAAACAGCACCGCACCGCCGCTGAATCTGCGTAAAATATCATATTTGGTTTTCGGTTTTAAGAAATTTAAACCGCCGCCCGCGATGCCGGTTTGCAGTTTTTGGGCAGGCAAGACAGCAATTGCATTCTGAAAAATGACCTTCGGAACAGTTTTATCAACAAGTTCGCTTTCCACGCCGGTTGAAGCGACAGCTTCAGCGTATCGTCCCTGTTCGAGATAGTTCTGACCGATGCTCGTCGCCGCGCCAGACTGCCGGAGAGTTTGAAAGCGCGTCATCAATTGCTGTCCTTCTTCGCGGGCGTTGTTTCGCAAAAGCGCGGTCGCCAGATTATACAAAGCCGTTGTGTTATACGGTTCGGCATCAATCGCCGTGCGAAAAGCTACTATTGCTTCAGCGTATTTTCGCTGCGACGCGTAAATTTGTCCGAGATTGACGTTTGCGCCGACATCATTCGGGTCAATCGACAGAACTCGTTTGAAAGCGACGACGGCATCGTCCGTGCGATTTTGATTTTTGGCAATCAGTCCGAGAATGTAAACGGGTTGCGGGCTTTCCGGCGCGTTATTAGCTGCCGTTTGCGCCGCCTGCAACGCGGCTTTGATGTCCTGCAAATTAAAAAGCGCGATTGCCAGATTGATTTGCGCGATTTTCAATTGCGGGTCGAGCGCGAGCGCACGCCGGAAAGCCTCCGCGCCTTCTTCGTAATTGAATTGTTCGAGCTGCGCTACGCCCAAATTGTTGGCGCGATAGGCTTCTTCACGCTGATTGAGAGATTTTTGTACGGACGCTTGACCCGAAACATGCGAATGATTCGGCGGCACGGCAGACCAAATCACGCAGAAAATAACGAACGCCGCAAAAACAAGAAAACGAAAATTCAATTTCATAAAATTATCATAACAGTTTTGATGAGACGCATTTGTTTGAAGAAAAAAAATTTGATGCCGTTTATCCAATAAAAGACGCGAGAAAAAAAATCCGCCGCCTGTTTTTATAAATCAAACGAGAAAAATGTTAGAGACCCTTTAGTTTATTGTTTTTTGTTTGTTTTTGCGCTTTTTGTCGGAGCGATTGCCTCGATTGATGCAACCCCGCTGAGGGCAGCGAATTTTCGCCGCGTTTCCGCCGACCAGCCGGGAATCAATTCTTTGACGATGCCGCTTTTATCAACCAAAATCGAGAGCGGAACCGATAACTCGTCAGTTGCGTAAATCTGCTCGATTGCCGCCACGCCGCCGATTAAAACCGGGTAAGTAACCCGTTTCTGCGCTATGTAACCTTTGATGTTGACGTTCTTTTCAGCGTCAACGTTAATGCCGACGATATCAATACCGCGAGCGGCGAGCAGCGGGCGCATTTTTTCAAGTTCCGGCATTTCTTTGGCGCACGGCACGCACCACGTCGCCCAAATGTTAATCAAAGTGTTTCGTCCGGGCTTAAATTGTTTTTGTAGAAAACTCGACGCGCCGTTCATCGTCTTGACGGCAAAATCAGGCAGCGGTTTACCAATTTCAATTTTCAAGCCGCGAACGAAAATTTCGGTTTTCGTCAGCGGATTCGGCAAATTGGTTTTAACGACGGCGACGGTTTGCGCTTTGCCCGTTCCGGCTTTCAAAAGTAAAGTCGAACCGCTCATCGCATCGCTTTCAAATTTTTCAATCGTTCCGTTTGCCCACGTGACTTCAATCCATTCGGCTTTTTTGTCTTTGCCTAAACCGAACAGCAGGCGCGGGTCGTGTTGCGAAATAAAGCCCGAACCGCCCGATTTGATTTTCGTTAAAATTCCGGCGGAAGTTTTCACGCGCACGACCGCGCCGAAAGCGTCGCGTCCGGTTTTTTCATTGCCTTCGAGCGCAATGCGTAGAAAATTATTGTCCTGCCCGACATTGTTTCTAAAAAGCAGATGCGCCTGATTTTGAATCGTTGTCGAAAAAACGTCCAAATCGCCGTCGTTATCGAAATCCGCAAAAACTCCGGCGCGTCCGTCGGTGATTGAATCAATACCGGAAACACCCGAAATGTCGGTAAATTTCTTGCCGCCTAAATTTAAATAAAGCGGGTCGCGTTCGTAGCCGCTGAAGGAAAAACCTTGACCGAACATCAATTGATTTTGGTCTTCGCGCAACGCGCCTTTTTCATCTTTTCCGTCGTTTGAATGCGTCACAACTTGACGCCAGAACTGACTTCAGGTGTCCTTCATTGACTTGCCGGAAATAAAACCGTTCGGCGTGTAAATGTCTTCCCACCCGTCGTTGTCAAAATCAATAAAACCGCCACCCCACGCCCAGCCGCCGCCGAAACCGCCGACTTCAGCCGTAACATCTTTAAATTTTCCGTCACCCGTATTTTCGTAAAGATTGTTGCCCGCCGCGAGTTTTTTCAGCACGTTGTCTTTCGCGCTCGAATTCGGAAACAATCGAGACAGTATGCGATTGCCCGCCGTCGAACTCATATTCGAAGCGTGAATGTCGAGCCGTCCGTCGTTGTTGTAATCACCGAACGACACGCCCATTCCATTTCCCGGGTCGAGAACGCCGCGCACTTCGGCTTCATCGACAAATCTGTTTCCTTTGTTGATATACATTGCTTTCTCGCCAAAATCATTGGCGACGTATAAATCAATTTTGCCGTCCGAGTTGATGTCGGCAAATTCCGCCGCATAACTCCAACGCCGGTCATCAACGCCCCATTTTGCCGCTTCTTCACGAAAAGTCCCGTCTGGCTGGTTGATAAAAAGCAGATTCGGCGTGCCGTTTGTCGCTCTGAACCACGAATCGGGCGTGACTTGTCCGTAGCGATTATACGAAGTGACATAAACATCGAGCCGCCCGTCGCCGTTGACATCGCCCGCAACCGCGCTGAAACCGATGGCATCTTTTGTCACACCGCTTTCCAAAGATACGTCGTCGAATTCGAGTTTGCCGGTTTGTTTTAAATTGTTTCTTAGAAGAATTTGCTGTCCGACCGAAGAAATAAAAACGTCAGCGTCGCCGTCGTTGTCGTAATCGAAAACGAGCGGCGCGGTTCCCGAAGCCGTAATCTTTACGCCCGCTTCATCCGAAGCATCGCGGAAACCGCCTTTTCGGTCATTCAAATAAAGAAAGTTGCGGTTTGCGTCAACGACGAAAAGGTCAACCCAATTGTCATTATCAAAATCTCCGGCAGCCGCGCCGTGCCAGACGAATCCGCTATTTTCTGGCGTTCCGAAACTTGGCAAAGTTGCGCCGACACCAGCCGGAATAGCCACTTCCGAAAATAAATCGGCGGTTGCTACCATCGAATCGAAACTGATTAACTCGAACGAATCAAATTGCCAGTGTTTATTTTTATCGGCGCGTACTTTCGCCGTAAATGAGCCGCGCGCCCATTCGCGCTTGCCTTCGGTGTCGCGCCCGATGACGTAAAAAGCGATTCGAGCTTTTCCCGTCGCACCTATCGCCGCCGTAGGTTGTTCCGCTCCCAAAATGGCTTTGGCAGTTTCGTCGAAATTTGCTTCTTTGACCTTAAACCGCGCGTCTTCGATGTCGGAGAAATGCGCTAAAAATTCCGACCAGTTGTCCAAGAATGACTTACTCGTTATTTTGTCTGCGCCTGTCGAAGCGTTCAAAGCAGCATTTTCTTTTGCTCCCCAACTGTGTGTGCCAATCCACTTGACCTGATTTTTGATTAACGTCGGAAATGATGGAAAAGGTTTGGCAGCAATTTCGGCGGGGAAAAACTCAGCCGTTAATTGTAAATTGCGGTCGCGCGCGGCAACCGAAAGTTCCAATAAATCGTTTGCCAGCGATTCCGAGAGTTCCTCGATTATCTCCAGCCGTTTGCCGTCAACTCTTTGCGTTTTGTCAGTTGGCAGCGCGGAAGTTGTCCTTTGCGCCGACGTTTTATGCTCAGTTGCGGCAATAGCCAGTAAAAGAATTAATGCGCATATCAACACTGACATCGAAAGCGAATGATTATGGTAAAAGTCGGAGTAATCCATCTTGCACAATTGGTTGAAATCAATTCAAGTAAAAATGAAGTTAGCTTTTAGAAATGCAGACACTTTTTTCAAAAAAATATAATATTCTTTCGTTAATCTTAACCGGTGTCTCGTGAATTTGACAATCTTCAGCAAAAGAATTCCAAATTTGATGAGTACAATAGCTGAAATTCCCTCTTTAATTGAAGAAATCGGCGTGAAATATAGGAATATGTTTCAACAACCATTAGAATTACAATACCCAAAATTTGTAGTTTTTTGTGGGTTGCTTCGCTAGTTTGAACAGTCTTGTGTAAAAGCAAACAATTAAATTTCTGTGCAATCTTTCAGCTTAAAGAGAAACTAAGGAAAACTTCAGAATGTTTTTGCCTGAAACCGGTTTGCCCGAACGCGGTTTCTCCGATAAGGCTGATTCGATACTTTCGGCAAGATACCGTCGTTTGATGTGATGAACGGTCATCAAACTACAGCCGAGCAGACGGGCAATCTCCGGCGGAGAAGTGCGCTTTGCAAGCAAATCAAGAATCCGGGCGCGATTTTGTTTGCGGTTTGAACTGTTGCCGCCGGAGAATAAAGTTTTCAAATAACTACGTTCTTCTTTCGATAGTTGAATAAATTCTGTTTGTCGTGCCATTGTTAAATAATAACGACGGTGTTGACTTTTTACAAAAATTAACATTACAAAGCACTAGAATATACCGCTTTTTACTTACCACTCACCGCTTACCACTGAATTTGTGGTTAAATATAAACGATGCGTAAATTACTTTTTATATCTTTGCTTTTATCTTTATCAATAGGCGGTTTCGCGCAATCGCGCCGCGTTAATCCGAATGTTCAAAAGTCAGCAAACTCGGCTGCAAATACACTCGATGAATTGACCGCCAAACAGATGTTTGACGAAACCAACACTTACGCCAAAGCGAAATTTGCCGAGTTTGAAGACAAAAAACTTCCGTTTAGCGAAAAACTTTACAAGCAGACTTTGCAGGAACGCAAGCAGTTGGCGGCGAAATACGCGACGGCAATTTCCGCGCGTCCGAATCTTTCGGGTGAAGATTTTTATTATCTCGGAATGCTTCACTGGATTGCGGAAAATGCGGAGGTTGCGGCGGAAAACTTGCGAAAGTTTTTTGCTTCGGAAAATCCAGCCGCCGAAAAACTGCAAGTCGCGCGTCCAATCGTCACGATTGACGCGGCACGCCGGAAAAATTTCGATGAAGCCGAAAAACTTCTTAAAGATTATTTGAAGGCAGAGCCGGTAAAGATGAGTGAACACGCCCGAATGGAAGGCGAATTGGCGAAAAGCTATCTGGGGGAAAAGGATTTTACAAAAGCCGAACCTCACGCCGCCGAAGCGCTTCGCGCGACTAAAGCAATTTTTACGGATTCCGCGTTGCGCGCTCAAGCACTCAACCAAATTCTCGATGCGGGAATGCTCGTTTTTGAAATTTATAAGGAAAGCGGCAAGTCGAAGGAAGCCGGAGACGCGCTCGAAGATTTGCGGAAAACCGCCGCGCTGGTTCAATCATCTTCCCTTTATTTTTATGCCGCGGACAAAAATATCAAATACTTGATTGAGACCAATCGCAAACCGCTCGCCTTAAAAATGTATTCGGAAGTGCTGTCGCAAACAACGAAAGATTTTACGGCGAAACCTTTGCAGCAAGACGTTCTGCGGCGGCTGAAGGAGCGTGAAAGACATTACAAACTGCTCGGTGAAACCGCGCCTGAACTCACCGATATTGATCGCTGGCTTCCCGAAAACGCGCAAACGCTGACAAGTCTGCGCGGCAAAGTCGTTCTGCTTGATTTTTGGGCGACATGGTGCGTGCCGTGTATTGAAGCGTTTCCGTCTCTCATTGAATGGCATCAGACGTTTCAAAAAGACGGCTTGGAAATTTTGGGCGTAACGAAATATCACGGTCAAGCTGAAGGCTTTCCGGTTGATAACGCGGCGGAGTTTGATTTTCTGCAACGCTTCAAGCGGGCAAATCGGTTGCCCTATAGTTTTGTCGTGGCAAAACACACCGGCAACCAACTCACATACGGCGCAACAGCGATTCCAACCAATGTTTTAATTGACCGCAAAGGCATTGTGCGTTATATCGAGACGGGTTCGAGCGAAAATCGGGAAGAAGAAATTCGGGAAATGATAGTGAAACTTCTTGCGGAAAAATAAAATTATTCATGAATCAAAACAATTTCAAACGTGAAAATTCGCGTTTTCTTAAAAAATTATGGATTTACAAATCGGAGATAAGTTCTCCACCGGCAAACAAATTACTGACGCGGTTGTTCGCGCGTTTGCGGAACTTTCCGGCGACTATAACCCGATTCATATGGATGAAGAATATGCAAAAACTACCAGATTCGGAAAGAGAATTGCTCACGGGATGATTTCCGGCGCACTCGTTTCCGCCGTTCTCGGTTTTCATCTGAAAGAGCGCAGAGTCGTTTATCTGTCGCAAACAATGAAATTCGTCGCGCCGGTTTTTTTTGGCGACACAGTAACAGCGACGGCAATTGTTACGAACATTCGGGAAGATAAACCGATTGTTACATTTGAAACCGTCTGCGCAAATCAAACAGGCGAAACGACTCTTGCAGGCGAAGCCGTCTTGATGGTTTTGGAGTGAAAATTAAAAATTTGTTTATTGCAAAAGGGAAAATCAAAACGATTGACACGAGCAAAGCCGCAAAAAGCAAAGGCGTGATAAAGATTTTCACGCACGAAAACGCGCCGAAACTTGCCTTTACCGATAAAAAGAAAAGTCTAAACAACTAAGAGATAGCTTTTGCGCATCTTGAATATGCGTGTAGGAACGCTGATAAATATGAAGTTTTCAAAGAATATAAAAGTAATTGCAGCATCATTATTGCTTACATTTTTTATGTGCGTCGGCGCGGCATCAGCGCAGTCGTTTATGTTGGATATTCGGCGCGATTCGGCGCGTTCCGATAAGCACACCGGCGGAAAAATTGAAAAGACCGCGCTCGTTCCGGGCGCGGGCAACCTGAAAATTACGCTCAATGTTCCGGCTTTTCAAATGACGCTCTGGCAAAACGGCAAAGAAGTCAAAAGCTATCCGGTCGGCGTTGGATTAAAGGCTTTTCCGATTTATATCGGAACGCTCAAAGCAAGTAAAATCATTTGGAACCCCGATTGGATTCCGCCGGCAAGCGATTGGGTTCGTGAAAGCAAAACGGTCAAAGCGGGCGAGATTATCAGAGCGAGCGATAAGCGCAATCCGCTCGGCAAAATAAAAATTCCGCTCGGTTACAACTACTTGATTCACCAAGCGAAAGGCGCGGGCGATTTGGGCAATCTGGTTTCTCACGGCTGTGTGCGCGTTTTGCAGTCAGACCTTTATGATTTAACTGAAAAAATCACGGCGGCAAATTCTCTTTCCATCACGCCGAAGCAAATTGCCAATGCCAAGCGCACAAAAAACACTTTCATTGCCGCGTTTGATTCGTTGATTCCGGTCGAGATAACATACGATACGCAGGTTATCGAAGCGGGACGGCTGCATATTTACCCGGACGTTTACGAATACAAAAAAAATACCGTCCAGAACTTGCGTGCCGAACTCGAATCAAACGGTGTTGACGCTTCTCGAATAACCGACGAAACGCTCGAAAAAATGCTGGCGCAGGCAACCGCGAAAAAACGATTTACGGTCAGCGCGAAAAGCATCGCGGCGGGACACGCTTTGAGTGAAGGACGCTCGATTTCGGTTTTAGCTCAAGGAGGCGAACAAATTAAGAAGACATCTAACGTGAGAAATCGCCGAAAGGTTTCTCGCAAGAACTAAATTCATTTTTAAAGCGTAAGTCTTGGCTTTAGAGTATTTGGAGATTTTTCCAAATACTCTTTTATTTTTAGAAATTAAACGGTTGGATTAAACAGATTGCGGCTAGGAAACATTTTTTCTTTGTTTAATTCGGGCATCTGAACGGTTTTTATCAGAAGAAAGCAATCTATCGTTTTACTCGCAACTATTGGGCTGAGTGGTTTCCCCGTTTGCCAAGTTATCAGGCTTTTAATCGTCGCTTGAACTTGCTTGAAA
>JAABUN010002582.1_pt1 | contig 31448 bp, 28 predicted proteins | sample 5559311 | NCBI WGS metagenome assembly JAABUN01 (sample SAMN10711877, study PRJNA513370) | rock metagenome | isolation source: Antarctica rocks | place: Antarctica: Victoria Land, Siegfried Peak sud | reverse complement strand
CGGGGGACAACATCGAGCTAGACGTCGAACTGATCAAACCCATTGCGATGGAAGAGGGCTTGCGCTTTGCCATTCGTGAAGGGGGCAGAACCGTTGGGGCTGGCGTTGTGAGTCAGGTGACCAAGTAGAGGTTTCAGGGAGTTATGGCGCGGGGCGAACTGCGGTTTGCCCCGGCGTCTGAAGGAGAAAAATGGCGAGTGATGTAAGAATTCGGCTGCTGCTCGAGTGTCAAGAGTGCAAACGGCGCAACTACGCGACGAACAAAAATCGCCGCAACACCCAGGCGAAGCTCGAGCTCAAAAAGTACTGTCCTTGGGACCGTAAACACACCCCGCACCGCGAAGTTAAGGCTTGATGAAAGGTTTACTGCGTTACTTGCGGAATTCGCGCGCCGAGCTCGGCCGCGTAACTTGGCCGACTCGTGAAGAGGTCGTCCAGTCAACCCAGGCAACGCTCGTTTTCGTTCTTGTTACCGTTGCATTTTTGCTGGTTGTCGATGCCATTTTCGGCAATCTCATCAGCGCGATCCTTTAGGATTTTTATGACGCGCGTATTTCAAACAGCACAAAAAGCAGGGCTAATATGAGCATCGAGTGGTACGCCGTCCATACCTACGTCGGACACGAAGAAAAAGTGCGTACGAACATGATGCAGCGCGCTCGGTCGCTCGGTATCGCCGACCTTATCTATCAGGTTATCGTCCCTTCGGAAGAAACGGTCGAGCACGCAGGCGGCGGCAAAAAAGAGGTCGTGCGGCGTAAGCTTTTTCCAGGATATGTATTTGTTCAGATGGATATGGGCGACAACCCGGACGAACCCAACGAAGCTTGGGAGGTGGTGCGCAATACGCCCGGCGTTACCGGCTTCGTCGGTACTGCAACGCGCGCCGTGCCCTTAACGCAAGAAGAAGAGGCGCGGATGCTCGGGACGATGGGGCTTACCGGTACCAAGGAGACGCCCAAAGTCAAGGTCAGTTTCGCTGTCGGCAATATCGTACAGGTTACTTCAGGACCGTTCGCCGACTTTACCGGCGTCGTCTCCGAACTCAATCCCGAGCGCGGTAAGGTCAAGGTGCTCGTTTCTATCTTCGGACGGGAAACACCCGTCGAACTCGACTTTTCGCAGGTCATCAAAAACTAGGTTATAGCTTTTCTGTAACCGAAGTTTTTGGCTGGCGTTTGAACCCCGTGTGCGCCACGCAGGTGCTGCACAGTGGGGGAGCTTAAGGAGGAAGTATGGCAAAGAAAGTTACTGGTATCGTAAAACTCCAGTTGCCTGCAGGGAAGGCGACACCCGCCCCCCCTGTCGGACCGGCACTTGGTCAGTATGGGGCCAACATCATGGGGTTTGTCAAAGAATATAACGCGGCCACCGCGTCGCAAACGGGCGCGATTGTCCCGGTGGAAATCACAATTTTTGCCGACCGGACATTTACCTTTATTACCAAAACGCCGCCCGCGAGCTACCTCATCCAGCAAGCGGCGGGGATCGCCAAGGGCTCGGGTGTACCGAACAAGCAAAAAGTCGGCAAGCTTACCTGGGAACAGTGCCTCGAGCTGGGCCGCACCAAGATGAAAGACCTAAACGCCGCGGACGAGACGGCGGCGGCTAAGGTCATCGCGGGTACGGCGCGTTCGATGGGCGTGACGATCGAGGGGGCTCCTGATGCCTAAGCACGGCAAGCGTTACCGGAGCCTCCTGGAGAAGGTCGATTCCGACAAGGTGTACTCGAGCGACGAAGCGACGACGCTCGTTAAAGAACTTGCGACCGCGAAGTTCGACGAGACCATTGAAGCGCATGTGCGCCTCGGTATCGACCCGCGCAAGTCGGATCAGAACGTACGTGGCACCGTCGCACTGCCACACGGCACGGGGCGTGCTGTGCGGGTTCTTGCGCTGACGCAAGGCGATAAGGTGAGCGACGCGGAGGCGGCGGGCGCAGACTTTGTGGGCGGTGACGAGATGGTCACCCGGATTCAGGGGGGATGGCTCGAGTTCGACGCCGTCGTCGCCACGCCTGATATGATGGCGGCGGTCGGCAGCAAGCTCGGCCGTATCTTAGGCCCGCGTGGTCTGTTGCCGAACCCGCGCTCCGGCACCGTTGGGCCGAACATCGGCGAGCTGGTACGCGCCCTTAAAGCCGGTCAGATCGAGTTTCGTAACGACAAGACCGGCGTGGTTCACGCACCGATCGGCAAAGCGAGTTTCGACGCCGCCAAGCTGCAAGAAAACTTAAGCGCGTTTCGTAGCGCGGTCGAAGCGGCGAAACCTGAAACGGCTAGGGGTATCTTCGTCCGTACGGTCTTCTTAAGTTCGACGATGGGGCCGAGCGTCCAGGTAAGTAGCTAAGCCGCGAGTAGGTTATCTCGTTTTAGAAACGAGCTGATATTAGATGAGCATCTCGGTGCGAAGCACCTTTTTGGCGTTGGAGACAGCAGGGGCCGCCAGGCTTAAAGACCCTGCCGAGGCGCTAGTTCGGCCCGGTTTTAACAAACCACCTTACTAGTTGTGCTTCGCGGTTGACGTTCTCACTATTTAGGAAGGTGCCCGATGGCAAATAAGAGGAACACCGCGTCGGTCGAAGAACTGCGCGTTCTTTTGGGCGACGCCAAAACGTTTTTCCTCGTCGATTACCAGGGGCTTTCTGCGGATCAGATCGGTAAACTGCGTACGAAAGTACGCGACGCCGGTGGACGGATGTTGGTAGCGAAAAATACGCTGGTCAACGTCGTCTTAAAAGAGCAAGGGGCCGACGATTTAGGCAGCAAGCTAACCGGCCCTACCGCCCTGATCTTAGTTGGCGACGACCCTGTCGCGCCCGCTAAGGCGATCACTGATTTTGCTGAAGACAACGCAAAAGACCTACCCAACGCAAAAGGCGGATTTTTAGAAGGCGCAGTCATCGAAGCTGACGCCGTTTCAAGAGTCGCCAAGCTGCCCGCCCGCGAACAGCTCCTCAGTGAGCTTTTGGGTGTCCTGCAAGCGCCTTTGCAGCAAGCAGTAGGTGTTCTGGGAGCCGCTCCGCAGAACCTGGTATCCGTCATTACGAACTATTCAGAAAAACTTAAGGAGGCCTAATATGGCATACGACAAAACAGCCCTTATCGAACAACTCGGCGGTCTGACCGTCCTCGAGCTCGTTGACCTCGTCGAAGGTCTGAAAGAAACGTGGGGCGTCGAAGCCGCCGCCGCGATGCCCGCCGGGATGATGATGCCCGCCGGTGGCGCAGCCGGTGCTGCGCCCGTCGCTGAAGAGCAAACCGAGTTTACCGTCAGCATCAAAACGGCCGGTGACAAAAAGCTCAACGTGATCAAAGAAGTCCGCGCCATTACGAGTCTCGGCCTTAAAGAAGCCAAAGACTTGGTTGAAGCGGGCGGCGTTGTCAAAGAAGGTATCGCCAAAGACGAAGCCGACGAAATTCGCGGCAAGCTCGAGGCTGCTGGCGCAACCGTCGAAGTCAAATAAGGTAGCCGAGCACCGGATGCGAGAGGGTAGGTCTTACAGCCTACCCTCTATCTTTTGAGGTTGGTTTATGCTAGTATAGTTGTTTGCTAAGCCGCACCAGGAGGTGAGCCTCGGGCATAGCTCGGACAATCCGGTAAACCAGCACCTAGCACGTGATCACCTGCACTTCGACCTCGGCAGAAAAAGCCCTAGTGTAAAAAGAAGAGAGTCCTACGCACTGTTCAGGCCGATCTACAACATAGAAATACTCGCCCAAGCCTGAGCTTGGAGCCTTTTGCTGTCAGCTACGGCTGCGCAGTTCATACTCGAAGACTTTATAACGCACACTTTACAATGTTGACCTTTTAAGAGCAAGACCGCCGCAGATAAGTGGCAACCGAGTGGCTAATCGTACGAAGAAACATGTTTTTCAGAGAGGTGACGATGCGCGAAATTCGCAAATTTGGGACGATCGAAGAGGTTATCGAACTCCCGAACCTGACCGATATTCAGATCAAGTCGTACAATACGTTTTTGCAATTGGGTAAAAGCGCGCCGGAGCGCGAAAATCTAGGGTTGCAAAGTGCGTTTAAAGAAGTTTTTCCGATAGACGAAACCGAACGCGGGCGGCAGACGGGGTTGGTGCTTGATTTTCTCGAGTACACCCTGCAACCCCCCGAGTTTTCGCCCGAAGAGTGCCGCGAGAAAGACCTTTCGTACCACTCCGGGTTGTTTGCCAAACTTCAGCTCGTCCACAAAGATACCGGTTTGATCAAAGAAGATCAGGTGTTTTTGGGCGATCTGCCGCTCATGACCGAAGACGGTTCGTTTGTCATCAACGGCGCTGACCGGGTGATCGTTTCCCAGATTCACCGTTCACCGGGAACCTACTTTACGAGCGCACCCAAAGGTCTCGGTAAAACCCACATGGCGAGCATTATCCCGATGCCCAAACGTGGGCCGTGGATCGAGTTAGAGTTCGACAACTCCGACGTCTTATGGATGAAGGTCAATAAGAAAAAGTTTCCTTTTACGCTTATCCTGCGCGTCCTCGGTTACAGCGACGCCGAAATCCGGGGGCTGTTTGCCGGTAACGAAACGCTTATCGACGCGACCTTTGAAGAGGATACGACGACCGGTGCGTCGGTCGAAGAGGCGCTCCTCAAACTCTTTACCGTGCTCCGCCCCGGCGACCCACCCAAAGTAGACAAAGCGAAGTCGTACCTCTTTAGCCTGTTAGCGGACCCACGCCGCTACGATCTCGGCGACGCGGGCCGTTACAAGATGAATACGAAGTTGGAGCTTTCGTTCGAAGAGAGTACGCTGCTCGGTTTCGATAAGGAAAACGACCGCTTTATCGACTACGGCTTGGTCCCGGCAATTCAGTACCTCGTCAACCTTCAAGCGGGCGTCGAACCCTACCAAGAAGACGACATCGACCACCTTGGCAACCGCCGCATCCGTACGGTTGGTGAACTCGTCGCCGACCAGATTCGCGTCGGTTTAGGCCGGATGGCCCGGGGTGTGCGTGAGCGGATGCTCCTCGGTAATCCGGACGCGGCCACCCCGCAAAAACTTGTGAACAACCGCCCTATCGTGGCGGCGCTTCGTGAGTTTTTCGGTCGGAGTCAGCTCAGCCAGTTTAAGGATCAAGTCAACCCGCTTTCAGAACTGCGGCACAAACGGCGTATTTCAGCGCTCGGGCCGGGCGGCCTCACGAGAGAACGCGCCGGGTTCGACGTCCGTGACGTTCACCGGACGCATTACGGACGTATCTGCCCGATTGAAACACCAGAAGGTGCGAACATCGGTCTGATTACGTCCTTAGCGTCGTTTGCGCAGGTCAACCCGCTCGGCTTTATCGAAGCGCCGTATCGCCGCGTCGTAGACGGCAAGGTGACAAACGACGTGCAGTACATGACCGCGCACGAAGAAGACAAGTACGTCATCGCGCAGGCCAACACCAGTTTAGACGACACCAACGGGTTTGCCAACGACAGCGTGCTGACGCGCCGCTTAGGGGACCCATTTTACGTCGAACCGGAAACGGTCGATTTTATGGACGTGTCGCCGAGGCAGATTATTTCCGTTCCCACTTCCCTTATCCCCTTTTTGGAACACGACGACGCGAACCGCGCTTTGATGGGCTCGAACATGCAGTCGCAAGCGGTGCCCCTAATCAAACCCGACGCGCCGTATGTCGGGACGGGGGTGGAAGAGCGGGTCTCGAGGGATTCGGGTACGGTTCTTTTGGCGACTGAAGACGGTACCGTGACCTACGTTGACGCCAAACGTATCGTGACCGAAAACGACCGCAAGGTAGAGCATGAATATCAGCTGACCCGGTTTCAGCGTTCGAACCAGAACACGAACTTGGATCAGCGTCCGCTCGTCAACGTCGGCGACGTGATTACCAGCGGTCAGGTGATTGCCGACGGCCCCGCCTCGAAAAATGGACGGTTGGCACTCGGGCAAAACGTGGTCATCGCTATCATGCCTTTCGACGGCTACAACTTCGAAGACGCGATCGTCTTGTCTGAACGGCTCGTGCGCTCGGATTCTTATACGAGCGTTCACATCGAAAAGTACGAAAAAGAAGCTCGCGATACCAAACTCGGCCCGGAAAAGATCACCCGTGATATTCCCGGCCTCTCCGAAGCGGCGCTCCGCGATTTGGATGAAGACGGTGTAGTGCGAATCGGCGCTGAGGTCAAACAAGGCGACATCTTGGTCGGGCACACCTCGTTTAAGGGTGAAACCGAACCGACGCCGGAAGAGCGACTGTTACGTTCAATCTTCGGAGAGAAAGCTCGAGAGGTCAAAGACACCTCGCTCCGCGTGCCCCCCGGTGACGGCGGCATCATCCTCCGGACGGTGCGCTTTCGCCGTGGCGACGCTGGCGTCGAACTCAAACCCGGTGTGCAGGAGATGGTCCGCGTCTACATCGCGCAAAAACGCCGTTTGATCGAAGGTGACAAGCTCGCCAACCGGCACGGAAACAAGGGCGTCGTGGCGAAGATTCTGCCGCCCGAAGACATGCCGTATATGCCTGACGGGACGCCTGTTGATTTGGTCTTCAACCCACTCGGGGTACCGTCCCGAATGAACTTGGGCCAAATTCTCGAGACGCACTTAGGCTTAGCCGCGTACAAAAACAACGTCTCTTACGTCACGCCAGTTTTCGACAGCGCCCGTGAAGAGCAGATTAAAGACTTGCTCGAGACCGCTACCCGCGAAGAACTCGTTGCCGATAAGGACGCCGGTTTTGAAACCGACGTACGTGAAGCGCGGGTGATCGAACGGGCCGCCAAACTCGGTATCATCGAACGCGATTTAGACGACGAAGCGGCGCGGCTCGCACTCGCTCGTACCGGAAAAACCGTGTTGTTCGACGGACATACCGGTGAAGCGGTAGACGCCCCGATTGTCGTTGGCGTGATGTACGTCATGAAGCTCTACCACATGGTCGAGGACAAGATGCACGCGCGTTCGACCGGTCCATACTCGCTCATTACGCAGCAACCACTCGGCGGTAAAGCACAGTTCGGCGGGCAACGCTTAGGCGAGATGGAGTGCTGGGCGCTGCAAGCGCACGGCGCGGCGCATACGCTCCAGGAGATGCTCACCATTAAGTCCGACGATATCGACGGGCGTAACACCTCGTACGAAGCTATCGTCAAAGGCAACGACGTGTTAGAACCCACTATTCCGGAGTCGTTTAAGGTTCTGGTTAAAGAGCTCCACTCGCTCGGGCTCGACGTTCAGGTGATGGACGACGCGCAGCCGATCAGCATCTTCGACGAATCAGGCAGAGGCAAGTAAGGGGGAATATGCGAGACTTTAATAAGGTACAGATTAAAATTGCGTCGCCGGAGCAGATTCGTAGTTGGAGCTACGGCGAAGTTACCAAACCCGAAACGATCAACTACCGCACCCTCAAACCCGAGCGTGACGGCTTATTCGACGAGCGTATCTTCGGGCCGGAAAAAGACTACGAGTGCGCTTGCGGTAAGTACAAACGCCAGCGTTACGAAGGTAAAACCTGCGAGCGTTGCGGCGTCGAAGTCACTAAGGCGACCGTGCGCCGCTACCGAATGGGTCACATCGAATTAGCGACCCCTTGCACCCATATCTGGTACGTCAAAGATGTCCCGAGCAAGATCGGGGCGCTTCTAAACCTCTCGACGAGTCAGCTCGAGCAAGTCTTGTACTTCGCCAAGTACGTTGTGACCGACCCGCTCGACGCCCTTCGTGACGGTCGTCCGTTACGCGCTGGTGACCTCCTGACCGACGACGAATACCGTCAGCTCCGCTATGGCCACCAAGAAACCTACTCGGTGGCTTTGGGCGAAGATGCTGTCATCGCGGACGGCGAATACGTCGAAACCGGGCAGCAGCTCGCCAAAGGCGTCAAGTCGAAATTGACCGGACTGGCGCAGTACCGTTTTCCGCGCAAGCTCGTTTTCGATTACGAAGAAGAAAAAGACGCCTTTTTAAGCGTCCCCACCAAAGCGTGGATCGAAGAAGAACGGTACAGCGGTGGGCAGCCGTTTGCTGAACTTGCCAGTGACGTCGTTGTCACCGCCAAAGAAGAAGGCATCGTCGAACTCCTGCCTATCGGTACCGACGGCGGTATTTTGAACCTCCGCAACCCCGACGACGAAAAGCTCATCACCGCGCACTTCCTTCCCACCGGGATGGAACTCCTAACCGGTGACGGTGAATTTGTCGAGGCGGGTGCTGAACTCGCCAGGGCTACGTCAGGTACCACCTTGAGCGTCCCACGTGACGCGGCAGGCGCGAGTATCGCCAAAAGCCGCAAACGTGGCCCGGAAACCGAATTGACCTTCTCGCTCCGCTGGGCGCGCCGCGACGAACAGCCGATCAACCCGACGATGCACGTCTTGGTCAGCGACGGTGCCCCTGTCTCCGAAGGCGACAAGATAGTTGGTGCTATCGACCAAGCCCAAGAAATCTACGCTGAGGCCGACGGCACGGTGCACCTCGGTGAACCCGCGAGCATCATCGTTTCACGGGCGAAACTCTATCCGTACAACGACGAGCCGATTGTCGTGAACGGCGACCGGGTCATTCCCGGCGACGAACTCGCCGATAACGGTCGCGTCAAAGCCGATATCTCGGGCCGCGTCGAGATCGACCTCGTACGCCGCCAAGTGCGGCTGATCGAGTCGTACGACTTTGAAGCGAAGATGGGCGCGGAAGCGATCCGTGAGCTGTTAGAAAAGATCGATTTGCAGCTGCTCGAGTCCGAGTTGGTCGAAGAGATGAACTCGCCCAGCCGCCACAAACGTGCAAAGGCCCGCAAACGCCTCGAGATTACCCGGAACTTTATCCAGTCGGGGAACAGCCCAGCCTGGATGATCTTAGAGGCCGTCCCGATCATGCCCCCAGCGCTCCGCCCGATGGTCCAGGTTGAAGGTGGGCGTTTTGCGACTTCGGACCTTAACGACCTCTACCGCCGCCTCATCAACCGCAACAACCGCCTTAAAAAACTTATGGCGCAGGGCGCACCCGAGATGATCGTCCGCAACGAAAAACGGATGCTGCAAGAAGCTGTGGACGCGCTCATCGATAACGGACGCCGCGGCGCTGCTGTCGTGCATCCCGGTTCGGATCGTCCGCTCCGCTCGCTCACCGATCTGTTGGGCGGTAAGCAGGGCCGCTTCCGTCAAAACCTTTTGGGTAAACGCGTCGATTACTCGGGTCGTTCGGTCATCGTCGTCGGGCCGCAGCTTAAGCTGCACCAGTGTGGGATTCCTAAACGGATGGCTTTAGAGCTGTTCAAACCGTTCTTATTCAAAGTCTTAGAAGAGCGCGGCGTCGTCTCGAACATCAAGAGCGCCCGTAAACTTTTAGAGCGGTACCGCGATACCCGCGACGAGATTTGGGACGCGCTCGAGGAGGTCATCCAAGACCGCGTGGTGCTCCTCAACCGCGCCCCGACGCTCCACCGTTTAGGTATCCAAGCGTTCGAACCGGTTTTAGTCGAAGGTCAAGCGATTCAGCTTCACCCCCTAGTCTGCGAAGCGTTTAACGCCGACTTCGACGGCGACCAGATGGCGATTCACGTCCCGTTGTCCGTTTACGCACAAGCTGAAGCGCGCCTCCAGATGCTCGCCTCGCACAACTTGCTCTCGCCCGCCCACGGCAACCCGAACGTCGGCGCGAGCCGCGACATCATCTTGGGTCTGTTCGTCTTGACGCAGCTTTACACCGGCAGCAAAGGGGCTGGGAACAGCTATAAGACGCAAGCCAACGCGCTCGAGGATTACGAGGGCGGCAAGCTCGACCTCAACTCACCGATTACGGTGGCGGGCCAAGAGACCTCGGCGGGTCGCCTCAAGTACCGCTTTACCGATGTGGACGACGCGCTCCTAGCTGTTGAACGCAACGACATCGATATGCAAGACACGGTTACCGTCAAGGTCAAAGGTGAGACGATCACGACCAGCCCCGGCCGGTTGTACTTCGCGCGGATGGTTGAAGAAACCTTGTCCGAAGACGGTGGCGAAGTGCCGGTTTCGATGATCCGTTACGACACGGCTTACGAGAAAAACGCGCTTCGCGACCTCGTGACCGAATCGTTTAAGCTGCTCGGTATCGAACGTACTGCAAAACTCTTAGACGCCCTTAAAGACGAAGGTTTCAAGCTTTCGACCACTTCGGGCATCACCATCGGCATCGACGATGTGGCGATTCCGCCTGCTAAAAAAGAACTCATCGCCGAGGCCGAGGCCAAGTTCGACAAGGTGATGGACGCCTTCGACCGTGGCTTTGTAACCGACGCCGAACGTCACCAGCAAGTTATCCGTGTTTGGACGGATACGACCGAAGCGGTGCGGCAGGCGGTGTTCGACAACTTCCGTGACAACATGCCGTTTAACCCCTTGTTCATCATGGCGCAGTCCGGGGCGCGTGGAAATCCGCAGCAGGTGCGTCAGCTCGCCGGGATGCGTGGGTTGATGGCGAAACCTTCAGGCGACACTATCGAACTGCCGATTCGCGCGAACTTCCGCGAAGGCTTGACCGTGTTGGAGTACTTCTTCTCGACGCACGGGGCGCGTAAAGGGGGCGCAGACACGGCCCTTCGTACCGCCGACTCGGGCTACCTGACCCGTAAGCTCGTAGACGTCGCGCACGAGATTGTCGTACGCGACGCCGATTGCGGGACGGCGGAATACCTCGAGGTTCCTTTCTACGGCTCCGACGGTCGTTTGCGTAACAAGGGCCAAATCGACATGAGCCTTTACGGGCGGCACTTGGCGCTCGACTTTGAGGTTGGGGAGTACAGCCTCGAGGCCGGTACCGTCTTAATGCCCGAACACATCGCGGCAATCTACACAGCGCTGCGTGACAACGCCGACGTTCGCACCATCCCGCTCCGGTCGCCGGTCGCGTGCCAAACGCGCGCGGGCGTCTGTCAAGCGTGCTACGGCATGGATATGTCTTTGATGCGCCCAGTTTCGCTCGGTGAAGCCGTCGGCGTCATCGCCGCCGAGTCTATCGGTGAACCGGGGACGCAGCTCACTATGCGTACGTTCCACACCGGGGGCGTGGCGACGGGTGGCGATATCACGCAGGGTCTGCCCCGCGTCATCGAACTCGTCGAAGCGCGTAAACCTAAAGTCAAAGCGACCATCTCCGAACTTGACGGTGTGGTCAGCGTCGCCGAAGAAGAGGACAAGTTCCGCATTACCGTGACGAGTCAAGACGGCGAGTTCAGCAAAGCCTACAAAGTCGATAAAACGACCCGCGTTCTGGTCCGTGACGGCGACGAAGTCGAAGCGGGCGCACAGTTGACGCGCGGCGCTATCAACCCACACGATCTCTTGGAGTCGCGCGGCCCCGCCGATGTGCAGCGTTACCTCGTCGATGAGGTGCAGCGCGTCTACCGTGGCCAAGGTGTGTCGGTTCACGACAAGCACATCGAGGTGATCGTTCGGCAGATGCTCAAGTTCGTCGAGGTGCAAAATCCCGGTGACTCGCTCTTTTTAGAAGGTCAGACCGTCGAGCGCTTCGAGGTCGAAGAGGTCAACGATAAGCTGCTCGCCGAAGGTAAAGCGCCCGCCGAGTGGAAACCGCTCCTTCTGGGTATTACCAAAGCTAGTTTATCCACCAAGTCGTGGCTTTCGGCTGCGTCGTTCCAGCACACTACGCACGTACTGACCGAGGCGGCCGTGTCGGGTAAATCCGACGACCTCGTAGGTCTTAAAGAGAACGTTATCTTGGGCCGCCTGATCCCAGCCGGAACCGGGCTGGACATTATCCGCGAAACTCGGGTTGCGGACGAACAGATGCTCAAGCGTATGAAGGAAGCGCCCGCCACGCGTGAGCCGCTCACCCCGGTACGTCCGGCAGGTGAACGCGACGAACGTGAGCGCCGTCCCGAAGCCTAAACATCTCCAAGCTAGTCGGAGAGCCGGACATTTGTGTCCGGCTCTTTTTTTAGCAGGTATCAAAGTCGGCCTCGCTGAAGCCCGGAGCTGGTCAGCCACGTCTAGCCAAATTTTGCCGATCTACACGCACATTCCGAGACAATTCCGGTGGCAATCTCCCTTGGAAATGCTGTTTAACTCGAGGTCGGTGAGCGGTATGCTTAAGGGATGCCCGAAGCTGTTATCGTCGCCCTAGACCCGGGCCGTAATATCGGGGTGGCGTTTGTCTCGAGAAACGGCGCACTAGGCTTTCACGACGTTTTGGACTCCGCGAAGTTGTCAACGCTCGAGTTTCCCGCTGGCAGCACCGTTTTAGTAGGTGACGGAACCGGTAGTCGCACCGTACAAAAACTTCTTGCTACGCGGGGGATACAGTATGAAGTGGTGGATGAATGGGGCTCGAGCCTCACCGCCCGCAAGCTTTATTTCCATGATCAACCGCCGAGGGGTTTGCAACGTCTTTTGCCGCCGGGCATGAGAACGCCGCCCGGACTGATAGACGACTATGCGGCCTACGCCCTAGCCTTGGCTTATCTGAATAAGCTCGGCAAAGCGTCCCAGCCGTAAGCAACTTCTTCCAAAGCCGTATCGCCGATGTCAATCGTTTTGGTCTTGAGATAGCGCCCGCCCATTTTTTCGTAGAAGCCTCGTGAGGGGTTCGTTGAGAGTACCCAGAGCAGCATCGCAGTGTGGTTTTGCTCGAGAAATCTCCCCACCACCGCCTTAAACAGAGCTTTGCCGTGACCATAACCTTGCTGCTCTTTCAAAAGATAAAGGGCGTAAAGTTCAGCGGTATAAACGGAGTCATGCTCGCGCTCCAAACCGCCGTTGACAAACCCTATGACACGGCTCTGCTCATCTAAAGCGACAAAAACAGATTGTTTCTTGGCTCGCTCAATCACTTGACGCCAAAAGTCTGCTCGCTGCTCCGCTGAAAGCTCACTTAGGACAGCGTCCGGCATCAGCCCCTTATAGGTACTGCGCCAACTTTCAACGTGGACACGTCCGATAGCTAAAACGTCGTCAACCGTAGCGGGCCGAATCATGCTCTAGTCTAGCAGAACTTCAGCACAATAAAAAAGGCCGGAGAAACTCCGGCCTCAGGATATAATCAGGTTAGTTCAGTTCGTCTTCGTCGCCTGCGTCCATCATCGCGCGCGCTTCTTTGGTGTCGATGCCTAAGACGGCGCTGATTTCTCCGGCCAACAGGCGCAGGGCGCGGCGGTACGCTTGCCTGTCGAGGTCGGGCAGACCGCGTTCTAAATCCCAACGGCGCAGCTCGCTACCCAAAGTCGCAATTTGATAAGGGTCGCCGGACGACAAGATTTCGGTGACGCGGCGGTGGCGGGCGGCCCACTGCTTAGGCAGGTTGACGCGGCCGTTACCGAGGCGTTCCAAAACGTTATGCACTTCTGTTTTGGTCAGTGCGGGGCGGAGGCCCGCAGCCTGCGGCGCGGAAACCGGTACGAACGCTTTTGAGGTACCGTTCGGAAAAGCAACCTCGTAGTATTGATGGTCAGCGCCTGCGACGGTGCGTGTGGTCGTACCTTCGACGATGCCAACCCCGTAAGGTGGCAAGACCACCTGATCGCCATGCTTATACGTTTTTTGGATATCTTTCAAGAGAATACTCCTTCAGGCCATAACGCCATAATCACCCCTACCCCCCGGTATAGGCCTTAATTCGTAAGGTGATGATGTTTTATGGTGAGAGTTCGTTGTGCCGGTAACGGGAGATACAGGAGTGTTACTGACACAAGCACGCCGTATATGGTAGCAGATTTTCGCCCTTTTTGCTAGCCCCGGCCTGACATATGTAAAAATTTCTAGTTTTTAGCCGAGCGAGCTACAACGGTTCTTCCGAGGTCAAGCGGCTGTTCCGGGTGGTAATAGCGACGCCGATAAGCAAGATAAACGCACCTAAGAGCGTGAGGAGCGGCGGAACTTCGGTAAATAGCAAGAGCGCCAGCAAGCTCGCGCCGATGGGCTCGAGCAAGATCACCGTTGCGACGACCGCCGGGTCCATATGCTTGACCGCGTAGTTGTAAGACGTGTGCCCGATAAGTTGCGGAATGAGCGCCAAAAGTAGAATCCAGAGATAGCTCTCCAGACTATAGCCGGTATAGCTGTAGCCCAAAAAAAAGGGGAGCGGTAACAAGCTGAGGGCGGCGACCCCGTAGGCGACGCCGATATACGCTTGCAAGCTGAGGCCACGGCGTTGCGCCGAACGACCCAAGAGCAAGTACGCAGCGGCGGCCGCTGCGCCGACGAGGGCCAGGCTATTACCTAAAAAAGGCGCGTTGCTCGCCTCACCTGCTACGCCGCCGAAACCGATCAGCGCCCCGCCTAAAACGGCAACCAGCATTCCGAGCAGCGCGCTAAAAGCGGGGGCCAGACCGAGAAAAATCCAGCTCGAGAGCGCCACCCAAATCGGCGTCGTCGTCCCTAGACTCGTGCTCGCGGCTACGGTCGTGTACGAAAGCGAGCTGATCCAGGTTGCAAAGTGGACGCCTAAAAGCAGACCGGCTAAAACGGCGTAGCCCGAATTCTTACGGGTAAGCGGTGTTTTGCGGAGCGCCCGCACCGTCCAGGGCAGTAGGAGGAGACTCGCAAGCAGCATCCGGTAGGCCGCGACGACCACGCCGGGGGCGTCGGCGAGGCGGATAAAGATAGCTGAGAGGCTGACGGCTACCAACCCGACGCCCATCACGAGCGTCAGGCGTGAAGGCGAAGGGGCGTCCATAAACGCATCGTACCTTGCTGACCTCACAACGCTTGGATACTTGATAGTAGTACACTAAGGTTTTATGTCGAATAGAGAGGAGGGATGATGTTACAAAATTGGAACCCGTGGCAAGAACTCGGAGACAGGCAGCGTCGTTTAGGTCGCGCCCTTCGCGAAGGCGATACGCCGAGCTGGGTACCTGCAACCGACGTCGGAGACGATAACAGGCTTTGCCTCGACCTACCCGACGTAGACGAAGGCAGCCTCGAGGTCACGAGTGAGCAGAACAGCCTGAGCATCAAAGCGACGCGCCGTTACCGTAGTGAAGGTCAGACGGTGCACCGTCAGGGGCGTCCGAAGGACGTACTTTTAATGTCCCGACGAGTTTCGACCTCGGCAGAGTTATAGCGTCTTACGATAGCGGCGTGCTGAGCCACTCGTTCCGCCTTCTGAAAACACCAAACCCCGCAAGACCGAGGTGAGTACCGGACAGACCCACAAAGGTCATAAAGAGGTCGAGGTGCAAACCGAAAAAGCCCACGACGCGAACGTTTAAGCGTCAGGTCTGTGAAGAGCTGAGGGAAACCTCAACTCTTTTTGTTGAGGCTGAAAAAAAGAATCGCCCAACCGATAAGTTGCAACACGCCGCCGACAGGGGCGACCGCGCCTAAAACCGACACACCGCTAAAGACCAAAGCGTAAAGACTACCTGAGAAAACGACGCTGCCGACAAACAGCCACGGCGCGGCTCGCTGCGCCTTTAGGGGCAACGCACCTAAAGCGAGCAGTCCAAGGGCGTGAAACATCTGGTAACGCACTGCGGTTTGGTAGGTCTCGAGCCTTTCCGGAGTCAGCACCTCGGAGAGTGCGTGCGCGCCGAACGCGCCCAAAGCGACCCCCAAAAAGGCGAGTAGCGCGCCGAGTTGCGCTGGATTAACGTGAAAACGTGCAGTCGTGTTGGTCTGAACGGTACTAGCCATTTCCTGATTATAGGGCGACCTGCAAAGGTCTACGGTCGCCCTCCAACATGCCGTCGGCAAAGGTGAGCACGCGGTCTACCTCGTCTACGAGCCGCGCGTCGTGCGTGACTAAAATAACGGTTCGGCCCTCCTCCGCAGCCCGGCGGAGCGCCGCGACGACGACCTTGCCGCTTTTTGAATCGAGGTTGCCGGTCGGTTCGTCGGCAAACACGACGTCCGGATTGTTGGCTAGCGCCCGGGCGACGCTGACGCGTTGCCGTTCGCCGCCTGAAAGCTTGTGTGGCAGATGATGGGCGCGGCCCTCCAAACCGAAGCGCGCTAACAGCGCCACCGCTTTCTCTTTACGTTCAGCCGTACGTACACCGGCTAAACCCATCGGAAAAGCGACGTTTTGCCACGCGTTTTGAACGGCGATCAGGTTGTACGACTGAAAAACGAACCCGAAGCGCCGGAGCCGCAACTCGGCGCGTGCGCTTTCGGGCAGGGCGCTGATCACCGTATCGCCGAGCTTGACCTCACCGCTGGTCGGCGTATCGAGCCCTGCTAAAAGGTTTAGCAGCGTCGTTTTACCCGAACCCGACGGTCCCATAATTGCCGTGATCGAAGCCGCCGGAAACGTGTAAGAAAACCCGGCGAGCGCCACGACCTCGCCGCTGGGGTCGCGGTAAACTTTGCGTAATTGACGACCTGTAAGCTGCGGATTCACGCCCCAGTATAACTTTGGCGCAGCCTCAGGATTGTGCCGGTGCTAGCGACCGCCGCCGCCCCCGCCACCCCCGCCGCCGCCGCCGCCAGCAACCGAGCCACCCGACGAGGCCGACGCACCCGCAGAACTCAGGGCGCTGCTGAGCGAGCTGAGTGAACTCGTCACCTCGCTCAGGTTTTGGAACTGTCCGGCTGACGTGTGACCGAGCCAGAGCGGGGCGTAGCTGATTCCGCGCTCACCTCGTTCCGGCGCAGCCCGTTTCATGTTTTTGAGAAACTTGTCGGCCACCCCGAGCGCCGCCGCGTAGCAGTAATAGACTTCCCAAAGTTTGAAAAAGTCGTCGGGGGCGCGTTTCATCTGGGTGTAGTCGGACAGGGTACGCCTAAACCCCCTCCAGCCGAGCGCTTCGGGGGCAACCTCCTGACGCCACGCCGGGATGCTCATGAGTGCGGTTACGCCCAGCAAACCGCAGAGAACCGCCCCGACGATGAAAACGGCTTGGGCTGCGCCGATTGTCAAGGCGACGCCCAAGCCGCAGCCGCCGGTTGCGAATAGAGCGAGCACGAACCACAGCCCGGCAGACCTCTGACTGCGAGGCTCAAGCCTCGTCCCCCCTAGTTCCTGGCTGAGCCACAACCCGACGCCGCTCCACCAACGGCTTAAAAAGCTGCTCAGGTGTTTTTCCGAGTAGTGTTTGAGTTCACGAAACTCGAGGTAAGCCGGGTCGCCCTCGCTGCTCGTGGCGGCGCGTTTAAGGTAGCCGAGCACCTCACGCTCGAAGGGCAACAGCTCGCTGTCGTCTTTATTAGTAAGCTGCATATTAAACTTACCCGACTTGGAATCGAACACGCCGTAGCCGCGCCGCGCCAAATCCATAATGGTCGCGTGAAAGGCGGGGCTGGGGCTGCCCGCAAAACGTGCGGCAAAGTAAGGAACGGCAGCCGGGGGCCGGTCGGCGGGGGGTTCAAAGGGGTAACGCAGCGCCTGTACGGTCGGGCGATATTTGCGGGCCGCGCGCGTAATACCTGCACCTAACCCTGCTAGCGGCAGCAGCGCGAGCGCGCCCCACCACGGGTTGCGCCGCGCCCTGTCGAGCCCGGCGACGCGGGTTTCGTCGCGTAAGAGGCGCTCGAGCCCCGGTTTGTCACCTGCAACGCTAAACAGCTCCGGCGGCATCAGGTAACGGATTTCGACGCCGGTATTTTCAGGAACGTTATCGTAATGAACGTTCAGCGTGCGTCTGTTATCTGAAAGGTCAACTGTCGGCAACTCGGTGTTGCCGAGGCGGTGAACATACGCGTCATAAGGAGCGGTCATCGGTCCCGGTAGCTGGACGGTAAGGTCATACCCACGGACCTGTTGATCTCTCTGTCCTAAAACCTTCCAGTACCACTGCGCCACGTCGCTGTAAAGCTCGAGTGAGCCCTCCAAGCGGTAGCGGTAAAACACCCGCCGCTCATCCAACCGCCGCTCTTGCCGAACGACGAGTTCAGTACCGCCCGACCCGTCCTCACAAGGTTGCTGAAACGCCACCGCTGCCGGACCGGAGGAGACTGCGCCACCCTCTAAAAGCGTCACCGTTTGTCCCGCCGCAAGTTCGATACAAACGAACGCCTCGCTAAAGTCTTCATCGGTTGTCAAGGTGCGTTCGTCGCGAATGATCACCGAACCGTCACGCTCGACCTTTACCTTCTGCACCACGTCACGCCAGGTAAAATCTTGGGCGCTGACCAAACTGACAAAACCCAGCAACCCTGCTAAAAGCCACTTCATAAAGCTGAGCTTACGCGATTTGGGACCGGGTTAGGTGGAAAAGTCTACGTCACTCTCTGGACATCGCTACGGCTATCGGGATACGGGCCGCCCTAGCTGCCGGTAGCAAACCGGACAAAACACCCATTAAAAACGCGATAGCAACGGCAAACACGCCGAGCCGCAGGGTCAGCGCGGCAACGTCCAAGCCGATCAAGTTTTCAGCAACCCGGTTAACCACGAAGATACCGAGCCGTCCGAGCACGACGCCGAACACGGCCCCGATAAGGCTGAGCAGCACCGATTCGCTCAATACCAAACCGAACAAAAACCTAGGTTTTGCGCCGACCGCTCGGATCACCCCGAACTCGCGGGTACGTTCGAAGACGCTCATCAAGACGGTGTTGGCCACGGCGATGGCCCCGACGATGAGGGCGATGGCGCTGATGCCGAGCCGCACCACGTCGCTGATACGGATGCCACGCTCGAGCACCTTTAAGACCTCGCCCTGCGTTTGAAACCCGAGCTTCGGGTACGCGTTGGTCAGCGCGGCGGCGACTTCCCCGGCCCTGGCGGGTTCCTCGAGGTCGAGCGCAAAAAAACTGACGCGGTTACGGATGCCGATAGCGGCTTGCAGCACCGGTAGCGGCACGAGCACCGCGTTATCGACCAGCCCGCCCCCCGAACGCGCGATACCGACGACCTCGAGGCTGCTTTCCGGGTTGAGCCGCAGCGTATCGCCGACCTCGACGCTGTTGCGTTCGGCGACCTGTTCGCCGATCACGGCAACTTTGGCTTTGCTGTCCGCTTGGGTCAACCCGCGCCCATGGGCGACGGCGTAATCGAAATAGAGGCTGCCGACGTCCAAACCGGCGGGCAAGCCCTGAAACAAAAACGAACTCCCCGTTGAGAAACCGCCCCGCGCGTAGAGCAAAATCGGGGTGACGCGGGTGACGCCGTAGCGCTTACGCTCGGCCCGAAGCTCAGCCGCGAAGCGGAGCGGCAGTTCGGGAACGGCGGTCAAGGCGGTCGTATCGAAGGGGCCGTAACTCACCTGAATCGCCGGGCCGATCCCGCCGATTTCACGGGTAAAAACCTGCCGCAACCCCTCACCGAGCGACAAAAAGATCACCGTCGAGGCGACGGCGACAGCGATCCCGAGCGCGGTCAAAAATGTCCTGAGGGGGCGTAAGCGGAGCGACTGCAACGCGAGCGACCAGATCATAATGCGTTCACAGCCCTAGTTTACCGGGACCCGGACGCAGCGACCTCTTTCGGCCTTACGGTTATCTTTTGTACCCGCCACATGGACGTGAATTGACGCCGGTATCGTCTCAGTACGTTTGGACTAAGTATCTCCAAGTTAAAAAGGTTGATTGTTTTCCCATCAACAGCGCCGTAAACTAACTCCGCAGCCGCTGAAACTGCTGCTTTCTGGAGAGACGAGTTTCTTCAAGCATCATCCTGCTTTTTTAGCTTGGACGTACTTGTAAAACTTGCGCTGAGAGCACCTCCTACGAGCTGATAGCTGCACTTAATAAGGTCTGCCGACGAGTGCGCCGGACGTTCCTAGGGGCTGCGCCGAAGCGTCGCCCTTAGCGACCAAAACGCCGCCCGCGTTGCCGCTAAAGATATAAACGGGCGCAGAAAAACTGTAGACGCCGCCGGGTTCGGCGGTTTCGTATACAAGACGCTCGCCCGCGCCTCTGGCGTTGCCCCGGTAAACCTCGAGCCAAGCCTCGGCGGTCACGGTGATTACGACCTGAGCTGCCGGTGTACCCGCTCCGGCTCGAGCAGGTACTTCCGCAGACGCTTCTGTAGGTACTTCTGTGCGGATTCCTGTAACGGTGGGTTTTTCGGCGCTGCCAGGAAACAGCGTGACGTTGAGACGGCGGTCTTGAGCCAAGTCGAGGGCGCGCTCAAAGGTGCCGTAACCGCCGCGTTCAACCCTGACGACGCGCTTTCCGGCGCGTACCGGCGCGTCTACAAGCGGGCTTTGCCCCAAGTGATAGCCGTCGATGCTGACCTCTGCGCCCGGCGGCGTCGTCTGCAATGAGAGTAAAATCATGGTGGGCGTTACCGGAGGGGGCACGTGGGTCACGGAAGATGTTTCGGTAAGCGGTACGGTGGCTGAGCCCTGTACTGCCGAGCCCTGCACCGCTGGGTTTTGTACTGACCCGGACCCGGGTATCAGCGCGTTGTCGAACACGCGTAGGGCCAACCAGCTGGCCAGCGCGACGAGCAGCAGCGAGGCGAACAGACGGGCAAACCGCCCGAGCTGCGGATGGTCGGCTAAGGCCACGCCGTTTTCAAGAGGCAGCTCGAGCCCGGTCGGTTCAGCCTGCGCAGATAAACGCCGCTCCTGCGCGTAAAAAAGCAGGGCGCGCGCCGGGTCGAGGCCGACCGCCTGCGCGTAACGCCGGACGAAAGTTTTACCGTGGGGGTCGCCGGGTAACTTGGTCAACTGTCCGGCCTCGAGCGCCTCGAGGTGCGAAAGCCGGATATGGGTCTTTTCGGCTAAGTCTTCAAGCTCTATGCCGCTGTCTTGACGCGCCTCGCGGAGCGTTTGCCCGAGGCGACCGGGGTGCAGCGGCGCGACTTGGGCGCGCCGCTCGGCGGCGTAACCCCGGCGAAATGCTTGCAAGTTAGGGTGCAGATCGTCCATAACGCGCTCCTAAAAGTGTCAGGCTTGAGGTTTGCTCGGGCGAACCAGCTCGAGCGCGACCTGCGCGCCCAAACGGGCATTTTCTTGTAACAACCTGAGGTTGACGTCCATCGCCCGCCCGTCTGAAAGCGCGGCGAAACGGGCAAGTAAAAACGGCGTCAGGTCTTTGCCGCTGAAGTTTTGCGCTTTGGCTTCGCTCAGGGCCGTCTCGAGCCAGCCCGCCACTTCTTTGGCGTCTAACCCTTGAGAGACGGGTTTGGCGACGAGTAGCGCACCGGGCAACCCAACCGCGCGCGCCGCCTGGAACGTTCCGGCGACCTCACCCGGCGTGTCGCAGCGAGCCGGTACCGAGAATTCGGTTTCAGGAACGTGAAACCCGGCGAAGCGGTCGCTGCCGTAGCCGACGACGGGTACCCCGAGCGTCTCGAGGCGCTCTAACGTCGCGCCCTGGTCGAGGATCGATTTGGCTCCGGCAGAGACCACCACCAGCGGATGTTTTGAGAGCGCCAGCAGATCGGCAGACTCGTCGAACGCGTCGAAATGAACGCCGCCGATCCCGCCGGTGGCAAAAACCTTGATGCCGACCCCTGCAGCGAGGTGCAGCGTCGCTGCAACTGTGGTGCCGCCGTCTCTTTTTTGGGCCACCAGTGCGGGCAGGTTCCAGAGGGAAGCCTTGCTCGAGTCGGCTTCGGCGAGGTAGCTCAGCTCAGCCTCTGCAAGTCCGATCACCACGTCGCCGCCGATCAGCCCGACCGTTGCCGGGACTGCGCCCGCCTCACGGACGGTATTTTCTAAGGCTCTAGCGAGGGCTAAGTTTTGCGGACGCGGCAGGCCGTGGGTGATGACGGTGGACTCTAAAGCGACGACGGCGTGGCCCTCACGCAGCGCCGTTTGAACGGTTGGATGGATACGCCTCACGCTGCGCATCGTACCGCAACCGTGTACGAAATATCACGGGTTGTTTTTCTGTGCGCAGGGTCGGGACCACAACTTTTGCGAGCGGGGTTTCTCGAGCGAAAACCCGTCTCAGATGTTAAAACCGGCCCCTCCATCTGCAGGGGCCGGTTTTACCACTTTAGTTGACCTTATCTGTGCCTGGACTCGGTACGCCCTAATCGTGCGACGAAACGACGCCGTAAGCGGCGGCGAAATCGTCGGGGAGCGGGGTGTGCTGCTCGCCCTCGAGAGTCTTCGCTAAAAGCGCCTTCAGCTCATCCAAGCCTGCGCCGGTCGCCGCCGAAACGCTCCTCGCGTCGTAGCGCTCACCGAGGTCGCGCACCGTATGGGGGTCGGCGAGATCGGTTTTGTTCAGCACCACGAGGCGCGAAACCTCGAGTCCCAGCTCATCCAAAATCCGGTTCACAGCGTCCACCCGGTCGGGTGCGCCGGGCGTCGCGGCGTCTACGACGTGTAGGAGCAGGTCGGCGTCGTGCAGCTCCTCCAAGGTCGCCCGAAACGCGTTTAAGAGCTCGTCCGGCAGGTCTCGTATAAACCCCACCGTGTCGGTGTAGAGCGCCTTCGCGCCCCACTCGCCGAGCGCCGGGAGCCAGCCCTCACGGGTGGTCGGTCGGAGCGTGGCGAAGAGTTTGTTTTGACTCAGCGCGTCGGCTTTGGCGAGCACGTTAAAGAGCGTGGATTTACCAGCGTTGGTGTAGCCGACCAAGGCGACCACCGGGACGTCCGAACGGGTGCGCCCTTTGCGGCTCTCGGAGCGGCGCTGACTGATTTCGCCGACGCTGCCCTCGAGCGCCGTGATACGGTCGCGGATACGGCGGCGGTCAACCTCGAGCTTCGTTTCCCCCGGCCCACGTGAGCCGATGCCCCCACCCAGACGGCTCATCGCGCGGCCCCTGCCCGCCAGCCGCGTCACCTGATACTGCAGCTGCGCCAACTCGACCTGCAGCTGCGCCTCACGGCCCCGCGCGTTTTGCGCGAAGATGTCTAAAATCAGTTGTGTCCGGTCGATAACCTTGAGGTTCGTTTCGGTTTCGATGTCGCGGGCCTGCGCGGGGTTGAGTTCGCGGTCGAAGATGAGCAGGTCGGCGTCTTCGTGGTACGCCCTCGACACGAGTTCTTGCAGTTTGCCACGTCCGATCAGCGTACGTGGGTCGGGCGCGGCGCGGTGCTGCTGGCTAGTCACCGCGACCGTTGCCCCGGCGCTCCGGGTCAGCTCAGCGAGTTCTGCAAGCCGCGCGTCGCTCTCGAAGGTGTTTTCGCCGGTATTGAGGCCGATCAGAACAGCCCGCTCCTGCGAACTGCGGGTCGTCTCGCGGGCGGTCGCGCTCCGCGTGAGCTCTTCTTCTAACGCCCGGATACGCTCCAAGATGTTGATTTTTTCTGCGTCGCGGGCGCTTATCGGCGGCTCCAAGAGCCAGTCTTCTTCTTCGGAGCCCGGCGGGGCAACCTGCGCCAAATGCACCTGCCCGACTTCGGTATGACCCCGGTTATTTTCCTGCACGTCTACGGCGATCACCGCGTCGAGGCGGTTCAAAAACAGCATCGACAGGTCGTTATTCGACAGCCCGCCCGGTTTGAGGTGGGTGTGAATCAGCCGGAGGCCGTATAAACGTGAGTCGGCCTCACCGCTTAGGCTCGGTAGGGGTGTTTCGGCGGCGTCGCCGAGCGCGACCGTAACGACGCGGCCCCGCCGGTCAACTAAGGTCGAGACGTTTTTGCGAAGTTCCAGGGCCAACTCACCTAGATCGCGAGCGAATTCTAAAGACACCGGCACTTCAGGGTCTAAACGGCGACGGTAGAGGTTCGACAAGCGTTTGATTTGGGCATTTTTGAGCGAAGAGAGTTTTCCGTGAACTTTATGTATGAGACCCTCCAAAAGTAGGCGGCGCAGCTAAACTGCGCGTGAGTAGTCCGAAGTTGACCAAGCAGGACTGTAAAGAGGTTTTGCCCGGCAGCGTACGCCTGCAAACCACAGCAGACGCTGAGGCGTTCAGCGCCGCACCTTCGCCAAGCCCAGAGGTGCGCGCTCCTTTTGAAACGCACTAGCCGTTAGAAAACCTCGACATGATGATGCGGTTATTGTAGCGCATTCTGGTCATTTTTGGTAGCGCCGAGTAACAAGCGAAGTCTAATAAATGGTCGTTTGGGAACGTTGCCCTTTGAGGAGAACACGGGTTGACGCCCCTTTTAGTCTCCCTTCTGCGTTCCTCGTTCTCTCGCCCTACTCGGCGGCTGCAGGAAGGGTTTCGCGCGAGACGAAAAAAAACCTCGAGCTACCCGAACCCGCGTAGTCGCAGCGGTGTTTGGGGAAACCCTCGTGTTGCCGCCGCTGCAAGATAATGGCTGAGGTCTGCCGTCATCGCGCCGAGCCGCAGCGCCTGACTATGTTTGGCAACGCGCGCCTGGGCTGCAGGCGCGGCAAACTCGGTAAGTTTTTGGCTGAGCCGGGCGGGTTTGGGTGCGTACGTTCCTAACGAACGGCGTTCTAAAAACCGTACCAGCTTGGCCTCGTTAAGACCTGCGTAGCTCGAGACCAGGACGCCCCGGCCTACCGCGAGCGCTTCCATCACCGACGCCGGTCCCGCCTTACCGACCACGACGTCGCAAGCGGCCAGATAGTCAGCGATGCGGTCCGTAAAGCCGAGGGCGCAAACGCCTTCCAGCGCGTCCAGCTTCGCCTTGAGCGCCCGGTTACGCCCGGTTAGCACAATAATTTGCGGCTGAAGCGGGTGCTCCCGAAGGGTCTGAATCACCCGGTCGGTGCTCCCACCGACCCCTTCACCGCCCAGTGAGATGAGGCAGGTCAAGCGCTCAGCCAGCGACAGCGCAGCGCGAGCTGCCTCTTTGGGGGGCGCTCGTAAACACGCGCGCTGCACCGGATAACCTACCAGATCGATCTTTTCTGCCGGAACACCGAAGCGCTCCAAGTCACGCAGGGCAGCTTCCGAAGGCACTGCAAACCGTTCTGCTGCAGGTTCGGCCCAGAGCGCGCTGGCGTCGAGCACTTCGGTCGTAAAGGTCAGGACTGGAACCTGGAGGCCGTAGTGCCGCTGCGCTTTGGTCAGGGCGACGCTGACAAAAGCGTGATTGGCGACGACGAGCGCCGGTTTTAGGGTGCTCAGGTGAGCAGCGGCGCGGCGCGCAAAAGCGTCCAACGCGAGCTGGTGATAACGGTTTGTCAGTGCGGGAAACGTGTCGAGGACGCGCTGCCCGTAACGTGCGCTCCACGGGTGCGCGAGCATCCACGCCCAACTCGCCTTATGCTGCGCGTCTTGTACGTTTAGGCCGAGTGCCAGCATATAGTCTGAAATCGTCGTTTGGAAGATGCCTGGGTAAAAGGTTTCCAGCCCCTCAGCCATCGCTTTGGCTGTCGCCACGTGACCGCCGCCCGCCGCAATCGTAGCGAAAAAAATGTGAGGTTTGGCCGTCACGGTAAGGTGGCGACCGTTCGCGCCAACCCCTCTTGCCAGCCTATACGGGGGGTGTAGCCGAGTTCGCGTTCTGCAGCGGCAGTTGAAAAATGCACGTCGCGCCGCATCAGCGCGCCTCGGTAGCGGGTAAGGGGCGGCCCCGACCCCGTCCCCAAAAGCCCGTAAGCCTGCTCTACCGCCTCACCTAGAGGTTCGGTCAGTGCACCCGGCAAGCTCAGCCGTGGCGCAGAAACGTGCAGCATCCGAGCGAGTTCGGTAAATACCTCGGCCCAGCTCGGCGCGCCCGCATCTGCCAGCGCGTACGTCCGGCCCGCAGCCTGTGGCACCGTACCCGCCAGCCACAGACCGTCTACCAGGTTTTCGCTGTAGGCGGTATTCAAAACGGCTCTGCCGCCGTCTACGAGTGGGAAAGCCCCCTTTCTAAGCGCCCCCACGACACGCCTGAAGTTGAGGTCGCGGGGGCCGAAAGGCCACAAACCGGGGCGGATGATGACGGTTTCTAAGTCTGCACCCGCCAAAACATCTTCGGCGGCAACCTTCGAGCGTGCGTAAGCGTTGATCGTGCCGTCACGTGGTCTCTGACGTGGGTCGGCGTCCCGAAAGCCGCTGTAACGGTGTACGGCGACGCTCGAGACCAGTACCAACCGCTCCACCCCGGCCCGCTCCGCTTCACGCAAGACGTTTTTCGTTCCCTCGACGTTGACCTGGCAAAACGCACTCTTCGGCCCGTAATCGGCGACCTTTGCCGCTGCGTGATAGACCAGTTCTACACCGTTGAAGATACCTGCGAGCGTTTCGGCTCGGCTGATATCGGCGCGAACTAGCTCGAGCCTGTCCTTTACACCTGCCAGGTTGTCCAGCTCTCCCCAAGGACTGACCAACGCCCGTACCGACGCACCCTCGGCGAGCAGTTTCTCGACCAAGTGACTCCCGATAAACCCGTGTGCGCCGGTAACAAGTACCCTCACGCCGCTACCACCCACGCCTCACCAGAGCAGCCCTTGCCGACCCAGCACCGACGCGTCTGTGACCAGACCGATCACGAGGTGGAGCAGAACCGGCCACAGCAACGACCGGGTGCGGAGCGCTACAAAAGCGAATAAAAACCCAGCCGGAAACGCTGCAAGTGTCTCGGTGAGGGGTTTGCCGACGTGAATCAGGGTCGAGAGCAAGACTTGCGTCCAGACGGCGGCGATGAGTCCCCAGTGGGGCTCGAGCACAACAATCACGAACCCTCGGTAGAAAAATTCGAACGCCACGTAGTAGAGCGCGTAAAGTCCAGCCCACGCCGCAAAGTGCCATACGGACATCCCCGGCCAGGTTCCTGCCCACGGATACGTCTGTTGCAGCGCTACGTCACCGCTGCCCAGATAAATCACGCCCGCAAGCACCACGCCCAACCCGGCAGTCAGTGGTAAGCCGATGCGCCAGTTGCCGAACGCAAAAGAGGTGCGTCCCAAGTCGCCACGCCAGAGCAGCAGCGCAGCTGGGACGACGAGCAAAAACAGGAGCGCCCAAGCGATATTGATAACCGCCGACAGCAACGTTCTCGGCGCGTTGTTTAGTAGCGTCGGTCCCGGACTGCCGAGGTACCAGTAGCCGATTTGCACGAGGACGGCGGCGCTCAGGTAAAGGTTGAGCGGGGTCACGTAGCGGCGCACGCGGCTAAAGGGTTTTTTGAAAGAGCCGGTAGGTTTTGTAGACCGTCGCACCTGTTGCCGCGATACCTTTGTTGATCCCGTCATTGTCCTCGAGAATCCACGAACATTCACCGCGCATATACCCTTTTTCACGGGTGCGCCGGATCACTTCGTCGATTAAGACTAGCTCGAGCCCCTTGTTCCGGTGTTCGGGAATGACCCCTAAAATCGGCAGGCGCGCCTGCTTGATGATGCGTTTGCGGTTCAGGTAATGAATAAAACCAAACGGCAAAAGCCGCCCGTTCATCTTCTTGAAAACCTGATTGGCGTCGGGCAGCGTTAAGGCTAAACCGGCTACTTGACCGCCTAGCTCGAGGAAGAGGACGATTTCAGGGTCGATAATCAGTTTTAGCTCAGCGGCTAAGTGGTCGAATTCGGCCTCGGTATAACGGACGAACCCCCAGTTGTTTTCCCACACCTCGTTGTAAAAATGCTTGAGCACACCGAGTTCGGCCTCAAAGTTATGTTTGAGGTCCGGAGTACGAATCGTAAACGAATAGCGTTTGCGCGCCCGCTCTGCGAGGCGGTGCAAGCGGGAAAAATCGCTCTCGTAATGGTCGAACAGCCACGCGTAGAGGTCTTTGACTTTGGTGTATCCGGCAGCCTCGGCGTAGTGCGGATACGCGGGTAGGCTCGCGGGCATCATCACAAAGGGGTCGGTGTCAAACGCGTCCAGCTGAAACCCCGACCCGTCGTTCATCGACGGGTTGACCGGGCCACGAACCGCGCTCCGGCCCCGGTCTTTGGCCCACATTTCCACAGTTGCAAAAAGTGCTTGAGCTACCCCCTCGTCTTCGGCTTCGAAAAAACCGAAAAATGCCAAGTTATCGCCGTGGGTGGCGTTGTGGTTGTCGTCGTCAATCGCAGCGACGCGCCCGACCACGCGGCCTCCACGTTCAGCTAAAAAAAGGTCAACGACCGCGTGTTGGTAAAAAGGGTTCTTGTTAGGGTCGAACCGTTCACGCTCCGACATAAGGAGCGGCGGCACCCAGTGCGGGTCATTTTTGTAAAGCGCGTAAGGGTAACCGATAAATCGCTCCAGGTCGCGTTTGCCTGAGACCCGGCTAATCTCTACCGCAGCTGTACCCGCCACCTAGATGACCCCGAGAGAACGTCCAATATGGCTAAACGACTCGAGCAGCTGCCCCAGTTGTTCGGGAGTATGGTTCGCGTTCACGCTCGTGCGAATGATGCTGTGACCGACCGGGACGCTCGGCGGCAGGGCGGGCGTGGTAAAGACGCCGTCGTCCCATAAGCCTTTCCAAAACGCCATCGTCAGGTCGTCGTCGCCGGTCAATACCGGGACAATCGGGGTTTCCGAACCGAGCGTATCGAAGCCCAGCTCGTTCATCCCGTTTCTAAGCTGCAAGACGTTACGCCACAAGGTTTCGCGGTGTTCGGACTCGGCGTCCATGATTTCAAGCGCTTCTAGCGCCGCCGCCATCTGCATGGCCGGGAGCGCCGCCGTAAAGATAAAGGGGCGCGCTTTATGCTTGATGTAGTTGACCACTTCGCGCGGCCCGCTGACAAAACCGCCGACCGAGGCGAACGATTTGGAAAACGTTCCTAAGATCAGGTCAATTTCGCCCTCTAAACCGTAGTGTTCGGCGGTGCCGCGCCCGGTTGCGCCCAACACACCGGTCGCGTGCGCGTCGTCAACGACCACCCGCGCGCCGTACCGCTTGGCGAGTTCGACGATGCCCGGTAGTTTGGCGATGTGTCCGGTCATCGAAAAAACGCCGTCAGTGACGATCATCCGGCCGCCCGGTTTGTCGGCGTCGCGCGCGAGCAGCGCCTCGAGTTCATCGAGGTTGTGATGCTCGTATTTGCGCAGCGTCCCGTAAGAGAGCCGCGCCCCGTCGTACAAACACGCGTGGTTTTCGCGGTCGAAGTAAAAGATGTCGTGCCGTCCGGCGATGGCGCTTAAAACCGCCAGCGACCCCAAAAATCCGGCGCTAAAGGTCAGCGCGGATTCGGCGCGTAAAAATTCGGCCAAGCGGCGCTCGAGCGCTTCGTGCAGCGTCAGGGTACCGGTCAAAAAGCGCGATCCGGTACACGAGGTGCCGAAATTGTCGAGCGCGCCCCGCGACGCGGTTTTAAGCCTCGAGTCTTGGGTCAGCCCCAGATAATCGTTCGACCCGGTGATAATCATCTTGCGCCCGTCAACGACGACGGTACCGCCGCGCTGCTCGGCAATCGGTTTGAAATACGGGTGCATCCCGGCGGCAACTGCTTCGTCGGCGCGGGTGAAACTGTAGGCTTTGCTAAAGATGTCCCCCTGAGCGGAGCGTGTCGGCGCTAAGATGCCGACTTGCGGAGGCGCTTCGGAAACTTCGGGTGCAATAGCTCGAACCGTGTTGCTTGCTTGGTCTGACAAAATATCCTCCAGAGCGTCAGCGCAAAGAAACTGCAAGAGAACCCGTTCTTAAGACCCTGTGTCAAGACCTTCAAGGTCTGGTCGCGGCGCTCTCAGTAGCGTCTATCTCTGCACCTCAGCCGGTATGTACAACTCACGGCTATGCTTGGCTAGTTTTGCTCAGCTGCACAAAACGGTGAGTGTACGTTTAAGCCGTCCCCACCAGCAGTATAACCTGCACATTCTACCCCAGAGATTTAGCAAACGCCAACGCGGGTACGTCCGGCTCAGGGCATACGCATATGATATAACTTCGTGAACAGCGGTGCTTTTCAGCTTTCGTTTTCTTTGTTGAACTCAGCGTGGCTCGCGTCGGTGTCGCTCTGAAGAATAAAACGAAGCGCAACCGACCTTTGAAATGATGGTGCTAAGGTAGCCAAACCTATGCGAACTATCCATATGCGTAAGCCCTACATCCCGGCTGCTCAAAACCTGACTTTAAGCTGACGGAAGGTGTTCTGGTTTAGTAGGTGCAGGCAGGTTTAGCTACGTTCAGCGAGTCTAAAAATGGCAGCAAGGACACGTGCTAGGCTGGGCAGATGAACGGTTTTCTGCGAGGCTTAACGGGTTCCCTAAACCTCTTGCCCGTTGTCGCTGCCAGCGGTTCAGCCGAGGGCCGACCTTGACTGTCCTTTCCGGTACCGGCGTCCGAGCCGCCGTCGTCCGCTTTCCCGGTTCGAACTGCGACGCGGACACCCTGTTTGCGCTCACTTCACTCGGCGCTGACGTGACGCAGGTGTGGCATACCGAAAACTTGGGCGACGCTGACCTCGTGGTGCTACCCGGCGGTTTTTCGTACGGCGACTACCTCCGGAGCGGCGCGATGGCCGCGCTCAGCCCAGTGATGAGAGACGTTAAACAGTTTGCCGAACGCGGCGGGTTGGTTTTGGGTATCTGCAACGGCTTTCAGCTTCTGACCGAAGCGCGGCTGTTACCGGGAGCGCTCGCGCGCAACACCGGACTGCACTTCGTTTGCGACCGGGTTCATGTGCGAGTTGAGCAACCCTCGAGCTTCTCTTCGGCGTGTAAACCCGGTGAAGTTCTAGCGCTGCCGGTCGCTCACGGTGAAGGGCGTTTTGTCGCAGATGAAGCCGTGTTGGAGAGGCTCGAGCACGAAAACCGCGTCTTGTTCCGCTACTGCACCGCTGAGGGTGAGATTACCGACGCGGCGAACCCGAACGGCAGCTTGAATAGCATCGCCGGAATCGTCAACGAACGCGGCAATGTCTGCGGGTTGATGCCGCACCCTGAGCGGGCAGTTGACCCGCTTTTGGGAGGGACAGACGGGCAAAAGGTTTTTGAATCGGTGTTTAGGACGCTGGTTGAGACTAAAGGCGTCTGAGAGCGATGATGGTATCGGCCACGGTTGCGGGTTGATCCTCTGGGCCGTTAGCTAGCCTTTCAGGAGCACCTAAAAACTCGGTGTGCCATTCGTTGAGGTTTAGCTCGAGCCTCTTTAGCGCCTCTTGCGGCGTAGGAAAAACGGTATCCGGGTCAGCCCATGACCACGGCGCAACCGAAGCGTGGTCAACAATTAGCAGGAGACCGCCGGGAGAGACGGCAGCCGCAGCCTTTTGCAAGACCTGTTGACGTCGGAAGGCTAAAGGTGATTGTAGATACAAGGCGTAAACCAAATTGAAGGTGCCGTTAGGGAAAGCGCGTGTTAAATCGTGTTGCTCGAAGTTGATACGCTCTAAAACGTCGGCAGTAACGGCGTGGGCTGCCGCACGCTCCAACGCATTGCTGGAAATATCTACGGCCGTCATCCGCCAACCACGCTGAGCCAACCAAAGTGCATTGCTACCCAACCCGCAACCCAAATCGAGCGCGGTGCCAGCCGGTAGCGACTCGGTAAAGCGGACCAAAATTGCGTTGGCTTTGCCACTCCACGGCTGGTCGCGGTTCTGATAGTGGGTTTCCCAAAACTGCTCAGTCTCGCTATGAAGCTCGTCGTCTGCCAAGGGATTTCCTTTCTCTAGCTCAGCTACCGACGTGGACTGACCACCTCTGCACGAACGGGGTTAGGTGAATCTTTAGTCACCTTGCGAAACGTCTGAACGCAGTGAGGCTGTCGGCGCTGGCCTACTCATAACCTCGAGTGCTAGGGGTTAGTGGGTAAGGAACCAAGCGAGGTTGTGAGCAGCAACTTTACGGCAAACACTGGCTCTAATGCTCCAAAACGAGTTGAGCTGACCCGTTAAGAGATGTCTGGAAC
>JAABUN010002580.1_pt1 | contig 31466 bp, 24 predicted proteins | sample 5559311 | NCBI WGS metagenome assembly JAABUN01 (sample SAMN10711877, study PRJNA513370) | rock metagenome | isolation source: Antarctica rocks | place: Antarctica: Victoria Land, Siegfried Peak sud | reverse complement strand
GCTTACACGGTTGCGATGTTCAATATCCTCCAACAGTGGAACGGTTTGAATGTTGATAAAGACGGTGTTTCACATCTGTCGTTAGCTGAATTCAGCTTATGATTTACTAGCACCAATGGTTAATTAACAAACCTTCGCCGCCGGCGACACCGAAATAATCGCCGAGCTGTTTGGTCAAAGGCGTTGCGCCGACGCCGATTTGACGACTCGCCGCGTTGTTGAAAAAGGTAAAAGCGTTATCGCCGTCAAAGCCCGACATCGGCGGCAGCGGCGGCGTCAAAGCTCCGTTCGGCGTCAGAGGCACGCGCGGCGTTTGCGGAACGCGCGGAAACGGCATCAGTTCAGGATAAAAGCCGCCTTGCGAATCGAAACCGCTTTGAAATTGCGCGGACTTGCGCTTGCCGAGCGTTGCGGTCAAATCTTGTTCGGACGAGCCGCCCCGCAAAATCGTGATTTTCGCTTCGTGGTCGGGCGCGACTTCGTTTATCAGGCGCGTTAATTTGTTGACGCTCGTAACTTCTTCGCCGCCGAAGCGGACGATTACGTCGCCCGTATGCAATCCGGCGCGCGCCGCCGGAGAATCTTTAACCACTTCGCCGACGCCAACGCCGCGCACTTCGCGCAAGCCGTATTTGGCGAAATTCTCTTTTGTGATTTCTTCAGTCTGCACGCCCAGATAGCCGCCGCCGAACGGCGTGGTTAAAATTGTGCGGCTGATTTGACGCTCGACCGGCACGCCCGTTTGTTGCGCGAAAACGCCCGCGGCGGCGGAAACCGAAACTATTGCGGAAACGAATAATTTTCGTATCATAAAAACCTCCGAAATTCTTTGAAATTGTAAAAAGTGCCGTTGTTTTTACGGGAAATTTGATAAATATGTTGCAGCATTAAATTGAAAAGTTGCTTTTCCCGCGAAACTTCTCCGCGCAAGGTGCAAAATTATTTTATAAATTTACCTTTTTTGTTGACTTCGGACGCATTTCTTCGTTGCATTCAGACGGCTTATTATAATAGGATAGCCTGTAAAGTTTTTGACTTTACTTTTATTTTAATAAAGACGAGAGGAATCACTATGAAAAAATTTACTTTAATTACATTAGTCGCCATCTTCGGAGCGGCTCTGATTGGCTGCCAGCCAGCCGCTACGACCAACGCGAATATGAAAGCCAATATGGCTACCGCAAATTCAAACACCGCCGTTGTCATTAACACCAGCAACACGAATATGGGTATGAATACCAATATGGGTATGAACTCGAATCGTTACAGCTCGACGATGACACGCGAAGAATACGAAAAAAGCACCGAATATAAAACCGACCAGACGGCAAGCACAATCGGTCAGGGCGCAAACGACAAATGGATTTGGTTCAAAACCAAAGCCGCGCTTGCCGGCGTCAACGATTTGAGAGACTCGACCGTCAATGTTGACGTTACCAACGACGTTATCACTTTGAGAGGAACGGTAGCGAACGCCGGACAGAAAATGGCGGCTGAAGCGGCTGCCAAAGGCATCGAAGGACAAAAAGGCATCAAAAACCAATTGCAAATCAGCGCAGGCGATTCGATGACCAATCAAACCGTCGGCACGGGCAACAGCGCGATGACGAATTCAAATCGCAAATAAACGTTCCGGGTAAAAGCCTGAATACAACCGAAAAACCCGTCGCTTAAAACGAGCGGCGGGTTTTTTCTATGATATAAACTGATTTTTGTCTGCATCGGCGAGCCGGATAAACTGTGAGACACAATATCCGTGCCGATTTTTAGTTGTCAAAACAGGCGATTTGCGTTATATTTTCAATTCGCCGCACCTTTGCGGAGAGATAGCATAATTGGCTAATGCAGTAGTCTTGAAAACTACCGCGCGTAAGCGCTTGCAGGTTCGAGTCCTGTTCTCTCCGCCATTTTTTTTTACAATTCAATCGAAATAGAAAATGCTTTGACAGTTGATAATGTCAAAGCATTTTTTCGCGTCCGTCGAAATTTCATAAATTAGCGGTTACTCTTTTTATTTTCGTCGCCGCCGTCGTTTCTGTCGTTTTCGCCGCCGCGCGAGTTTTCGCTTTGCTGCGACGAATCATTTTCCGTCCTGCCTCTTGCTTTTTCCTTTCCCGGAATTGGGTCTTCGGTGGTTTTTTTATTCTTTTCGCCTTTGACGGCTCGTTCCTGTGTCGGCATAAAATTTTCTCCTTTAACTTTTTTGTAATTCTAACCGATTATTTTTAATAACGAAACGGCGTGAACGGTCAAAATCAAAAGTTCTTAAAAATCTTTTCGCTTGGTGAAAATTTTCTTGCCAATTTCTCGTTTTAAGTTTAGTCTATTGAAAAAACTGAATGACGATTCATTCATAATTCAATTCGGATAAAAAAGTAAAATATGCCACGTTCAGATTCATCGAGCGTTTCGGCGGCGCGCGCCGCCACCGTCGCCGTTCCCGACAAACGGCAGGCGATTTTGCGCGCGGCGACCAAAGTTTTCGCCCGTAAAGGTTATTTCAACTCGAAAGTCGCCGACGTTGCGGGCGCGGCGGGAATCGCCGACGGCACGGTTTATCTTTATTTCAAAAGCAAAGAAGAAATTCTGCATTCGATTTTCGACCGCGCGATGGAAGAATTTATCGCCGAAGGCAAAAGAGAACTCGCCGAAATCGACTGTCCCGACAAACGCCTCCGGCGAATCGCCGAGCTGCATCTGGAAAAACTCGGCGCAGACCGCGATTTGGCAATTGTTTTTCAAGTCGAACTGCGCGGCTCGACGAAATTTATGGAAGAGTTTTCCGCCGCCGGTTTCGCCGAATATTTAAATATTATTCACAAGACGATTGAAGACGGGCAGAAAGCGGGCGTTTTTCGCGCTGACTTGAACGCGACAGTTTGCTCGAAAATTTTGTTCGGCGCGCTCGACGAAATGGTTACGAACTGGATTTTGTCGAAAAAACCGTATGCCTTAAAACCGTTGGCAAACGAAGTTTTGAAAGTGTTTTTCGGCGGAGTTTTGGAATAATTAAGAATTAAAAATTAAAAATTGAAGAAAAACTCTTTACCTTAATTCCTAATTCTTAATAAAAAAATAGATGCGAAGCGAAACAGAAAATCAGACAAAACAGACGACGGCACGGCAAATCGCGCGGCGTTCGGACGCGCCGCAAACTTTAGCTGAACTTTTTCTGTTTGGCGCGGCAAAAAACAATCGCAGCGATGCTTTGAATTATAAAACGGGCGGCGAGTGGAAAAAGATTTCTTCCGATGAAATGATTGTGCGCGCCGAAAACATCGCGCTCGGACTTTATTCGATTGGCTTGCGGCGCGGCGACCGTGCGGCGCTGCTCGCGGCGAATTCGCCCGAATGGAGTTTGACCGACGCGGGCTGCCAGTTTGCGGGCGTCGTCGACGTTCCGGTTTATACGACGCTCGCTCCCGACGCGGTTCGTTATATTATCGAAGACTGCGGCGCGCGCCTCTTTTTTCTGCAAAACGTCGAAACTTTTGAGCATATAAAAGAAATTCTGCCCGAATGCAAAAGTCTGGAAAACCTCGTCTTTTTTGAAGCGGAAAATGATTTGCCGGAAAACGCCGTTTCGCTTGCGGATTTGGAAAAAGCAGGCGAAAAATTAAAAGCGGAAAATCCCGAATTGTTAAAATCTTTAATCGCCGCCGTCGAGCCGAACGACGTGGCAACGCTGATTTATACTTCGGGAACAACGGGCGAATCCAAAGGCGTGATGCTTTCGCACGCCAACATTCTTGCAAACGTTTTGGGCGTCGGCGCGAATTTCGCGTTTTCCGAAAAAGACGTGCCGATTTCCATTTTGCCTTTGTCGCACATTTTCGAGCGTTCGGGAACGTATGTTTATATTTTCGGCGGAATGTCGGTCTTTTACGCTGAATCGGTTGAAAAGGCGGCGGATAATTTAAGGGAAGTTCGCCCGACGATTTTCGTCGGCGTGCCGCGAATTTTCGAGAAAGCATACGCGCGAGCCAAAGCAAAAGCGGCGCAGAAAAGTCCGGTCAAAGAAGCGATTTTCGATTGGGCGATTGAAATCGGCAAAATCTACGCCGCCAAAACCGAGCGGCGCGAGCGCATTCCGCGTCTGCTCGCGGCGAAACACGGCATCGCCGACGCGCTTGTTTTCTCGAAATTCCGCGAATTTTTCGGCGGACGCCTGCGCTTTTGCATCACGGGCGGCGCGTCGATTTCCGACGACATCACTTTGATTTTTACGGGCGCGGGCGTGCGCCTGATGCAAGGCTACGGTTTGACGGAAACTTCGCCCGTCGTTTCGACCAACACGCCGATGGCGTCGCGCACCGGAACAGTCGGCAAGCCGGTTGAAAACGTCTCCGTGCGCATCGCTTCCGACGGCGAAATCGAGGTTTCCGGCGCGAATGTAATGCTCGGCTATTACAACAATCCCGAAGCGACACGAGAAGCTTTCACCGAAGACGGTTGGTTTAAAACCGGCGACATCGGGCGCATCGACGCCGACGGATTTTTAATAATCACCGACCGCAAAAAGGAATTGTTCAAAACTTCGGGCGGAAAATACATCGCGCCGTCGCCGATTGAACAATTAATAAAATCTTCAAAATTCGTCAGCCAAGTCGTCTTAGTCGGCGCGGAGCGAAAATTTCCCGCCGCGCTGATTGTGCCGAATTTCGACCAGCTTGCCAGCTACGCCAAATATAAAAATCTCGAAATCGAAACTGCCGCCGAATTTTGCGCGCATCCGCGCATCGTTGATTTGTTCGAGCGGCAAATAAGGGAACGCACAAAAAATCTTTCACAGTTCGAGCGCGTAAAAAAATTTGCGCTGCTCGGAAACGAGTTGACGGTCGAAGGCGGCGAGCTGACGCCGACGCTGAAAATAAAACGACGTGTTGTGAACGAAAAATATCGGCACGCTATCGAAAAACTTTACGCCGACGCGGAAACAGAAAAACCCGCGCGTTGAAATTTCAACGCGCGGGAAAAGTTAAATTTTTCTAATCATTACCGGAGTATTGTTTGCGGCAGTGTACCTGCAAGACCCCGCGCGCTGCCGGTCGCAATTTCCAAAATCGTCTGTTTGATGCTTTTCTTCGCCTTGCCGACTTCGACAATATCGTAAGGCGAGAGCATCACGTCCTTCTGCTTGCCTTTTCTAATCAAATCGTAATTGGCGGAAATAACGTCGCGTTCTTTGGAATCGGCTCGGAGACGGTAGATTTTTATGTCCTTTGTTTTCGCTTCGGGACGAACTCCGCCGACAGTCGCCAGCGCCTGTGTCAACGGAAGACCGCCTTCGGGCAGCGGAACTTTTCCGGTTGCGATGACTTCACCGACGACAAAAACAGGTAGCGCTTCTTTAACGACGATGATGTCGCCCGGATAAATCAGCGGATTTGATTGGTTGCTGCCTTGCTCCACATTGCCCAAGCTGTAGACGCGAAACGGAAAATCAAGACTGCCGTTTGCCACCGTCGTCGCAGTTCCGCTTCCGTCTTCATAAGTTTCGTCGCACATCGGGGGCTGGGTGTGAAAAACCTGTATCGCACCGCCGGATTTTTCCGTTACGCCGCCGGCAAAAGCGAGCAATTCGAGCAGGCGCGCTTTTCTCATTAAGATTACTTCCTGCGGCTTGCGCACTTCACCGTAAATCACTGCCGGCAGACGGCTTTTGCGTTCGGTAACCGAGACGCTGACGAGCGGGCTGCGCAGGTATTTCGATAAAAGCTGCGTTACGTCCGAGCGCAATTCCTTTTCGGTGCGGCATTTTGCCATTATCGATTTCTCGAAAAACGGAACTTGAAACTTGCCGTCTTCGTCAATCGTCGCGGTAAAATTGAACTGGTCTTCGCCCAAAATCTTTCCCGAAATAACGTCGCCGGGTCCGACGAGATAACCGCTTTTCTGGATTTCCGGCGCGTTTGTGTCGGTTGATACTTTAACCGTCGAAACGTTTGGCGTAACGGTTTGCGCCAAAGCGATTTGAAACGAGCCGAGCGCGAGCAGAGCGGAAAAAAACAAAAATTTCATTTTCATACGATAAAACCTTTTTAAATAAATTATAATTTTTACGAATACGTCTTACAAAGACAATAGCGCAGCTTGGCTTTTGATTCAATGTTTAAGCAGCGCGGTTGCCCGTTAAAAATTGGCAAACAAAAGATTTAAATCTAAAAATCGTCGTCGGGTAAATTCGCTTTTGCCGTCGGCGAACGACTGCAACGGTTGACACTGGCGCGCGTGCCGAGTAATTTCAAATTAAATATAAAGACTTTCTAAAAATGAGAAATCTGCCGGAAAAAATTCAAACCGACAAGCGTTTTTGGTTTCTGCTGCGTCCGCTGCAATTGCTCGCGGACGTGTCGGTTTTGTCCGCCGCATTTTTTCTGGCGTATCTGGTTCGGTTTGATTTTCAAATTCCGAAAAATTATCTCGATAACGCGCTCGACCAGATTCCGTTCGTCGTGCTTGTCCAGTTCGCCTCACTTTTCGTCGTCGGCGCGTATGCGATTATCTGGCGCTACATCGGGCTTGAAGACACGAAATCGTTTCTAAAAGCCGCCGCCGTTTCCGCCGTTATCCTTGTTTTATTTCGGCTCGCGCTCTCGCCCGAACGCTTTCTGCGCTGGCAAGTTCCGCTCTCGATTATTTTAATGGACACGTTTTTCGCCTTCGCCGGTCTGCTCGGTCTGCGCGTCGCGCGTCGCTTTTTTTATGAATTCAGCGATAAACGCGCGCTTCAAATCGGCGGCAAAGCTCGCCGCAAAACTCCGAAATCAACTTTAATCGTCGGCGCGGGCAGACTCGGCGCGGCGACGATAAAGGAAGTCGTCGGGCGCGCCGACACCGAACTCGACATCAAAGGTTTGGTTGACGACGACCGCCACAAAAAAGGCGGCAGCGTCGGCGGCAAAAAGGTTTTGGGAACTATCGAAGATTTGCCGCGACTCGCCGAAGAACTGAAAATCGAACGGGTTGTTCTCGCGCTCGACAACGCCAACAGCAAGGAAATTCGCCGCATTCTCGACATCTGCCGCGCCGTTCCGGTCAAAGCGCAAATCGTGCCGAGCCTCAACGAAATCGCGCACGGGCGCGTTTCGGTCAACCGCATCCGCGACGTGCAAATCGAAGATTTACTCGGGCGCGAACCCGTCGAATTAGACGACAAAAACCTGCACGATTTTATCGGCGAAAAAATCGTAATGGTAACTGGCGCGGGCGGCTCAATCGGCGCGGAACTAGTCAGACAAATCGCCGATTTCAACCCGAAACTTCTTCTGCTCGTCGAGCGAACCGAGTTCGCGCTGTTTCAAATCGAGCGCGAGCTGGCGAAAAATTTCACCGCAACAAAATTCGTTCCGCTGCTGGCTGACATCGGCGACGCCGCCCGAATGCGCGAAATTTTCAGCCAATACAAACCGCAAGTCGTTTTCCACGCCGCCGCGCACAAGCACGTGCCGATTATGGAAACGAACCCGACCGAAGCGATAAAAAACAACGTGTTTGCGACAAAAACAATCGGCGAGCTTGCCGGCGAATTCGCCGCCAAGAATTTCGTTTTAATCTCGACCGACAAAGCCGTCAGACCGACTTCGGTGATGGGCGCGTCAAAGCGTCTGGCGGAAATCGTCGTGCAAAACTTAAACCGCGTTTATTCGACAAATTATATGGCGGTGCGTTTCGGCAACGTTTTAGATTCGACCGGCTCGGTCGTCCCCGTTTTCCGCGAGCAAATCGAACGGGGCGAAGCAATCACGGTTACCGACCCGAAAATGACCAGATATTTTATGACCATTCCCGAAGCCTCGCAATTGGTTCTTCAGGCTGGCGCGCTCGGCGCGGGCGGCGAGATTTTCGTTCTCGATATGGGCGAGCCGGTGCGGATTTTAGATTTAGCCGAAGATATGATTCGGCTGTCTGGCTTGCAGCCTTACGAAGACATCGACATCGAATTTACGGGCGCGCGGCAGGGCGAAAAACTTTTTGAAGAACTCGAAATCACGGGCGAAAATCTGTTGAAAACGCGGCATCCGAAAATCTTCATCGGCAAAATCACAACTTACCAGAGCGCGGAAGTCGAAAATATTTTGAGCAGTTTCCGTCAAGCGGTTCTGGATAACGACGGCGCGAAAATCCGCAGATTGTTTAATTGCTGCCTGCCCGAAGCGAAAATTTCCGAAGAAAAAGAAGCGTCTTTCAATATAAAAACAACGGGTGCGAAAAACTTTAAAAACGCGCGTCGCCCGACCGCGCTCGAAAATCGGCTGCAAAAATCTTAAAATCAATTTATGGCAATTCTGGTTACCGGCGGCGCGGGTTACATCGGCAGCGTCGTCGTCGAAGATTTACGAAATAGAGGCGAACAAGTCGTCGTTCTCGACAATCTCGTCTACGGACATCGCGCGGCGGTTGACGCATCCGTCCCGTTTTACGACGGCAATATCGGCGATAAAGATTTGGTCTCAAAGATTTTGCGCGAACACAAAATCGAAGCGTGTATGCACTTTTCGGCGTTCACATACGTCGGCGAATCGGTCGAAAAGCCGCAGATTTATTACGAAAATAATTTCGTCCAGACGCTTCGTCTGCTTGATAGTTTAATCGAAAATAATGTCAGCCGAATCATTTTTTCTTCGACTTGCGCGACATACGGCGAGCCGCAATACGTTCCGATTGACGAAAAACATCCGCAGTTCCCGACGAGTCCTTACGGCTGGTCGAAATTTATGGTCGAGCGCGCGCTTGTCGATTACGATGCGGCTTACAAATTGAAATTCGTTGCGCCCAGATATTTCAACGCTTGCGGCGCTACGGAAAAACACGGCGAGCATCACGCGCCGGAAACGCACCTTATTCCGCTGATACTCGAATCGGCGCAGGGAAAACGCGGCTTCATATCGATTTTCGGCGACGATTACCCGACGCCGGACGGAACGGCAATCCGCGATTACATACACGTTTCGGATTTAAGTCAGGCGCATATTTTGGCGCTCGATTATTTGCGCGGCGGCGGCGATTCGCAATTCGTCAACTTGGGAATCGGCGGCGGTTTTTCGGTTCGAGAAGTCATCGAAGCGGCGCGCAAAGTTACGGGCAAAAATATCGAAGCGCGCATTGCCCCGCGTCGCGTCGGCGACCCGTCGCGGCTGGTTGCCGACGCGAAAAAGGCGCGCGAAGTTTTCAAATGGAGTCCGCAGTTTCCCGAAATCGAAAAAATCATCGAAAGCGCGTGGACGTGGCACGAAAAGCATCCGAACGGATACCAATAACGGAAAATGGAAAACGGTTAATGGAAAATCTTAAGAATTCAAATTTTTCATTAATCGTTTTCCGTTAAAATATATGAGCGACATCATCAGATTCGGCGTCAGCATCGAGCAGGATTTACTGGAAAATTTCGACCGCTTAACGGGCGAGCGCGGTTACGCGACCCGCTCCGAAGCCCTGCGCGACCTTATCCGCGAATCGCTCGTCGAGCAGAAAGTCCAGGTCGAAACGACGACGCACGTTCTCGGAAGTTTAACGCTCGTCTACGACCATCACGCCAGCAATCTCGTGCAGGAAATGGGCGAAATCCAGCACAAATTTCACTCGCTCGTTCTCTCGGTGATGCATCTTCACGTTTCCCACGACGATTGTATGGAAGTCATCGCCCTGCGCGGAAAGGTCGGCGAAATCGTCAAACTTTCAAACGGACTTCTCAGTCTCAAAGGCATCAAACACGGCAAATTATTTTTAACGCTGCCGTCTTCAACAATCACCCGCGCAAAATAATTTTTAAAAATCGTGCATCCGAATTTTGTCGTCGCGCGAATAGTGTTGGTATAAAGGCGTGTTACTAATTTTATTTCCGTGTTACCAAATGTGAAAACAATTTTGAAATCGTTAATCTTATTCGCAGTTTTACTCAATTTCGCCGACGAGATTTCGGCGCAAAACTTGAATCGAACGCTGTCCGGTTCGGTCGTAACGCAGCAGTTTGAATTCGTGCCGAATGTTTCGGTCGAAGTGCAGACGGCGGACGGAAAACTCACGACCGTTACGGACGCCGAAGGGAATTTTTCGCTGAAAGTTCCCAGCGAATCGCTGTCCGTCCGGTTTTTCGGCAAAAACTTGAACGACGTAACGCGCATTTTTGCCGTAACCGATACGCTCGTCGGCTTGCGGATAAAAATCGCTTACGTCGTGCCGCCGGTCAGCGCGTCGGTTACCATTGAAAACGATTCGCTCGCGCCCGACATCGAGCGGCGCAATGACACGGTTTATAAAAACACTTTGTTCGGACGCGACGACCAGCTTATTCAGTCGCTCGCCGCCGGCATCAACGCCGGGCAGCACGAAGGCGGCGGAAAAAGTTTAGAAATTCGCCGCTTCGGTTTCAATCTCGACCACGGCGGTGTCAACGGCGGCGTCAAAATTCTGGTGGACGACGTGCAGCAAAATCAGGCGACGCAGGGACACGGACAAGGTTATCTGGGCAGTTTGAAATCTCTTTCGCCCGAACTGGTTAACAGCGTTTCGATTATCAACGGACCGTTTTCCGCCGCTTACGGCGATTTTTCCGGCTTGGGCGTCGTGCAGATTAACCTGAAAGAATCGTTGCCGCAGCAATTTACGGCGCGCATTCAAGGCGGCTCGTTCAACACGTTTCGCGACTTTTTCGCATACAGCCCGAATTGGAAAAACACTTCCGCATTCGTCGCGTATGAGCCGAGTTATTCGGACGGACCTTTTATCAATAAACTGCGTTACAGGCGCGATAATTTTACGGGAAATTTCACGCGCAAATTGGACGAAACGCAATCAATCGGTTTGAAATTCAACACGGGGCGCAACAATTTCTTTTCGTCTGGACAAATTCCGCTCGACCTCGTTAATTCGGGACAACTTGACCGCTTTGGTTTTATCGACCCGGAAAACGGCGGGCGAATTCAACTCGGAACTGCCGCGACTTATTACCGAAAGGAATGGAAATCGGGCGCGAATTTCAAAGTCGACGCCTTTGTCGGGCGCTCGCTGTTCGATTTGTTTTCAAATTTCACGTTCTTTTTGGCTGACCCGATTTACGGCGACGAAATCGACCAGCACGACAGCCGCCTTCAGCAAGGCGCGAACGTTCAGTATTTACAGCCGTATAAATTCTTCAATCGTCAGGCGCTTCTGACAGTCGGCGGAAACTTGCATTTCAATCAAATCAATGTCGGACTTTATCCGTCCGTTTCGCGCAATCCGAACCGTAAATTCCTGCCCGAAAACATTAACAATCCAGATGTCTTATATACGTCGGCGCACGCAAATGTGAACAACTACGCCGGTTACGTGCAGAACGGAATTGATTTTGCGAACGGACATTTTCATCTTGAAGCCGGTCTACGCTGGGATTATTTCACGTTCGACGTGAACGGTTTTGAATTAAGCGACGTGCGAACCGATTTGCGCGGCAAAGAAGGCGCGTATAAATTTCAGCCGAAAATTTCAGCCGTCTTCTCGCCGTTCGAGACTTTTCCTTTGAGTTTTTACGGCAATTACGGACGCGGAATTTCGTCGCAGGACGCGCGCGGAATAATCAGAAACCCGCAAGCTCCGAAAATCTCGACGACCGATTTTTATCAAACCGGCGCGGCGTATAATTCAAAACGCTTTTCCTTCGCGCCGAGTTTTTTCTTCATCGACCGCTCGAACGAGCAGGTTTATATTCCCGACGACGGCTCGATAGAATTTGCCGGACGCTCGCGTTCATACGGCGCGGAACTGCGCGGCTCGGCTCGGTTTAATAAATTTCTGACTTTTAACGGCGGCTTGACGCAGGTTTTCAAATCGTTTTATCCGGGCGAATTTTCGCAAACAAATTCGCGCCGCCGCATTGCCGTCGACAGTGCGCCGCACACGGTCGCCAACGGAAGTTTCGTTTTGTCCGAATTGAGCGGCTTCAATTCTTCTTTAACCTGGCGGCACATTTCCAGTTATCGTCTCGACGGCGAAGACGACGCAATCCGCGCCGCCGGACACGACGTTGTTGATTTCAGCGTTTCAAAACATTTGAGAAAATGGGTTGATTTGAATTTTTCAATCGACAACCTTTTAAACAAGCGATATTTTGAAACGCAAAACTTTTTCGAGTCGCGCGCCTGCCCGACGTGCGACGTAATCGAAAGAATACACGCCACGCCCGGCTATTCGCGCGCCTTCAACGTCGGCGCAACTTTTCGGTTTTTCGGCAAAGAATAAATTTTTCTGCGTCTCCTCGTAGAAACTTGAAAGCGCGCAAGGCTCAAAAGGCTTTCGCGCTTTTTTTATCGGAAGTTCTGCATAAAACTAGCTTTGCGAAGATGCTTTGACTAAAATAATCGATATATAAAAACTTTCACTCAAAATTATGCAGTCGAAATCCGACAAAAATCGAATATCACGAAAAGCAAATCAGTTCACCGAATCGGTCATCCGCGAAATGACGCGCGAAGCCGTCAAATACGGCGCGGTCAATCTCGGACAGGGTTTTCCCGATTTCGCTGCGCCCGAAGATATAAAACGCGCGGCGCAGGAAGCGATTGCGGCTGACAAAAATCAATACGCGATAACGTGGGGAACGAAGGATTTCCGCGACGCGATTGTGCGAAAAACGAAATGGTTTTTGGATTTGGACGTTGACGCCGAACGGGAAATTACGGTTACGTGCGGCTCGACCGAAGGAATGATTGCGGCGATGTTAGGATGCGTTGACGCGGGCGAAGAAGTCGTCGTCTTTGAACCGTTTTACGAAAACTACGCGCCGGACGCGATTTTGTCGGACGCTCTACCGCATTACGTTCCGCTGCGGCAAACGAGCGACGGCTGGAATTTCGAGCGCGACGAATTGAGAAACGCTTTCAACGAAAAGACGAAAGCGATTATCATCTGCAATCCGAACAACCCGACGGGCAAAGTTTTCACGCGCGCCGAGATGGAGTTTATCGCCGATTTATGCAAAGAGTTTGACGCGCTTTGTTTTACCGACGAGATTTACGAACACATTATTTACGGCGAAAACGCGCACATTTCGATGGCGCAAATCGACGGAATGCGCGAGCGCACGGTCGTCGTCAATTCACTGTCGAAAACTTATTCGGTTACGGGCTGGCGCGTCGGCTACGCAATCGCGCCGCCCGACATTACAAATGCCGTCCGCAAAGTTCACGACTTTTTAACCGTCGGCGCGGCGCATCCGCTTCAGGCGGCGGGCGCGTATGCTTTAAGTCTGCCGCCGGGTTATTACGCCGAATTGCAAAAAGAATACGAACGCAAACGGAACTTTTTAATTCCGATTCTGCAATCGGCGGGCTTCAAATGCGCGTCGCCGCAAGGAGCGTATTACGTGATGTGCGACATCTCAAATTTCGGCTTTGCCGACGACATCGAATTTACGAAACATCTAATCCGCGAAATCGGCGTCGCCGTCGTTCCCGGTTCTTCGTTTTATCAAGATGCGCACACGGGCAAAAATCAAGTTCGTTTTTGTTTTTGTAAGAAAGACGAAACGCTTGAAGCGGCGGCGGAAAAGTTACACAAACTCGGAAAAGATTAATTTCGCCTGCCGAAAACCGCCGCTAAAATCATAAACAAAACAATTAAAAACAAAACGAACAAGGCGATTTTCAGCCAGCTATACGGGCGCTCGCCCTGCACCTCGCCGGTTCTGCCGTTGACGACGATTTGAAAAATTTTGTTGTTAAATTGATACGCGCCCGCGTAAATCGGCAAAAGTAAATGTTTGAAAGTGATGTTTGCGTAATCAGTCGAGATGTCGTGAACGCGCTGTTCGTCGCCGCCGATGTCGCTTATCGCGTCGTTTAAAATTACGTTCGACGCGCGCATTTTGAAAAGCTCGAAACCTTCGTCCAATGCGATTTGATAAGTTTGCGCTTTATGTCCCGACAAAAAGGCAGGTTCATACGATTTCAATTCGGCAAAATCCCAAGGCTCAAGCGCGTCCAGATATTTTTGCGGCAGAGATTTCGTCGCCGCGCTTGACAAGTCGTCGAATTGTCTTTGCACCGTTCCGCTCGCCGGATACCAATTTGTATGCCGAACTTGCCGCGATTTCTGCACGCCGTTTTCCGTGTAATGTTCGGTCTTGTAATAATGCTCGCCGCGCTCGCCTGCATAATCGCTCGAAGCAAATGCGTCATAAGTCCAATAGGGAATATAAATACTGCTGATTTTTTCCGGTCTGGCAAAATCCTTTAATTTCGACGGCGCAAACCAGAGAGATTTTACCCAGCCTTTAAAGTTCGCCGTCGCCTGCTGCTGCGCGACGGCGAACGGCAAAACGCCTTCGGGCGCAATCAACGGGTCGGCGGATTTCGCCTGCGCGACGATTTTCGCGCCGCAAAAATCGCAGTTGCGCGCGGTTTCCGGCGGCGTAAAATTGACAACCGCGCCGCAGCTCGAACAACCGACCTGCATCGCGTCGGTCGCCATTTTCTGCAAATTCCGCGCGCCGTCGCGTAAAAACTTTTCGTAAGAATTTTCTTCGATTGTGCCGACGGCTTTAATTTCTTCGGTATGACGGCAATACGGACAAGTCAACCTTCCGTTTTGCGGATTAAAAACCATATTCGCGCCGCACGACGGACATAAAAAACGGTTGACGTTTTCTTTATTTATCTCTGAAACGTTCTGCATACAAACGGTTTAGCGAAAAGCTGAAATATCCATTCCGAAGCGTTCCTTAACATATTCTTCCTGCGCCTGATTTACGGAGCGCAGATTTTCCAGTCGGCGTTCGGCTTTTTTGACAAGGGTTTTTGTGCGCTCGGCTGTTTGCTTTATCATATTTCTGCCTTCGCGCATTTCGGCTTCGGATTTTTCGCGCAGAACGTAAAGCTCGGAAAGTTCCGTTTTTAAGCGTTCTTCGCGCAATTCTTTTAAGCGATTTTTGACTTGGTAAATTTGCCGAACGGCGCGAACCAATTGGTCGCCCGTTGAATCGCCCATTATCAAATCGGGCGAGTCGCGGAAATCTTCGACAAGTTTGTTCAAACGATTTTGGTCGCCCGCCGAATAAGCGTCGTTAAGGCGCGCCATCAAATCGTGGCGTTTTTCCTTTTCAATCGCGTCGAGCGCAAGGTCTGGATGAATGATTTTCGCTAAATTGTAATAAGCCTTTTTCGCTTCCGCCGTCGGCTGATATTTGAACGAACATTTCTCGGCGTTTTCAGCGCTCGCAGCCGATTCTTCGGCACGCCTGCGCAATTCTTCGGCGCGCTTTTTTATTTCTTCGTCATCGGGAACGAGCTTGACTTCTTCTTCGGCAATCTGCGCTTCGATTTCGTCGAGTTCGGCGTAAAGCCGTCCGACTTCCATCGTGTAATTTGCTTCAAACTGTTCAAGCTCGCCGCGCAGTTCGGTCATCGCTTCTTCGCGCACGGCGAGCGTATCTTTCAATCGTTCAAGTGCGCGAATTTTTTTATTTAATTCAATTTCTTCGGGCGCGGCAATGTTCATACTTGAAAAAATTTTAACACAAAAGATTTTAGCCACGAACAGACACTAAAGAACACGAAAAATTTTATAAATAAATTTCGTGTTTGTTTGTGTTTGTTCGTGGCTGATTTTCTTTTTTTACCGGTCTTCGACGATTTCAAAACTCGTTTCAATCGTCGCGGTAGGTCGAACGGTTGCGGCAACCGAACAATATTTTGTATCGGATAATTCGATTGCGGAGGCGACGGCTTGCTCGGAAACGTCGCGCCCGCGCACGATATGGCGTATGCGAAACTTTATGAACGCGCGCGGAAAATCGCTGCGCCGCTCGCCTTCGATTTCCACTCGATACGCGGAAATTTTCTGCCGTCTCTTTTCCAGAATCGAAACGACATCCGCCGCCGTGCAAGCCGCGACCGAGACCAGAAGCATTTCGAGCGGCGTCGGCGCAGTTTTTCGCGTCCCTTTCGTATCAACGGTTAGCGCGTGTCCGCTCGGCGTCGTGCCGATAAAAAATTCGTCGCCCGCATATTGAATCGTCGCTTTATAAATGTCGTCAGCCATTTTTATTTTCGTTTCAAAAAGGAAATCGGCAAATGCGTTTCGCGGAAATTCTATCACAGCCTTCGGCAAGTAATATTTAAATTGTGCGGCGGAACAACCTTTTGGCATAAAAAGTGCTTCCAAAGTTTCGATACAGTTTGGTTTAACCGCTTGTCGCAAAAATTTTCCGAAGCGGGAAAAGGAGATTTGAAATGAACAAAATTCGTGTGATGTTTTCGGCGTCTTTACTGATTGTTTCGGCGCTTTTCGGTTTCGGCGCGCAGAACGCCAACGCGCAACAGCAAGGCGGCATACGCAGCGAGCGGGAAGTTCGCCGCGCGGTTCAAAGTTTGAACGCGAAAATCGACGATTTCCGTTATCGCCTCTCATTTGAAGCAAACGACGACACTTCGGGAAACTCATCTTCGGCGCGGCGCGATTTGGAAAGCGATTTACGTTTGCTTACCGACGCCGTCCGCGATTTTGAAAGCAAATTCAACAGCCGCCGCGAAAACGCCGCCGACGCTTCAAAAGTTTTGGACGCGGCGCGCAATGCAGACCGAGCGGTTGCCGACAATCAATTAAGCAGCCGCAGCGCGAGCGATTGGACGAGCATTCGCGCGTCGTTTGAACAGCTTGCCGCAAACTACAACATCACGAATTTTCGCTGGAACGCCGGCAGCGGTGATTCCGATTATTCAAACAACGGCGCGAACAATCAATATCCAAACGTCAATCGCTATCCGAACACAACGAACGGCAATCGCCAGCCGAACAATAATAATTATCCGTCGCCGCAAAATTCCGTCAATAACGCTTTGACCGGAACATATCGTCTTGACGCTTCGAGAAGCGAAAATGTCGACGAAATCGTCGCGCGCTCTTTGCGCAACGTCAATGCACGCGGCAGCAATTCACAAGCCGAAAGCGATTTGCGGCAAAGGCTCGAAGCACCCGAACAAATCGCGGTCGAGGTGCGCGCAGGAAATCAAATAGCTCTGGCTTCGAGCAGCGCGCCGCAGCAAATTACGTTCACGGCTGACGGGCGCGAGAGTGCTTTGCAAACAGCCGACGGCAAACGCGCGCGCCTGCGTTCGACTTTGCGCGGGCAGGATTTAACCGTTTCCAGCATCGGCGGCGGAAGCGGGGATGACGATTACACGGTCATTTTTTCTTCGATTGACAACGGCAAATCGCTGCGCGTTACGCGCCGCGTTACGACAGATTATTTAGACGAAACCGTTTTTGCCGAAAGCGTCTACACGAAAACCGATTCGATGGCGCGGCTCGGAATGGATAATAATTCAAACGATTCGGGCGGCGCTTATTCGAGCAGCGACCGGAGCGAAAACGGAAATTATCCGAACGGCAGCAACAATAATTATCCGAACGGAAACTATCCGAACGCAAATTATCCGACGACGAGCGGCGGGCGAACGGGAAGTTTCGTCGTGCCGAACGGCGTGATTTTGACCGGCACTTTGCAGAACGATATTTCGACGAAATTCTCCCAAAACAACGACCGTTTCCGCCTGAATGTAACCGCTCCGAACGAATTTCGCGGCGCGGTTCTCGAAGGTCGGCTTTCGGGTTTAAATCGTTCGGGCAAAGTTTCGGGTCGCTCACAACTCACGTTTAATTTTGAAACAATTCGCCTTGCAAACGGGCAGAGTTATGACTTTGCCGGATTTCTGCAAAACGTAACGGACGCAAACGGAAAGGTCGTCAAAGTTGACACCGAAGGGACAGCGCGCGGCGACAGTCGAACGAAAGAAACGGTCAAGCGCGGCGGCATCGGCGCAGGTATCGGCGCGGTCATCGGCGCAATCGCGGGCGGCGCGCAGGGCGCGGCAATCGGCGCAATCATCGGCGGCGGCGCAGGCGCAGGCTCGGTCGTCGTCGAGGGCAAAGAAGATTTAGAATTAAAAGCCGGCTCGTCAATCACTGTGCAGTCATCTTCGCCGTCGAGATAAATTTTATAAATTGAGCAAATCGAAACATTAGGGGGCAAGTTTTTATCGCGGCTCTCGCACATAATAAAAAAGGCTGAAAGTCGAATAAACTTTCAGCCTTTTCTTTTCTATAACTCAACCTTTATTTCTAAAGGTCTTCGTCCTCATCGATGGTTAAATCTATCGCCGCCTCGTCGAAGACTTCTTCTTCGGGAAGCGCGAATTCGTCGAGCGTTTCTTCGGCTTCGTCGTAGCCTTCGCCCGTGTCGATGCCGGGAACGTCAATCGGCGCTAACGAGAAATCGATTCCCGGAGGGGCGAGCGGAAATTCGTCTTCTTCTTCCTCTTTTTGATTGACGGTCGGGTCGTAATCGACCTTGACGTTGCGGTAATGCTTCATTCCCGTGCCAGCCGGAATCAGGCGTCCCATTATGACGTTTTCCTTTAAGCCGCGCAGGTAGTCGACGCGCCCGCTGATTGCCGCTTCGGTTAAAACGCGCGTCGTCTCCTGGAACGACGCCGCCGAGATGAACGAATCGGTTGAAAGCGACGCTTTCGTAATGCCGAGCAGTAACGGTTCGGCGGCTGACGGCTGACCGTCAGCTTCCATCACGCGGCGGTTTTCGTCTTCGTAGCGGAAGCGATCAACTTGTTCTTCGAGAAGAAAAGTCGTGTCGCCGACATCCTTGATTTTCACCCATCGAAGCATCTGGCGGACGATACATTCGATATGTTTGTCGTTGATGTTGACGCCTTGCAGACGATAAACTTCCTGAATTTCGTTGACGATGTATTCCTGAAGCGCTTCAGTTCCGAGAACGCGCAGGATGTCGTGCGGATTAAGCGGTCCGTCCATCAGCGGCTCGCCCGCGCGAACGTGGTCTTCTTCCTGAACGTTGATGTGCGTGCCGCGCGGAATGTCGTAATCGCGTTCTTCGCCGTCGTCGCCCGTTATGATAAGTTTGCGCTTGCCTTTCGAGATTGCGCCGAACTTGACCGTGCCGTTTATTTCCGACATCATCGCCGTCTCGCCCGGACGACGCGCTTCAAACAATTCGACAATGCGCGGCAGACCGCCCACGATGTCTTTTGTTTTCGTCGTTTCGCGCGGAATTTTGGCAATAATGTCGCCCGCTTCGACGGCTTGTCCGTCTTCGACGTGAAGGTTGGCGCGTATCGGCATTTGATAAGTTTTTAAGACTTTGTTGCTGCCACTGCGAATTTCAAGACGCGGCTGATGTTTTTCGTCCGAGTCTTTGACGACCATTCGCTGCTGACCGGAAACTTTATCGATTTCGTTTTCCAGCGTTTTGCCTTCTTTCAAATCCTGAAACTTAACCGTTCCCGAAACTTCCGACAAAATGGCGAACGTGAACGGGTCCCACGTTGCGAGCATATCGTCTTCTTTGACTTTCTGACCGTCTTTGACGTGCAGATGCGCGCCGTAGACGATTTGGTAGCGCGCGACTTCGCGCCCGCGCTCGTCCATCAAAGCGATTTCCGACTGGCGTTTCATCGAAATCAACTCGCTCGCGCGGTTGGTGATAACCTTCATATCGCCAAGGTATTTGACCGTTCCGTCCATCGCCGCCGCGTGTTTTGTTTCCTGCTCGAAACGCGCCGTGCCGCCGACGTGAAAAGTTCTCATCGTCAACTGCGTTCCCGGCTCGCCGATTGATTGCGCGGCGATAACGCCGACCGCTTCGCCGATTTCGACCGTGTTGCCGGTCGCCAGATTTCGCCCGTAGCATTTAACGCAAATTCCGCGACGCGATTCGCACGTCAGCGGCGAGCGGATGCGGATTCGCTGTAAGCCCGAAAGCTGAACCTGCGCCGCCAAATCTTCGTCGATTTCCTGATTGGCTGTAACAATCGTCGTGTTGTCGACCGGGTCAACGATGTCGTCTAAAGCGGTGCAGCCGACGATTCTATCGCGCAGGGATTCGACTTCTTCGCCGTTGCGAATAATCGCTTCCGCGCCGATACCTCGGAGCGTTCCGCAGTCTTCTTCGGAGACGATAACGTCCTGCGCAACGTCAACAAGACGGCGTGTTAAATAACCCGAATCGGCGGTTTTCAAAGCCGTGTCCGCGAGTCCTTTACGCGCGCCGTGCGTCGAGATAAAGTATTGCAGAACGTTTAAGCCTTCGCGGAAGTTGGCGACAATCGGCGTTTCGATAATCTCGCCGGAGGGTTTCGCCATCAGCCCGCGCATACCGGCAAGCTGTCGAATCTGCGCTTCCGAGCCGCGCGCGCCCGAATCAGCCATAACTAAAATCGGATTCAATTCCTTGCGGTCTTTTTCGCGCTGGTTCATCGCTAGGAACATTTCTTTAGCAACCTTATCCGTTACGTCCGACCAAATAGCCGTAACTTTATTGACGCGCTCCATATTGGTCATCGTCGCGTCTTCATATTGTTGCTGCAATTTATCGACTTCCTTGCGCGCGTTTTCGATGATTCCTTTTTTCGAGGGCGGCGTAACCATATCGTCGATGCCGATTGAGACGCCGGATTTCGTCGCGTAAAGAAAGCCCATCGATTTCAAATCATCGAGCATAACGACCGTCTGGTCGTGTCCGAGCCGCAGGTGGCAAAAGCTCACCAAAGACTGCAAGCCTTTCTTTTTCAGCGTTCCGTTGACATACGGCAAGCCGTCGCGCGTCAGGCGCTCGTTCAAGATAACGCGTCCGACCGTCGTGTCAATTAAGGTATCGACTTTTTCTCTGACAAGCGCGCGCATCACGTCCTGCGTGTTATGCTCGTTCGTCAAATCAATCAAATCGTTTTTCCAGCGCAGCTTGATTTTCGTCTGTGTTTCGACGGCTTTGGCGTCGAGCGCGAGCAAAACATCGTCAACCGAATTGAAAACCTTGCCTTCGCCTTTCAAGCCTTCGCGGTCGAGCGTCAAATAATAACAACCAAGAACAATATCCTGCGACGGAACGGTAATTGGTTGACCGCTCGCCGGTGAAAGCAGATTGTTTGACGCCAACATCAAGACGCTCGCTTCGATTTGCGCTTCAGCCGACAGGGGAATATGAACCGCCATCTGGTCGCCGTCAAAGTCGGCGTTGAAAGCCGTGCAGACGAGTGGGTGAATTTTTATCGCTTTGCCTTCGACAAGAACCGGCTCGAACGCCTGAATTCCCAAGCGGTGAAGCGTCGGCGCGCGGTTAAGCAGAACCGGATGTTCCCGGATGACTTCTTCCAAAATATCCCAGACAATCGGCTCTTGCCGCTCGACCATTTCGCGCGCTTGCTTGATGGTCGCGGCGTGTGCGTCTTTTTCGAGTTTGTTGTAGATAAACGGTTTGAACAGTTCCAAAGCCATTTTCTTCGGCAAACCGCATTGATGAAGTTTCAATTCCGGTCCGACGACGATAACCGAACGTCCCGAATAATCGACGCGCTTTCCGAGAAGATTTTGACGAAAGCGTCCTTGTTTTCCCTTCAAAGTTCCCGAAAGCGATTTGAGCGGACGATTGTTCGCGCCGCGCAAAACTCTGCCGCGACGACCGTTATCAAAGAGCGCGTCAACCGCTTCCTGAAGCATACGTTTTTCGTTGCGAACGATGACTTCCGGCGCGCGCAACTCCATCAGTTTTTTAAGACGATTGTTGCGATTGATAACGCGCCGATACAAATCGTTCAAATCCGACGTGGCAAAACGTCCGCCGTCAAGAGGCACAAGCGGGCGAAGTTCGGGCGGAATTACAGGAATAACGTCGAGAATCATCCATTCGGGTTTGTTGCCCGACTTCAAAAATGAATTGGAAACTTTCAGGCGTTTTGAATACTTTAATTTTTTCTGCTGCGAAGTTTCTTCCTTCATCTTGCCGCGCAAATCTTCGACCAGCTCGGCAACGTTGATTTTCATCAGCAAATCTTTAATCGCTTCCGCGCCCATTTTGGCGATAAACTGACCGGGGTATTCTTGCGTCAATTCACGGAAACGCTCGTCGTTGAGCAAATCTTTTTCCTTGAGTTCGGCAACATCGCCCGGGTCAACAACGATATATGTCTCGAAATAAAGGATTTTTTCCAAATCGCGCAAAGTAATATCGAGCAGATGCCCGATGCGCGACGGCAAGCCTTTGAAAAACCAGACGTGCGAGCAGGGCGAAGCGAGCGAAACGTGTCCCAATCTTTCGCGCCTCACTTTCGATTGGGTAACTTCGACGCCGCATTTATCGCAGACGACGCCGCGATGCTTCATTCGTTTATATTTTCCGCACAAGCATTCCCAATCCGAAACAGGTCCGAAAATGCGCGCGCAGAAAAGCCCGTCACGTTCCGGTTTGAACGTGCGGTAGTTGATAGTTTCCGGCTTGGTAACTTCGCCGTGCGACCACGATATAATTTTTTCGGGCGACGCCAGCGAGATACGAATCGCCTCAAAGTGCGGCGTTAATTGGGTTTTATTTTCGTTTTGAAACTTAAACATATTTTTTTTTGAGTTCAATGTTTAAGGTTCAAAGTCTAAATTAAGACTAACCTTGAACATTGAACTTTGAATTTATTAGTCTGCTCCTACCAATTCGAGAACGCCTGCCGTTGCTTCTTCGATGTTTATTTCGTCTTCGGTCAGAAGCTCGACATCGAGACAGAGCGATTGCAGCTCGCGCACCAGAACGTTAAACGATTCGGGAATACCCGGCTCGAAATTCGATTCGCCTTTAACGATGGTTTCGTAAATTTTCGAGCGTCCGGCAACATCGTCGGATTTACAAGTAAGTAGTTCCTGTAAAATATGCGCTGCGCCGTATGCTTCGAGCGCCCAGACTTCCATTTCGCCGAAACGCTGTCCGCCGAATTGCGCTTTGCCGCCCAAAGGCTGCTGCGTAATTAAGCTGTATGGTCCGATTGAACGGGCGTGAATCTTGTCGTCGACAAGATGCGAAAGTTTGAGCATATAAATGTAACCGACCGTTACTTTCTGCTCGAACTGCTCACCCGTCATTCCGTCGTAAAGCCGCGTTTTGCCGGAAAGTCCGACCGACGGCGGAATGCCGAGTTCGTCGTATTTGTCGTTTGCCTGCTGAATATATTCTTTGATTTCCCGTTCGCTCGCGCCGTCAAAAACCGGCGTCGCAAAATGAAGACCGAGAACTTTTCCAGCCCAACCAAGATGCGTTTCCAAAATCTGACCGACGTTCATACGGCTGGGAACGCCCAAAGGATTTAAGACAATATCGACCGGCGTTCCGTCCGGCAAATAAGGCATATCTTCTTCGGGCAAAATGCGCGCGATAACACCCTTATTGCCGTGTCGTCCAGCCATTTTGTCGCCGACGCTCAATTTGCGCTTCATTGCGACAAAGACTTTTACCATTTTGATAACGCCCGGCGGCAGTTCGTCGCCCTGCTTCAATTTGGTGATTTTTTCTTCGTAAATGTCGCTCAAAATATTAATTTGACGCGCCGTTCGCTGTTCGTATTCCTTGATTTCACCGGCGATGTCAACCGTTCCGGCTGAAACGTCGGCTTTGCGAAGAAGTTTAATATCAACCTCTTTCAACCGCTCGCGCGTTAAGGTATCGCCTTTTTTTATGATGACTTCTTTTCCGTCGGCTAAATCTTTTGCCAGCTTGCGACCGTCGAAAAGCTCATAGATTCGCTCGTCGCGCTGCTCGCTCAAAATACGAATTTCGTCTTCGAGATTGCGGCGCAAATCTTCTTCTTCCAAGCCTTCTATGTCCAAACTGCGCTCGTCTTTTTCCTGACCTTTACGGGTAAAAACCTGAACATCAACGACCGTTCCGTCGATTCCCGGCGGGCAAGTCAAAGAAGCATCTTTTACATCTCCCGCTTTTTCACCGAAGATTGCGCGAAGCAGTTTTTCTTCCGCCGTCAATTGCGTTTCGCCTTTGGGCGTAACTTTTCCGACGAGAATCGAGCCGGGTTTAACCTGCGCGCCGATGCGGATAATGCCCGATTCGTCCAAATCGCGCAGCATATTTTCGCCGATATTCGGAATATCGCGCGTAACTTCTTCGGGTCCGAGTTTTGTGTCGCGTGCTTCGATTTCCAGTTCTTCGATGTGAATCGAAGTGTAATAATCTTCTTTCACCAATCTTTCCGAAACAAGAATCGCGTCTTCAAAGTTGTAGCCGCGCCACGACATAAACGCCACTAAAACATTACGACCGAGCGCGAGTTCGCCTCTGTCAGTGCAAGGTCCGTCGGCGATGACCTGACCTTTTTTCACGCTTTCGCCGACCTGCACGATTGCGCGCTGGTTAATACAAGTATTTTGATTCGAGCGCGTAAATTTGACGAGGCTGTAAATATCCGCCGTAACTTCGCGCGAAATCATCCCGTCAACTTGATGGTCGGCTTTAACGATAATGCGTTCCGAATCAACGAAATCAACGACGCCGTTGCGTTTTGCGATGACGACCGCGCCGGAATCGCGCGCCGCGATTGCTTCCATTCCCGTTCCGACGAAAGGCGATTCGGCGCGCAGTAATGGAACAGATTGACGCTGCATATTCGCGCCCATCAGCGCGCGGTTCGCGTCGTCATTTTCGAGGAAGGGAACAAGGGACGCCGCAACCGAAACGAGCTGTTTCGGCGACACATCCATATATTGAATGTCGTCGCGCGAAGCAGTGATAAATTCGCCTTTGTGCCGCGCTGCATTGCGCTCATTGACGAAGTTTCCCTTTTCGTCCAACTCGATATTCGCCTGTCCGATTGTGTATTTGTCTTCTTCCCAAGCCGTCAGATAAAACGGAAACGGCTCAAAATCGGCTTCGCGTCCGCCTTTTTTAATTTTTTTATTCGCCGCCTGCACATCTTCCAAAGGCACGTGTGCGTTCGGTTTAAATCCGGTGTCGCCGCCGTTGTGAATTTTCACGTATTCGATGGCGCGTCCGTTTTCAACCCGTCGATACGGCGATTCGATAAAACCGAATTCGTTGATGCGCGCGAAACACGAAAGCGACGAAATAAGACCGATATTCGGACCTTCCGGCGTTTCAATCGGACAAATTCGCCCGTAATGTGTCGGGTGAACGTCGCGGACTTCAAAGCCCGCTCGCTCGCGTGAAAGACCGCCTGGTCCGAGCGCGGAAAGACGCCGTTTGTGCGTGATTTCCGAAAGCGGATTCGTCTGGTCCATAAACTGCGACAACTGCGACGAGCCGAAAAATTCTCTGACGGCAGCCGTTACAGGTTTCGCATTAACAAGGTCGCGCGGCATCGTCGTGAACATATCCTGCTGGATGGACATTTTTTCCTTGATGGCGCGTTCCATTCGCTCTAAACCGATGCGGAATTGGTTTTCAAGCAATTCGCCGACGGCGCGGACGCGGCGATTGCCCAAGTGGTCGATGTCGTCCTGCCCGTAATTTTCGCTGTCCTTTTTCATACGAAGCAGATAATTGACCACTTCGTAAAAATCTTTTGCTTCGAGCAGAAAATTATTAATGTCTTCGCGTTCCGGTCTGCCCATTTTGATATTGAATTTAAGTCGTCCGACACGCGACAAATCAAAACGGCGAGCGTCGAAAAACATTCCTTCGAGCAGACGATAAGCGGTCGGCACGGTCGGCGGGTCGCCCGGGCGCATTTTGCGGTAAATTTCCAGAAGCGCGTCAACCGGCTTGGCAATCGCGTCTTTTTTCAAAGTCTGCACAATAACGTTGCCGACTAAATCATTTTCGGGAATGAATACCGAAAATCCTTCGATGCCTTCTTCGACGATTTGCTGCAATTTAGTGGCGGTCAATTCGCCGCTTGCTTCGAGGACGACTTCGCCCGTTTCCGTATTGATAACGTCGTCGAGCGCAAAAGCGCCTTCAAAATCAGCCGCAGAGACTTCGACTTTATTGATTCCGAGTTTTCGCAATTCTCTTAACGCCGCCGCCGTGACTTTTTTGCCGCTGCCGACGATTATTTCTTTTTTGTCTTTTATATCCTGCTCAGCGCGCATTCCTTTCAAATTCGTTTCGCCGTCGCCTTTAACCTTGACAAAGATTTTGCCTTTTTCGATAACAACTTCGTCGGTCGTATAAAAGCGTTTCAAAATGTCCGCATTTGTAAATTCGGCATTTTTGACGACTTCTTCCAAAATATTGTCGGAAACCGTTTTCATATCAATCTGCGGATTGAGCCATAAACCCAAAGCGCGCAGGAAAACCGTCGCAACGATTTTGCGCTTTCCGAGGCGCGCGTGCAGAATGCCTTTCTGGTCATATTCAAATTCAACCCACGAGCCGCGATACGGAATGATTTTCGCTAAAAACGTGTCGCGGTCGCCTTTGAAAAACACGCCCGGACTTCTGTGCAATTGCGAAACGATAACGCGCTCCGTGCCGTTGATAATGAAAGTTCCGTTGTCGGTCATCAGCGGAATTTCGCCGAAGAAAACGTCTTCTTCCTTAATGTCGCGGATGGTTGAAACGCCGGTTTCCGCGTCTTTATCGAAAACCGTGAGACGAATTTTTACTTTGAGCGGCACGCTGTAGCTCGTTCCGCGTTCCTGACACTCCTGCTGGTCGTGTTTGTGTTTCAAGCCGACCGGCTCGCCGCAGTTCGGGCAGAGTTTCGGGCGCACGGCGTTGAAAGTTCCGCAGTTGTTGCACAAAACTTCAGCCGGATTGAACGGGTCAACTTTGACTTTCGCGCCGCATTCTTTACAGTTTGCGCGCAGGTGTTCCAAGCCTTCGAGGTTTCCGCATTTGCACTGCCAGTTGCCGATTTGATATTCGACGTATTCGAGCGTCGCCGTTTGGCGAAAATCCGAGACGGGGAAAATCGATTGAAAAACCGTTTGCAGCCCGACCATATCGCGTTCTTCGGGAATCAAATCCATCTGAAGAAATCGGTTGTAAGATTCACGCTGCACTTCGATAAGATTCGGAATGCGCGCCGAGGTATAAATTTTTGAAAAATCCACGCGCTTGGGCGCTTGGCTCGTTCGGCGTCCAAGCCCGTTCGTGTTCGTTTGTAGCGGATTGGCAATCATATTTTTATAATTTCAGAAAGGACAACAAAATTTTTGTTGATTTAAATGTTCTATGTCGGTAAGATTTTTCAAAGGAAATCTGACCACAAATTTTCAAATAGAGACGGCAAATGCGGTCGAGGGTAAAGTTTGCCCTGACCGCTTTTTGTTAGCAGTTTTGCTATTTTATACTGTTAGAGAATGTCGAAATTGACAACGCTCTCCGATGTTCTAAAGCGAGAAAAACCTTTTCTCTTTATAGTTTTAGGAAATTCTTCTTTCGAGATTTTCCGCCGCGTGAAAGATTGTAGATGGCAAGCATTTCGATTAAGTTGCCTTATCAAAAACGCTTGCCATTAGCTTTTCAACTAAAAATTACTACGGATATAGCTTTAAATTCGCCCACTCGTAGTTTCTTAGTCTAACAACCAGACTATTTGATTTCAACCGTCGCGCCTGCGTCGGTCAATTTTGTTTTGATTTCGTCGGCTTCGGCTTGCGAAACGCCTTCTTTAATCGCTTTCGGCGCGCCGTCAACCAGTTCCTTGGCTTCTTTCAGCCCGAGACCGGCAACGACTTCGCGCACGACTTTGATGACGTTGATTTTCGCGCCGCCCGCCGCCGTCAAGATAACGTCAAACGTATCTTTGACTTCAGCCGCCGGAGCAGCATCGCCGCCGCCCGCGCCTGCTGCCATAGCCATTGGCGCGGCTGCCGCCGCAGCGGAAACACCGAAAACTTCTTCGAGTTCTTTAACCAATTCAGACGCTTCGAGCAACGTCATTCCTTTCAAATATTCTACGACTTCTTCTTTTGAAACTGCCATTATAATTATTTTCCTTCCTTTTTAGGGTTCTTTATATTTGTTAAATCGTCGATTTTTAATAATCGACAACTTTTAATTGTCAGCCGGAGAACCCAACGGGACACGCCTTAAACTTTTTTGCATCAAAATCAATTGCGCGTCCGAGCCTTTTAACAAGCGACCTGACAAATCGCTCTGCTCGTTTATCCTTTGGTGATTCGGCTAGAAAAACTTTTTCTACTTCAATTTAATTTTTCCGTTTTCGATTGTTTCTGCTGTTTATTCCTGCGGAATTTCCAGTTCAATATCGTCATCGGATTTTTGCGCCGCGTCCTGCGATGTCTCCGCCGCCGCTTCGCCGCCGGTTTCTAAAACCTGCTCTGTTTCCGGCGTCGCTGTTTCCGTTGACTGTTCGGAAACTTGTTCCGTCGCTTGCGGCGCTTCTGCAATCGGTTCCGAGGCTGTCTGCGTTTCAGAACTCGCTTCGGCAACCGGCGCGGCTTCTTCCGTTTTCGATTCCGGCGCTTTTACCGCTCCTTTCTGCTCTGTCGGAAGCTCGCCGATTAATTTTACGACAACCGCCAGATTGCGCGGCACGGCGTTAATAATCGTAACGATTCTTTGCGCCTGCGCGTTGATGACGAACATCAATTTTGAAATCAATTCTTCTTTCGACGGCAAACTCGCAATCGCTTCGACTTGTTTCAAATTAACGACTTTGCCTTCGACAATGCCTGCTTTGAACGTGTAAATATCGGCGTTGTCTTTGACGAATTTGGAAACCGTTTTCGACAAAACAACCGCGTCCGCATTTGAATATGCAATTCCGGTAACGCCTTTGAAATGTTCGCTCGCGCCTTCATACGGCGTGCCTTTGACGGCGAGCCGCGCCAATGTGTTTTTGACGACCTGGAAATTCGCGCCTGCGTCGCGTAGTTGATTGCGAAATTCCTGGTCTTTGTTGACCGTCAGTTTATTGAAACTGATAATCATCGCCGATTTTGAATTGTTAAGCTGCTCGGTGAGAGCGGTCAAATCCGTTTGTTTTCTTTCTCTTGTTTTCACTGTTTTATTCGCTCCTCACTTCGTTTATACGTAAGCCAATTCGTCGAGCAACACGCCCGGACTCATCGTCGCCGCCAGATTGATTTTCTTCAAATAACGCCCTTTCGCCGTCGTCGGTTTCGCTTTGATAACGGCGTTGATTAAAACTCTCGTATTTTCGAGAAGCTGCGCGTCGTCAAACGAAACTTTGCCGACCGGCGAGTGTATAACGCCCGTTTTATCTACGCGATATTCGACTTTTCCGGCTTTGGTTTCCTGTATGGCATTTTTCACGTCCATCGTAACCGTTCCGGTTTTCGGATTCGGCATCAACCCGCGCGGACCTAAAACTTTTCCCAAAGTTCCGACCGAGCGCATCATATCCGGCGTCGCAATCACGGCGTCGAAATCGAGCCAGCCGCCTTTGATTTTATCAACCAGCTCGTCGCCGCCTGCAAAATCCGCGCCCGCTTCTTCGGCTTCACGAATTTTGTCGCCCTGCGCGATAACGACGATGACTTTTGCCTTTCCGCCCAAACCGTTCGGCAAAACAATCGTTCCGCGAACAAGCTGGTCAGCCTTTCGCGGGTCAACTCCTAACCACATCGTCAACTCGACCGTTTCGTCGAATTTGGCGAAAGCGACTTCTTTTACTTTCGCAACCGCTTCTTCTAAATTGTGTTTTTTACCCGGCTCGACTTTCTCAAGAGCCGCTAGATATTTTTTTCCGTGTTTAGCCATTTTATTTCAAGGTTCAAACGAAATGCTTTGTATTTGCGCTTTTAAAGTGCATACATTTCTCCCTTTCATAAAGGCAAAGAAATTTGGGCGAAAGATTTATTCATCCTTCATCCTTCATCCTTCATCCTTCAACCGACAATCCCATACTTTTCGCCGTGCCTTCAATCGTTTTATAAGCAGACTCCAAATTTGTTGTGTTCAAATCCGGCATCTTTTTCTTAGCGATTTCTTCAATCTGCGCGCGCGAAATCGAACCGACTTTAGTTTTATTCGCCGTTCCCGAACCTTTGGCGATGCCGGACGCTTTGCGGAGCAAATCGGCGGCGGGCGGCGTTTTCGTTTCAAACGTGAACGAGCGGTCGGCGTAGACCGTGATAACTACCGGCACTTTCATATCCGGGTCGTCGTTCGCCGTCTTCGCGTTGAACGCCTTGCAAAACTCCATAATATTGACGCCGTGCTGACCAAGCGCCGGACCAATCGGCGGCGCGGGATTAGCTTTGCCAGCCGGAATTTGTAATTTGATGTAACCTGTAATTTTCTTTGCCATAACTTTATAAACGGAAAACGGAAAATGAAAAGTGGAAAATATAGAAAGCGGACTTTAATTTTCCATTTTCCGTTTTTCGTTTTCCATTAAACTCATTCTTCTTCTGCAAACGTAACTTTTTCAACGTCGAGGAAATTTAATTCAACCGGCGTCGAGCGTCCGAAAATCGTAACCGTAACTTTGAGCGTTGTTTTTTCTTCGTTTATCTCTTCGACTTTGCCGGTAAAACTCGCAAACGGTCCTGATTTTATGCGGACCACTTCACCGTTTTCATACGAGAATTTCGGTTTCGGTTTTTCGAGCGCGACTTCGACGTTGTGGACAATCTGGTCAACTTCCAACTGCGTCAACGGCGTCGGTTGCTTTCCGCCCAAAAAACCCGTAACTTTCGGCGTTGATTTTATCGCGTGAAATACGTTGTCGGGAATTCGCCCCTGCTCGTTGCATTCGACTTCGACCAGCACGTAGCCCGGATAAAACATCCGCGACGATTCGACCCGTTTGTTGCCGCGCATCTCGACGACGGTTTCTTTCGGCAGCAAAACTTCGGTGATTTGTTCGCCCAACTGCATATCGCGGATACGCGCGTTGAGACTCTCAAGCACTTTGTTTTCGTGTCCCGAATATGTGTGGATAAAATACCACTGTCTCATCTTTTGTAAAATCCTTTATGCACCGACAATTTTATTAATCAACCAGGTTAAGGCTTCCAAAATATAAACCCACGTCTGGTCAACTAAAAAAAGAAATATAGCAAAGAAGATGACGTTGACGATAACGATTATCGTCGTATTTTTTACGTCATCCGACGAAGGAAACGAAGTTTTGTCTAATTCTTCGCGCGTATGCTGAATAAATTCGCCGACGCTTTCCTTGCTTTTCGTATTGTCTAAGGTGTCAACTGCTACATCCGACACGGCATTTTCTCCTCGAAATTATCTTTGGCAGGGGTACCAGGACTCGAACCCGGACCTACGGTTTTGGAGACCGACATGCTAACCATTGACACCATACCCCTTTAATTAGTTGTGAGTGCAGAGTAGTGAGTGGCGAGTTTAAGAATTTCTTAAACTCGCCACTCACCACTCACAATTCACCACTGATTTACTTGTTTTCTCTGTGCAAACGATGGCAGCGGCAACGATTACAAAATTTATTAAGCTCAAGCCGTCCGGGCGTGTTCTTTTTATTTTTCGTCGTTACATAGTTGCGCTCTTTGCACTCGGTGCATTGCAAAATAATGTTATCTCTCGGCATAACTTCAACCTCTTAAAATTTTTTACTCAACGATGTCAGAAACAGTTCCGGCGCCGACCGTTCTGCCGCCTTCTCTGATAGCAAACCTCAGCCCTTTTTCCATCGCAATCGGCGCAATCAATTCGATGTCCATCTGAATGTTGTCCCCGGGCATCACCATCTCGACTC
>JAABUN010002579.1_pt1 | contig 31467 bp, 30 predicted proteins | sample 5559311 | NCBI WGS metagenome assembly JAABUN01 (sample SAMN10711877, study PRJNA513370) | rock metagenome | isolation source: Antarctica rocks | place: Antarctica: Victoria Land, Siegfried Peak sud | reverse complement strand
GGTAACACACTGGCTTCAGGAACGCCGCGAGCGGGCTGTCAAAATCGACTGGCACTTCTCCACCACCGACGCCCGAGTTAAGCTCAAACGCCTTTACCCAATTCTGTCCGCTTGAACCTGTACTAGTTTATCAGGTTAATGAAGCAGCGTCAGGATGTCATAAAGCAGCCTCGGCCTAAACCGAGAGGGGCTGAGGAGCGGACCGGATAAGCCTTAAATTAAAATTGGATTAAAGATTTCGTACATAATAGAGCGCGTAAACTGCTTAGACTCGAGCGTTAGGGAGGGTTGCCGGAAAGATGAGGACGTCGTGATCGCGTTAGCTGCTTTCGAGGGGGATATCACCCAACTTTTCGTCGCTGAAACCGCGACGTTTCGCGACGTCATCGCGGTTATCGACCGGGCTGAACTGCAGATTGCGCTCGTCGTGTCTCCCGAGCGGCAGCTGCTCGGTACCATTACCGACGGCGACGTGCGCCGCGGGCTTTTACGCGGTCTTAGTCTGGACGCGCTCGCGCGTGAGCTGATGACCCGCGACCCGATTACCGTAGCTCCCGACCTGTCGTTTCACGACGACGGTTGGCTTTTGCAAAAACGTCTGGCGCGGCGTATTCCAATCGTCAGCAACAAGACGGTCATCGGTTTGGCGCTCCCCGAAGACGAGATCACCCCGCAAAAGGTCGTCAACCCGGTCGTGATCATGGCGGGCGGTTTAGGTTCACGGCTCGGCGCGCTCACCCAAGACGCGCCCAAACCACTTCTTAAGGTAGGCACCAAACCGATTTTAGAAACGATCTTAGAGGGATTTTTGGCGCAAGGTTTCGAGCAGTTTCATATTTCGGTCAACTATAAAGCGCAGATGATCGAAGATTATTTTGGTGACGGCTCGAGGTGGGGGGTAGATATCCACTATATCCGCGAAAACGAGCGGTTGGGGACGGCGGGCGCGCTGAGTTTGCTCGAGCCTCCCAACGTCCCGATTTTTGTGATGAACGGCGACCTGTTAACCAAAGTCAACTTTCGGCAGATGTTGGAGTTTCACCGGACTCACAGGCAGCAGGCGTCGGTCGCGGTGCGTAAATACGAGGTGCGGGTTCCTTTCGGCGTCGTCGAGCTCACGCGAAACACCATCACGCGCATCGTCGAAAAACCCGAGTACCCTTACTTTGTCAACGCCGGTATCTATCTGCTCAACCCGGAATGTCTGCCGCTGATTCCGTACAACCAGCCTTTCGATATGCCCGACCTGCTCACCGCGATACTCGCGCAAGACTGGCGCGTCGGCAGCTTCCCCATTCACGAATACTGGCTCGACGTCGGGCGTATAGACGACTTTGAAACTGCCAACCTCACCTACGCCGAGGTTTTTGGGTGAGTGCGTCGCTCGGGCGGGTGCTCGTCACGGGCGCGGACGGGTTTATCGGTTCGCACCTGACCGAAGCGCTCCTAGCTACCGGCGCTGAAGTGCGGGCGTTTACCTTTTACAACGCGCTCGGGTCGCGGGGCTGGCTCGACGGCCTCGACCCCGAGCTGAGCGGCGGGCTCGAGGTCGTTGTCGGGGACGTCCGCGACGCGGCCACGGTTCGCAGCGCTGTGAGGGGCTGCGATACGGTCTTGCACCTCGCCGCGCTGATCGCCATCCCATATTCGTACCACGCGCCCGATTCGTACCTCGAGACCAACGTGCGCGGTACACTCAACGTCTTGCAAGCCGCGCGCGAGTTCGGCGTTCGTAAAGTCGTGCATACCTCGACCTCGGAAGTCTACGGCAGCGCACAGTACGTCCCTATCGACGAAGCGCACCCGCTTCAGGGGCAGAGCCCGTACAGCGCCTCGAAGATCGCCGCCGACCAGTTCGCCCTGTCGTTTTACCGTTCGTTCGAGCTGCCCGTCGCGGTGATCCGGCCGTTTAACACCTACGGCCCCCGGCAGTCGGCGCGGGCGGTCATCCCGACGGTGATCACGCAGATTGCAGCGGGAAAACGCGTGATTAAACTCGGTGCGCTCTCGCCAACGCGGGACTTTAACTTCGTCGCCGACACGGTCGCCGGGTTTATCGCGGTCGCGCGCGCGACCGCTTCGGTCGGCGAGGTGATCAATATCGGCAGCAACTTCGAGGTCAGTATCGGTGAGACGGCGCGGCTGATCGCCGAGGTGATGAACGCGCCTGTAGACATTACCTGCGACGCGGAGCGTTTGCGCCCCGAGGGGAGCGAGGTGCAGCGGCTCTGGGCCGATATGAAAAAGGCCGAAGCGCTCCTCGGCTGGCGACCCGCGTACGGCGGGGTCGAGGGTTTTAAGCGCGGCCTCGCCGAGACCGCCGCGTGGTTTACCGGCGACAACCTGCAAAAGTACCGAGCTGATGTCTACACCATCTAAAGCGCCCCAACCTGATATGCGTAAACCTTACGGGCGTAAAATTTGCGTCGTGACGGGAACGCGCGCCGACTACGGGCTGCTTAAACCGCTGCTGGCTGAGCTGAGAGACGACCCGGCAGCCTCTTTACAAACCGTCGTTACGGGAATGCACCTCGCCCCCGAATTCGGCCTGACCTACCGGCAGGTGGAAGGGGACGGCTTTCTTATCGACGCCCGCGTCGAATCGCAACTCGCAAGCGACACCGGCGTCGGCGCGGCCAAATCGCTCGGGTTGGGCGTCATCGGGATGGCGGACGCGTTGGCGCGGCTTGCCCCGGACATTCTCGTCTTGCTGGGCGACCGCTACGAAACGTTCGCTGCCGCGCAAGCTGCCCTTTTGCTTCGGTTGCCGGTCGCGCATATCGCCGGGGGTGATACGACCGAGGGCGCGTTCGACGAGGCTTTGCGGCACGCCATCACCAAGATGGCCGCGCTCCACTTTGTCACCAACGAGGCTGCCCGCAAACGTGTCATACAACTTGGGGAAGACCCCGCGCGCGTCTACAACTTCGGGAGTCCGGGGCTCGATACGCTGCGGCTTTTAGAACCCACGACTAGAGGCGCGCTAGAGGCAGAACTCGGTCTCAAGCTCAGGGCCAAAACGCTGCTTGTGACCTACCATCCGGTGACTTTGGAGGCCGAGAGCGCGTCAGGTTACGCAGCTCTGTTAGAGGTGCTGGCGGGGCTCGAGCCCGAGTTCGGTTTCGTGTTTACCGGAGCTAACGCCGACCCTGAAGGGCGTGCGCTGAGGGAACTTACTACGGCTTTTGTGGCGCAGTTTCCGGAGCGCGCGCGTCACTTTCCCTCGCTGGGTGCGCGGTATCTTCAGCTTATGCGCCATGCGAACGTCGTGGTCGGGAACTCCTCGAGCGGCCTTTACGAAGCGCCCTCGTTCGGCGTGCCGACCGTCAATATCGGCGACCGGCAGCGGGGCCGTCCTAAAGCGGACTCGGTCTTTGACGCTGCCCCCGACGCCGCCTCGGTTCGCCGTGCGCTCTCAGCGGCGCTGGCGCGGGGCGTCCAGCCTACCCTGAACCCTTACGGGGACGGGCACGCCGCACCTAAGATCAAGGCCGTTTTAACCCGGGCCGACCCGTCCGCGCTCGTTAAAAAACGCTTTCATGACCTCCCGCAAGAGACTGTAGTAGAGGGAAGATGACCCCAACCTATATCATCGCCGAAGCCGGGGTCAACCATAACGGTTCGTTAGACCTCGCCCAAAAGCTCGTCTACGCGGCCAAAGACGCAGGCGCAGACGCGGTCAAGTTCCAGACCTTTCGCGCGGACGCGCTCGCCAGCAGCGCCGCGCCCAAAGCCGCCTACCAAGAACGTTTAACCGAGGCTGGTGAGTCGCAGCTCGAGATGCTCAAAAAGCTCGAGCTGAGCCGAGACGCTCACGAAACGCTCCTCGCCCTTACCCGTGAGTTGGGTTTGGCGTTTCTCTCAACACCTTTTGACCTCGGTAGTCTCCGCCTGTTAGACGAACTAGGTTTGACGACCATCAAGCTTCCTTCCGGCGAGATTACGAACGCGCCGCTCCTGTTCGAGACGGCCCGCCGTGGCAAACAGGTCATTCTCTCGAGCGGCATGAGCACGCTCGGCGACACCGAAGATGCCCTCTCGTTTCTCGCTTTGGGCTACCTCGCTCCCGAAGCTGCGCCGTCGCTGAACGCAGCCAGGGACGCCTACGCAGCGCCGGAAGCCCGCGCCGTTCTGGAGGCCAGCGTCACGCTGCTCCACTGCACTACCGAATACCCGGCACCGTTTGAAGACGTAAATCTAGCTGTACTGGGCACGCTCCGTACGGCGTTCGGGTTGCGCGTGGGTTTTTCCGACCATACGCCGGGTATGGCGGCCTCCGTCGCGGCGGTCGCGCTCGGCGCTCAGGTTATCGAAAAGCACCTCACGCTCGACCGGACGCTGCCGGGGCCGGACCATAAGGCGTCGCTCGAGCCCGCCGACTTTGCCGCGCTGGTCACAGCGGTGCGTCAGGTCGAGCAGGCGCTCGGGTCGCGTGTCAAAGTGCCCACAGCGAGTGAAAGGCCCAACCGCGCCGTCGCCCGTAAAAGCCTCGTGGCGGCGTTACCGATTCGGGCTGGTGAACCCTTTACGGCGGCGAACCTGACCCTCAAGCGGCCCGGTACCGGCGTCTCGCCCCTCTATTTTTACGATTATCTGGGACGCGCCGCCGAACGGGATTTTACTGCGGATGAGGTTATTTCGTGATCAGCTTCGGTTATTTCGGCGACGGCCCCTGGTCGCACCGAGCGCTCCAGACCTTACTCGCCGACGACCGTTTTCGCCTCGCCTTTGTGGTCGCACGCTCGAGCCGCGACGAACCGACCTTGAGAACGTTTGCCGAGGCTGCCGGGGTCCCTTTTTTGCGCCCCGACAACGTCAACGGCGACGCCTTTTTAGAGGCGGTTGCGCCGCTCGCGGCCGACCTGTTCGTCTCGATGTCGTACGACCAGATTTTTCGGGGGCGGCTGATCCGGTTGCCTCGGCTCGGCGTCGTCAATTGTCACGCGGGCGCGTTGCCGCGCTACCGGGGCCGGAACGTGCTCAACTGGGCGATTATTAACGGGGAAGACCATTTCGGCGTCAGCGTCCACTATATCGACGAAGGGATCGATACGGGAGACTTGATCGCGCAGCGGCGCGTTGGGATCGCGCCGGAGGATACCTACCTCGAGGTGCTCGAGAAAGCCTTTCCTGCCTGCGCCGAAACGCTGCACGCGGCGCTCGTAGACATCGCTGAAGACCGCGTGACGCGCACGCCTCAGTCTGGCACGGGCTTTTACTGCGGAATGCGCCGGGACGGGGACGAGTGGCTCGAGTGGACGTGGCCGTCAAAACGCGTTCACGATTTTATCCGGGGCGTTGCGCCCCCTGCACCCGGCGCGCGGACTGCCCTGCAACCGAGTATCGTGCAACCCAGCGCCCTGCAAAGCTCAGCGGGAGACGTTCAGGTAGCGCTGCTGCGCTCACGGCTCGTTCCCGGTGCGCCCTCCTACTACGGTACCCCCGGCGAGGTCATCGGGGTCAACGCGCGCGGCGTCGTCGTTAAAACAGGCGACGCGTATTTGGAGGTGCACGAAGTTGCTCAGGTCGCTGGGGACGGTAGTTTGGGTGAGGTCAAAAGACCACGTTACCGTGTCGGTAGCCGTTTTCATCCCTCTGTGACCGAGTACCGGCTCGCAAAAATGCAACGTGAACTAGACGTTTTGCGCAGCCATCCCGAACCGGTCGAGGCGCGCTGAGATGTCTGGTCAAGCTCAGCTTGACAAGCTCAGGGTCGTTGCCTTAATTCCGGCGCGCGGCGGCAGCAAGTCGGTACCGAAAAAAAATATCCGCAACCTCGGCGGCAAACCGCTGCTCGCCTGGTCGGTCGAGGTCGCGAGGGCTGTACCTGAAATCACCGACGTGATCGTCTCTACCGACGATGAGAGGATTGCAGCGGCGGCGCGCGCTTGCGGCGCGGCGGTGATGGCGCGTCCGGCAGCGCTGGCGACCGATACGGCCCTTGTGATCGATACCGTCAGAGACGTGCTTCAGCGGCTCGAGGCCGACCACAGGGCCGCAGACACCATCGTGTTGCTCGAGCCTACCTGCCCGTTTCGGAGCCCTGACGACGTGCGGGCCTGTTTGGACCTGCTCACCGCGCGCAGCTGCGATTCGGTAGCGACCTTCGGCGAAGCCAAGCTGCACCCGCACCGGGCGTGGCGGCTCTCCGGCGAGGAGCCGACGCCGTTCGTTGCCGGAGCCGTACCGTGGACGCCGCGTCAGGGGCTCGAGCGCGCCTACCAACTGAACGGGGCGGTCTACGCCTGCCGGGTCGCAACTTTCCCCGCAAACGGCGTTTCGCTGCTCTACGGCCGAATGGGAGCCGTCGTCACGCCGCCCGAGCGCTCCATCGACATCGATTCGGAGTTCGACCTGGGGCTCGCCAACTATCTGCTCGGAGCCAAGCTGGTATGACCGACTCGAGACTCGAACCTTTAAGCCCACCGCCAACGCTCCTGATTACCGGTGCCAGCAGCGGCGTCGGGGCTTCGCTCGTTCACCATCTGCAGGACCGTTACACCATCCTCGCCGTCGCCCGCCGTTTGGACACCATGCAAGAGGCGTTTCGTGACTATCCAAAGGTCTACCCTTACGCGCTCGACTTAGAAGACGTCGAACGGATTCCCGGCTTTGTCGCCGAACTCGAGCAAAAACACGGCTTTATTCCCTACCTCATCAACAACGCCGGTATCAACGTACGCGCGCCCGTTGCCGAGCTGTCTCTGGACGCCCTGCAACGCTCCCTCTCGGTCAATGCGCTCGCCCCGTTTGCCCTACTCCAAGCCTTACTCCCTGACATGCGCGAGCACGGCTACGGCCGCGTGATCAACGTGACCTCAGGCGCACCGCTCAACTGTTTTCCCGAGTACGGCGCGTACAGCAGTTCGAAAGCGGCGCTCAACGCGCTGACCGTAACCGCCGCCAAAGAGCACGCTGAAGCGGACGTCAAGATCAACCTGATGAGTCCGGGGCCGGTGCGCAGCGAGATGGCCCCGGACGCGCCGCTTGATCCCTCGATTTGTCACGCGACGGTAGACTATCTGCTGAACCTAAAACGCGACGGGCCGACGGGCGGATTTTTTTGGCTCGAGTACACGCTGCCACTACACCCCGACCTGAGCGGGGTGCGCTGGCTCGAGGGGCACGCGCCCGCAGCGTTTCTTCGTCCCGACGTGGTGAGCCGCCGTGACTGACGTGGCCCCGTTACGTGTCGGCGTGATCGGCCTAAGTGACGGTAACGGGCACCCGTTTTCGTTTTCAGCGCTCGTTAACGGCTACGCTCAGGCGGGTTGGCCCGGTGCCGGTTGGGACGTGATCTGGCGCTACCTGCGTGAACGCGACCCCACCGAATTCGGCTTTCCGGGGGTAAGCGTTACGCACGCCTGGACCCAAGACGCCGCCGTAACCGCCAAACTCTGTGCAGCGTGCCGGATTCCCAACGCTGTAAACGACCCCACCGACTTTATCGGCCGAGTTGACGCAGTGCTCGTCGCCCGTGACGATTTCGAGACGCACGCAGCGTTGGCGTTGCCGCTGTTAGAAGCGGGGCTCAGCGTATTCGTCGATAAACCGCTGGCACTTGACGAAGCCGCTTTAGAACGGTTTACCCCGTACTTGAAGCGCGGTCGGTTGATGTCTTGTTCAGGCTTTCGCTACGCCCGCGAACTCGACGCGCTGCGTGCGGGTAACATCGACCTCGGCGAATTGCAGCTGGTTCGCGGCGCTGTGTTAAACGACTTTGAACGTTACGGGATTCATCTGCTCGAGGCCGTCTGCGCGGTTACCCACCAGCTGCCGGTACGCGTCTCACCGGTTTCGGCGCGTCACGCATCGCTGGCGATTACGCTGGCGGACGGTACCCTGTTTCAGCTCGACGCGCTGGGCGACGTGCCCAAAACGTTTCAGCTCGACTTTTGGGGAACGGGTGGGCAGTTCTCAGCCGAGTTGCAAGACAACTTCAGCGCCTTCCGGCGGACACTGGGACACTTTTTTACGATGTGTAAGGTGCAGCGGCCGGTTATCCCGCCCGAAGAGACACTGCGTCTGATGCACACGCTGATAGCAGGACGAAAAGCGCTAAACGAAGGTAAAACCGTGGAGCTAGCATGAACTACCGAGCATCTTTCGACCTTACCGGCAAAACCGCTGTCGTCACCGGGGCGGTGGGCATTTTGGGCCGCGAGTTTTGTATGGGTCTGGCTGAATGCGGGGCAAACGTCGCGGTGGTAGACCTCAATTTAGAAACGGCTCAAACGTTCGCTGCACAGCTGGAAGCGCACTACGACGTAAAAGCTGTCGGGGTTTCATGTGACGTGAGCGATCCCGGAGCCGTCGCTGCGATGACTGAGCGCGTAGCGCAGACACTCGGCAGTATCCATATTCTCGTCAACAACGCCGGAAGCAAATCTACCGACCTGGGCGCGTTTTACGCCTCTTTCGAAGACTATACGCTCTCTCAGTGGCGTGAGGTGATGGCGGTCAATATTGACGGGATGTTTCTGGTCGCGCAGGCGGTCGGCAAACACATGCTGGCGCACGCTCAGGGCGGTTCGATCATTCAGACCTCGTCGATCTACGGGCTGATGGCTCCCGACCCGCGTATCTACGAGGGCTCGGAATATCTAGGTCACACCATCAGCTCCCCGGCGGTTTATTCGGCGTCGAAGGCGGCGGTCGTCGGGCTGACCAAACACCTGGCGGCGTATTGGGGCGACAAGGGCATCCGCGTCAACGCGCTCGCGCCCGGCGGCGTCGAAAGCGGACAAAACGAGCTGTTTAAGGCGCGTTACGCGGCGCGAATTCCGCTGGGCCGGATGGCTGAACGTAGCGAAATGGTCGGTACCGTGCTCTATCTGGCCTCGAGCGCGTCACGTTACGTGACCGGGCAGGTTATCGCCGTAGACGGGGGGTTAAGTGTGTGGTAAGTGTTTTCGCGCTAAGCTTGACGCCGAGGTCGGTGGCGGGCGCGCTCGGTTTTACCAGGGCAACTGAGGTAGAAAGTAGGCGTATAAGACGTGCAACTAACGACTGTGATGTATCACTATGTCCGCGACCTACGAAACTCGCGTTATCCGGACGTCAAGGGGCTGGACGTCGGGGCGTTTCGCTATCAGCTTGGGTACCTCAACAAGCACTACACGGTTTTGACGATTGAAGAGGTGGTCGGGGCGCTCGAGACCGGCGGCGACCTTCCCCCGAACGCTGCGCTGCTCACCTTTGACGACGCCTATTTAGATCACTACCGCTACGTTTTTCCGCTTTTGGACGACCACAACTTGCAGGGTTCTTTTTATCCATCGGCGCGTTCGGTGCTTGAAAGAAGCGTGCTCGAGGTCAACAAGATTCACTATCTGCTCGCTTCGGGTGTAGCAGCGGATGACCTGGTACGAGACATTTTTGGACTCTTGGACGCGCGCCGCGCCGAATACGGTCTAAAGAGTAACGACTTCTACTACCAAAAGCTGGCCCACCCCAACCGCTTCGACACCGCCGAGGTCGTTTTTATCAAACGGCTGTTACAACGTGAACTCGGCGGGCCGCTCCGCAAAGACCTCGCCGACACGCTTTTGCAAAAGCACATCGGCATCAGCGAGGCTGTTTTACACGAAGAGCTTTACGCGAGTTTTGAGCAGCTCGGAGTGATGCACCGGCACGGAATGCATATCGGGGTGCACGGTTACGACCACTTTTGGCTCGGCTACCTGACGCGGCCCGAGGTCGAGCACGAGGTCGAACAATCGCTGGGATTTTTAGAGAAGCTCAAAGGTGCGGCGCTCCCCTGGACGATGGCGTATCCCTTCGGTAACTATAGCGACACCGTCATCGACGTGGTTCGTGAAAAAGGGTGCAGTCTAGCTTTTACGACCGAACCTGAAGTCGCTAAGCTGACGCCCAAAAACCGTTTCACCGTGCCGCGCCTCGATACGAACGATTTTCCCAAAGGGAACTGAGCCGCGCTGATGAACGTATGAACGTATTTTTGGTCTTGACGCCGCTGCAACTCATCAACGCGCTCGAGGCCAAAGCGCATTTCACCACCACCGACAACGTCTTGATCGTGCTGCGGCACTCGAGCCTCGGGTATCCGGTTTCTATGTTCAAACGGCTTATCCGAGAGGACGATTGGGATCGGCTTTACTTTTTGTCAACGTTTGACGCCGAACGGGTTCAAAAACTCGGCCTGCTCTACTGGCACCTGCTCTGTGCGCGGCAGCGGCGGCGGCTCGACCGTTTGGCCGCGCACTTAGGCCCCGCCGACGGCCTTTTTATCGGGCAGTACCACGAGCCTATCGCCCGGCATTTTAGCAACACCCTCCCGTACCGCACGCTCTACCTGATCGACGACGGTACCTCGACGCTCGAGACCCACGGCGAACGCTACGCGCGCACGAGGCCGGGGCGCTTAAAAGGGCTGCGCGCGGCCCTTCGCGACACCTTGACCGGATTCCGTACCCACCAAGCCGAACGTGTCATTTTCTTTAGTGCCTATGACCTCGAGCCGCGCCCTGGCGACGCGCTGGTGCGGAACCATTTTACGCACTTTCGCCAATCTATAGCCGCCGCGCCGCAAACGAACGAGGTCTGGTTTTTAGGCGAGCCGCTTTCGCTCGACGGGTACGTCACCAAGGAAACGTACTTGGAAACGCTTGTGCTGGCGCAGAGGTTTTACCGCCACGCCCGGTTTGTTTACCTGCCGCACAGCCGCGAGCAGCAGAGCGACGTAGATGAGCTTCAGGCCGCGCTCGGGTGTGAAGTCCGGCGTTACGGACTCCCCATCGAGGTCGTTTTGAGCGTGGCCACGTCGCGGCCCCGGGAAATCGCCTCGTTTATCACCTCGGCGATTCCCAACTGTGCGATTATGTTCGGCAAAACGTTAAAGCTGACGTCGGTTTATCTCGAGCCCTCGCAGCTCCTGAACCACCACGCGTTTACCGAAGGGGTTTACAATCACTTCCGTAACGATGTGGGGCCGAACGTTCGTATCCTGACCCGCGAAGCGTTGGGCGCTCAGGCAGGTGGGCCGTTAACCCCTACGGCGGCCCGGACACGTCCAAACCGGCTCGAGTGATGAGCCTCGTACTCTTTAAGCCGGTTGCGCTTCAGCCACGACTTCTTGATAGACCTCGCTCGTCCGCGCGGCCACCGTGCGGTAGTCGAATCCTGCTTGTGCGTACCGCTGACACGCCGCTCGGCTCGGCAACGTCAGGCTGCCTGAGAGAACCTTGCCGATACCTGCCACCAGGCTCTGCCGGTCGCTCCCAGTCAAAATCAAATCTTTAGACAGCCCTACGACGACTTCGGGCAGGCCCCCGACCGGTGTTACGAGTACGGGCGTTCCTGCAGCGAGCGATTCGACCGTAATCAGTCCGAAGCCTTCGTGAGCCACTGTCGGTACGACCGAAAAGTCGGCGGCGGCGTAGGTCAAGGCCAGCTTGTCGTCGGGAACGAAGCCCAAGAGTCGCACGTGTCCGCTTAGCCCGGACGCTTTAACCTGAGCCTCGAGCGTTTCTTTTAAGGGGCCGGTACCGGCAATATACACCAGCACGTCCGGGTGTTCGGCGCGCAGCTCGGCGACGGCAGCGATGAGGTTTTCCAGACCCTGACGTTTGACGAGTCGCCGCACCGCTAAGATGACTTTACGGTCCATAGGCCAGCCCAGCGCGGCGCGCGCCTCGGCGACGCTTAAGCCGGTCGCGTAGGCTGCCGTATCGATCCCCCCCGGAATGATGTCGATACGCGCTTCCGGCACCTTGTAGGTTTCGTGCAGTACGGTCTTAAACGCTTGCGACAAGACGATAAAACGCGCCGCGCGGCGGTAGACAAGCCGCTCGACAGTCCATTTGAGCCGTACGCTTAGCCGGGATGCTAAACCGCGTGACGCCTCAACCTCGCTCTCTAACGCCCAAGAGCCGTGAAAATGCACGACTAGAGGAACGTGACGGATGATGTCTAAAACCGGGAAGGCGTAGAGGGCAAAATGTGCCGAGATGAGGTCGGCGGGGCTCTTCGTGAGCTGCGCCCGGAGCGCCCGCCGCAACCGGAGCCAGCGTACAAGCAGCGGCGCGTCGGCCGGGGCGAACCCACGTGCGCGGCCGTCCGAAAGCTTTTCAACCGCTGCTGAACCGACTACCAAACCGCGCGCACGTACCCCGAACGCGCCGAGATGCGTTAGAAGCCCGTAAAAGACGCGCTCGAGGCCGCCCGGTTTTTCGGCAAACCAGCCCGTCCCGAGTTCGATCACCCGTATCTCTTCCGGCAGCGCTGAAGACGACGCTTGCTGCTTGCGGTTCACGCGCTGTATCCATGACCAACGTTTGGACGCGTGGCGCTGTTAGTTTGCTCGTCACCGGGTTGCGCCTTACTTGGTTGCCCCACCCGGGCTTGGTAGCTCGCGGCGAGGTACAAGCAGGGAAACACCCACAAAATCATCCCCGAAATGCCGCCCCAAGCATTACCGAAAGCGAGCTGAGTAACCGCTGCTACCGTAATCCCGATATAACTTGCGTCTGCCACACTAGACGAACGTAAACCCTGGCGGAGCGCCGCGCCGAAGATCGCCAAGGCCCCACCGACAAAGTAGAGCGTACCCAAGATGCCAAACGTGTAAAGGACGGCGATAATGCCGCTATCGAGGTTTTGCAACGTCGTTTTTTGGGCGCTCAGGCTGCTCGCGACCCCGGTGCTGCCCAGCCCTCGGCCGAGGGGATTACCCGCCGTAAATTCCGGCAGGCTGGCGTAGAGTTCTAAGCGCTCGTTAAAACTCACGTCGCTTTGGAGGTCGGTAAAACTTTGTAACCGCTGAGAGAGAAGGTCGGAAACCGGACCGACGGTAAAAACTGGCACGGCGACCAGTACGAGCAGAAAAAGCGTCCCTAAAAGTCTGGTTCGTAACCGTAGCGGCAGGCTCGCCGCTACGACGATAAAGCCGACCAGCCAACCCGCCCAAGTTGCCCGGACAGCAGCTAAAGCGAAACCTAAAAAACCAGCTGCCGCGCCTACTGCGGTCACAAAACCGCCTCGGCTAAAGACCAAGAGCAGTCCCGCCATCATCACCCCGGCGTAGGGGCCGGGCGAGTTGAGCGTGCTAAAAACCCGCACCTCCTGCGGTTCGGAGCTGCCGATAGACCCGAGCCCGGCGTTGTCCATCCAGTATCCGTCCCAAGCAGGAAGGTAAAAGTACTGGACGGCGGCGTAAAGCCCCATTATCAAAAGCCCCCAGACAAACGCGCGCCGCGTCGCCTCACGAAACGCCGGTGCCAGGTGCGTGTGCGTTAAGACGTAAGCGCTGATGATCACCGGTACGCCCCAGGTCAGCAGGTCGAAAGTTGCCGTCACCGGGCCGTTATAAAGGACGCCCACCCCGTAGGCGTAAAGCAGCCCGGTCGCGGCAAAGGCCAGCGGCAGACGGTAAGAACGCGGCAGGTGAGAAAGCCTCGGGAGCACCGCGACGAGCGCCGCGCCCGAGACCAAAAAAGGGGCCAGCATCACGAGGCTCGTCTCGGTGTAACCGATTTGATAATCGATCAGACGGCGCACTTCTGGGGTTAGAAACCAGACCCACCAGGTAAAAGCTAAATAGAGCACCGGGCGACGCCAGAGGAGGAGGGCGGCGGCTAAAAGAGCCACAATGGGATACGCAAACTGCACGCTTGAAGCGAGCGGCCCGACAAAACTCGCCGCGCCGACCCCGACAGTTGCGATCAGCGCAGCGTAGGCGAGCCGGTCGAGCGCAGAGGTCATGCGTGCTCTTTCGAGACAGGAGCGCTTGCCGAGGTAGCGCCGTAGCGTACAGGCGGGTCGGGGGTTGGCGTCACGTTTTGCGCCTCCCAAAGTTTGGCGTAGCGCATAAAGTCGCTGCTGGCCTTGAGCAGTGCGTGCATCAGCCCGCGCGTTCCGAGCCGCCAACCGCCACGGGCGAGATAACTCCAAAAGAACCGTAAAACGGGTCGGAGGATAAGGTCGAGCGCGCGGGCGCGTACGCCGTTTTTGTCAAGCGACCGGGCCTCGAGCGTCGCGTAGCGGTTAAACAACGAAAAGTATTCGTCCATGTTCAGGTTGTTCCAGTGGAAGAGCACCCCGGAGAGCGGTACCGCGCGACCGGGAAAGCGCACCTCTTCATGCACGCTCATCGTTTCGTCGTAGGCGCTGCGCTGCCGGTTATAGAGCCGGATAAAGTTGTTCCTTTTGCTCGGTCTCGCTTCGTTGGGTAACAGCACGCCTAAAAAGTCGCCGCGGCGGTCGACCGCGTAAGCGTCTTCGGGGTCGGGCGTTCCGGACATCACATCTTTAACCGCATCAGCCAGCTCACGCGTGACGATTTCATCGGCGTCTAGGTAAAAAATCCAGTCGTGCCGGGCGAGTTCTGCGCCCCTGTTACGCTGCGCGGAAAACCCCAGCCACGGCTGCTGGGCGACGCGCGCGCCCAACGACCCGGCGATCTCTCTGGTCGCGTCCGTACTACCCGAGTCGATGACGAGCACCTCGTCGGCCCAGGCGACGCTGCTGATACAGCGGCCTATCTTAGCGGCTTCGTTTTTGGTCATGATAACGGCTGAAAGTCGCGGCATAAGTTTTAACTTCTCCTACTACTCGACCACCGTGCGCCGAGGAGGTGCAACCGTAGCCTTAAGCTGTTTTTTGTGTAGCGCAGCTTGGGATAGTGCTCGAACGCCTGACGTAAGAGCGCCGACGCCTCAGCCGGGTCGCCTGCACCGAACGCTCTTCCGGCGGCAAACAGATAGGCGCGACCGTAAGCTTCTCTTTTAAGCGGTTTATGTTCAGCTGGGGTGTTTTGAAAAGCGCGTTCGATAATCTTGGCAAAGTTAGGCATGATCGCCCTGTACCCTTTGGTCATGTTGGCCCCGTGCTGCCGATACAAAACGAGTGGCTCGCTAAGAACAGCAAAGTGATAATGCGCGGAGATACGAATCCACATGTCCCAATCTTCTGAAAAACTTAAGCCGGGATCGAAAACGCCTACTTTTTCAAAGCACTCACGGCGTACAAGCGGTGTACTACCGCAACGTACCGGATTATGAACCACGACCTCTTTCCACACGTCGCCGTCTCCCTGAGTCCCGAGCACCCGGTTGATTTCACGACCGTTTTCGTCGATGTAACGAATGGCGGTGTGAACCAAACCCACTTCGGGTTGCGCCTCGAGCCGCATTACTTGCTTTTCCAGCTTCGTCGGCTCCCAGAGGTCGTCCGCGTCCAGAAAGGCAATATATTCGCCCTTAGCTTCTAGAATGCCGGTATTACGCGCTGTAGCCGCCCCCTGATTAGCTTGCCGAATAAGCCTCACCCGCCCGTCGTGATGTTGCGCCGCCCACTCGCCGGTATTATCCGAGCTGCCGTCGTCAACGACCAAAAGCTCAAAATCTCGCCATGTCTGCGCTAAGGCGCTCTCTACGGCTTGTGGCAGAAAACGCATCGCGTTATAGGCGGGGATGACTACCGAAACTTTAATCATGGTTCTCTATCTGCATGAGCGCGGAGGTTTGAGAAAGAGTTTTTCTTTTCGCTACTTTTAAGGCTGACGTTTGCTTGGGAGAGCTGCGCAACTAGGTAACGCCCTAAGGCTGCCTCGGAGCAGCGCGTTTCCCAGTAGCGCAGGGCGTCTTGGTGAAGCCGCTCGAGCCTTTGAGAATCGCCGAGCAGTTCGTCAACAACCCGCTCGAGGTCGTTCCAGTTGTCAATTTGCACAGCGGGCAAACCGCTGTAATACCAGCGTTTGGGTAGGTGCTCGCAAATGGCGATACAGCCGTAGCGAACTGCTTCAAAGAGCCTAAAGGTTTCAAGCGACGAACCGCGCGGTACCAAGCAGATTTTAGTGTCCATCATCTTTTCCGAATAGCGTATTTTCTCAGCCTCGACTTGTGACGCACTGTTAAGCAGGTTCCCACTAAACTGTTCTGTACCCTGAAGGTAGACGTTTAGCTCAGGCCGTTTTTGTAACTCACGCGCGTTTTTCAACATCTGCTCACGGGCCGCTGTCTTAGGTGAACGAAGCCAGTACTTGAGTGAACGCTTGCTGGGTAGTTCGTTATTTATACTGCCCATAAAGGAAACGTCGGTGACGCGTTTTTGAAGGGGTGCGGTGGGCAACGCCAACTGGTTTGCATACCCTAAAGGAATAAGGTGAGTTTTCGTCGGTTTATAACCCCGAACGAACCTCTTTAGCAGATAGCGAAGCCGCCCCGGTAGGCCGAGCAAATGTAGTCTCAACAACTGCGCACCGGAGATGATATTGCCGTAGGTAACGCCGTTGGCGAGGTTTCCGGTATACATCGGCCAATTGGCGTGAGAACGAAAAACAGCTCTCACCTTGCCTAAATAACTTGGAAAACGGCACCACTCATCACCCATAAGGATGACGACCACATCGTCTCCGTAGGTGGGCAGCTCGTCAACGTCCCAAGTCACGTAAAAGGTCAAACTCTTAAGTTCTGATTGTTCTACCGCTTGAAAAGTCCCAGCTAAGTAGTCTATTTCGACAAACTTTGGATACATATCCGGACGATAGGTAAACGGGTCTAACGGAACGGTTTTGTGCTGACCGGCTAGACAGACAAAATAACGGTTGGAAAGCGTAATAAGCTCCGGCATAGGCGCTTTAACCGACGCCCCGACTGATAAGGGACTGCGCGACACGTTTCATATCTCTAAAATCTTCTAAGTCAAGCCACAACCGTGGCGGCGGCACCTTTAGCACGCGCGGAAACGCGGCGATGATAAAGAGCAGCCTTACGAGTGAAGTAATAAGGAGAGACGTACCCGCGCCCATAAGCCCGAACGCCGGAACGAGGACGAGCAGGAGCGGTAAGTTGAGGAGTAAACCCACCCCTTGCAGCGTCGTGATAAAACCGGGTCGGTCGGTAGCCATAAACGCTTGGGCTAACACGCTGCCGGTTCCTTCAAAGATCGTGACGGCGATAAGGAGGCGCATTAGGTTTGCTCCACCGCGAAACTCGGGGCCGTAAAGAAACAAGAGCGCCCAGGGGCCGAGCGCACCTAAAACGAGCGCCGAGGCGACCGTAACGGCGGTGCTGATACGCGCAGTTCGCCCTGCCAGCGAGACGGCTTCTTCGGCTGAAAGCCCCGAAGCTTGAGGGAAAAGTACGGTGATAGCAGCGCCTTGAAAGATGTTGAGCATCTTGGCGAGGCTGAGCGAGACGACGTAAAGGCCCATGCTCGAGGCGCTCAACAGTCCGACGACCAGCGCCTTATCAAGCTGTAACGACAATGCCCCCAGCAAATCTATACCGTAAGACCTTGCGCCGTAAGAGATGAGTGTCCCCGTCGTCTGTCCGAGCCCCTTCCAGACGGGCCGATACGCCCGCCATATCTGGGCGAAGAGCCACGCGGAGATAGGTAGGCTCGGCACCAGATAGCAAAGGGTTGCTCTAAACGGCGTGAGCCAACCGAGCAGGGCGAGGGTTAAAAGCGCAGCGACGGTTGCTGTTGGGCGTAAAAAGCGGATGACGTTGAAGAGCGTGTAGCTCCCTTTGGCCCGAAGCGCCGAAGAAAAAATGTCGTCGAGTAAAACTGCAGGCGCAAAAAACATCAAAATCTTCGCGCTGTTAATCACGTCGGCGTTATGTTGCGCGAGCCACAACGGAACAAAGGTAACACCTGTCAAGATAGCGACCGCCCCGGCTACCAAACCCGAAAGGACCGAAGCCGCAAACAATTTCGGAGCGTGCTCGGGCGTTTTTCGAAGATTGTAGACGAGCGCTGAAGGTAGCCCCAGGGTAAAGGCTTGCGCTAAAAAGAGCGGCCAGACGCCCATAGCTTCTTGCTCGCCGCGGCCTGCTACCCCTAAAAACCGAGCGGTTATAATGCCGGTAAGTAGGTTTACAAACAAGATAACGACGCTTATCAGCAGGGTTTGAAGGGAAGCTCCGAACATGCCTCTGCCGTAGACGAAGACTCCAGCGGCGCGAAACAGCCTAGTCATAAATACTCTAAAAAGCCCACAGTTGGGCTGCCCGGTTTGTAACGTCGCGAATAGACTATACTATCTTTCCTAAAACGGCTTTGGGCTCGTCCTAGCGAGGTTTGTATGTTGAGAGTGAGAGGTGCGCGCTGTTCTCTTTGCATCTAGTTTAGTTGGGTGTGACCGGCGTCCCCGAGCGCAGATTAGGCGGTACCGGATAGACCACGCGAGCACCCTCCGGGATACCCAACACCGCCACCCGCTTTTCGCTCTCGCCGATAATTTCGACGTCGCGCCGGATGGCGGCATCTCCGCTAACGACGAAGACGAAGCGGCGACCCGGCCCCCGCTGCACCGCGCCGCTCGGTAACAAAATTCCGCCGGTGTCGGCGTAGCGGTACGAGAGCTGAGCGCGGCTGCCGTTGGGGATAGAGTTCTGTAAAGGCGCTAAACGCGCGGTGACGGTGACGAGTTGGGTTTTAGGGTTGAGCGCGCTCGCCGTCAAAACCTGGGCGCGGTGGGAGTTTCCGGCAAAAGAAAACTGAACCGCGCCCTTCGCGCTGAGCTGCTCGGCGACCGGGAGCGGAACCTGAAAGGTCGCGAGTTGCTGTTCGGTCGAAGCGACGCTAAAAGCCGGCGCGCCCTCGCCTAAAAATGTCCCCTGTTCGACGATCATTCTGGTGATTACGCCGGTGATCGGCGCGGTGATGTCGGCCCGAACGAGCGCATCTTGCGCCTGGGTCAAGTTGGCCTGCGCCTGCTCGACCTGAAGTTGTAACAGCTCGACGTTGCCGCCGTCGGTCGCTTGGGTCAGCGTGGCTTTGGCTTGACCTAGCGCAGTTTCGGCGGCTAAAAAGGTGCTTTCGGCGCTGCTGAGTTCGGTTTTGGCGAGCGCGCCGATCTTAAACAGGTCTTGCGCTTCTAAGTAGCCGCTCCGGGCGGTTTCGTAGCTCGCTTCGGCGGCGCGCACCGTGAGTTCGGCCTGGGTTTGTTGACTCTGTGCTGTCGCCGCCGCACTGTTCAGGTTGACCTGGGCGCTCGAGAGGGCGAACTGGGCGTCTTGTACGGTGCGCGTCAGGGCCTGCGTATCGAGCTGGACCACGACCTCCCCGGCTTCGACGGCGGTGTCTTGGCGTTTGTTGACCGCGAGCACCTGTCCGGTCGTTGCAGCCGTGACCGTGATCTCTTGCTCGGGGCCGATCACCGCTGAGGTGGTGCGCGTCCGGCTGAGTTTGCCGAGCTTGGCCTCGACGACCTTGACGTCGCGCGGAGCCTGGGCGTGTACCGGCGGTAGGAGCAGCAGGCTGCCTAACGTTAAAAGGGCGATGTGAACACGCATCAGCCTGCTCCGTCGGTGCCGGAAACCGTCCCGAAGGGCCAGAGTTCGGTGCCCGCCGCCGCCTGCAGTTCGAACACCGCCGTGACGTAGGCGTGTTTGGCGCGGCGCAGCTCGAGCCCTGCTTCAGTGGCGGTGTATTCGCTCTGGCGCAGTTCGAGGTCGGAAATCAAGCCGCGTGAAAAACGGTCTTGCTGAAAGCTCAGCCGGGCGCGGGCCGCCTCCGCCGCCGACCGCTGGGCGTTGTAGAGTTCTCTGGCTGCGGTGGTCTGGGCGTAAAGCGTGCGGAGCTGCGCGTTTTGGGTGCGCGCCGTCTCCGCTAGGTTCACCTGCGCGGCCCTGAGCACGGTCTGGGCCGTTTCGACCTCGCGCGCCGAGCTGTAACTCGGATCGAGCAGGCCGGTTTGCAGCTGTGCGAGGACAAGAGCTTGCTGCACCTCGAGCCGGGCCGGGGTACCGTTGGCTTGCCCTAAAACCTCGGTCACGCTCGGCAGGGCCAGCTGGGTCGCGCTGTCGGGAATAGGCTCGAGCGGCTCCGCGTCGGTTCCGTCCGGGAGGAGCGCCCGCAGGCTCGTGCGGCTGAGTTTGAGCGTCTCTTCGGCGGCGGCGCGGGTGGCTTGGGCGACGCTCAAGTCCGCCTCGGCCTCGCGCACCTCGAGTTCGGTGACGCTGCCGCGCCGAAAACGAATCCTTGCGACCTCGAGCAGGCGCGTACTCAGCGCTTCGTTTTCGCGCGCCGCCTCAGCCTCGAGTTCAGCTTGCAGCTGCGCGGTATAGGCACCACCCAACTCGCTCAGCGCGGTGTAAAGGGCCTGCTGCGCTCTTGCCCGGGTCAGCTCGAGGCGCTGTTTGGCCTGCGTTTTTTCAAGCGTAAGCGCGAAAGGGTCGGCTTCGGTACGCGTCAAGTCGTCGCGGGCACCCTCGGTCTCGAGCTGCGCCGCTTCGACGGCGGGGCGTTCGGTCGCGCTTTGCAGCGCGTCGGTGAGCGAATAGGCGAACGCGCCTGTTCCTAAAATGAAAAGTCCGAGTGCGAGGGGCAGGTAGCGCAACCTAAAAGCTGAGCTGGTAGGGGATACGTTCACGGGTTCTCCAAATCTGGCGTAGTCGGGGACAGCGACAGCGGCAGGCCGAAAAAACGGTAGAGGTCGAGCAGGGCGGCGGTCGCGACGCGGCGCGCGCCCTGAAGTTCCGACCCGGCTTCGGCGACGGCGACGGCGACGGCTTGGGTCTCGAGCGGGGTTCCGGCTCCGAGTTCTTCGCGCTGACGCACCTCGCTCAAGTTCTGCTGGGCGTTGCTAAAAACGAGCGCCGCGAGCTTTTCGTCACGCCGCGCCGCCGCTAAACGGGTGCGGAGCTGGGCTTCACCGATCTTAGCGCTTTGCTGCGCCGCCGTAAGCGACGCCTCCGCTGCTTGCGCCAACGCGCCGAGCCGCGTGGCGTTTTCAAACTGCTCGGGGGCGAGGGTCGCCGATACGCGCAGCGAAAGCTGCGGCGCTTCGCCGTAACCGTCGTAATCAAAGCTGTAACCGACGCGCGGCGCGAGGTCGCTCGAGCTGATCGACGCCGACAGGCGGTTTTGCGCCGACACATCGTAATCGTAAGCGAGTTCGGCGACCGGGTAAAAGGGCCGCGCCGCGCCTGCCTGACCGACCTGCGCCGCTGCTAGCTCGAGTTCGGCGCGGCGTACTGCGGGCGGCGTGAGGGTTCCGCGCGGGACGGTCAGCTTTGGGAGCGACTTGAGTCTGGCCTCGCCGACAAGCCCGACCAAGGTCGTGCGGGCGAGCTGAACCTCAGCCTCGGCGTTTAGGACGAGGTTGCGGGCCCGCTGCTGTCCGGTTCCGGCGTCGCGCAGCTCGGCGGGTGTTGCGAGGCCCCGGTCGAAGCGGAGCTGCGCCGCGCGGAAGCTCGCTGCGGCGGCTGCCGCCGAACTGCGCGCGAGGTTGAGCGACCGCTCGCTGAGCCTTAACGCCGCGGCGCTTTCAAATGCGCTGGCCTCGAGCTGCGCGCGCACCTCCCTCTGGTTTAACCGTGCACGCTCGAGGTCGAGTTCGCGTAACCGCACGGTGTCGCCCGGTTCCCCGTAACGAAACGGACGCGCCGTTACGCCGACGCCGACGCGGGTATCGTTAAAAGGCGTAAGCTCCGCTGCCGGTGCCCTCGAGGAGACGCTCACGTCTAGCGCGACCGGGTTCTGGGCCTGCGCCAGGCTCGCTTCGGCCGCCTCTACTTCGGCGCTCGCAGCGGCGAGTTCGGGGCGCGCCTCGAGCGCCGCCAGAAGCTGTATCAACGTTGCACTGCTGGCCTTACCTACACCGAACCCGCACAGTACAAAGCAAAGAGCTATTGCCCATCCCGGCTTTGCTGCCCGTATAGAGGTTTTATCTACCATGTTAGCCATCTGGCTGTATCGTGTCACACGCTGCGTCCTGTTCCAGTAAAATTATGCGCATCTGCTCGTTCACGCCTGTAGCTGCTATCGTCACTGTCCGCCTCTTTGGTCAACCTGAGCAAAATTTACGAAATCACACGGTTGCGCGAGCAAGTTTAGGCTGATACTGCTGATTAAACAAAGGCTTGAGCAATCCTCTGGACTGCTCTTAACGGTTGCTGAATTATACCCGGTAGGCGGTTTTTGTACCCACACGAAGGACTTAGTTCTTTAGGGCTACGGCAGTTGTACCTTCTAAGGCGTCCTCCAGTCTTCTCGCGTGGTTATGAGCGGCTGTAGTCAGCAGCAGCGCGAGGCAGGTTGACGCCAGTTAAAAAGCGGCGTAGATATACTCTGCGCCGCCACCCCGCAAAAACTTAGCTTACGGCTTAATTCTAAAAAACGTCACCTTACCGTCTACCGGAACGTTTATTCTAGAGACGCCTTTACCGACTTGGGTCAAGGTTCCCCCTACCGAGGGGCGGTAGCTGCTCACATCTACCGCCGAGCCGAACTCGAGCGTCACCTCTGCGCGGGTGTCGGGGACGAGGGTACGGCTGTTGCGTGCATAAAGGGAGTTTTTAAGCCACAACGCCACTTCGTAGCTTCCGTCTTTACGCGTGATCGGCAGCATAACCGCGTCTTGGGGTAAGCCCACGACGTCGAAGGGTAGTAGCGCGGTCGGCGCGGTACCTGTGCCTGAGTCGCGCAAATACTCCTGAAGCCTGGCAACGGCTTCGAAAGCCGGTTTTTTGCGGAGCGTCCAGGTGGTCGGCGACGCGCCCGGATTCCCCTCTACGGCGACGAGTCCGAACCACTCCTCCATCTCGGTACGCCCTGGGTCGTTCGGTTTCTGGTCGAAAAGCTGATATAGATAGTTTTGCTCGACGCCCTCTGCGAAGTTCCAAAGAAGGGTACGGACGAGGTAGTGAGCTGCAACCTCTTCCGGTACACCGCGAAACCCCGATGAGGTGTTGACTGCGTTGTGATACCCCAGTTCTGTCGCCACGACTCGGCCCGAGCCTGCCCGTTTTTTGGCGTCGGCGATGGCCCCGGCGATATCGCTGTTTTCCGGGGACGTGCCGCCGGTGTAGGGGTGGATATTGGCAGCGTCGGCCGCTTTGGTAAAGAGGCGGGGGCCGTTGGCAGTACCGAACGAAGGGCCGACGACGCGGACACCCTTAAAGTACGAATCGTTTTTGAGTGCGCCGTAGTATTCGTTATAAAAGCTGCTGAGTTCTTCTACCCAGTTCCCTGTCGGTGAGAACAAGTCCCATTCGTTGGGCAACTCAATCTGGTCGTAAAGCCCGGCGTAGGTCGTTTTAAGCGCGTTGACCAAGTTGGCACTGTCGCCGATTCCGAAATTGCCGTAGGTGCCTGCCGGGTCGCCGATTCCGACGCTGACCTTAAAACCGGCGGCTTTGAGATCACGTAAAAAGCCCGGGTGCCACGCGCGCGGATGCTGATGAACGCCCTCTCTGACCCACGCTGGCCCTAACGCCCGAAGATAGGTGATGATGCGGTTCACGTCATAGTAGGCCGTATCATCGTAGGTGCTATGAATATTAATCCCTACGGAGTTGCGCAGCGCCCCGGCCGAAAATGCTGCCGCTGTAGGCGTGACGTCTCGAGGAGCTGGGCTCGGCACAGGTGCTTCGGGGGCTGTCGGGGCCGTAGCGGGCTCTGCAGGCAGGGTCGCGTCCGTCGGTACAAAGTCGGCGTCGTTCGTCAGGGCCAGCGCGTCGAACTGCGCGCCGTCTTCACGCATCCAGACGTTTAGGGTATAGGTACCGGGTGCCGGAATTGTAAGCGTTGCGACGCGGCGTGACATCGTGGTGTTGGCCCAACTGTAGTCTTGAGTAAACCCGGTGATGCGTCTTGCACTTTTTACCAGCTTCTGGTTGAGGCCGAGGTGCAGCGAATCGCCGTTGCGACCGGCCTGCGCCGCCGCTTGTCCGTGAACCCAAACGTAGTGCGTCCCGGCTTCTACGAATTTGACGCGGTAGTCAAGGCGCGGGCTCTTCGCCTCGACCCCCCGGTCGAGCGTGGTGTTGAGGTCGCGCAGGGCGGCCATCTCAGTTTCTTGAACGGCCTCGGCGTCGTTCCTAAGTTGCCAGCGGTGTTGGCCTTTGGGCAAGTTGGCCAGAAACGCGGTGGCGTCCACGACGAGTAGACCCTGTGCGTTTTGCACGGCAGGTGCGGCTAAACCCGCCAATTCAGGAGGAGCCGCTCTTTTGGGGGTGCTGCTACAAGCACCTAGGAAAGCTAAAAGAAGTCCGACAAGCATAAGGGTGCGCCGAGGCGCTACGGGGTTTAGCATAAACGATCCTCCGAAGTGTTGCCAGGGCTGACCTTGAAGAGAGGTAGCCTTACGGAAAAATGAGATGCAGGAGGACGAGCCTACGCTGCCATCCTCCGCCGGTTGCGCTACTGGCTCGGCCGACTCCAAGCGCCCAGATACAGAGTCGGTGTCAGCGCCGCTAAAGTACAGCACCTTAGATGGCTAAACGCTACCGCACCCGCTGAGACTAAGCTGTGAAGATTTTTACGTGTCTCGCCGCGGCACTACCTCGCCGGAGCACCTCCGGGTCCTTGGGGACGAGGCTTTGTGGGAGACGCGTCGGCCGGTTGTAAGCCGCGCTCACTACTATGCGAGCAGTGCCGCAAGCCCATCAGTACCTGAGTCGGTCGGTACGCAACATGTAGGGACGTGAGATAAAAGTCTACTGATTTGGTCTCTCTGAAAACCGCCGCAGCTGCTCACTCTTAATAGAGTGCTGAGAGATCGACTGAGTTTGCAGAGGCTCTATGGCAAGCGTTACTTGGTCTAGGAGGCGCTCACTATATGAACCACCGTTTGGTACGCACATCAAACGGTGATACTCGCGCCTTTCCAATCTAGTATCCGTCTCAACTGCTTTACACCTCATCACCGGCGCAAAAAGTCCAGTTGGAAATAACCTCAGTTTGTGGCTTACGCGACCTCAAAAGGCGTAGCCGACTTCTACCGGTACGAAACTCGGTTATGAAGCTTTGTATAGCTCGCAGCGTATAGTGCTCTATACAGTTATGAGTATGTACGGACGGCTTTTTTCTACCCTCGGGACGCTGGGGTTTCGGGCGCGCAGAAAAGCGCGTTACGTCTGGACAAAGGCCACCGTCAGAGATTTTGCCTACAAAGTCAGGCAGCGGATGGAGTTTGATAGAAATCCGCTCTTCGTCACGCTGCAAGACAAATACGCGGTCAAAGCCTACGCGCAGGCGCGGGGGATTAAAACCGCCGAGGTCTTTTGTGTGACCGACGAGCCCTCGACAATTCCCTTTGCCGAGCTGCCGCAAACCTGTTTTATCAAAGCCAATCACGGCTGGGGCTGGAATATCTTGCGGCGCGGCGGAGCTTTCTTTTTATTCGAGGACGGTCAAAACGTGCTCGGCGCTGACGGGTCGGTTTCACCGGCTGCAACCGTCCAAAAAGAGTTGTCGCAAGAGGCGTGCGCGGCGCTCCTCGGCAGATGGCTAAAAACGAGGCACAACCCGGCTGAGTGGGTCTACGGTGAGATAGCGCCCAAGATTATCGTTGAAGAGGCGCTCGAGGCTCCTAGACCCGGTGAAATGCCTGACTACCGCCTGTTTACCTTTGACGGCGTTGTTAAAGCCATCGATTTCGATACGCCGTCGCACCGGCGCGACCAAAAATCTTGCTTCTTCGATCCGGCTTGGCGTGAACTATCCGTCACGCCGCAAGAGCGGCCTGACACGCTCCCGCCGAAACCGGCGAACCTCTCGGAAATGATCGCTGCCGCCGAGTGTTTGGGAGCCGGGCTCGATTTTGTCAGGGTGGACCTTTACAACACCCCTAAAGGCGTGTACCTCGGTGAGATGACGCTCTACCCGGAAAGCGGAGATATCGGTACGCCTAGCAAGTCCCGTGCGTTTAACACCTGGTTGGGGCAGCAGTGGCGGCTCGACAAACGGCACTTTATAGACGCTGTGAAGCGGCGATAGCGGGTTCGCAACATTTTGCAAGTTTCCGTTATCATCCCCGCGTATAACGCGCTTGCGTACCTGCCGCAGGCACTCGAGAGCGTCCAGACTCAGACCTTTACCGATTTCGAGCTTATCGTCGTTGACGACGGCAGCAGCGACGGCACAGCGGCGTGGCTGGGGACGCTGACAGGGCCGAGGCTGAAGGTCTTGTGCCAGCCTCACCAGGGGTCTGGGGCCGCGCGCAACACCGGACTCGAGCACGCCGCAGGCCGCTACGTCGCCTTTTTGGATGCAGACGATCTCTGGCAGCCGACAAAGCTCGCCAAGCAAGTTTCTCATCTCGACGCTCACCCCGAGGTCGGGTTGGTGCATTCGGCAATCTCTTATATCGACGAGGTGGGCCGACCGATCAACCGCGTTTTAAGCGCCTCTGGAAACGGGCAGGTATGGCGGCAGATGCTCGAGGCCAACTTGGTTCGGTGCGGCAGCACCCCGATGATCCGCCGCTGCTGTTTTTCCAAAGCCGGTACGTTCGATACCACGCTGACGGTGTTTCAAGACTGGGAGATGTGGATTCGTATCGCCAAACACTATCCCTTTGCCGTCTTAGACGAACCTCTCGCGGCCTACCGGCAGCATCCGGCCAATATCTCCAAATCGTACCGCCTGATGGAGACACATTTTCGCAAGATCATCGAAGGCGCGTTTCAAGACGTTCCCGCCGACGTTATGCCCCTAAAAAACCGTGCTTACGGACGCGCCTATCTGCACACTGCCTGGCGCGCACTCTACGCAGGCGACTCTGCGGCGGCGTTTCGTTTGCAGCTTCGGGCGCTCAGGTACTATCCGAGGCTGCTCTATACCAAAAACAGCATTCACCTGACGCTCAAACTGACTCGGTTGTATTGACCCGGTTGTACTACGGCTATATGAACCCGGTCGGACTGATTTTAGTAGCAGGTTTGCAGCGCGCTTGCTCGGGAAAATACTCTTTAGCACGCACCTCCCGACGATGGTTTGCCTATGCCCCCAAGGGTATACCTGCTCGCTCTATGAGCTGAGAGCCGCGAAGAAACGTCGCAACGTTACGCGGAAATGCCTCTGGTATTGCGAACTCGCGCAAATAGCGGTTTTTACAAATACTGAGCCGGAATTTCGCAGGTGCCATCTTAGAAAATGCGTTCTAGTTGATGCTTCGTATACTGAGGCTAGCTCAAACCAGATAGTACTTGCTATCGACGTATAGGGTACGTGCGTTCAGACGGCGTAATGGGTGGGGCTCGAGCCGGTTCTCCGGTTCTCAGCGCGCCCGTGCTAGACTACGCTGCTTATGAGAGTCGGTTTTATCACCCAGCTGTTGTGGTCTCGCTACGGCGACCTTTGGACGAAACTCGTGACGGACGCCGGATTAGAGCCCGTTTACGCCGCTGACGACGCGGTCAGGCGGGCACTTACGGATGTGCGCCTAGAAGCGGTCTCCGGAACCGCCTTCCGGCTCGCGGCGGCGCAGGCGCTGGCGCTAAACGCCGACGTGATCGTCGCGCCCGAGCTAAATCCGGGTGAGAGCGCGACGCGGGGCGGAGGTCAAAACGCCTTTATTGCCGATTTTCCGGAAGCGCTAAAGGCGGCGCTGGGCGCGCTGCCGCCGGTTATCGGGGTTCCGGCGTCGCTTGCGGGTGAAGGGCTCGAGTCCCTCGTTGTTAGCACGCTCCTTAACCTCACCCACGACCCCAGTCTGGTGCGGCGTACCTGGGAGCGTCACCGCAACCTGGCGCGAGCGCCCCGCCTCCCAGAACCGCGCTGGCGGGTACGCCCTTCGGAAGGGGGTACGCTCGGCGTGATCGGTCAACCGTGGCTGCTCGGGGACGCGCTGGTCAAGCGAGTTGTCGGCGAGCGTCACTTCGTCTCGCAACACCAGTTAGCCCCTGCGCTACTACAGAGCGAAGGCCGCCGCGTCGCCGAACGCCTGGTCAGTACCGACCTCGAGGTCTTAGGGGCCGCCAGGTTTTTAGGGCGTAAAGGCAGCGTCGAAAAGCTCGTGATCATCGCCGACGAAACGCTCAGCGCCGACGCGTTTCTCGTGGCGCAGGTGCAGAAGCTGGTCTATAAACCGCTCTCCGTCGCCTTCGTGCAGCGCCTTGACCAACCTGACGTGCTCAGGCCCGCCTAGTGCCTCTCGTCGCGTTTTTGGCGACCTTCGCGTACGCCCTTGTCAACGCCTTCGGTGCGTGGCTCGTCAGCCGCCGGAAGGGGTGGATCGCCGGGATGTTTATGCTTTCAGCAGTCGTATTGGTCGTCGCTGCCGCTGCGTTCGTATCGAATATTCCCTATACCCGCATCATCTTGGCGGTCGGGCTCATCGCCGCGTCGGTGTCGTCTTATCTCAACGCCGAGATCGTGATCGGCCGGGTTCTCCCGCGTAACCATCTGATCCGCGCGTGTGTCGGAGTATGTATCTATCTGCTCGGGGAGCTGGCGGTGCGCTACCCGTTTTAGGCCGGTGCTTACTCACCGAAGAGTTTTTTAAGTGCGTCCTCTTTGTTGGTTTTCGTTACGGCGAAGTAGCGTTCGTTATCGACCTCGAGCTGCCCACGCCCGACAAGTTTGTCGAGCGCGTCGCCGATAACCTTGACCGACAGCTCTTCGTGATGGTGTTCGTCGATGTAACGCTGCACTTCGCGGAGGCTCGAGCCATTCAGGGTTGCGCGAACTGCTTCAAGAACCCAGTCATCAACGTTCATGGGTCATTGTAAAGCTTTTCCCGGCTTTGTGAGTTAAGAAAAAGGAACGCAACAAGGTGTGCGTTCCTAGAAAAATTATCAAGGTTGCTACGTTTCATAGCAGGTATCAAAGTCTGTCTCACTTCGTTCGGAGCTGGTCGGCAACGCGCTCCAACCAAACTTTTCTGAGTAGCACGCACATTCTGAGAAGATGCCTGTAGCCATCTCTTACAGAGGTGCTGTCAGTATCGTCTTACGCTTCCGAGGGACAGACAACCTGAGTTTGCTTGTCGGTCGGCGCTATTTTAGTGCTCCGCGCCACTCACAGCGTCATTGAACTGCTTAAAAAAAGCGTCGTAGCCGCCGCTAACTTCGGCAAAGCGGAGCGGCTTTACCCGTTCCACCAGAATCTCGGTCGCTTCGGGCGAGGTCTCGAGGAGGGTCATCGTCTCTGTGATGTACGCGTCTAGCGGCATATAGTCCGGATTGCTGGCCTGTTCCGGCCCCATCAGTTCGGTCTGTACCCCTGGTGGAACGAGTTCAATGACGTCAATAGACGTATCCTGAAGCTGGTAGCGCAGCGACTGCGTATAGGAATGAACAGCAGCTTTCGTCGCGTTGTAGGTCGGGGTCATCGCCAACGGCAGAAAGGCCAGTCCCGACGATATCGTCATGATCGTGGCCTGAGGTTGACTTTCGAGCTGAGGAAGCAAAGCCGCCGTTAAGCGGATCGGGCCGAGCAGGTTGGTAGCGATGGTCGCTTCGGCGTCCTCTAGCGCCGCACCCTGGATAGTTTCCGGTCGCATGATGCCCGCGTTGTGGACGACGACGTTCAGCGCTGGAAAATCGTCGACGAGCCTCTCTGCAAAGCTCTGAACTGCGCCTGCGTCCTGAATATCGAGAACCATAGACTTCATCCCTGGATTGGCCGCAGTCACCTCGTCTAACGCCCCTTGGCGACGGCCTGCAATGATGACCTGATTGCCGAGCGCGTGAAACTGTTCGGCTAGGGCGCGTCCGATGCCAGAGCCGCCGCCGGTAATCAAAATCGTGTTGTCCTTCAGTTGCATGGTGTTTCCTCCTGGTCTTTACTGTAAGATAAACACGTACTGATGGGAAGTAGGCACGCGAAAGTTCTGTACTTACCCAAAAGATAGTTAGGAGATGAGTATGGCTGATACGCTTGATTACAAAACATTCATGCAGAGGGAGGTTCCGCTTTCAGAGCTGGGCAAAGACGACCCTGAATTGGGGGCGCTCGTCCGGGAGACTATCGGACGGGTTGCCGACAAATGGACGATGCTCGCTTTAGAGGTTTTAGAAGAACATGGGCGGCTGCGCTTTACACGGCTCGGTGAGCTGATCGGCGGCGTAAGTCAAAAGATGCTGACTAAAACGCTGAGGCAAATGGAAGCAGACGGCCTCTTGGTACGCACGGTGTATCCGGTCGTCCCCCCAAGGTCGAATATGAGCTGACCGATATGGGGCACAGCCTGGGGGCCGCCTTCTGCGGCGTATGGCTGTGGGCGGAGGAGAACCGGGAGGCCATTGCAAGGTCGCGGGAGGCGTTTCAAGAAGTGAACCGCGCTCAAGAACTCTAACGTCTTTGCAACAGATCAGCACAGATCAGCTTTTTGAGCAGAGGTTGTGGCACTGATGTAAAAGTAAGTTGCGCCGGTTCAGCTTTTACGGCCTGGTAAGGTTGACTAGGGTCTCGAGGCTCCACCGGTCTCGAGCTTTACCTCGAGACCGACCCCGGCCCCTTACCCGGTTTGTGAAACACCTCCTGTGTACCCCCCGACAGCTCGCCCCACGTGACCTCTTCGTCTAAAGAGATCACCTTGACCGGGCACGAACTCACGCACGCGTTACACCCGTTACAGCGCTCCGGCTGGAGCTTTAAGACGCCGCCGCCGCCGTCTTTGACGGGCGTCAGTTCACGCTGAAAGGCGTCGGTCGGGCAGACGTTGGTACAGACCGGGCACATGATGCAGCCGTCGTGAACTCTCGGCAAGACCCATGGGACTTGCGCTTCATCGTCTGGTTTGGCAGCGCGGATGGTCAGGAGCTGACGCTCGAGTTCGATCGGTACGCCCTTTTTCTCGGCTTCGGTCTCGCCGAAAATCTCGAGCGGCGCGAGCAGGTCGGCAGAAAACCGCTGACCGCCACGCACGCCACCCCGCAAAAGCTCGCGGCGACTGAGCATATCCGGGTTGTCGGTCGTGTCATAACGTTCTTCTTGTCGCACCTCGGTTGTGAGTGTGCGTCCACGCACCTCGGCGAGCGCCTGCGCGTGTTGCAGCAGCGTCTCGAGCCGCTCCGGAACCTCGGCGCTCCCGATTTTGCAACCCCCACAGTCGTTTCGGACCAGCGTCACCTTGTCTTTACGGCTGGCTAGACGCAGCACGTCGGACGGTTGCAGCCGCGTGAGGCACTGCACGCTCTGCGCCGAACCGCGCACCTGTGAGCATTTGACCGGCGCGCCCGGTTGGTAGGCGGCGCTACTTGCGAGCGCCTGCGACGGGCACGCCTGCACGCACAGCCCGCAACCGGTGCAGTCGATCTCGTCGATCTCGACCTGTTTGGTGATGGTAATCGCCTGGTGCGGACAGACGTCTTTACAAACCGAGCAGCCGCCGACCGTACGAGTCACGACTAGGCAGTGCTCCGGTGTATAGGTGGGCTGGATGTTGGTCGCTTTGACGATGAAGTTGAGAAGTTTGTCGAACATTTTCCCCAGTCTAGCGGAGACTCGGCCCGAAGGTGAGCTCAGGCGAGACCTGCAGGCCGCCGACCTGTTTGTACACCGCGAAATGTAAAGCTGGTCAGGTATTAGGCTTTGGAAAAACAGTTCTTTTGCACGGCTCTAATTGCTGTCTGGGACGTCTTACCATAGTATCTGTATTATCTAGCGGCAACTCGAGTTTTGGGAACCGCGCCGGTGTCAATCTATGTACCTCGAGTGCTAGGGGTTAGTGGGTAAGGAACCAAGCGAGGTTGTGAGCAGCAACTTTACGGCAAACACTGGCTCTAATGCTCCAAAACGAGTTGAGCTGACCCGTTAAGAGATGTCTGG
>JAABUN010002578.1_pt1 | contig 31486 bp, 29 predicted proteins | sample 5559311 | NCBI WGS metagenome assembly JAABUN01 (sample SAMN10711877, study PRJNA513370) | rock metagenome | isolation source: Antarctica rocks | place: Antarctica: Victoria Land, Siegfried Peak sud | reverse complement strand
TTGAACCTTCTTCAGAATGAAAAATCAAAGAAGCTAAGCATAAAAAAGAAGCGCCTTGCAGCCGGCTGGGAACATAGCTATCTGGAAAAACTACTGTTCGGGTAAAGATTTAGATGCGTTTGCCCTGAAGCTTTTTATTTGTTCCCTCGTCAATAAATGCAAACTTTGTTTCATCAGTAGAACAGTCTCTTGATAACTATAAGTTCAACCTACTAAAGAATAAGCAAACCTTTATCAGCCAAATGAAGAATTGCGAATTGAATATTCGAACAATTGATGAAGGGGCAATTGATGAAAAAAGCGGAATGAACTTCGCTGAATACATTGCTATCCTATCTGGCGATACATCACTATTAGAAAAATCAAAGCTGGAAAAGAAAGTAGCTGTGATGGAAAGTCTGAAAACAGCACACTATAAAGAAGTATCACGTTCTAAATACCAACTGGAAACGCTTCAACGGGATAGAGCGAATACTATAGAAACTTTACAAAAGCTTACTGGTGACGAAAAGGTTTATATAAATAATCTCCGCTTAGATAAAGAAGGCGTAAAAGAAAACCCTATAGAGCTTATTGGAATTAGCACAAGTGATTCTGAAGCTATAGGTAAATATCTTATCAAGCTCTATCAAAATTGGAAACCGGAACAGGAGCCAAAGATTGGATGCTTACATGGATTTGAATTGTATATACGTCAACAACGTGAAGCAATTGAAGAAAAAGGCACATTCGGATATACGTACTATAATACATTATATGCAGAGCGACATGAAAGCGGTATTAAGTACACTTATAACAACGGGCATCCTAACACAGATAATCCAAAGCTTGCTGCACGATACTTTCTAAATGCCATTGACCGTGTGGAGTCCCTAAAAGAAAAGTATCAAAAAAACCTGGGAGAGCTTGAAAAGAACATACAAATGGTTGCAATACTTGCCGATAAGCCATTTGAAAAGGAAAGTGAATTGTCAGGAATGAAAAGTGAACTATCAAAACTTGAAAGAGAGATAAGCCTTAAAATACAGGAAAATCAGATGAAGCAAAATGGCCTGTTTGATACGGAAAAAGTAAAGCCGGAAAATATCTTACCTAAAGAAGCACCTGTCATACAAATGCTGCCAAAGGAAAATATGGCTTTACCAGCTATTGCAAACGGAGCTTCAATGAACGGCAAGGAGCATTTTAAACAAAATCAGTTGCAGCCGCCTCGCATAAAACGAAGCAAAGGATTAAGATTTTAAAACAAATTAGCTATGAGCAATAGTGTATATCAAATAAACAAGGGTATAAACAAGCCTATTGAATTTAAAGGACTAAAAGCTCAGTACATCTGGTATTTAGATGGAGGTCTGTTAGCGCTTCTAATATTGTTTACTATCCTATATATTATTGGTATTAATGCTTTCATATGTGTGGGAATTATATTCTTAGCAGGAACCTTCCTTGTATTTAAAGTATATGCCTTGAGTAATAAGTATGGAGAACATGGAATGATGAAAAAACTTGCACAACGATCTGTTCCACACACAATCAAATCAAATTCACGAAAAACATTTAAGAAAATAAGATTAAGCAATGGAAAAATATCTTGATGAACTTCTGCCGATAATGGGTGTCGAACATGATTGTATTCTTTCGAAACAAGGAGATATTACAATTGCGTTTGAAGCTGAATTACCTGAAATTTTTACTTTATCAAATCAGGAATATGAAGCATTTCACCAGGCATGGGTTAAGGCTATAAAAATTCTACCTAAGCTATCAGTATTTCATAAGCAGGACTGGTTTATTGATAAAAAGTATCAACCGGAATTTTTGAAGTATGATAACAGCTTTTTGTCTCATAGCAGCGAAAGGTTTTTTAATGAACGTCCTTTCCTTGATCATAAATGCTACATCTTCTTAACCAAAAAGCCAACAGCAAGAAAGTTAGCTACGTCGCTATTTTCAAACCTGATTCGTCGCTCAATTGTACCACAACAAGTTTTAAGTCCTCAACTTTTACAAGATTTCCTGTTAAGTGCAGGGCAGTTTAAACGAATTATGGAAGACAGTGGGTTTGTTTCTTTAAAAAGGTTGAAAGATGAAGATTTGATTAGTCAAGAGAGAAGAATGGGAATTATTGAAAAGTATTGTTTTTTATCCAATGTTAATGATGAGTTGTTGATCAAGGATATTGATTTTAAGAATGGTATTCAAATCGGAGATCAGTATGGCCAGTTATATACATTAGGAGATGCTGAAGATTTGCCGGCCTTATGTGGTTCAAGAATTAACTATGATAAATACTCAACCGACAAAACAAAGTTTAGTGTAGGCTTTGCATCCACACTCGGGCAATTGTTACCATGTAATCATATTTATAACCAATACATCTTTATAGAAAACTCACAAAAAACAATTCAAAAACTGGAGAGTAAAAGGTTAAAGCTTCAATCCCTTTCTGCATATTCCCGAGAAAATACTATAGCACGTGATGCTACTAATGACTTTTTAAATGAAGCTTCAGCCAGCAAAGATTACCTGTTAAAGCGCATTTCAATTTATTAGTATGGACAGATGATAAAGAAGAAATAAAAGAGATAAAGAACAAAGTATCCTCTGCACTTGCACAAATGGATGCTTCAGTGAAACAGGAAACAATTGGTGCTCCTCAAATATTTTGGGCAGGGATGCCAGGTAACGAAGCTGATTTTCCTATAAATGACACGTTTGACACATTTGCTGAACAAGCTACATGTTTCCTTAATATGGAAACAAGTTACTGTTCATCTCTAAGTCCTGTAGGGTTAAGATTGGGTGATAGGTTAACAGGTAAACCTGTACACGTTGATATAAGCGATGAGCCGATGAAAAAAGGAATATGCACCAATCGGAATAAGTTCATATTGGGTCCAAGTGGTAGTGGTAAATCTTTCTTTACTAACCATATGGTTAGAAGCTATTATGAGCAAGGAACACATATAGTGCTGGTAGATGTTGGACATAGTTATAAGGGTTTGTGTGATATGGTTCACGGATATTATTTTACCTATGATGAAAAGAACCCTATAAAGTTCAATCCTTTCTACATAAGTGAGGGAGATAGTTTAGATACAGAAAAGAAAGAAAGTATTAAAACATTACTGCTTGCATTATGGAAGAAAGATAATGAAAGCTTCAACCGTTCGGAATATGTTGCCCTTTCTAATGCCTTGCAACTCTATTACGAAAAGCTTGATAATTGCACAAACATCTTTCCTTGCTTCAATACCTTTTATGATTTTATCAATGAAGAATTTGTTCATGTTCTTATTAATGATAAGGTACAATAGAAAGACTTTGACATTTATAACTTTTTATATGTGCTAAAACCTTATTACAAGGGTGGAGAGTTTGATTACTTACTAAATGCTACAGATAATCTTGAATTACTGCAGGAACGGTTCATTGTTTTTGAGTTAGATAATATTAAAGACCATCCCATTTTGTTTCCGGTCGTCACCATCATCATAATGGAAGTATTTATTTCCAAGATGCGTAAGCTGAAAGGCGTTCGTAAAATGATACTTATTGAAGAAGCCTGGAAAGCTATTGCAAAAGAAGGAATGGCTGAATACATTAAATATCTTTTTAAAACAGTAAGAAAATTTTTTGGTGAAGCTATAGTTGTTACGCAAGAGGTTGAAGACATTATATCCTCACCGGTAGTAAAGCAAGCCATTATTAATAACAGCGATTGTAAAATTTTATTAGACCAAAGTAAGTATCAAAACAAGTTTGACCAAATACAGGAATTGTTAGGATTAACAGAAAAGGAAAAAGCTCTGGTGTTATCTGTAAATAAGGCAAATGATCCTTCTAAAAAATATAAAGAAGTATTTATAAGCTTAGGCGGAATGCTATCAAAGGTGTATAGAACAGAAGTGAGTTTGGAAGAATATTTAGCGTACACAACAGAAGAAACCGAAAAGGTGAAGGTGGCTCAGTTTGCAGAGAAATATGGAAGCATTCAAAAAGGTATTGCAGCACTAGCACGTGAGATAAAAAACCTAACTAAATAACAATTACTTTTTTTTTTAATCATTTATAAAAATTACAATTATGAAATGGAAAAGCACTATGATCTCAATGAAACTATTGTGGTTGGGTACATTTAAAAAGGTATTGCAACAGGGAGTCATGTTGAACTATGTTGAAGGTATATATCAAAAAAATTGGGATGAAGGCGATTCTAAATTTATCGAGAAAGTTACTATTCGCCAAGTTAGTGGTATTGCAGAAATGTATAAGATTGTAAAGATTACCTGGAAAGGCAATTGCTCAGAAAAAGAGGTTCATAAAGAAAAGGCGGATAAGTGGATAGCTACCTACGACTATTCCACAAGACAACTGGAGCGGGTGGATGGGCAGAGCAAGTGTTCTTTCTTACCCGAAAAATTACTCTTGTTTGTAAATAGTACAAGATATAAAAAGATCAAATCGTTTTAAAGTAGTAAACCATTAAGTATTTCACTAAATAATCTTATTATGGACAAGGCAAAAATATTATTTTGTATTCTGTCATTTTCAGCAATTGTACCAATTACTGAAACATCGGCTCAGGACCCTATTACAGAAATCATAAAAGCCGGAATTACAAAAGTGATTAAGGCAGTTGATTTGAAAATCCAGCGATCACAAAATAAAATTATATGGCTGCAAAATGCCCAAAAGGTAATAGAGAACACGATGTCTGAAATGAAGCTGAAGGAAATTACAGATTGGGTAGAAAAGCAACGGACATTGTACAAGGACTATTATGATGAGTTATGGAAAGTAAAAACCGCTATTTCTTACTTTAATAAGGCACGGGAGATTACAAATAAGCAAGTACAATTAGTGGCAGAATATAAACGAGCATGGGAGTTATTTAAGAAGGACAAACATTTTACAGAAGATGAACTTAGTTATATGGGTAAAGTATATACTGGTATTCTTAATGAGAGCATAAAAAATCTCGACCAGATATTTTTAGTTATTAATTCTTCCAAGACACAAATGAGTGATGCTAAACGGTTAGAAATAATTAATAATGCATTTGATCAGGTTGAAACAAATTATAATGACCTAAAAGCTTTTAATCAACAAAACGTACTTGTTAGTTTACAACGAGCTAAGTCAAAAAATGACATAGATGTAGTGAAAGAATTATATGGACTTGAATAGCATGTTGAAATAAATAATGGAGTAATGAAAAAGGTAGTATCAATTATATTATTCATATTAACTGTTAAGGCAGGTAAGGCGCAAACAATTCAAGAGTGGTTGCAACAAAAAGAAACACAAAAGAAATACCTCATTCAACAAATTACAGCATTTAAAGTTTACTTAGGATATGTTCAAAAAGGATATTCAATCGCAAAGGCGGGACTAACAACTATTGGTAATATGAAGAAAGGTGATCTCAAATTGCATAGTGATTTCTTTAGTTCATTAAAAAGTGTTAATCCATCAATAAGAAACTATTCTAAGGTAGCAGATATTATTGCTTTTCAAGTTAAAATAATTCAGACATATAAAGACACTTATAAGTACGTACAATCTATTAGCTTATATAGCCCTGCTGAAATTGATTTTATCTATAAGGTGTTTACTAATCTCATTAATAATTGTGCTGGTGATATTGATGAACTCATCACTATAGTTACGGCCAGTAAATTAGAAATGAAAGATGATGAAAGGTTAAAAAGAATTGATGCTATATATGCAAGTATCCAGGATAAATATGCATTTGCAAAAAGCTTTGGAGAGGAAACAAAAGTTTTAGCAGTTCAACGAGTAAAAGAAAAACATAACGTTGAAATAAGCCGTGCACTAAACGGTATCAAAAACAAATAATCATGAAAAAAGTAATAGTAATATTCTCATTGTTTTTAGGCTGTGTGGCAAAATTATCTGCTCAATCAGAGGAAGCGCAACAATTACTATTGAATGTAGAAAAACTGGCTCAACTGAAGCAAATCCTAAGTGATTTGAAAAAGGGTTATACAATAGTAAGTACTGGTTATAATACCATTAAAAATATTTCACAACGCAACTTCAATCTGCATAAAACTTTTTTGGATGGTTTGCTGGCTGTAAACCCCACTGTAAAGAACTACAGGAAAGTTGCTGAAATAATTAGCTCTCAGATTTTAATAGTTAAGGAGTATAAGAGTGCTTATAATAGATTTAAAGATGATGGCAACTTTAATCCTGAAGAAATTAGCTATCTAAGTAATGTATATACAAATCTTTTTGATCAAAGTTTGAAAAATTTAGATGCATTAACTATAATAATTACTGCGAACAAACTTCGGATGACAGATGATGAAAGGCTAAACGCTATTGATGATATTTTTGATGACATGCAGGATAAGCTCGTATTCCTAAAGCAGTTTAACAACAATACTACTATACTGGCAATTCAAAGAGTCAGGGACAGAAAAAACGTAAAAAGCTTGCAATCCATATACGGTATAAATAATTAAAACCATAGTAATGACAATTAATAGAAAAACTCCTGTCATGGCAGTAATGGGAGTGTTATTGCCTGTACTAATCAATGCCCAAAGCGCTACAGATCAGGCAAAGGGTCTTCATGGAGTACTTGATCAATTGTATGATGATATGATGCCTTTGTGTAGCAAGCTAATTGGAGTTGGGCAAGGTATAGCAGGATTTGCAGCCCTCTGGTATATAGCATCAAGGGTATGGAGGCACATTGCAAATGCAGAACCAATAGATTTTTACCCGCTGTTTCGGCCTTTTGTAATTGGCTTTGCTGTTATGATTTTCCCATCTTTTCTTGCAATTATAAATGGAGTGATGAAGCCAACGGTTACTGCAACTGCAGCAATGATGAAAGATTCTGATAAGGCTATTGAAGTACTGCTTAAACAAAAAGAAGAAACTATTAAAAAAACCGATGTATGGCAAATGTATATTGGTGAAACAGGCGTCGGTGATCGAGATAAATGGTATAAATACACACATCCTGATGCTAAGGTGGGAACAGGTGAAGGAATGCTGGAAAGTGTTGGTAATGACATTAAGTTTGCTATGGCTAAAGCATCCTACAACTTCCGAAATTCTATTAAGGAATGGATGAGCGAAGTTCTGCAATTGTTGTTTCAAGCTGCTGCGCTTTGTATAAATACGATAAGAACTTTCAATTTAATCGTATTAGCAATACTTGGTCCCTTTGTATCTGGAATTGCTGTTTTTGATGGCTTTCAGCATACACTTACAGTTTGGCTTGCCCGATATATTAATACATTTCTTTGGTTGCCTGTAGCAAACATCTTCGGTTCAATTATAGGTAAAATTCAGCAAAAGATGCTGGCTTTGGATATTCAACAGGTGCAGGATTATGGAGATACTTTTTTCAGTTCAACCGATGTGGCTTATCTCATTTTTATGATTATAGGGATTGTTGGTTACTTCACTGTTCCCTCCGTTGCTAACTATATCGTTAATGCAGGTGGGGGTAATACTTTGGTATATAAAGTAAGTAGCCTGTTCAGTAACACATCAAGAAGTGCAGTTAATACTGTTACTGCAGGTGCTGGTATGATATCAGATGCAATGGGAAATGCAGCATCAAGAATGAGCAATAGTATAAGTACTTATGGCAGCAGTTCCAGTTACTTCAATGAGGGAAATTCTTCTGATAGTTCGAAATTTATGAAAGATAAACTTTCAGGAAAATAAGGTTACCTACAAAGTTAAAAACACTTTTATCATGTTTAAACAAATGAAAATATTGATAGTGCTTTTCATCATATTCGCACTTTTACAATAATAGCAATTATTGGAAGTATTATCCTTTGTGGGTTTACTATTTATAAGAGTTATCAATTGGTAGCTAATATGCAGCGTAAGGTGTATATTCTGACAAATGGAAAAGCACTTGAAGCATATGCCTCTGACAGAAAAGACAATATAGTGGTTGAGGCTAAAGATCATGTAAAAAGCTTTCACCAATATTTCTTCACGCTTGACCCTGATGAAAAAGTAATTCGAACCAATATAGCAAAAGCCATGTACTTAGCAGATGCTTCTGCTAAACGAGCATATTATAACCTAAAGGAAAATGGCTATTACTCAAATATTATATCTGGCAATATAAGCCAACAAATAAGTATAGATAGCGTTCAAATTGATATTAACAAATATCCTTATTACTTCCGTTGCTACGCAATCCAAAGCATTATCAGGACAACCAGTATAGTTTCAAGGAGCCTTTTGACAGAAGGTTATTTACGGAATGTAAGCAGGTCAGATAACAACTCTCATGGCTTTTTAATTGAACGTTGGACAACAATTGATAACAAGGATATTAAAACTGAAAATCGTTAAGTATGTTTCTTCTATTAAAACCTAACAACAATCAGAAACAGGTTAAGCGAAGCTTGCAGGAAGATAAAATAGCACTAAGCATTGTAAATAATTGCATAAGAGTACAAAAACAAGTTTCAGAATTTCTTCAACGTAAATCTGAAATGCTTTCATTAACCGGTAAAACGTTTGTTTTTATAATGTTTTGTCTCATATCCATGAGTAGTTGCCTTTATCTAATAATAAAAAGTTTAGATTTTAAATTAAGCAAATCATTTTTTAATTGCACCTATAAGAGTTCCAAAACAAGTAGCGCAAAATGAGCTTAAAAAAAGGCAGCCTTCTGTAGGAGTAACAAAAGAGGAATTTGAAAAAATACAAAAGTTCAGGTTTTACATGGACAGCCTTGCAAGAAGCAAATCAGGCAAAAAAATTCATGATAGCATTCTTATAAATAGACCTGGACTTATTGATAGTATTACCATCATTGAAAATCTGTATCAATTACAATCATCAAATAAATAACAGTTATGAAAACAAAAACACGATCACCTCAATTTTTACGTAAACGTAAGTTTCTCATTGTTTTCCCATTATTGGTATTGCCCTTTGTAACCCTACTATTTTGGGCTTTAGGTGGAGGAAAGACAAATGATTTACAGGCGCAACAACAAAATTCAAAGCAAGGCTTAAACATGAAATTACCGGATGCTCATTTGAAAGATGATAAAACTTTAGATAAGTTAAGCTATTATGAAAAAGAAGCTTCGGATTCTGCTAAGCTTGAGAAGTTAATTAAAAATGATCCAAATCATTTACAGAGAACAAACCCGGAAAGTGCAAGCATTTTTATTAATGATAGTATACCCCCTTCAATAAAGTACAACAGAAAGCCTTCTTACGGCAGGACTAATCTTAATGCTTCCCCTTATAGTGGTCATCATTACGAAGATCCTAATGAAGCTAAAGTTTACCAAAAGCTTGAGCAATTAAATGCAGCAATGAATCAGACTTCAGTACAGGCAGAGGGTAAACCGAGTTCATATTCAAATAAACGTCAACCTGCAAGTACTTCTATAAATAGTTCAGATATGGATAGACTTGAACAAATGATGGCATTGAACAAACAGGAAGATGGTAATGAGGACCCGGAAATGAAACAACTGAATGGAATGATGGAAAAGATATTAGACATTCAACATCCTGAAAGAGTAAAAGAAAAAATACGGCAAACTTCTGAAGCTCATAAAGGACAAGTATTTGCGGTTAGCGTTAATGCTAATAAAGATTTTAATAGTTTACTTATAAATAATAAAGCTGTTTCTCAAGCTAAGTTTTCAAACCGCTTTTATTCAATAGATGAAGATGTTAATGACAGTACACATTTAGATAATGCAATTAAGGGGGTTATTCATCAATCACAAATATTGGTTGATGGTTCAATTGTAAAACTTAGGTTACTTAATGATGTTTTTATTAACGGCACTCTTATCCCTAAAAACAATTTTGTATTTGGTACTGCATCTTTAAATGGAGAACGCTTAATTATTAAGATCAACAGCATTCGTTATAAAAGTTCTCTTTATCCTGTTGATTTATCTGTTTATGATATGGATGGTTTGGATGGCATTTACATACCTGGAGCAATTACCCGTGATGTGGCTAAACAATCAGCGGAGCGGGCAGTTCAAGGAATTGGTTTTACCACATTAGACCCATCGCTTAAAGTGCAGGCTGCAAGTGCAGGTATTGAAGCTGCTAAAACACTGTTTAGTAAAAAAGTGAAACTTATAAAAGTTATTGTGAAAGCAGGATACCAGATTTTGCTTAGAGACGAAAAACAAAAGTCGTCAATTTAATTTCTTAACCTCATTCCAATAATACTTAAAATTCTTCAATATGAAACGGATAGATGTAATAATGATAACAGGCATATTCCTTCTTTTCATTAGTGGAACAGCATTTTCACAAAGTCAAATCGGAAAATTTCAAACCACTATTATAGAGCCTTATCCACTAAAAATAACTCGTAATAAAACTACCAACTTAATTTTTCCATACGCCATAAAAAGTGTTGACAGAGGTAGTGCAGATGTGTTAGCGCAAAAAGCTAAAGGTGTTGAAAATATCCTTTTAATAAAGGCTGGAAGGGAAAATTTTTTTAGAAACAAATTTGAGTGTAATTACAGCAGATGTAAAATTATATTCCTTCGTTTTAGGGTATATAAATAACCCTACAGCAATCAATTTGTCTTTCGCAACTGACACACTCAACACAGATGTTTCAAGTCTATTAAAGCCGCTTTATAACCAAGCAGCAATACAAATTGATGCAGGAAGAGTTGCAAAAGAGAAAAAAAAATACATGGAGTTAGGGATTATAGGTATGCGGTTCAATTTAACTTAAATGGAATATACATAAAGAATGATGTCATTTTTTTCAAGCTTGAAGTGGCTAATAACTCTAACATTAATTACGATGTTGATATGCTTAGGTTTTTTATAAAGGATGAAAAGAAATCAAAGCGTACAGCTTTACAAGAAGTGGAAATACAGCCTTTGTATGTTCATGGAGATACCTCGACAATAAGAGGCAATGCGAAAAACATTATTGTTTTTGCTTTACCCAAATTTACTATATCTGATAAAAAATATTTATCAATTCAATTGATGGAGAAAAATGGGGGGAGGAATTTACACCTGTCTATACCCAACAGAACGATTATAAAGGCTAAATCTCTCTAATAAATTCTTTAGCAGGTATACTCATTAAAGCAATTATTATTCAATTTAAAAACAATTTTATGAACCAGAAAAATTTTGATTACCTGAAAGACCAGGTAAAGTTTACAGGTTTTGGAGATGCATTAGAAAATGAACTTAAAGAGAAAATGCAAAAACTATCACCTGAATTTCAATTATTGCATAATTCAAAATTTGGAAATGATGCAACAGTTGCTACACTTCATTTTAAAAAGTCAGATCAAAGTGACATGTATTTTTTTAATAGATACAATTTAAGCTTAAAGCAGGAACAAAGCCAGGATGTAATTGATCAAACATTTTATATCAATAAGGGCAATAACATTACACTTAAAGAGGCTTATAACTTAATGAGTGGCAGGGCTATTAATAAAGACTTGACAAATAAGGATGGTCAGATATATAATTCTTGGATGCAAATGGATTTCAAAGAAACTGATGGAAGCGGGAATTACAAGATGAAGCAGTTTCCGCTGTGGAAACGATGTGGAGTTTTGTAGATACTGGTATAGAACTTACTTCTGTCCAAATTAGAGCTATGAATCGTTTCTTAAACTGGTATTGGCAGTGGTTGCAAATCGAAAATTTAAATGGTCCGGGTAAATGGGATGAAGTTGTAAGCATTTTATTGGACAAACCAGTAATTGAGTTTGCAGGAGCTCCAATGGATTTAAGAGCACACAGGACCTACTATAGACTAAATGTTAGACAAGCAGGAGCAATACAACTTGCTGCTTTTATTAAAAATAAAGTCTTCCGTTTTGCCCCCACTAACATACAAGATATAGTGGATGGCTTTAGACAGCTAAATGGCGAAAAAATTAAAGCAGGATTAAAAGGGTTTCAATTGACGGTTCAATAGCCTATCAAATAATACGAAACTTAATATTAAGCGAATATTTTGCTAATGATGCTTAAAAAGACTTTTACTAATTTAAACAGTTTGATGTGTTTCTTGAAAAACGATTCTGCACTTTTTATTCACTCATTTTTTTTGGAGGCGGAGGCGTTCTTATAATACCTTTGTAAGGATATGTTGCTCTTTGTAAAGTTATGTCAGGTGAAATCTGAAAAACTATAGCAGTTCGACTAAAAGTTCGACTAAATAAAAAAAAAGCTATTGATAATCAATAGCTTAATTCTTCTTCTGCGGGCTGTACGGTACAAATCTCGAACCTTTTTTTAATGGACTTGAGGCGATTGGCAAGTTTATCAACTTAAAGGAATAATAATTCTGCACAGCGGACTGAACGGGGTCACAATCGAACCCTTAATACCGCTTCTTACATTTTTTGATAGCTTCAAAATAGCTTAATTAACTCAAGTTGCTATTTATTAAACAAGTTTATTGAAGGTAAATGCTACAATAAACATTATTATTTTTAGCAGGAAGCCTTTAAAGGTTACTGCATGTATTTTTCTAAGAAACAATCCTTTAAGCATTGAAAAAGTTGTTTCAATACCTTTTCTCATATGCTCTTTTAAAAATCGTATCCATGGTTCATCTTTACGTTTGCTGTTAGATTTTCTTTGAATCATCAGTTTCAACATTTCTGCATCCATTGCATCATCTTCAATGGTATAATCGGTATAGCCACTATCTCCATAAATACTACTTTCAGGTGCAACACTCATGGGCAGTTTTTTTAAAGCTTGCACATCGCTTTCGCTGCCTGGTACAAAGGAAAACTCCACTGGTATACCATTGGCTGTAGTTAGTACCTGAACTTTCACTCCATAAAAATACCTGCGCATACTACTGTGTTTTCCCCTCCATTGTTCTCCTTTCAACAACTTACTGGGACTGATGCGAATATTATCACAAACAGCTACAGGAAAAGAATCGATAACATAATCACTTGCGCCGGCTATTGTTTTAAGATGTTCCTCCACTTGAAAAAATAACTGAAACAAAAAATCAGATAAACAGTGCAACCGTCTATTGAACCTGCTCTTGTCCAACATATAAGGACAGAAACCTGTCATCTTCATAAAGTGTCTGCCATTGTCTGAATGACCGCCAAAATAAAGAGCTGATACTATTGCAGTGGTTATTTCACTGTCACTTACTTTTCTTCTAATATCCTCGTGCCGTTCAATACCTTTAAGCAAGTCATCTACAAAACAATAAATTGCTATAATTTTATCCTCACTGAGCATCGGTGTAATAGTTTTAAGTGTTGGTAAACTCAAAATTATTCATTTATCCGATGCTCTTTTTTAACTAGCAACTTGAGTTAATTAGGTGAATCCTCTAGTACAAACTCGAACTATTAATTAGCGGATTTGAAGCTTTTGTGTGATTTACTTGCTGTGTAAATTATTGGTTTTTAGTACAAAATAAGGGCAGCTCTAAACATCAAAGGTTAAAAGTGGAACGCTTTTTAATTGGATATTATTATTGTTGTTGTACATGCTATATCTTAATTCTGTCATCTGCTCAATTAAGATCAGATAATCTCTAACCATTAGAATAATGAATTGAAAGTATGCTATTTATATACCTTTTGAATAGATCCTAAGAGGTGTTAATTCGTGAACAAATGAAAAAGCAAAACAACCGAACTGCTTCCTCATTTATTCTTAATGGTGCTCCTATCCTCACTCTATCCGAAGGAGGGGAAACTCTTAAGTGAGGTTCTGATAATCTTTTCTCGTTAATTTACTATTCCATCTCCTTCTATATTAATGTTAAAGATGATGAAGATGATATTTTCATTCTGAAAGAAGGATTTTGAAAATCTTGAATATAAATCCTTCAGCTTTTATACAGATGCTTTATCCGCTACCAACTATTTAAATTCAATTGATGATGAATACCCGCCAACACTATTTGTTAACAGATGCAATCTTCTTGTTAACAGATACAATCTTCCCTGAATTGATGGGTTTAAATTTGTAAAGTTTTTAAAAAATTATACAAGGGCTTTCAAACATTCGAGTGGTCGTAGTAAAATAGGTCAGCGAAAAAATTATTCACTCCGTTACTATTCAAGATGAGGCTGAACCTGGTAAACATCTGGCTGCTTTTTTTCTTCCATTTTATTTTCAGATATTTTGCCCGATCCCTTAACAGCAATCATTGTTATAACAGCTGAAAGAAAAAGGGCACCCGACATAAAAATATAAGATGCACCGAAGCTGCCGGTAGTTCCGTTTAAATAACCTACAACATAAGAGCCTGCAAATGATCCTAAAGCGCCTAAACTGTTAATTAATGCGATAGCGCCGCCCGCCACATTACGAGGCAATATTTCGGTAATAATTGCAAAGAATGGTCCATAAGGTGCATACATGGCGCCACCTGCAATAACAAGCAACACAAACGACAGCCAGAAGTTACTGGTGCCAATTAAGTACGAACCATAAAAAGCAATAGCGCCAACTAAGAGAAATGGCCATACAAAAATTTTTCTGTTCAAGGTTTTATCTGAAAAATAAGACGCACTCAACATACCAATAATCGCAAAAACATAAGGAACAGAAGCCAGCCAGCCAGTCTTTACAATGTTCATATCAGGGGCAGCATTGATGATAGAAGGCAGCCACATAACAAAGCCATACACCCCAATACACCACAAGGCATATTGAAGACAGAGCAAAATAACTATTCGCGACCTGAATGCTTCAATGTAGTTTTTAACCGGCTTAATGCCCTGTTGTTCTCTGTGTAACTCATCCTCTAAATCCTGCTTTTCAGATTCTGTTAACCATTTGGCATCTTTGGGTTTATCCTCCGCCCATCTCCACCAGCAGAAGGCCCAGACGATTGCCGGTAAACCTTCCCAAATAAACATCCAGCGCCAGCCGACAGATTTTACCAGATAGCCCGATAAGATTGACATCCAAAGTATCGTAGCCGGATTTCCCAGAATTAAAAAAGTATTGGCTCGCGAACGTTCTGTTTTTGTAAACCACCTGCCTAAAAAAACGAGCATCGAAGGCATGACAGCACTTTCTACTACGCCAAGCATAAACCGGATAACAATCAGCGCATTTACATTGCTGATTAAGCCGGTAGCCATGGCAAGTCCGCCCCACAGAACCAGGGACCAGAAAATCAATTTTTTAGCGCTTTTATTGGCAGCATATAAAGCACCGGGAATTTGAAAAAAGAAATACCCCAAAAAAAACAGCGATCCTAATAACGAAGAAATAGACGCTGTAATGTGAAGGTCTTTAGCCATTCCACCTGCTGCTGCGAAACCAAAATTTGCACGGTCGAGGTAGGCAAGGCTGTAGGTAATAAAAGCGATGGGAATCAGGCGATACCAGCGTCGTATAGCAATTGTAGCCATTGTTCGATAAACTTTATTTGATTTTTAAAACAGGTATAAAACAGAGCATATATTTTTGCCTTACCAGGTTCTTTTACTCATCACTTTATCCAGTTCTGCACGGGTCATTTTTCCCTGTTCGGGGTGCTGATCAAGCCATTTTAGGAAAGCTGTTTTAATGTCATCCGTCCACTGACTGTCTATCTGGCCTGTCGTGTATTTGCCCGATTTTACCATTTCGAACCCGAACTGATCTTTGCGGATTACAAACTCTGCTGTACTAATTACCTCTTCAGCTAAGTGAGCTGGCACAAAAAGAACACCTTCTCTTTGTGCAATAACCAGGTCACCCGGTAAAACCATCACACCTCCAATTCTTATCGGAGTATTTAAACCCATCAATACCATTTCTTCCAAAAAAGAAGGATGAAAATCGCGGACATACGCATTGAATCCCTTTATTTCCTGAAGTCCTTCAATATCTCTGGCAGCGCCATTAAAAACAACTCCATTGCCGGTCTTACTATATATCGCATTACCTAATGTAGATCCAATTAATGTACCTCCGCCAATTTTTCCAAAACCATCGGCTACATATACATCGCCTTTTGTAAGGGTTTCTATCGGCCACGCATTGGTATTGCCTTTTCTGCCCTGTGTGGTTATTCCGCGGTTCTTAATGTTTTTTTCAACATCGGGGCGGCTGGGCATAAACATAGCGGTAACCGCCCGGCCTATAACGGGCACATCGTTCTGTACCATTTTCCAGTTTCCTTCAAACTGGTTGGTATAGCCTTCATTTTTCAATACCGTCCAGGCATCATCAATGCCTATATTTTTAGCTCTTTGCAATAAACCGTCCGGTATTTTTGGACGCCCATCGGCAAAGCGTTCGCCCTTCCACTGGGATGTAAGAAAAATTAATTCTTCTTTAGGAATGGTTTGAGCGGCTGTAAAAAAAGGGATAATAAAGCCGAAGATTACCAATAATAAAATGCTAAGTCTCATAGTTTTGAAGTGGGTATATTTCTTATAGTTACATTTTCTTAACGCTTACTTCTGCCCCGGATATTTAACCCTGACTGCAAGTATTCTTGTATGTTCTGTCTCTGGTTTTGTTGGGCTGTAAAAGCCAACGAGGGTATTTGGAGCGTAAAAGAAGGCATCGCCCTTCTTTACAGGAAAACGAACCTCTTTACCTTCTGCAGACTCTCCTGCTACCATCTCTCCGTTTCCTTCTAACATGTAATAGATTTCCTCTTCGTCTTTATGCTTGTGAGGAATGTTGGTGCCACCGGGTTCAAAATCTATCACAAAAAGGCTGCTTATCTGATTAGCAGATGCGAGCCTGTCTCTTATACTTCTTGTAGTTCCCATAAGCAACTGATATTTGCTGGAAGGCCCGTGCGACTTAGATAACATTTGAAAAGCCATATCATTTGCGCTTGCTATTTTAAGATCAGGAGTTGGCTTAACCACTGTATCCTTCGGTATCTCAACGCCCATTACTAACATTGTAATGGTATCTTCGCGAGGATTTGAGAAGCCGTGGTTAGTGCCTATAGGAATATAAAAAAAATCGTTCTTGCTGATGGGCATGTCTGTGTTTCCATAGTGAAGCATTCCTGTACCGCTTAAAACATAGTAAGCCAGTTCTTCACGCCCGTATTTTACCATCTTGCTTTTCCCTTTAGGATCAACAGACAATTGAGCGAAACGTTTTATCGCTTTCATGATCTTCTTACTATCATCACCTTCTCCAAATATTGGCTTATAATGAACCGTTTTGGTAGATATTTCCATTTCTGCTTCGTGAATGCTATTCAGTGATTGTTTTGCATGTTGAGCATTTGCACGCGCCATCACTATACAGCATGGTAGCAACAGGATGCTGATGCGTACGAATTTTATTGCTCTCATGTAAAGAATTTTATTTTGTTTCATATTCAGTTGTTCTGGTTTGTTATTTTAACCTTTAAAATAATTTATTGTAATGACGGTTGTAGAAAAGCAGATAGGAATTGTACCTATCCAAAGGAAAGATGGTTTTAAATTTGAAATTGTAAGGTTTTGCTCTTAAGCATTAATTACATTTTTGTTATTAAGAACCCGCAGATATTCCATCTGAGGAACGTTTATCGTTCCATTGAGGGGTAGGGGCAAAATAGCTTTTGTCTGCAGGAAGAAGAATCCTTTTTATTTCTGCCTCATTTAATTCAATTCCTAACCCTGGAGAATCAAGTGGAACGTTTGCAAAACCTTTTGTAATTATTGGTAATTTTCCTGTCGGCCTTACCATATTTGCCCACTCATCTATATCATCAGGGTGAAATTCTAAAACCTGTAAATTTTCTGTAGCTGCTGCACAATGAACATTAGCCATAAATGAAACAGGTGTTCCGGCAAAATGCATATTCATGGGTATGCCTTTATCCTGTGCGTAATCACCTATTTTTTTGGTTTCTAAAAGTCCACCTGAGGTAGCTATATCCGGGTTAACCATGTCAATAGCATTTGCATCGCATAACTTCATGAAACCTTCTCTAAGATATATATCTTCTCCCGTACAGGTAGGCACATTAATGGCTTCTGTTACTGCCTTTAACTGTGCTGTCATCGTCCATGGAATTACATCTTCCATCCACGCTAATTTATAAGGCTCCAATGCTTTGCCTAACCTTATCATTGTGTTCATGTCCCGATCCCTAAAATGATCTGCCGAAATTTCTATATCATACCCAACATGATTACGTATCGTTTCTATATACCTGACTACCTCTGGTATGCGCTTATCTCCCGGTACATTTTCAAGTATATTACGTATCCGGGTCATTTTTAACCAGGTAAAACCCTGCACATCAATCCTGTGTTTTACTGATGCTTTTATTTTTTCAAAGTCTTTGTCACCATGAGTATCTGCATATAAGCGTATCTTATCCCTATACCTTCCTCCAAGTAATTGCCAGCATGGAGCGCCATAAGCTTTTCCGGCTAAGTCCCAAAGAGCCATTTCTACTCCACTTACGCCACCACCCATTCGCCCATGTCCACCAAATTGCTTAATACTCTTAAAAATTTTTTCTACATTACAAGGGTTTTCACCTAAGAGCCGGCTTTTTAGCATAAGCGCATAGCGCTCATCACCACCGTCTCTTACTTCTCCCAAACCATAAATTTCCTGATTAGTATCCATTCGAAGGATAGGAATACGCCTTCCTAAATGCTCAACGAGTGTATAGCGAAGGTCAGTTATTTTTAGATCTGAAGGATGAGAGGCTCTGTTTATCTTAGACGTAGTTTGGGCAATGGTATCTTCTATAGGAAGGAACATAAACGAGCTTAGAGAAAGACCGCCAAGAGCAGTGTTTTTAAGGAAATTTCTACGGCCATCTTTCGCTGAATGATTTTTGTTATCTTCTTTTATTGCGGCAGTTCTTTCGTGCTCTTTGTTTTTTTCAACGATTTGCTTTAAAATCTTTTTCATGTTATGCAGGTAGAGGGGTTGAATGATACGTCTTGTTTAATGATAAGTTTTTGAATAAAAATAAATTGTTACTTGTCCCAAAAGATTCGGGTGGCAAGGTTATCTGCACCCATTCTTTCAACTGCTGCATTATAATTTGCAGTATTTACCGACTTTTCTTTGGCCGGATAAATAAGGCGGCGTATAAAGCTACCTTTTACCTCCGGATCGGCAGCAGGATATGGATTTGGCGTTAATGCAGGATAACCGCTTCTGCGGAAATTAGCCCATGCTTCAGCCCCATCTAAAAAAGAAACTATCCAATATTGTGTATTAATCTGCTCTAAGGCTTTAGCGGGATTGAAAGGATTAGCTGCTAAATAACCGTCCTGGCTGGCGACGGGTATAGCAGCAGAAACATCGTATAAAGCCATTTGATCCATGTGTGCCTTTACTCCTGCATTATAAAAAGCCGCTGCATCACCTGTAATCCATCCTCTTTGTGCAGCCTCGGCCATTAACAATTGTGTTTGTGCAGCAGTTACTAAAAATGAAGGAGCTTCAATTTTTGCCAAAGTTCGGCGATTGACCTGCGAGTATTTATAAGCAGCGCCTACCTTTCCGGGAAAGCCGGGGGCAGTGCTGATAGTGGTGGCATCGTAACCAAACGGCATACCTTGCTGGCTAGCGCGGGTTGTATCTTCGGTGCCTGCAGTTGCTATCGGGTTTGCAGGAAACTGGTATTTAACCGCAATTGATCTTAAGCGGGGATCAGCGGTGCTTTTTAAATAATCTACAAAGGGCTGGCCTAAATAAATATTAAACCTGTCGGCAGACTGAATAAATCCTGCGGTAGGATTACTGAAAGTGCTGTTGTAAGCAATCATCACATTATTTGCATTAGATTGTATAAGACCACCATTCCCCGGGGTTGCAGCAATAGTTACATATTGTTTTGCTTTATTGGGATCTGCTTTGGTTAAACGCATGGCTACTCTTAATAATAACGAATTGCCAAGCATTTTCCATTGGGCTATGTTGCCTTTATAAAAAATGTCTCCCTTTTCAATTGTTTTAGTTGCATCCAGCGCTTTTGTAGCTTCCTCAAGTTCTTTCAACAGATCGTTATAAATATCCTGGGCTGCATCATATTTAGGAAGATTAATTCCGGTAAGGTAACCTTGTCCGGCTTCCGAATACGGAACATCACCATAAGTATCTACTAATATCTGAAACACATAAGCCTTCCAAATCCTCGCCATATTGTATAGATTACTTCTTGCAGGATTGCCTTTTGTTTGATTGAGTACATCAGTAAGCAACTGAACCGGGCCGCTGTATAAATTATTAAAGGCTGATCTTGAATTAGGATCGTAAGCCACATTGTGATTGCCTCCTTCCCTTGCACCTCCAACAATTACTATTAGTTGCTGAACAATCTGGCTCTGGTAATCATACGTATTAATAGCCGATCCAAGTTGTGCACTCGAAAAAAGATAACCGGGATCTAATGAAGTTGGAAGTACCGGGTTTATATTAGCCTCTTCAAAATCTTTATCGCAACTGCTTATACTAAAGATGAAGAAAATTGCAGCAAGATATGTATGTAATTTTTTCATTAGTGTAATTATTAATGATTAAAGCTTTACCGTTAAATTTATTCCGTAACTGCGGGTAGTAGGAAGCACTGAATTTTCCATACCCTGAAAGTTATCTGATACCGATACCTGCGCTTCGGGATCAAGATTGTCTATATGCTTTTTAATCAGCCATAAGTTGTTGACGATGGCAGAAATGTTCACACGCTTGAAAATTGTCTTGCTATCAAGCTTCGACAAATCATAACCTACCGAAAGAGAGCGCCAGCGTATGAAGCTGGCATCGTAAATGAATGGTGTTGCTATAGATGTATTAGAATAGTTGCCGTAAAAATCTTCAGCCTGTACTACAGTGGCATTAGGGCTGCCATCTGCATTTACACCGTCAAAAATAAATCCTCCTTCGCGGCCAACCAGCGATGCTTTAGAAAGTCCACCACGCAGAAAATTGTAGTTTGAATTGGAAAGAATTTTACCGCCCTGCTTAAAATCAATCTGCGTAAACACCCTGAAACCTTTATAATTAATTGTATTAAGCCATCCGCCTGTCCATTTAGGTAAGGCGCTTCCGAAATTAGTAAGATCACCTTGTATCGGCTTGCCTGCCGACGTTATTATCCTACCCTTTGCATCCCGTTTATAATCAAATCCGCGAAGTGAGCCAAGGGGTTGGCCAACCTCATGCGATACGAGGCCAATATGCTGACCCGCTGATACATCAAATACCTGCTGGTTGTTGGCTAATTCCAACACCTTACTGCTGTTGTAAGATCCGTTAAAAGAAGTTTCCCAATTAATATTTTGTGACTTAACCGGTATCAGTGTCAATAACATTTCTACTCCCTCGTTTCGCAGCTTACCTATATTTACTTTAGTTTGACTATACCCTGAGGCTATAGAAACGTCAACATTCAAAATTTCATCCACTGAATTTTTTCGGTACACCGTTACATCAAGGTTTGCACGGCTTTTTAGCGTTCGTAATTCAATGCCTATTTCGGCTTCTTTCACTTTAAGAGGCCTTAAGTTAGCATTAGGACTGATGGAGGTAGCAATATTTCCTAATGCAATTCCGTTAAAAGTGTTGGCATTAAGGGAGTAGTAAAGATTGTTGGCATAAGGTTCAGTATCGCCACCTACTTCTGCATACGAAGCACGGAGTTTACCATAGTTTAGCCAGGAAGGCATAGAGTGAAAAGCCTCACTAAAAAGGAAGCTTGTGCTTACAGATGGGTAGAGATAATTATTAGAATTTGGGTTTAGGGTGGAGAACCAATCATTGCGTCCTGTAACGGTTAGAAACAGGTAATTTTTAAATGAGAATTCAGCAGAACCATACAGCGAATTAACCTTCTTTTTACGGTAATTATAAAAAGGTGTTTTAGTCTGCCCATTTCCCACGGTGTATAAATCCCGCACATAAAAATCTCTAACAGAAGTACCGAGATTATCGTATATCTGCTGCATTTGATTTCCGCCTATAGTAACATCAATTCCAAAATCTTTAAAGTAATGATTGGCGCCAATCAGAAAGTCGAGATTGCGTTCACGAAAAGTAGTTACATCCTGGTAATAAGTTCCGGCAAAACCTGTAGTTAGCGATCTTTCGCCAAAGGAACCGCTCGGGATATTATAATCATAAGGACGTGTATAGTAATCCTGCCCGATACGACCCTGCGCGTAAAGCCAATCCGTAAACTGGTAACGAACGGAGGCATTGCCAAAAATGCGGTCGCGCCTAACATTTTCAAAACGCTCGTAAGCTACCCAATACGGATTGTTTCTTATGAAGCTCGAAATGGACATTTCATTTCCATTAGAATCCTTACGGTTTCTTAACCAGTCCACGTCAATGCTGTTCGACATGGTATAGATGGTTGTATTAGCGCTAAAATTCTGAACCCCGATTTGCGGAGGATTGTGATTATACTCATTAGAATAATTGGCATTTAGCTGCGTTGAAAGTTTTGAGGTAAGCTTATAGTTTAATCCGAAATTCAGAATCTTTTTATGATAATCAGAATTGGGCACGATGCCATTAGCATCGGTATTGGCAAATGAAATACGGAAATTGCCTTTCTCATTTCCACCGGAAAGTGCAATAGAATTGGTGAGGTTTGTTCCTGTTCTGTAAAATTTTGCTATGCGGTCAGCATGGGGCAAATAAGGTTGCATTGTACCATCAAACTGAATGGTAGGTTTGCCATCCAGTTTTTCGCCGAAGCTCCAGGTTCCTGAACTTTTTGCATCTGCAAGTGTGAGCGGACGGACGCCATTACGCCCCTGGCCATACTCATATTGAAAATCGGTAAAATCCAATGCCTCTTCTGCCTGAAAGTTTACATTATATTCTACACCAATGCCTGAAGCTTTAGTACCCGATTTAGTAGTGATGATAATTGCCCCATCCTTTGCCCTGAAACCGTAAAGTGCAGCAGCGGCAGCACCTTTAAGAACAGTGATAGATTCAATATCGTCCTGGTTAATACTCTGCAAACCGTCACCGCCATCTGAAGATCCTCCCGTAGGGCTTGCAGCGTTTCGTGCACCGGCAGGAATACTGGTATTGTTAACCGGAATGCCGTTAACTACAATTAACGGAGAGTTATCGCCCCCAAAAGATGACTGACCCCGAATTCTAATTTTAGACGATCCACCCGGCCCGCTTGCAAGAGCAGAAACATTAAGACCCGACACCTTGCCCTGCAGGCTATTGCCCACATTTGTAGTGCGGTTTGTAGTTATTTGTTCTGTATTTACTGTTGCAGTTGAATATCCAAGTCTTTTAGCTTCTTTTCTTATTCCCAGGGCTGTTACCACTACCTGATCTAATGTTGCCGTTACAGCCTTCATCTTAACGAGTAAAGAAAGAGTTATATCTTCTTTAATGTTATAGCCAGACAAAGTTTGAGGCTCATAACCCACTGCCGAAAAAGTAAAGCTATAAGGCCCTCCTGAAGGTATTCTTAAAAAGCTGAAAACTCCGGAACTGTCAGTACTTGCGCCGGAGGTAAAATTGTTTTTTGTATTCCTGATAACGACAGAAACACCAGTGAGGGGTTCATCACTATCACTTTGAACAATTCCCTTAACAACGCTGTTTCGTTGCTGGGCAATTAATAAGGATTGAGGAAGAATAAAAAGGAGGCACATAAGGGCAAAAAAGAACGCTCCCGGTTTGGGTTGACTAAATTTCATATAGCTGGTAGTTTTAGTTATATATAAATAGAAGCCTTTGTGATAGTTTTTCACTATTCGGGCCTTCCCCAAAAGAGCGCAATCCTGATTTCTTTCGGCGATTATTTACTAATGATGAATTTTCTGTCCTCGCGGGTGATTTTAAGATTATTTACTGCACCTATTTGTTTCAATATAGTTTCAACCGAATCAGTTTTATTAAACTTTCCGATGAAATAGATATTTCTTAAATCTTTTTTTGCATATATAATTTCTACCTGGTACATCTCCATCAACTGTCCAAAAATCTGTGGCAAGGACTGGTTATTGAACATATACCACAAATTCTTTTCTTGTGCTGGTATCGATGGATCATCATTAGATGAAATGCTTTCCTTGTTATTATCCTGTTTTACGAGATGGCTATTTACTTCAAAGGACGTAACTTTTGTAATAAAATTCTTTTTGTTGTAAACCAGTTCTTGTCCCGATAATAAGTAGAAATTCTTTAATTTTTTATTCGCCCCGGATGAAGACCTAACTACAACTTTGCCTTCGTATAACCTAACAGTAATATTGTTTGCCTCTCTGTAAGCTGTAACAGTAAACTGCGTACCCAATGCAGTCGTTGAGATATCTCCGCTAATTACAGTAAATGGTTTTGCTTTGTCTTTTGCCACCACAAAATCTGCCTTTCCTGTTAATGTTATTTCGCGTTTGTTATCAATAAATGGTTCATAAAAACTTATTTCACTTTTCTCTGCGAGTATAATTAAAGATCCATCCTTCAAGACAAACTTCCTGGGTTTGTTCAAGAGATTTTCCTCTTGCCGTAATAAAGCCGTTAAAGTATCTTTTAGTTTGTTTTCATTAAAAGCAATTGTTTGTGTGTCTTGTTTTTTATTATTCAATAAATTCCCTTCAGAAAAAATCATAAACAAAACCGATGCTGCAACTGCAATAGAAATAATTATCTTATAAATAGGTACTCTTCTGGCTGGCCTTTTTTCAGTAGCATTGTCTTCTTCGGGCTGTTGATATATATTGCCAGGAACGGCTCTTAGCAGGTTTCCCTTTGCTATCTGTTTAACATATTCCAATTCTTCATTTACATTAATCTTGCGAATTGTGTGCCTTAATGCTGTCAGCCTCCAGGTCTTACTTAATTCATCAAAGTATTGCCAGTTTTGCTCATCCTCCTTTATCCATTTCTCAATAAACTCTTCTTCTTCGGAATTGAGTTCATTCACCATATACTTCATTAATAATTCGTCGTATTGATTTCTATTCTCCATGTCCTGTTATTTATACGATTAAAGAAGTAATTACCCTTACATCTCGCTAAAAAAATTATTTTTTCAACAATTGAATAAGTGCTATTAAAAGGGGTAAATATTCAGATAACCTATGCCTCAATTTTGCTAAAGCCCGGCTCATTTGTGTTTCAACTGTTTTTACTGAAATATTTAAATGTTCTGCTATTGCCGAGTACTTTAATCCTTCATACCTGCTTAGCTCAAATATCTTTCGCATCTGTTCGGGCAAATGAGCAATCGCTTCCTCTATATCAGCAGACAACTGCTTTATTTCAACCTCTTCAAATTCTCTTTTATTTGTATTCAATAAGGCACTTTGAAGCACGTGTTCCTGGTGCTTCTGTTTAAACTTTTCATGTTTCAGAATATCAAGGCTATTATTGGTAATAATTCTATATAAATATCCTTTAACAGATAAATTGGGAGACAGTGTTGAGCGCGTTTCCCAAAGCTTTATAAACGCTGCTTGTACTACCTCTTTTGCAATGTTAAGGTCAAAATTAAATTTGTACTGGCAATGCATACAAAGAGAGGTAAAATGTAGTTTAAAGAATAAGTCAAAAGCTGCTTCGTCAAACTTAAGGTAGCTATACTCCTCATCTTCGCCCTCACTACTAAATGTTTCATCACCGCTCATTAAAAAACTGCTTTACTTAGAAAGGTTGTAATGTAAAAAATATACTGCAATAAAGGCAGATATAAGCACATTCAAAAGTAAAACTCCTGCCCTTAAATACTACAAATTTTTCTATGCAGCAATAGGCATGAGTGGTTTTTTAGAAAGGTTCTAAGCTTATATAAATAGTAGAGTTTGCAGCCTTGAGATTAACTTATTTAAATGCCCGGGAGTTGTATTTGTTTAAAGCATGGCAGACTACCTTATAATTTTTCTAACGTAATTGATTAAGGTTGAATTCCCGGTTTCTACCTGAATGTTTGCGGGTAAATTTCTTAAGTACCATTTAACTTCCCATGTTACAGATTTTGATGGAAGAATAGCCTGATAGGCTCCCTGGTTTTCTAATTCTATATAAGTCTTTTCTTTATTGGCATAAATTTCCACATCTGCTTCTCCCGGCGCTGCTTGTGCATGTATGATTTCAGGGAATTGTTTTATAAAAATTACCCGGTTTTTTACATGAGCCAGCCAACCCTCGCTTCCATCCATAAATAATTTCTGACTGGAAAATATTGCAGAGTGATTATAAGGATACCATATAATTCCGATGCTATCATAAATTAATAAATTTGATTTGGGAAGAGGTTTATCTCCGCCTTTGGGAAAAAAAGATAAACCATCAACAGGCACACGTGTTACTTCCCACGGAGCAAGCCACCTTACGCTGTCTGAAACATTAGTAATAGTGTAACGGATATGTATAGAAGTATCGGCAATATTTCCATAAAATCTTTTTTCAATTTGAAAACCATTTACCTTATCTGCTTCACTTTGTAAATACAAATACGGATTTTTAATGAGTCCTTTATACTTTAAATTATCGAAAGCTTCGAGCTGTTTATTGTATATGCTTTGCGGACTCAGCCATAAAGACGAACCATAGTATTTGGGATGTACGCTTTTTGAACTAAGTTGTTCCTTACCTTCTAATTTAAAAGAAATAATTCTTCCGCCGGCATTTGGGTCAATACTGACAGAAATATTATGTACACGTAAAATGTAAGAACTATCAGAACGATTTTGATGGATTACAGATCCATTTGCAACAACTTGCCGGGCAGGTTTTTTCACTGCACAGCCAGGTTGAAAAAAAAGAGGAATGCTCATTATACATATCAGACTGCTCCATGTACACATAACTCTGGCTATTAAATAATAAAATTCATCTTTATTTACTACTACTCAGTTTCTTAACGCAGAGTTCGCAGAGGTTTTCGCAGAGAACCCGCAGAGTTAATGTTATTTCATTTTCTGTCATCTATTTCTATTGTTCGTCTCTGTGGTTCTCTGCGTGTATTTTCTCTGTGCACTCTGCGTTTAAACTTTTTACTAATATCCGGGCTGAGTAGTTACTTTTATTTTAATACAATATACAGTCACTAAATTTAATATTATCTCAACAGGAGGGATACAAGCTAAAGTTGCCATTTAACTGTTATTGGCTCTTTATTATTTCAGGCAAAAAGCTATATAACTTCCCCCGGGTTTATGTCCGTTCTTGGCTCCTCCTGCTGCAATAACTACATATTGTTTTCCATCTGCCAAATAGGTACAAGGCGTGGCAAAGCCACCTGCAGGCAACTGATATTCCCACACCACTTTTCCTGTTTTTTTATCGAAGGCACGAATGCGCTCATCTTTGGTTCCGGCAATAAACACAAGCCCGCCTGCCGTTACAATTGGTCCACCATAATTTTCAGTTCCTGTAATAGGTATGCCTCTTTTTGTAAGTTCCGTAAACTCGCCTAAAGGAACACGCCATAAATAATCCCCCGTATTTAAATCAATGGCATTGAGTGTGCCCCACGGAGGCTTAACCCCGGGATATCCTTCAGGATCAAATAATTTTTTCATTCCGTTATTGGTGTATGGAGGAATGTATGGAAACTCTTCTTTTTTTCCTTCAATAGCAGCTTTTACCTCTTTACCCGCTTTGTTATCAACTTTAGTTTCTGTGTTTAATAAATAATCAGCAATTACGCTTCTATCCTGTTCAGCAAGATGTTTAAAAGAAGGCATTCTGCCTCTGCCTGACTCCAACACCGCCTTAATTGCAGCAGAAGACATTTTGCGACCAATGTTTAACAGGTTAGGATATTCTTCGCCGCTTCCCTTCTTATCCAATCCATGGCACGACGAACAATTGGTTAAATACAGAGCGCTTCCCTTAGATTGAATTTCTTTTAACCGGGTTGCCATATCCGTCATCTTTAGGTTCCACGCCTGCTCATTCACATTTTGATACAATATTCCATCGGGGTCACTTGCATTTCCACCCCATTCTGCACCTCCGCTAATACCAAAGAAAATGGTGCCTTCTGCACTTGGTGGAATATATTTTTGACCACTGCGGCTTTTCTTTAAAATGTTTAGTATAAAAGCGTGCGATTGGGGAGATATATCAGTAATATCATCTTCTGTAAAAAATTGCCTGCACAATGGAAGTGGTTTAATAGGAAACTTTTGAGTAGGCCAGGGATGTTCACCCTTTACACCATTAGCAGGTACGGGACGCTCTTCTACGGGAAATAAAGAGGCGCCATCATCACGGTTAAGCACATATACCAATCCATCTTTAGTGGCTTGCGCTACGGCATCAACCATCTTTCCTTTGTGCTTTACAGTAACCAGGTTCGGCTGACAAGGCATGTCAGCATCCCAAAGGTCGTGGTGGATGGTTTGATAATACCACTTTAATTTTCCGGTTTCGGCGTTAAGGGCCAGGATACAATTTGAGTATAGGTTGGTACCTGCACGGTCTCCACCATAAAAATCAACCGATGGCGAACCGGTGCCTAAATAAACCATTCCTCTTTTTTCGTCTAATGCCATACCTCCCCAACAATTTGCAGCTCCTATTTTCTTGTAAGCATCTTTAGGCCATGTTTCGTAACCTGGTTCTCCCGGTTGAGGAATGGTATGAAAAATCCACCTCATCTTACCTGTGCGAACATCAAATCCGCGAATGTGTCCCGGCAGAGCATCTCCTGTTTCAGACACAGTGGAACCCATAATCACAATGTCTTTGTAAATAATACCCGGGGTTGTGGCAGTAACAGCAAGTTCTTTCACATCGTACCTTTCGTTGCCCAATCCCTCGTGAAGATCTACTTTACCCTCTGCACCAAACGAATTAATGGGTTTGCCGTTCTCTGCATTCAGGGCAAAAAGATTAGAACCTGCAACGTAAAGAATACGCTTATCTCCTTTTGCCTCCCAGTACATTACTCCCCTGTTAGGACGATAGCGTGCTTGAGAGCCGGTAAATGGATTAAAATTCCATAGTAGCTTTCCTGTGCCTGCTTCTAATGCAAATACTTTTAAAGATGGAGTGGTTGCATAGAGAATGCCATCTATAACTATTGGCTGGCATTGTATCTCCATTGCACGTGTTGGCTTTGGTACTATATTCTGGTCATCCGCAGCTGCATTATAAGTCCATGCTACCTGTAAATCTTTTACATTGCCGGGATTAATTTGATTGAGTGGCGAGTAACGATTGCCTGCCTGGTTTCCTCCATAAACAGGCCAATCTGCACCTGTTTCCATAGAAGCTTTCTTATGATTATTGCAACCGGCTAACAAAATTAGCCCGGCAAATAAAAAACGTGAGATATTCATTATGAGGTTAAATAATTATTCCGATATATTTTATTAAATAATTAGTAGTGCAGCAGTAATTACAAATTACAATTACAAATCCCTTCCAGCTCCAATTAGTGTTACTACTCGGTTTTTTAACGCAGAGTTCGCGGAGGTTTTCGCAGAGAACCGCAGAGTTAATAATTGTTTGCAACCCTTTTTAAGCCATTCGTCAATTTAAGCACGTTAAAATTGATAAGCAATCCTACTTTACATTCTGAAAGCCTCAGATATGTTAGTATTTGGGCAAGATGAATATCATTCAACGCCTCAATTGATTTTACTTCAATAATTACTTTTTTGTTTGCCATGAAATCTAATCTATAACCACAATCTAACTTTACTTCTTCATATATTAAAGGCAGGGGTTTTTGTCTTTCAATTTCCAGAATTGTTTTTCGCAACTCATAATCCATGCACTCTTCATATGCAGATTCTAACAATCCTGGTCCTAACGATTTATGTACTTTAATAGCACATCCAATTATTATTTCTGTTATTTCATTTTCTGTCATCTATTTCTATTGTTCGTCTCTGTGGTTCTCTGTGTGTATTTTCTCTATGTACTCTGCGTTTAAACTTTTTGCTAATATCCGTGCTGAGTAGTTACTAATGGTTAATCAATCAATAACCCGGGTTTTGAGGTATGTTGACAGGATTGATATCAACCTGGCCTTTGGGTATTGGAAACAAAACATTGAAAGGTTGGATAGGATAGCCTTTAGCCTTTAATACTTCAACCAGCTTACCAAAGCGTTTTAAATCGAACCATCTGTGAAATTCAAAAGCAAACTCCCATCTTCTTTCGTCCAATAAACTTGCTTTAAAAGAATTGTATTCCATAGTGCGCGACAGAACAGGCACCTTTGCCCTAACCCTTACTTTATCAACGGCATCATAAGCTTCGGTTGTCGGGCTTCCGTTGGTTTCGTTTATAGCTTCGGCAAGCATTAATAAAACATCGGCATAGCGTAAAACAATAACATTATCATCAGCACCACCTAAACCGGTGGCAGGCAGTTTATAGTATTTGCGAACAATACGGACGGTTGCGTTTTCGGCTTTTGAAAAGTAATCGGCTAATGTAAATTTTTGACGTGCATCCACCGGTAAATAACTGTTATAAAGATCGTTGGTGGCAAGTAAAATTCCACCACCTGTTGTACCTACATACGCTGCTCCGTAATAATCTTTGCCTACAGTAGCATCATTGGTAAAAAAGAATGTTACCAGGTTATTTCCTTCATTGGTAGTAAGACCACTTAAATATTGGATTTCAAAAATGGATTCTGCATTGTTTTCAGTACTAAAAACTTCGGGATAAGAAGGCATTAGCTTGTACGTATAGGGAGCTGCGGTAAGCTGGCGCAGTAAGGGCAAAGCAAGCTCAGGCTTTTTATTGGTGAGATATGCCTTTGCTAACAAAGCTTTAGCGGCACCTTGTGTAATTCTCCCTAAATTGTTACCTGTTTGAGCAATGGGGAGTACGGCAGCAGCGTCAATTAAATCCTGGCTTATCACCTCATATACTTCGGCCTCGCTACTTCTTTTTAAATCGAATGCAGCAGTTGGATCTTTTATTTCTGTAAGAGAGATAGGGACACCGCCAAAAAAACGTACCAGGTTAAAATAAAAATACGCACGCAGAAATTTGACTTCGCCCACATATTGTGCTTTGATAGCAGGATTGCTGAAAGTGATACTTTCTATGCGTTCAATTAACTGGTTTGATGCAGCAATACCTTTGTAATAGGTATTCCACATGTTTCTCATGTAGCCATTTTCGCCGGTGTATTTATATTGTATTATTTCGCGAATGTCCCCTTGGGCAGATGCCATTCCGATAGCAGCCTGAGATACAGCATCGTCAGTGGTACGTTCTGTTAATATTGCAAAATCAGAAAGGTTTTGCTGCGTAATATCATATATACCTATTACAGCCCTGTTTGCATCGTCAGGAGTTTTAAAGGAGTTGTTTACACTTGCCCGGTCAAGTGTTTCTAATTCTAAGAAGCTTTTTTTACAGCCTGTTATAAAAGCCAGGAATAAAATGAAGATGAATAGCTTGTTTATATTGCTCATAATTTATCAGTTATATTTTTACACTAACGTCCTAACGTTTTAATATATAGTTCTTTGAAAATATTGTTAGATAAGGGTTTCATTTGATTTTGATTTCAAACGATTTCAACTTGATTTGATTTTTAAACCTGTCGTTTCGGCATAGG
>JAABUN010002576.1_pt1 | contig 31517 bp, 27 predicted proteins | sample 5559311 | NCBI WGS metagenome assembly JAABUN01 (sample SAMN10711877, study PRJNA513370) | rock metagenome | isolation source: Antarctica rocks | place: Antarctica: Victoria Land, Siegfried Peak sud | reverse complement strand
CTAGATTATCTAGAAGGTAACTTATAAGGTTATCTATTTTATTACCTCTAAGTATAAAAGACCTTTACCTCTCCCTTAGAGACCTACTCTATTATAAGGCACTTAATTAGGATCTTAAGATTTAGATTAAGTTAAACGTACCTAGCTAAGTAACTAGGCTATTAACCTACCCCTCTTTAAGGCGTCTATAAAAGCCTTTATTATTACTACTACCTAGCTATATAAGTTTACTAGGTCCCCTTTAATAGGCACTATACCTACTTTAACCTCTCCCAGATTCAGCCTATTAGGATAGTTAGGCCCGTTAGAGTAGTTAGGCCTATTAGAGTAGTTAGGCCCGTTAGATTAGTCTAGCCTAGGCTCCTACTTACTAATAACTCGAGGTATATTAGTTAAAGGAGAGATACCCTATAATCTACCGCAGCCTTCTATAAATATAGCTACTCCGTTTTTACAGGTATAGGCCGATTAAACGGCCGCTATTATTACTTAAGTAATAACCTTACTATAGAATTAGCAGTAAGCTAACGGTAATCTAGTAAATCTAGCGAATCCTAATTAAGGACCTCGTTCTACTTAGTTCTATACTTAAGATATAAGATACTTTAAACTAAAGCCTAATATACCTACTATTAAGGTTAAGGATAGGTATAATATCTATTATAATATCTATAACTTTACTACTAGGTTATAAGTAAAGGCTACTATAATAGATATAGCTATTTTATAATAGAATCTAAATACCTATCTACTTAGAGAAGCTAATAACTAGTTTACTAGTTAATTAATATATAACTTTAGATAAGGATTAAGATATAATCCTAATAGTATTAATAGCTAGTATAATATATTAGAGAAGAGAATTTAAGATTCCCTAGGTAAGTCTTTAAGTATACTTAAGTCTATTTATTATACTATTTAAGACGTTTATAATTAACGCGATCCTATTAAATATATAATTAGTATTATAATTAATAGTCCTAACGCTAGCGTTATAACTACTAAACTATTATAAGTACTCCTTACTTATAAATATATAGATAGCGAGCTCTATAATAACCTAAGTAAGCCTACGGCTACTTTAACTATCGCAGGTCTAATTAAAGAATTATATTTATAGAAGGATATCTAATTTAATATTTATATAAATAGCGTATCCTTTATATTAAGGACCTTAATAGCTACTATAAGTTAATAGTTATAAGATAATAGGCTAATTAGCTAACCTAGTTAGTATTAATCCTAAGTAGTTAATTAGTTATAAAACTAATTAGCTAGTAATACTTGCCCTTATAATTAGAATAATCTAGCTTATAATTCTAATTAGAATTAAAATCGTTAAGGCTAAGATACGCCTTAGCTACCGTAGCTACTATAGCTACTATAAGCCCCTTAAAGGCTTTAAATTACGGTAGGCCCCGTAAACGGGTTAGGTTTTTAACTACGGGGGTAGAATAGTAATCCTCGTAATAGTAGTAGACCTTAAAGGGCCTATTAGGCTATAGCGGAGGAGTTTATAGAAGACTTTAATGATAAATATAATTAATTAGCTAGTTAATATAAGTATAATAACGAACCGTCTATTAAAGACTTCTATAATAACTATAATAAGGCCTAAGATATTAACTTCCTTATATAACTAAGGGATATTAATTACCCTTATTCTAACTATAAAGCCACCTTCTCGTCTAGGAATAAGCTATTTAATTACCTTAGGCTGTAATACTAGCTAAAGGCTCCTAAGCTAATAGAAATAGTAGTACTAGGGGCTTTACTAGACCACCCTTAGATAAATCTAGGGGATACTATAAATAAGGACCTTAATAATATCCCTAAGACTAACTTTATTTATATTAACTCTAATATAATTCTAGATTAGAGTAAGCTACTAGGCTACGGCTTTTATAGATGGAAATACGCTATAGTTAAGGTATCCTAGTCTAAATTAAGCTAGGAGTAGACTAACGTCTACCTTAATAGTGGTTATACTATTACGCTTATTAACCGTACTTATCTTATAAAGCACCTCCCTAATATCTATCTTAAAAAGATGCCTTTACTTATACTAGTCTATAGCGTAGGAAATAAAACTATTAAGACTTATAAGTACGCCTCTATTAAAATATATATTTAAGGTAAGATTAGAAACTCTCCTAGATAGGTATTAATAATTATAGAGGTTTATATTATTAACAATCTTAGAGCTAATATACTTATTAGTAATAATATATTAGTTCCCTAGGGTATTATTATTAATTTTAGTAGGAAAGTAATCTCTATTAAATTATATAAAGGCTTAATAGCCCTAATTAAAGTTTATACTTATATATCTCCATATTTAAGGCGTATAACTAAGGTAAAATTAACTATTATAATCCCTCTACGCTTTATAATTAAAGTTCTAATAATATATAAGGGTAATATACCTAATAATTATAACTATCTTTTTAAACTAGATTATCCCTAAGATCTTAGTCCTAATAGAGGTATTTATATATATATTATTAATTCTAATATATTATTTATATAAGTCTATAACGCCTTACTAGTTACTATACAGCTACCTTATAAGACTTAACTTAGATCTATTACTAAATATAAATAGGATAGAGTATATCTAGTTACCCCCGTAAATACTCTATAAGCCGTTAGAAATAACTAATTATAGAAGTTACGAGTCGCTAAAGGCTTTATAGTTATAACTATAGCTCTTACGCTATATATTATAGCTAATATAATTACCCTACCTTAGACTAATATAAATAAGGGCCTTAATTTATATAGAAGTCTATTATAGTTATCTATTAACCTAATATTAGAATATATTATACCGAGTAGTATAACTATCTATAGTACCTCTAAGGTGGCCTCTTAGATTATGAAGGTTATTAATACGTTTCTTAAGATATAGATAGATTAAGGTATTATAGTTATAGTTCTTAAGGCTAAATAGATACTAATTACGTTAAAGCCTAACGTAGCCCCTAAGCTATGAAGGGTTTACCTAGTAAGTTATAGGGATAAGTAGGTAATTAATAAGACCTTTAATAAGCTATATTCTTAAGGGAAAATATAGTAATTAAATTAACCTACCCCGTTTAGTTATCTAGTCTTTGTAGTATAGTAAGAAGTTAATAGTAAGAAGAAAGGCCGCGTTATTATTAATATATAAGGCCTTAATATAATTATATAATTAGATAGTTACCCTATTCTATTATAAAGTAAAATTATATTAGTTATAATAGGGTTACCCTTTATCTTAATTATAGATGGTACGGGGTATTTCTATTAATTTAGTATTAGAGAGGCTGATTACTATAAGCTTATAGTTATTTCTTACTAAGGCTAGGAATAATATAATATCGCACTAATAGGTTATAAAGGATTACCCCCGTATATATAAAGGTAGATAGATAAGATACTTTAACCGTATAAAGACTTTACCTAGGCCTACGTAGATAATATTATAAGCTTCTTTAAAAGCCTACTAGAATATCTAATATATCTTTAAAGGCTATTTATATTATTTTAAGAATGCTGCTTAAGCCTAAGTTTAAAGAAAACCTTCCTTAGCTACCTATTAATTAATCTACTTAGCTAATATATCGATGCTCTTAGGCTTTCTACCTTAGAAGAAAAGCTAAGGGCTATTACTACCTTATACTTCCTAGATTCTCTTAGAGATTTAGAAATCTTCTTAGGCTTTACTAGATAGCTTAGGTTATCTATCCCTAGAAAAGATGCCTTACTAGTTATAATAACTAGTACATTAGATATATTATATACTAAAGCCTTTTATAATATAGACTATTATCTCTTAGATAAATCTAAGGCGCCGTCGTATTATATTATACTAGTTAAGATATTATATATATTTAAAGCATGATTACTATAAGCCTATTAAGATAACTAATAATAGAATAAGGTCCTTAATATACTTAAAGTAACTTAAGCTCCTAAAGCCTCTTATATATCCCTAAGATTTAAACTCTAGGATAGTCTAATCTATTATACTAACTTTAATAATAGACGGGAGTAATTATATATTCTAAATATAATAGAGAAGGAAGTCTTCTATTTAGCTTATAATAAATAATATTATAAAGGTTTTTATAGGACTTATAAACGTATAACTAGCTCCCTTTACCTTTAATATCTTACTTCTTGTCTTTAAGTGTATATCGAGTATTACCCTAGTTATTAAGTTAATTAAATAAAACGTTATAAACCTTATAGTAGTATATAGCCTATTAATAGGCCTAGAATCCCGTTTTATATAATTATAATTAACTTCATTCTCGCCTTACCTCTAATATAGGAGAATAGCTTTAACAGTTTACTTATTATATATCTAGTATAATATTTTAGACCTTTAGAATATAATATAGCTTATTAATAAGTTTAATAAGTAGACTTATAGTTAATTAAGGTTATTAGAGAAAAGGTAATAATATATAGCGAGGGCGCTACTTTATTTTCTTTTAATAGGTATTTATTATAGATTAGCGTATACTACGGAAGGCTTCCGTAGTCACTATATCATTTCCTTAATAGAATTCTTAATAGAAAATTAACTATTCCACCTACAATTATTCTACCCATGTCAATTAGCCTAGGGTATATAATAATTAAGTTATAAGTAGAAATCTAAGTCTTAGAACTTTATATTAATAGTAAGTTATAATAGGGCCCCTACTTGAATAGAGTATAAGTAAAGCTTACTACCTAGAGCCTTACCCTATCTATAATAATAGTATTAACCTAGGGAGCTACCCTTAATAAGGCTAGGAAAGTATAAAGTATAATAGTATAGTTAATTATTACCTACGCGTCCGCCTTATAATATATATTATAAGGATTAAAGGAAATAAAGAAGGTATATATAAGGAAGCTTAACGTCAGATTTACGCATATGATATCGCTTCGCAGCGACTTGCGAACGGTACTCAGCGCTTGAGACACTGAATTATGCATGACAAGTCGACACGTAATCGACGTACTTTCGATAGACCTGTACTCAATGCCCGCTAAGTCAATGCTTCGAATAGTTCCTTGGTGTTGAGGATGAATGGCACTCATCTTGCATTCTCTCTCCTCTGCCATTATACAGGAATTGTATACGAAAATGGCCACAATAATTGATCCTCGTTCGAGACTTTTCCTTTCACAACTGGCACTGCTTAGTGGCAGCCTGCCCTCTCCATAAGGACTTTAACTATTGCTGAAACAACGGATCTTGCACCTCATGAGAATGGAATAACAAGTAGTACGTTGCAGTGGACAGACCATCTGTCAATCTGAAAGGGTCTTAATCAAGTCTCGTCACTGTTCGAATTTTGGCTTGATCGACGTAAAAAAGGTCCGAAACATATGATTATAGATATAGCTTCTCGGATCATGAGACGAGCCATAGGACTGTAGCGGGATGTGACAGATATATGAGATTCAAATCCGTAACCAAACGTTTATCTATACTACTAGACCTGTATAGCCTATTGAGCACTTGCATGATACGGAAGTTGAAACGCTCTCAGGTAGTGCAGGTCGTGTCTTTTGCTAGGTCTCAGACACTTTCGCCCGCAACAGTGGAAAAAGTCTAGGTCTGTTATGCCGTAACCCGATTCATCGTGTGACGATGTGACGGTATGGACGACTAGGAGCACATGCCGTCAAGTATATAGAGCGTTGGTCTTACTCCGTATCTAGGTGAAACTTATGTGTATATTTATGGCGACAATTTTTAGGTGCAACCAGATATGTTTGATGGTATCCAACATTTATTAGTGTGACAGGGATTATCTTGGTGTGTCCTCTCCTGATTGATCTCTGTCGCGCTAACAATTATCACCCCGGATACGTATTGAGCCGTGTCAGCCATGTCGAGCCATTAGCGGCTAGCGTCAGCCCGATCGAGATTCACAGGTGTGGGGATCCTAGCTCCGGATATAAACCCGAAAGCTTAGCCGTCCATTCTCGACCTAGCTCCGCTGATCATGAGCCTTCTTGGCTTGGTGGCGGCCACTAGTACGGCCCAGAATGACTCCTCGTCTTTCAAATTTGAGTATCAAGACATACATAGGTGAGCTTAATGTTACTACGCACATGCAGCGATGCGGCCAGTCATGCAAATAGAAGATCACAGGCAGCTAGGCGGGCTAAGTAAACGACCCGTAGTGCGACATGACATACCTTATGGTTGCACAGAGTCACCTATCCGGTTGGATCATAGATACATAAGCCCCAGACCTCTCATTATCCTGCCCTTATCCTGCAATCTTGTCAATTCAGCTCCCTTCGTACACCGAAATATCTCGATCCATAGTACCCACGATGCATCTCGCCATATCATTCGCTCTGGCTGCTGCGGTCGCTGGCGTCACAGCAGCTCCCTATTCTCCCTTCCCACTTCCTGATGGCTTTCCAAACCCAAACCCTGCCCAGCTCGCCATCATCGAGAAGGAAGCTCAAGGCACGCTGCCAAACACGCCGCTTCCAAAGAACATCAAGAGTGCCGGTGTCACAACACTGCAGCTTCTCGCATTGAACGAACTCTTCGAAGTCGCTTACTTCACCGATTTGCTCACCAATATCACCAACAACGTTCCTGGTTATGATGCAGCATCTATGGCGCCGCTGGACAGACAATATGTCATCGATTCTATCACCGCCGTGGTCAACGTATGTACATACATAATCATCAACATTCTTCCATCAATAACAAAGTCCACAGCAAGAAAAATTGCACGCATTAGGCGTAAACGCAGCTCTCACAAATGTTAACCACACCGCGATTGAGCCATGCAATTATTCATTCCCACCCACCACATTCCTAGAAGCCATCGCCCTCGCCGCAACCTTCACGGACATCGTCCTCGGGACCCTCCCCGAAGCCCAAACCGTCTTCGCCACCGACGGCGGCGACGAAACAACCCTCGTCAAACTCTTCGGCTCCGTCCTCGCCCAAGAAGGGGAACAAGTTGGCTTTTTCCGCTTCACGCAGAAGAAAACCCCCTCCGCCGCACCTTTCCTGACGGGAGGATCGCCCGCGTTCGCGTTCAGTGCGCTCAAGCTATTCATCGTGCCGGACTCCTGTCCGCAGCCTCTATCTACCATCAACATCCCATCATTCGGCCCATTGAACGTGCTCGGCCAGCCTCAAGCGAAAGAGAGCATGCTGCAATACTCAATCAACGGAGAAATCTCTTCATCAACCCACTCAATTGTTTATATCTCTGGACAAAACTTGCCCGTCACCGTACCAATCTGGGATGTCGCCATCGCTGCTGGCGTTACTACCTTTAAGGCCAACTTCCCGTTCCAAACAGGCTTCGCGCACGGATTAACCATTGCCGCTGTGGTCAAGGAGGTGGGGACCGCTTATCCCACTCCTGACGCTGTTGCTGCCGCTACTGTGTATGGGCCCGGTCTTATCGAGGTCGGATAGGATAGATTCAGGCCTGCGGGATGTGGAATGTATCATATCTCACGGCTGTACTGTATGACGAGAGGGTCTTATATCATGACAATTTCGATAGAATTAATGTTGAAACTACCAGTAGCCCCTTTCGCACTACCTTGACTCAGTAATCACCGTAAACAACCCCAGTACCCATCCTTGCTCCCCTTTCGCATTATCCCATATCTTGGCAAGGTATTCAAGACCAGGATGCCAAAGTCACCCTTCAAAGACGTCTGGACAGCAACCGTAGGGCCCTAATCGTGAGAGGGTGAGCTTGGATCCGCAATTGAGGAAAAGCTTTGACTGAAAAAGTTAGAAAGATGGTGAAGAACTAGGATATTGAGTGACGAGGCTACTAGTAATATACCTAGCTAGTGATGTAGCCGTAACGTAGCCGTAACGGTCTGACTGGATGTTCTGATAGATAACTTCATCATCTCAACAACATGTAGGAGTTATGCTACCCTCTAAGAGAGCCCATTAAACCGTAGGACCTGCCAGACGAACACTGCCGGACTTCATAGCTTCTTCACTCCAACATTGAAAAAGAATAAGAACTGATTTTCCTCTTATGGGCAAATATAGGGGGACTCAGCCCCCTCATCATATTTACGGCAGCCTGGAATGCCGACCAAAGGAGCCAAAACCCAAATGAATACACGTCACCCGAGTAATAAACGGCTCGTCAACGCGGAGCAAAGCCTCGCTACCGTACCCGAATGAGACGCGATCTTCGAAATGCTGACACGTAAGACCGAGACAACACCGAGACTGCCATTCTTGCATTGCCTTGTCTTAGCTTGCAACATAGCATAGTCATATTGATGGAAGGAGTGTTGGAAAATTTAGCTGAAACGAGGACTATCGCACCAATAGGGTTTGAAAGGAATGTCTTGGTCACAGCCATGAGGTTTTCCAAGTGATGCATGCGAATACAGGGCCCGGGGAGTGACCCTGTCGCAAGCACATCAAGTTGTCCTGGTTGACAGTTCTCATTGAGTCTGCCATTCTGCCAGGAGCTTATAGATAAACGAAGGATGGTGGAATATGGAAGACCACCGTAAAGCGTCTCACGACTTTTCCATTACGCCATGGCAATCGCGTGTCTTGAAGATTCAGCATCGTGACCTTCGATGATACATTCCGACCAACGTGCAGACCGAATGAGGAGCTTAGTCGAACCAGGCTTGTTTGGGTTTTTATTATAGGGTTAGGGTTAGCCTTCGGCAGCACAACTGCCGGCATGACGTACCGATCAGGTCGTTTGTTGATCCTCAGCACAATGTACTTTATTTATAAGCTTCTGATCTATTTGTACGACTCGTCTACAGTCAGGTCTTCCTAGTTGCAGCGAAGAAGCTACTCAGATGTCTCGTGTACTGCTCACAGGCAAGGAGCCCCTCTCTTCTCTCAGCCGACAGGCCACTAATGCCAATTGCAGGTGGTACGGGCTTTATAGCCGCTCACGTACTCGATGTTCTGCTTGAACGAGGCCATTCCGTCGTCACAACCGTGCGCACATCTCAGAAAGGCCAAACAATCCTCGACAATCACAAGAATGTTCCTGAAACAAAGCTCAGCTACGTGATTGTCGAGGACATAGCCCAGCCCGGCGCTTTCGATAAGGCCGTGCAATCCGACCCACCGTTCGAAGTCGTGATCCATACAGCCAGTCCTTTCCACTTCAATGTCACGGACACGAAGACAGACTTGCTGGACCCGGCAATAATAGGAACAACCGGGATACTGAAGTCTGTCAAGCAGCACGCACCTAGAGTCAAACGAGTTGTAAGTTGCGCCCTTATGTTGCTTCTTGGGTCGTGATTAACGGACGCCCAGGTCATCACCTCCTCCTTCGCCTCAATCATAAATACCAACCTTGGCAACCGGCCAGGGTACATATATTCCGAGAAAGACTGGAACCCCATCACGGAAGAAGAAGCAATCCAGACTCCCTCAAACGGCTACCGCGCCTCGAAAACCTTTGCCGAAAAAGCATCATGGGACTTTCTGGAGCAAGAGAAGCCACACTTCACTATCGCTACCATGTGTCCACCCCTCGTTTTAGGGCCTATAGTGCACTACCTCCAAAGTCTTGACAATTTGAACACGTCAAACCAGCGCATTGCTGCCATCATGACTGGAAAGGCGAAAGAGGAAATACCTGCTACAGGCACGTTCATCTGGACAGATGTGCGAGACCTCGCGCTTGCCCATGTGAAAGCAGCAGAATTGCCGGAGGCGGCGAACAAACGATTCTTTGTCACGGCGGGCTATTTCAGTAATGAGGAGATTGCGGATATCATAAGGGAAAAATATCCGGAGCTCAAGGATAAGCTGCCTGCGAAGGGCACGAAGGGCGGAGGGTATCCGACGGACGGACTGTATAAGTACGATAACTCAAGGACGAAGGAGGTTTTAGGGATCCAATTTAGGGGTTTGAAAGAGAGTATTGTCGACACTGTAAAAAGCCTACAAGCTGTCGGTGGCTGACCATGAATGATGTATCTGTATTTTACATACGCATCTACTGTATCCTTTACGATACCACTAACCCAGAAGGACTTAGAATAGCTGTTATTCAGCCCAGCTTGGCGAACCTTGCAAAACACGTACATGTATTGTCCTCCAGACTTCAGCCAACTCTTTGTACTCCGTACGTTGGAAACGATCGCTTACCCCAGGGCGTCACTCGTTTACACAAGTATGGCCATGAGCAAGCTTGAGTATACGACATCCCCCGTGGCACAGTAATGGCTTCGTTCAAGGATTTCTCAATACGCTTCATGGTTAGATATGTTAAGGTACCTACTAAACTGCGCTACTACCATGTAGATTGGGTCTTTGACCTTTTCGCGAAGCTTCGTTGCGCTTGCAGTGCTCGTGGCCGATCGCGCATGACCTCAAATATGCGACGATATGCACCTACATCTTCTTTAGAAATATAGTCTTCACAGAATTCTCTTCAATTGACTCTTGCTGATATAGCGAAATGTTTCTCGTCCATTTCATCATCGTGCTCTGCAGTCTTTCGTTGGCCTGGTCCTTGGCTATGAGTACCCAAGGAATATCCTTGCTAAATCCGAATTCATCAACTGGCATCTTAGTGCCTCTGCCGGCAAAACCTTTGTCTTGGATAATCGGCGATCCAAAGTCCAATTCAGTCTTCCAGTTGACAGGACCACCCAAAGGAAGTATAAACTGCAACGCACACCTCTATGGTCAGCCCACGTATAACAGCTGCTACGAAGCATGGAAGGCCATATCCGATGATCAAAAGACTAGAACCTTTGGGGATAGGGCCGCGGTAACCCCATGGGACGTCTTTCTGCCTTTCCGATTCATCAGCCGTCAGTATTTGATCGAGTGGCACAAGACGTTATGCCCAGTGGTGCTGACAGGAGAATAGCTGATGGGACCTGTGTCATTGATATCAATAGCTCAGGCAGAGATCAATTTGATGAGGCACAGAGCTACAACATGAAGCAAGCAGCTCAGCAACTGATTTCTGCTTGTGTGATGCGTTCCCCTAACTCTGGTGGAATAATCACAGGACTCGGTTCGTCATCACGAACGCAGCGTTATCATTTAGTCCCTCGCTTACAAGGAACGACTAGGTCAAAAAGGTCGCCTGAGCATGGTGATCTCACAATACACACCCAATGTGAATTGTAACGCTCCCCGTCGCAGACCTGCAGACATCAACCGTTGTCAAATGGTATTAAACCGAATGCCTGTTACGGAGACATTCTTGGTGTTTGGAGAACGGGGTGCTGCAATGAGCGATGTGTCTCTTCCAATACACTTCTTTGACCGTAAGTCATCACCAACGTGCTTCATCTCATGCTTCGATGGCGGAAGTTTGAATGTCTGATTCGTGGTGCAGCTGCCTTCCTATGCGTCATATCCGTTGAAATTGCAGGAAAACCTGCATATCAGAACTGGTTTGCCTTTTGGACAGCAGCAGTCGCTGTCGTAGGGATGTGCGTATTAGGCGAGAATGATGGCCAAGCAATGCTTTACGGTATCCGCTTACGATTTGTTCTTGCGGTTGATTCGCTGACTTCGTTGTGGCAGTTGGTCAAACGAGATTCGTCATTACTGTGCAGAGCGAACACCATCTTTCTTCTTTGGACGGTACCAAGTGAGAAGAGTTGCCGATCACGACATGTCTAAGCCATTTCTTCAGTGAGTGATTGATACTACATCGGGTCTAACCTATATATTCTTGGGACACCCATTTGATGGCTCACGTCCCATACACATGGACTTGGCTTGTTTAGGCAAGGCGACCACATGGGGTATACCTCAATGAATCAGCCGCCAAGTTTCTTTATATACTCCCAGCATCCAGATTGGCACGAATTAGGATATCCGCTTGAATCAAGTATATCTATTTTCGGACTTGTGCAACAACGCGAGGATTACGCTGATAGCATAACGGACGAGGCCTCAACCTTTCAAGTACAGTCTTGCCTGTAGGAGACGCAGGGAAGCGCGTATTGCATCTGTATTGAGATGGTTTGCCAACAACAAGAACCCTCGATCGGAGGATCAGCCTTACGAGCAGAAACAAATGGTCTCTACGCGACGGGGACACGGGCCTTACCTTCGCGTGCTCCCTCAAGCGCACATGCAAGGCAACGCCATAAATGAACATTTCAAACGGCATGGTACGACTAAATCTTTATGCATTCCAATGAACTATCTTTCCACTCCTCCATATGTTCTTTTGGCTTGATTCACTATCAATCCTCTCCTTATGTTCTTAAAATAGCCCGCAATGTCTAAAACCCCCAACACACGTCCCAGTCAAGGTATCAATCCAAGCATTACTACTATGTCCAATACTTTATCAACGTATTTTCACGTGGATCCGAAGGATGTTCACCTGTGCAAGTAATCTTCCACAGACCGCAGAAGGGCTGAGCGCAATCCTTTGGGATATACTATGTTGTGTACTCGAGCGTGTCAGGGGGGCGTTGGAGGAACGCCAGATTCTGCCGAACGTGGGGTGCCTTGCATAGGTGTACCTGTATGAGATGTGGATCCACAGCACTGCGCATAACGTTCGATCAATGGACTTTTCAGCCTGCTGAAAAATGCGGGATGTAGTGTTCGACCTAAGCAAACGAATGTTTGCCTTCTACTTGGTGCAAAGGCTTCATCAACTATGCAACTATCTCTTTGCATCGCTTCAATAGCTGTATGATATCGGTAGAGATGAAAATTTGGCCAGCGTTCTCATACATATTATACATAGTATTTGTGACAGGCATCGCTGTCACCTTGGCCGTCTCCTCGTCTTTTCCCGGCATCAAAAACATCCGCCCTTACAAACTTTCTCGCTCTGCTCTTGACCAACGGCAAGCACCGAGTGGGTGAGTAGATCTCGCATTCGCTAAGATACAGTATTGACATCCGCTAACGTCGGATTGCATTCAGGGACATATGGCCAGACTTTCCATTTAGTGTACGGATCAATACGACTGACAAGCAAAGCGAGCGGCTACAGTTCTTTCATAGTGGACGTGACTTGACTGCATGCCAAAGCAATGTCCTCAAGGCTCTCCTATCCAGTATCGTGAAGGAGTATGACAGCAAGTCTCCTTCTGTTGAGATTCAACCGTCTGGATACAGGGCGCAAGACATCCAATTCTTGGCCAATACAGAAAACCCGAGGTTGACATTTGCGGTATACCTTAATGCGCTAATGACTGTACAAAACATCGTTGATAAGTGGGGAGCCAAGGAGCTTGACTTCGAGATACGCCTTGAGGCCGGCGGCATCACGTCACGTAGTAACTTTCACATAAGAACAGGCAATAGTTCCGATATCCAAATCACTCACACAATCGATCTCTCAGTAGTGATTGCCTCCTCCCTTCCAATCGGTTGTCAACCCCCTGGCAAAATACTCAGCGCCACGGGCTTGACCGTACGTCCGTCCTCCCCTTCGGAAAACCAGTCGTCGGAATTACTTCATTGCATCACAGCGGTTCGGGCTGGATTTCAGATAGTTCGGGCATCTATTGACGCTATGTCTAGCAACAGGGTCAACGCTTGCTCTGATTGCATACACAATCGTAACTCGTCCTCATGGAGGTACCCTATCAAGACGTTTCCAACAGCGTGGAGAGACTCAAGCGGGTCACCCAATGTGTATACTCACAGCGCTTTAATATCCCATTCGGCCTTTAAACCTTATAATCGTACCGTTACCAAATTTTATCGAACTAAATTTTCCTCCTTTCCCCTCGCCACCGGTATCCACCCTGCAGGATCTCGCCATCGGTCGAGATTGTCAATAACTCCATACCCTTTTCCTAACTCAAGCAGCCAAGCTTTCGGAAGGAGCCATACGACCTATGAGCCTTCTGCAACTGAACTGATTTCTTCTCAGCACTCTGTGTATCTGGTCACAGTTGGGGAAGGAATCAAAAGCGAACGGCCTACTGTACAGCCGAGCATACAATCTTGTATGTCCTTCGCCTATACGCCTTCAAACATACGACTTATAGATTCGAGTACTGATTGCATCAACTCTAGTGTTCCATACAAAATCGCCGACACTAACCTCACTACCAATTTCCTACAATACTTCAAAATTGGCAGCAGATGCGACCACCGCCTTTCTACCCTTAGAGTTGTCGAAGACAGATAGCGTACGTCCCGTCGGCTCTGGTACTGGCGCACCCAATTCGAATAGGGTCACCAACGGAAGTAATGGCAGTAATACTCAGATTCCTTTTCCGCCGATCGTATTCCCAGGGTTTGTCGTACCTGAGCTGGTGCCATTGCCACCTCTGGGCCCTGCCGAACCACCTCCTGATAAAGGAGGTCGACCGAGGCTTTCGTTCGCTACATCGGCATCGACGCAACCATACCGTGGACAAACTTCGATGACAGTGCTATTATCCCCAACTACCACTCCTGCAACGCTATCCTCGGTCGCTACCCGGTCGACTCTGTCCTCAGTCGCTACTTCAATAAGTGCTTGCTCAGCTTGCTCCATCTGTCCAACCGTTCGCTACGAACCAAACCTTGGGCCAGTCTCAGGGAATGCTAGTGAATCGGTAGAGTCATCACCAAATCAAAGGTCTGAGTCGGGAGCGCTCGGACGTCGGCTCTACGCTGAGAGACGAGACTTCCAGGAGATCCCGGAAATTATCTTAGGGCGTGGAATCGGCGGACCATCTTGCACAGTCCATCCCTATATTAGGAGACGTAACTACCCAAGCCCCACGGATGTCTCTAGCTGGGAGGTTCAGCCAAATATGCCACAGTCCATGGTTGCATTTTTTTCAACAGCCACTTGGTGGGCCATTCCGACCGAGTTGCCTAATTGTGGAGGTCCCGATGTGAAGTTCGAGAACACCAAGAACATAAAAGTCCCATTAGTGCCAGGCGCTAAGCCATATATAATGGGTCGTCCAAGAGGGCGAAGCCAAAAGGGTGTGACTATAGACCATGTCTACGAAGTGAAGTTTCTGGACGAATTCTTTGTGTCTCAGATCAATACCGCATTCAATTGTGAGGATATCGCAACGCTATTCAATCCCGTCGACTATACGGAATGGCCAGCACATCCCGCCGTTCCAGACAGTACCGATACAAGGCTTAATACGATCTTCGGACAACTAGCCAGATATGCTTTTCCCGACTTCGTGGGGATGGATGACAATTTGAATCAACTCAAAGGCAACCTATGGAACAGACCCGAGTTTGATCAAAGCACCGGAGTGCTCGTGATGAGAGGGTTGCCCATTGTGTTCCCGAACAGAGGACAAGATAACCTGGAAGCACTTGCCTCTATCACCGTTGTCATGATATTACTTAACAAGCCACGCATCAAGCAGCTATTTCATAACACCAACGATCGAGTCTACAAGGCCTTTGCAGGGATAGACGAGATCATCAATGAAGCGGCAGATCCCTGTAACGGTCCTCCCCCTTATCGTGACCACTACAGCCAACCAATGAAGGCAACTTGGGCAAGCGCCTACAAGGCCTGGATAACCAACAGAATCGCCATTCAAAACGCCTATGTGGCAAGTACAGCCGCTACCTATAGCTCACAAGTTCCCACTACTCCTTCTTCCAACGTCCCTGTAGAAGATCATTCGCTGATTCCTGGCTGGTCCACATGGATGTCGAACTGGAACCAGAACTACGGACTCCACGTTCTCACCTTCCCTTCTATCTCAACATGGCCCGCAGGCTATCTGAACATCCAGAAGCGCCAGGCCTTGGCCACCTCAAAGTCATGTAATGCAATCACCTCAAGTCCCTTGGCGAACACCACTCTTTCTAGGACTGAACATGCTGCTTCGACAAGAGGTTTTATCACTGTCGTATCAAACCCTGTACGAACCTCAATGGGCAGCCCGACTGTACAGCCTATCTCAAACAGCCATGCTTTTCTATCTCAGCCACCAAGATATAGTCGGCCTCCAGCCGTTCCAACAACACTTGTTAATCCCAATGCGACTACAATAAATAACACGACTGCAAAGCCCATCGCAAATGCTCATGAACCCGTTTCCCTGCCATCAAGTTATAGCGAGCGTTCCGCCTACTCAAAAACCCCTTTCGACGACGTAACATCCACAACTTCTGCAGCGGCCTCAAAGATACTTCCAGAACCCTCAAGCCATACACTACCATCAAACGACACTGTTCCCATCGCCTCCAGTAGTCCCGCGTACCAGGAGCAGCCCATACACCCAGAGAATTGTAGGACCATGATCAATCTCGTTGCATCTCCTGCCTTATACAGCATATACTGCACCGCTCGCTCCCCAACCCGCTTCGCCCGCCCCAACAATTCCCACGTGGGCGCTTGCCCAGAGATGGGCAGCATTACAATACCGAAAGCTACTTGGGTGTATAGCGAGCAGGAGCCGCAGTGCGGGTTGGGTTTCTATTTACCGGTAGGGGAGGCTTTTATTCCGAGCCAAGAAAAGTGCCAGACTTTGATTATGGAAGCCATGGTCGAAGCTGTGAGACAGGTATGCCGCCGTGTGAATCTGCAAACGTGAAGGCATTAGAGCCACTTTCGATAGAAGGGGATCGAGCTACGGTCTACAATCTTCGCCAAGGGTATGAAGCACGATGAATTGCAATAGATGCGTAAAACAGCACAATTCAAAGCAACATACCCAATGAATAGTATTGCCAAAATCAACAACAACGCAAAGACCGTCGTACCTCCACTCAAGACGCTCAGGAACGTCAAACACGACAATGCCACCGTAGACAGCAATGCAACACATAATACCCCATTCTTCAAATACGACTTGACGACTGTCGGCACCTGCCACCTATACGCAAGACTGTAAAGCGAAAGGCTACCCACATGATACTAACCATTCGGCCCCCCTCACATACTCGTCAAAACGTGCTCGCCAGAACGACAGCATTGACGACCTGATTTCCGGCACAAAGGTGCCAGCACCAGCATTCCGCCCCCCTCTCCTACCCGCCAGCAACAACTCCAGATCATCAACAGCGACCGAAACACAATCGACCTGCGAAAACAGAATATAGAAACCCACTAACCACCAAAACAAACCATTTCCTCATCCCCGCATCCTACCATTGCGGCACCTCACCACCCCGACTATATTGACCATCTCAGATCTTGAGACGAACGCAGAAATCGAAGATGATCAGTACGGTGCGAAATGCTACACCTCCTCATGGTGCCAATAGTAATGGGGTTGAGTAACTTCAATTGATGGTACGGCTTTAGGGAATGAGGCTTCCAATGATGAAATCGCAGACGAGACTGCAGCGGGAGTAGAGGGTGGTGATTATAGCGAGGGTGGAAAGGAGGACAAGGGTGTAAACTGGGTAGACGCCGATGAGGCTCGGAGAAGAAAATTCCGTAGGTATCCTAGATCCCTTATTTAGAAGTGGAGGTGGGGATGTAGGTTGTGACTCTTTCACTCGCCACGCTACTAACGAATATCTCTGCCCCAACAAACACAACTACCATGGAATACGCATACTAGCCATACCATCAGCCCCAGCCCCTCGCTCGCTCGCCTTCGCCGCTGGCTGGGCTGATGTAGCGCTTCATATATATAGACATGGGCATCGAGGCGATCGAGGAGCTGTAGAGGTAGGTAGTCGATCGTCGCCATGAGGGGTTGGGGTAAGGAGATGCTGTGATGTTTATTGTGATGCATGGGGGTGGATATGAGGATGGGCGTGGATGAGAGCTGTGATCTATGGTGGATGGTTGCGAAGGGAGAAGGATCTCACATTAGTACAGAAGAGCTGCTCGACGACGAGCCCAGTATCAAGGCCAGTATCAATCCATCCATCCTCCAAGCCTGATCTATTCCACAAGCCGACATCCAAACCCCATCACCTCTTCCCATATCCATATCCATATCCATACCCCCCCTATCCTATCCTCCATCGACAACTACAAAATATGTTGTACATCCTAAGCTACAGCCCCCTTCATGGTGGTAATAATTCGGTCATTTGCTCTCTCTTCTTCCTTTCTGGGGGGGGATTGGTGTATAGTTGTCAGGTGAGCTTTAGAAGAGAGAGAGAGAGAGAGAGATGGAGAAAGAGGTGCGTATTGGTGTTTGGGTTTTAATAGGGGAAGAGGGGGTAACATATAGAGGTTTGTAGGGGGTAAGTCGTGATTGTTGTAACGTGATTGAAGTTAAGGGATGTAGTTTGCCTACTGGTGGTAAAGCTGCAGGATAACCACGGGAGATTAATGCAGAGGTAATATTCATCAATTCAATAGGAGAGAGAGCGTGAAGGGAATAGAATGGTTTTAATCGGTGGCCTTCAAATGTAGAAAATGTGGAGGATAGGAGAATAAGATCTATATTGATCAAGTACTAAGCCTTCCGACAATGTTATAAGGTGGGATTGTGAAGTCGCAGATCATGGTACCAACGTGTACTGGATATGTTGATGTCCCACTGTAGGTCAGGCTCGCTGGGTGGTAGAACAGGTGGCAGCGATCAAAGAGAGACGTAGACTTGTTGATACATGTCGGATAAGATGGCAATATTGGTTCATTGAGTAATCGGTAGAAATGCTTTGTTCACGATTTGTTAGATATATCCCAGATATTCCGGCTCAGGAAAAGTATGCCAGCCCCATCTTCATTTGAAATCTGAGGAACGACATACTGAACACTGCCTCCTCGTATCAACGCTAGCCTTGACAATTCCGTCCAAAAGTGGTTCAGTGTGGTCGAGGTGTCAAACTTCTGACAAAATCTCTAGTCCAAAGGCTTATTTCATGAGCATTCGTATTGGCGCCGCGTAAGGCCATATCGCCTCCGGGTCAAAATTCCAATGCATACCAATGCACCCTGGTTCTACCCAAATAAAAACAGACACCCCATGACTGGCCTGAACGCCCGCTTCGTACGGGTACATACGCAAAGCATGGAACCTAGCAAATCATTGTCATATATCATGTTGGTCGCTCGTTAGGATGAAGCCCGAGAAGCCTCCCGCGATGCATTCTCGACTTCCACAGAAGGATGTTTTCTATCTTCACCCTGGTCCGCCAAGTCCGAATTGACTCGCGATGAAGGCGTGATCTTCAGGTCTGGCAAAAATGTGGTACCAGCACCCAAGCCGTCCTGGGCTGTGTGATCTAGTTGTAACCGGTGATCATTGTGCGCGATGCTCGTTATTGATTCTTGGTATTCAGATTCTTGTCGAGACGTAACGCTCGCGGAGCTTTCGCCTCTCCGACGACCGTGAGCGTCCGTTTCACTCATGTTCTTCGCATATTTGGTATCTTTAGACTTTTCGTCGTGTCCAACCATTGCAGCAAGGCTACGGAAGTTAAACATGGGCTCAATTCCCGCTCCGCCGCCAGGAGGAGTTCCTGAAATGTATGTGTCTTGCACCGAAACGGTAGATGGGATATTGACTCCACTGCTGTTTGGGGACACCTCAAATGAGGACGTCTGACCGTGGTTGTCGCTCTTCAATGACCCAGGATTTGACCCTGCAATGGATGAGGCGGATGAAGAAGCGTTCGACAGTGTCCTTAGATGAGATGGTTTGTATGCTGATGATGAAGACGGGGAAGAGAACGCTGTATCGCCAGGGACCAGCTGTGCTCGCGCACGCTCTAGATGTTCCTGGGGATCATCTACGGTTAGCGCCTGAGGGTTGGCGCTCGAATGCCCATTGAACAAATTACTGACATTGCTTTGCTGGACAGCTTTCCCTTTTCCTGTAAACGGGGAAGAATCACCCTGCCAGGCGAATGCTTCACCAGAGCTATTGTCAATCCCTATAGTGCTTCCATTGGCGCTGCTCGCATATACTCCAGCCTTCCTAGCCGCTTTCTCTGCCATCTTGTCGGCCTTCTTATTTTCCTTGTCCTTTTTCTTTGCCTCTTTCTTCGCATCTTTCTCCTCACGTTTCCTCCGATCCTCCTCTGACGCAAGGCTAAGTCGGATCGCTTCCATCATCATCATCTCCTCAAGCTCATCAACTCGATTCCTTCTAGAGCTACCCCTGGGCCCGGGTACCATAGAAGGTCCGCCTTCTTCTGCTCGGCTCGCGTTAGCCGCTGCATAACGTTCAGACATCAGAGCCAGCATGTTGAGTTGAGCTGCGTTAGCTCCAGGTGGCACCTCTGCACCGCTTGTTCGTCTAAGAATGCCTCGTCTTCCGAAGGCGCCGAATGCTCGACTGTCGGGCTCCTGGCGATTTCCCATCAAATAAGCAGCAGCATGGAGAGCCGTGGCGGCAGCAGATCGTCGAGCGGTATTGGCTCTGGCTGTAGCCAACTTTTGATGCCAATCAGGGCGGATTCTATCTGTTGTGATGACCGTTGGAGATGTCGCAGAGACGGAAGTGGTTCTCCGACGGCCAGGGTCTGTCGATGAATGCCGTCCACTTATAGCAGAAGCCAAGGAAGAAGCGGAAGACATTGCGGAAGATGCATTGGCCAGTGGGTGTGTAGAGGGATGATTGACATACGTCAAGCCTCTGCGAAATGGTGGCGAGTCGTAGGTAACACCGAACTCGGGTTGGACACAGAATGGGCAGGCCGCAGGCTCGGAAATCAGTTCGTCAGGGTCTATGCCTTCGTCAGTTGGAGGTGGTGGTGCGGTTGGGTTAGCATGTTCGGGAGAATGGGGATCAGGGCGCTTGATCTGGACGAAGCATTCTGAGCAGATAGCCTGATCGCAACATCGGGTCTTGTTCAGATACGGAGGATAATAAAGAAAGCAGATTGGACACTCTGAGGCGTCTTTATAGAGATAGGCCTCGATGGGTTGACCACTGACAAAAGGGTCCTTCGGCAACTGCATCTCGCGAGGCGTCATATCGGTTTGTGCGTTCTTCGACGAGGTTGTGAGGGCCGCCAAAGTCTTCGCACGCCCTCGGAACAAAGCCGAGCCAGAGGTTGAGGCAGACGGGATGGTAGACGGTCCGTGGGGAAACGATGTCTGAGAGGGTGATGCATTAGAAGAGGTATCGGAGTTGAAGGATTGTGATCGAGAGGTGATGGGAACAGTTAAGCCGTTGAAGCTGGTGTCGGACATGCCCGTCTCGGAGCGTGCAACAGGAGTCACTCTAGACTCTTGTTCCGGAATCGCATCAGGAGCAGGAATCGGCTTTCCTCTTGAAGCCGCTACTAGTTGATTCTCTGTCCATGAGTCCGAATGATCGTTAAGCCCTCTCCAAAATGGTGCTACTCTTCGCTCAATCTAATGCAAGTCAGTACTCAGCTTCGGGACGTTCGCAGGTCCATACCATCAGCTGCCTCACTACTCCCTTGTTGTAGTCTTCTATTCCGGTATAGACACCTTGCGTGACTAGATAACCCCCATCAACGTGCTCTTCCTTCATGCTTCGCTCACGCTCTTTCTCACGTGCAGCTCGCTCTACATCCAGCTTTCTCGCCTCCCTCTCCTGCTTGCTTGCCCTACGGGTCTCTAGGGTGGGTATGTCTGGTGGTGGACCACTGTGCAGATCCAAGATCGTTGAGAGGTCTGGCCGGCTGCCCCTGTCTGTCCGCACATTGTAGACTGGGTGTGAAGGATTGTGATCGGGAGGTGGCGGTAATGGAAGTGACTCGAGCCCAGAGTTTGCTGGAGACGACAAATGCCCAGCATTGCCCGACTGGAAGCGAGATGGTGACGGCCTCTGTTCTTTGGTAACAGAGTTGCCCATGGCCACGGATTGAGGTACCAAGGATGCTCAAAGTAACACCAAGATGAGCAGCCCTTGTCGTAATTGTTGGCCTCCTATGCCTGTCCAGTAATTGCCTTAGCCCAGAATGTAGAAGTCCCCGGCTTGTCTCATGGCTCTGGATGCCAGAATTGAGTAGTCAGCATGCTCCACGGATAGCATGGGTGGGCTGGATAGAGTCGGATAGGTGGTGGCTGAAGAAGCTCTATTGATCGTGTGGGCACAACGCGCGCCGTTCCCCAAAGACTAAGTAGCCCGGGCGTCTAACGGAGTGTCGAGATGATCTGGTGGTGTTTGTTGCAATGCTGTTGTTGATTGCAGAATGTTTCGAGGTGAGTGGGATCCTGATGTTGGTGGGAACAAGCTTGCTTCCTTGCTTCCCGAAAACATCAATCAAGCCACTTCATGATTCGCTTCGCAGCACTGATTGATTCTTGGGAAAATCCCGTGAAGCCTTTTCCAACTCAAGAGCAGTACAGTACTCCAGATCCCCTTGACAGCACTTCGATGCTACCGTATGATTGAAGATCTCCGCCTTATATCTATTGGGCCAATCTGCCGGTACGAACAGGACATTCCCCGCCTTCACCCTCTAAGTTATATGAGGAACGCGCTGCTATCCTAACGGCGCTTTGCACGCGGTCGATGAGAATTTCCATGGCGCCGTAATCAGACGACTTCGCTTCCTTGGTATGAAAATACTATAACTCCGCTCATGGCTCCTTGAGCTCATCAGCTAGATCATACAAACACTCAGACAGCCTCTTCCATACTGTTGTAGGCAAACATGGCCCCCGACCTGAACTCCCTACCTCCCTCGCCCTACAGCCTACGACAGCTATCCTCGGCCTTCTCCCGAAGGGCTCCAGACGCTATGGCGCCTCCACCAGTTCCAATGTCACCACTGACTCAGTCACCGTCGTTGGTCGCTAGAGAGCCTACTACTACAGTGATGCCTGCTGGAGATAACACAGGAGTTGGCGTTGGGCCGGGTAAGCGATCCATCCTTCTCCCTGAAGATACTATGACTGATCTCGTCACGGGCAGGCCCTCTTCGCCATCCAAGACCTCTCACGGCAGCAGATCTACACATGCAGCTGGAAAAGGAGCAAGAAGCGGTAGTGAATCGCCTCACTCGGGAGCTTTCACTCCTTCGGCAGCAGACACATTCCGTGGCCTCTACAGCGTCCTCTGCTTCTGCTGGTCTTCCAGATGCCACCGACCACAACTCGAACCATCTCATTTCCGGTGCAAGTCATCCTACTCCTTCACGGCGGCATCGATCATCATCCAATTTGAGCACCCGAAGTGCCACCACAGCAGCGACTACAGCGACTGGGGCTACCGGGACAAGCGGTAGTACAGTCGGGACAACCGCAGGAATTGCTGGAAGCACGGTCTTGGGCATTGCCCCTGCGCGAGACACCATGGCACCATATTCGCACGCACGGGATTCGCTGAGCAGGCAAAGCTCAATCGCATCGAGGCGGTCCGAAGCCTCGTCGCCATCCCTTTCTTCTTCATACTATCAGGGTGAACAATTCCCCAGCCTCTACGGACATCGACATACGAGCTCAGCGTCACAGCACCAATTACCGCCGCAAACTCAACAACCTCAGCAGCCGATAAACTTGGGAGGTGCTCGATCATCTTACATACCCTCTACACAACGCTATGAAGAGGCAACACAACAGCGGTTAGAGCTTGATATTGTGAAGAGGGAGAACGAAGCTCTTAGACGGCGTGTACGCGAATTGGAACGGAGTCTCGGCAACCGCAGAGAATCAGCGGCTGGCTTATCTCGGCGTGAGTCGATCAGCCCAAATGCAAGCGTACCTCGGCAGATTCCTCATCCCTCAGCGGAGGAGTCAGAGGATGCAGTCAGTGTGGGTGAAAGCGCCAGTCGTAGGGGGGTTGGGATTGGCCGGTGATGCGATTGGTGGTAGGCTGTTCAGGGGCATGCGAGTGATCCTGCGTATCAAGAGGCACTGCTGGCAAGAGTCAGCGTGGGGGGCATGGCTAGCTCTGCGAGCATATGTTTGAACCAAGTCAAGAGCTGACGATCGGTGTAGCCGGATATGCGGCCATTTCATGCAGATAGCCGTTGCGTTAATAAATTGCATAAGCCTCAGCCTCATCCCATTTGTGGGAGAGGTTTCGGAAAGCGTCTAATCAATGAGCATAGGGAACCCAATGTCAATCAATTCATTGGTCCTCCTGTCTGAGAGCCTCGCTCGTATAATTTCAAAGGTGGCTAGCGCCGAGTCTATATATCAGCTGAATTACACCTATCAAATACAAGCAGCGTGGTCAAGCCAAAACTACTTTCTCGTATCCATACTTGGCACTCCCATCCTCTTGCCTATCTATGATATCAAAGGTGGCTATGTCGGAGCTGACACAAGCTTCTCTTAGTACACCATGTCGCTGGTAGCTCGCAGTATAAGTGGTCCGGTTTCCGTATCAGCCCTCGGAGTTCTGGACGCATGCAATACGATCTACTATCTTCCAAGGCCCTTGCAACCGCCAATCAGAAGCCTTTAGCTCGCAGAGAAAACCCTTTTCGGATCAAGCATGGCTGCCAGAGAATGTGCTGCCCCATGGGGGCGGCGGGTACGTTCTGCCATAGGACGGTATTGGCTTCCAGAGTTCTACCAATATGTTGTAATGGAGCCATTGGTAGGAGGATACAGACGTTCAGTGATGTCAAGGTATTAAGATCGCTGTGACGTCCACTTTCCAGTACAACATACCCTGGGTTTGCCTGCACATGGACATGCTCCCGCAGCTCTCAAGTGGTGCATGGTCCAGATGCTACATAGCAAAGCGCTCGACATTCGGGCTGATAAGCGAAGGAGGTACCGTCCTTCCTCGCATGCTCGTGTATCTTACCAGGAATGTGCGGGAAGATCGCTATGACATTACCAAGTACAGAGAAAGAAGAAGCCGCGCAGTGCGTTGGAGTGACTCTCCGAGGTAATCACAATTGATTGCTGATTCCCATTAGCGTGGAATCTGCTTCTACTTGAGACGATATTGGTCTGCTAAGAATTTTCAGTATATGACCTTCCTACCAATCCAAATTGGTAGCTTTGCTCACCCAAACCCGTAGCTGCTGAGCTGCAGCCCAAGCTGGCCCAGGATTCGGTTATGGAGCAGGCCACCCCAATCTGTAAGCCCTTGCTCTCGATCGGGAGATTGCGAGATTACGGCGGAGGATGACTCTAGAGGTCTTGAGCATGCGCTAAAGGGAGACGCACCCACCCCATAAAGGCTTGACAGGACTGTCTCCCCGGGAACCGCGCCCCTCGTATTGAGATTATCAAGGAATGGACCAAAACTCTCAGACGTCCTGGTCCCTGACAATTTGGCACCGACTCAAGGCTTCTGGTGTCAGCCTTGTTCGATTGCAGATGCACTGCGAATTGCCTAGTGTCATCGGTGTGGCAGCCACGGTTCAATTTTCCCCAGAACAAAAGGGGCAAGGCTACGGCGGAGCCACACTCTGTCAGGCTCAAGTGACCATAGGTTCTCGTTGGATAAACTTACATTGGGAAGGACCAGTCTGTGGGAGGGTGAAGCACAGGAGGAGATCGAGGGGAGTTTTCGATTAGTACACGGTCTCTTTGAAAGGTCTCAAGGATGCTGTCACTGCGAAATGCGGTAATGATCTTCATCTTGAGGTAACTTCGAGTTCTTAGGCTCCTCCACGGATATACCAGTGATCACTATACCCCTGCACCAGCCCGGATCAAATGTCCAACCATCTTTCCGCAAAGCTATTAGCCAAGGCCTCGCTTCGATGATGGTTGTTTGCTACCCCAGGTCTTCAGCTAGAAATCACGCAAGGCATGCGTGCTTATTGGTCGGGCATTTACCTCGCTAACAATGTGGCTTTTAAATAGCCATCGGTTCCGGGATGTCTCTAGATGGAGTGAATTCGCCATGAAGTAAAGGTATACGAGAACAGTCTTAGCACTCATTGCGGCCTGTGACCTGATTCTAGTCTGCTGATCCTGGACTGGATGATGGCAGCATGAGACGTCTTCGATGCCGGTCTCGAAGAGGGTGTGATGAATCAACCAATGCTACGACAATGACATGAATAGATGCTGGATACCAAAGCTAAATATATGAGTTGGTGGAGGACTTTCGCGCTGTAAGGCATTGGCAGCTCACTCACAGATTGAAGAACGTATGAGCAGCTGTCTACAAGTGATCGAGTTTCTTGTAAATCTCATACATTCAATGAACTGAGACTAGTGTACAAGAGTTGTATTGATTGGGCAGGCGCGATCATCGTCGTCGCAGCCTATATGAACCAACATTTCTATCAGCATTGCATCAGCGAGGGTGTGCCGACTGCAATCTGACCCAGACTACAAGCCAGACTAAGAAGCTGTCGGTATTGGTCTCGGTAATTACCTTTAAGCGAATTATTCATCGACATATCCTTTGGTACCTATGTCTGCACTTCCGACTACAATATGCACGGAGACGGCTTTGCAAACGTTCATCGACAACCTTATCAGCAAACTTCTTCCAAGGGCACAATACCGAGAAGTCTGCGCCAACATCACACTGGCTATCAGTCGAGGCAGGACTGGCTTGTTCAGGTCTGGGAGAAGCGCGGGACGCCATCACACTCCACGATTGGTCAAGTGGACTGCAGCATGAAGCAGCGGCCGATAGTATACCGCTTTTTTCCGGCTGCATCTCCAATAGTTTCTTGTCAACAAGGCGGCTGGGAAGGAATCTTACTTGCTTGTTCGAAACAGTACTGCTTGGGCTACCCATGAGTTCGGCTCTTCGTATTTGAGTCCAACATCTGGGATGCCCGCTGAGGAATTCATACTCGTCGATCTCTCTTAGAGAAAGTCATTAATGGGCGGATGACGGCGACGGTGATACCGACAGCTTTCAGTCGTCGAGGAGATATCCCGTGATGCCAAGACATCTATATTGCCACCGTTTGCAGACATGGGCTAACTCCGATTGTGTTTAGAAGAAAAGGGCTATGCCTGTACTCCCCATGCGCATGCGTTATCAGCATCTAAAGGAGGCTGAAACGCGCGTTGTTATAGAAAAGTGTTATGCATGCGATGAAGGATCATTTGGGGACGCACTAGTGGCAAATTACCTCGGGCCATAGTGAAAGATGCGATCTACGGGAGAACAAGCGGCTCTCGCTAGAACAACAATTATCCATGACTAGCGGCATAAGCATACCGACAAGAGTAAGTCGTTAGGGAGTAAGTCGTTAGGTCGTAACGAGGATAGCAGCCCTATGAAAGAAAGGGTCGGTACGGGGCAGCACGGCCAACCGCTCAAAGTGCCCGCTCGAGTCCGCCGATGTCCGCCGCTGCCCTGTCGCTTGGCGGCGGGAGATGGGCGGTGTCGACTGTTGCAAGGCGAAGGATCTGTTTCATCCCATGAATCCTTCTGATCCTTCGGCTGATGTGATACACTTGTCTACTTGAGGAGGGTACATCCCCTAGCTTGAGATAATTCGCCCCAATCTTCACTCCAAGCAACGGTCATCCATCATGGTGGAATGATCGGTATACTACTGAGTACTACTGGTAGTTCATACGCAATATGATGGGAGGCGCCTGTCTCTCTCTTTACTACGTAGAGGACTAGAGGTATGCCCTAGATCCCCCACCTTTGACCTTTCCCAATATGGCTCGTGTGCCGCTGCGCGGGAGAAGATCATCGTCATCCTTCCCATCTCCGGCGCTAGTGATGGTTCCAGTCATCCTAGCGGCTAGCGCTGTTGACCCTGCGAAGATCCCAGTCAGCCAAGCAAGGCCCACCACCCAATGAGAATTCCTCCGCGTTGTTCTCTCGTACTGCAGACGCACCTCTGACCCCAATCAATTCTGCCCCTTCGTCACAGCTGAGGAAAACACTGTCAGAGAGTGAGCAGGCGTATCTCCCCCAATCCCTATGGGGCCTATGGGGATCCTCCCCCCCCCATGGGTGGACCCACCCACCCACCGTTCAGCACGCGGAGACATCCTGAACATCCCTGCGCCCATGTGCTGAGCACCGCCCAATTCAAACCTCGACCTGACGATCATTTGCAGATCGAACGACAGTTTGTACTGTCCTACGTACTGGGCTACGTACATGGTAGCCTCGTCTTCACCCAGGCCATCTGGTACCATCCCCATCCCCAACTCCATACACACTTTCCACTCAGTCAACATCTCTCTCCCTCCAATAGTGCCCCCTCTAACAGGCCGGTCATCAATAATGGTTGTGTGTGTCATGCCCTCGAAGGTCCGAATGTCGGCCATGCATGAATCATGCTTTCGTACAAGATTCGGCCTCTCCGCCCTGAGCTGAGCAGTCACCCTGCTTCTAATCCGCAGCACAGCCAGCCTTGCACACCGTCATTTACATACTCCAATCTGACCTCCCCTTGTCGTTTCCATCTCATATACCACACTCTTTCCTTTGCGAGATCTTGTTGGCCCTGTCTTTACTGCAACACCAAACCCACATCATCCCACCACACTCATGGACGGCTACGACCACACGGGAATGCCGTACATGGGCAATCAAGCATCATACAATAATACTATGGCGAATAATCAATACCTGACTCCCCTTCCTGCCATGGGACTACATAATCAAGGATACCAACCACAACAGCCATCCAGCTATTCGACCGGGGATTATGGAAGGTATGCATCAAATCTGTTCGTCAGCACACACGTTGAGGCTGACGGAGTCTAGCAACTGTAACAGCAACACCATCCTTCCTCACGCCGTGCCGCCCGAAACCGACCGTTCGTTCGACAATCCTTACGATGACTTTCAAAGCGATCCTATTCCGCCAGACCCCCACGAAGCTTTGGAGCAGCCGGCTCCAGAGGCGAATACCTCCATCGATCGAGACGATGCCATCCTCAGCTTTAACCCACCCTTCTACAATTTCGCTCTCCTCGACTGTTCCCTCCACCAGACATCAATCTCACTGAATGCACGCCTTCATGGCATGTTCTTCAAGGCCGATTCCCCCCCTACACCTGCACCCCCAAATCTTACCTGCTACCGCCGCAACCTGTTCCAAGTCACCGGGTCGATAAGAATCCCTCGGAGCCTTCGTTACATTCTGATGGAAGACGGCATTCGTATACCAATAGTCGCCCAAGAACTCCACATCACAGCTACAGAGTCTGTCGAGGATCACCCGGTAAAGTTGATCTCGGTACCATGGAAGACGCATGTCAACAATGCACCGCCGGTACCGGAAGACAAGGAAAGGGAGCCAACAAGCATACCCCTCGACTTCATGTCGAACCAAGACGTCGATGCAGATTATGCAACCTTCCCCTTTGCATGGAAGCGGCTGCAGTTTCGGATAGCCACTGCGAACAACGGACGTCGCAAGGAACTCCAGCAGCATTTCGTTGCCAGACTGAGACTGGTTGCCACGCTGTCCAACGGAAACAAGGTCCCCATAGCCGAAGCCATATCCGCAGCCATTGTCGTTCGTGGACGCAGCCCGAGGAACTTCCAGCCAAAAAAAGACTCCGTTGCTGACAGCGACAAGAACACCATGCGTAAAGGCCCAACCAGCCCTGCCGTCCCAGCTCGAAGAGCAACAACAGATGCCTCCCGATCACCACTGAAACGTGAGCATAGCGGCAAGAACGCATTCGCCTCTTTCTCCTACAACGTCAACGGCTCCCCAGCCCAAGCTCCCCATACGTTCAGCAACACCTGGCCCAGACAGACCCATGGTTCCCCCCGTACTTCGACCTTACCAACCCCACCATTCAAAGCCTCCGCCCCTCCATCCTCCATAAGCACCATCTCCGCCTCCCCACCATCCCTCCCACAACCCCTCTCGACAACCTCCGACCTCCCCACATCTCAGCGCCCACATAAGCTCCCCCGCACCACCAACCGCCCGCACCCTTACACACACGCATCGTTACCCTCCCCCAGGTCGCTACTCTCGAACAGCCAACCGCAGATCCAGAATCCGAGGAACGGCTCGAACACGGCGGACGTGCTCTATGGATATTTCCCGCATGCTGTCGACGACTGGCAGAGACCCGTCGATGCGGGATATCGGCCGCACGTGGCGCACCATATCCCCATGGCAGCTGGAGCCTCGGGCGGCCCACCTGGTAGGAGCCAGAGATACTACGGCGAGAATGTATCATGACAGACTTTTACCAACAAAATTCAAGTAATCTAAAACCCAAGAGGCGTTCTCGGGATATGAAAAAAGGGAAGACTGTAAGACATGAAGAGTAACTGTATTCGCGACGAACGGATCTGGAAAACAGCACAGAATTGTAGGAACAGCGCGGGAATGTATTTGTATTTGTATGCTATGCTAGCACGCTAGCTACGGACGGCGGTTTTTCATAGGCAGGAATACCCCATTTGATCTTTTTCCTCGGCGCGTTCTTCCTTATCTATAACATGTACCAGAGCTTCATCCAAAACCATTTTTATCTTGGGCGGGATAAGCATTTCCTTTAGCTAGGGAAAAAAACACAGCTGTATATTAGCGATTCAGCTTTTACTTTGTATCGTATCATGTCATATCATGATTATCGTTCTAGCTAAATTTGAAGAACTTGCAATGCATCATCAATCCCAATCTGATCTCTACTCTCTGCACGTTTCTTTCTCATCTATTCTAGAGCTTTATCAGAAAATATCCTTTACTTAGGCGGGAGGGATAACCCTTCGGTTTCGCTAGGGAAAAGGATAGGTGGTATGAGTCCATGATACCGTTACTTCATACGATACTCACCATCTGTTTGTGATGAGGAATGCCTTTCCATCCTATCTAACGTTGAGGACTGGAGGAAATCCATTCATCAAGTCTATCTGATTCCTACTCTCAGTGCGTTCTTTCTTATCTATAACAGATTCATCAAAAAAAAACCATCTATTATTCGGAGGAAAGGGACGAGTATTCAATTTGTTTGGCTAGGTAATAAGCACAGGGTGGTATAAAGGGTTTGTGACTTTAGCGATGCTTTGTACGATAGTTATCAGCTGTTTGTACTCCGTAACGATGAATACTTCAAGTAAGACCTTTCAACCCCATCTACCATCTCCCTCTTAGTACCCTTCCTCCCACCATCCACGAAACCCCATCCAAGAAAAAAAATCAGATATCTCTCATTCAGCGAACTACCTCTAGAACAGAAACGGCACGCAGATCGAGAAGATACATAGAATGGCTCAAATCCGCCTATAACATAACATACATATTTTCCGAATCATACATACCGTACCTCACCGTCATATCATCATTCATCATTCTCCAAAAAAAGGGATCGCCAGGATCTATCTATCTACGTCACGGCACAGGCTACGGAAATGCATCTGGGGTACCTTAGGTCACCGTATGTATTCTATAGGTGATATTCTAGCGAGAGCCTATGGAAGGTGAGAACTCTGCTAGAATAGATTATGCCCTGGCTGATGCGTACGATGGTTTTTGTTGGTTGGATTGGTTAGTTGTGGTATGGTGTTGGGATGGAGGATGTGGTGTGGATGGGAGGTAGAAGATGGAAGATGGGGGGTGGGAGGTGGAGGTTGTAATGTGGATGGGGGGTGGGAGGTGGGAGATGGAAGATGGAAGATGGAAGATAGAAGATGGAGTATATATTATAAACTTATTCATAAAAGGTGGCTAGGTAGGTAGGTAGGTATCTATAGTTAGTTCTAGGGATGGAGGGGGGTCAGATATTGGTATATGGGAGGAGTCTCTTTGGGAAGGATTTGGGAGACGGGGATGGGATTTTTGGTGGGGAATTCAGTGAGGTGTTTGGTGTTTTGGTGTTTTGGTGTTTAAGGAGGGGGTATGTGGT
>JAABUN010002574.1_pt1 | contig 31557 bp, 30 predicted proteins | sample 5559311 | NCBI WGS metagenome assembly JAABUN01 (sample SAMN10711877, study PRJNA513370) | rock metagenome | isolation source: Antarctica rocks | place: Antarctica: Victoria Land, Siegfried Peak sud | reverse complement strand
CGCCGGTGCGAGTGGCCTTGAATGCCACCTTCAACTGGTGCCACCCCGTGTCCACCAGCGTGGACGTTGTCTTCGCTGACCCGAAACTGCAGGTTCCCGCCGAGTCACATTCCCACAGGCGGATCGTGGCTGGTTGGTTGGCTTGGGTGGTGCGCACCCAGACACTCCCCGTGTATGTCGCCCCGGCCGTGGTCGACGCAACGACGACGGGCTTGTTGGCTAGGCCCGCTGGCTGCGTGGCTGCTGCCGTGTTGCGGATCCGGATGGAGTGGGTGCCGTCAAAGCCAGCCTCGGCCGACCAGGTGACATCGTCGTTGGAACTGTAGACGCCCAAGAAACCCTTACCGCTGGTCTCCACGCTTTGGTTGGTGAAGTACTCAACCGGAGGTTGTGGTCCTGGCGGGGGCTGTCCCGCGGTGAAGGTGACGCCGTAGAGCGTGCTTCCCAGCGTGCAGGGCTCCTTGGGGTTGGGCGCTTATTCAGGACCGCACCGCAGCCGGACCGCCAAGGTGCCCGCTGCGGCGTCGTAGTCAGCCGTCAGGTAGCCGGGGTGCCGGGTCTTGAACAAAGATCCCGCCGCCGAATCTGAGAGGGAGGAGGATCCCTCCCCGCCGCCGCCGTTGGTGAGGTGGACGACCCCGTGCATCGGAGTGAACGCCTCCTCACCGTGCACATGGTGAGCGACATTGAGGACGTACTTGCCACCCAGCACTGACCCCGCGCCGTAGCGGTCACCGAGGGTGTCGACAGCCGCCCTTAACTCGGCGTTGACCTCGTTGAGCTGGTTGGTGTACGCCGCCCGGTGCCCGTAGGTCACGACGAACTTGATGCTGGGGTCTGCCTGCGCGTTGGCCATCAGCACGTCAGCCTTCTTCTGCCAATCGGCTAACGCGTCGTAATAGGGCTCTGGATAGGAGATGAACAGCACGCCCGATGACTTGAACCAGCCCCAGTCCTCACCCATGCATGAGTTGGTCGTGGTCCCCGGCAGCGCAGGGCAGCCCGGCTGGCTGATCCTGGTGAGCGTGTCGTTGGGCACCGTCTGCGCGTGGGTGATGGTCGAGCGGCCCTTGTAGTTAGCCAGTCGGTCACGCGGGGTGCCCGGGGGAGCGTCGACGGTCGGGGCGCCGTACTCGTGGTTTCCCCAGACGGGTTGGAAGGCCGCGGACGTCGACCAGGCCTGCTCGTCGACGTAGTACTGATGCACGGCAGCCTCGCCGCAGTAGTTGGCGTAGGAGATGTCGCCGCCGTGCGTGACGAAGTCGGGGTTGTCGGCTGCCACCTGGCTGTGCGTCGTGGCCACCCAGGGCGTGCACAATGTGGTGCCAGTGTCACCGATGTCGTCCCACCGGAAGTTTCCCGTGGGAGGCGTGCCGCAGGTGTGGTCCAGTCCTGCGGCGCCGATCCGGTAGTGAACCAGCTGACCTGGAGCCAGACCGGTCAACTCAGCCTCGCGGAAGGAGGAACCAGGCTGGTCGACCGGCACGATCGCTGGCTGTACGGCTATCGCCAGCTGCCCGTACGTCGTGTCGGCACCGTATAAGACGGTGTCCTCCGGCGTGAGCGCGTCGGGGTTGCGGTAGTGGATCCACAGGGAGTCACCCGAGTCGCCGTAGTTGCAGCTGATCTCGTCAACGGTGTCGGCCGGCTCAGCGGCTGTCTCGGCCGGGTCATCAACAGTGCTAGTTGCGGGTTTCGCAGTTGCGGGCGCCGCTGACGCAGCCTGGCTGGCAACCGACCCCGGCGCCGCGACCAGCGTGGACGCGGCCAGCGCCACCGCAGCCAGTGGTTTTGTCAGCACAGTGCGGCGCATACAACTCCTGGATTCATACACCGACGACGGTCGGGATACACACATACCTGACCTCTAATGTTTCACTTAATGTGACTGGCTGACCGGGCATATCACCTAAATAGGCGCGACCCGCTACTGACTGCAACAGTCAGTAGGCGCCACTGGGTCCCCCCCAATTGGAACGTTCTTGCATCACCGGGCCACTTGCGGCAGCAAGAACGTACCAATTCGGCTGGGGGAGTGCGCCCATGCCAAGAGCTGACTTAGGCGTGGGCCGATCGCAGCTGCGACAGACCGCGGCCAGGCCCCCATCATCAGCTGCGACCGGCGCGGGCGTGGTCCCCCATCATCAGCTGCGACCGGCGCGGGCGTGGTCCCCCCCATCAGGGGCGGCGCCACCAGGCGGGAGGGTCGAGCGTCCAACGGTCGAGGCTCCGGTCGCGCGCTAGACCGCGCGACCGTGCCCGCATGACCCGGTCAAGAGTCTGCTGTCTGCGCGGCCCCAGATCGAGGCGACCTGCTCGGCAGACGATCAACCCATGGTCTTCGAACAGTTCCTCGCGGGCGTTGTCGGCTGTGTGTTGGCCGATGTCTCGATGCTCGTCGCCGTCGTACTCGAGAACCGTGCCGGCCTCCTCGTCGAGGATGTCTGGATACCCGAGCAGCTGACCGTCGAGGCTGAATACAGGTGCGTTCAGTAGAGGTTTGGTGAACCCGGCCTCGACCACCCATAGCAGCCGCAGCCCGGTCTCCGGCGGACTCCGCGAGCCAAACTGAGCCAATGAGAGGGCGCGGTTGGCGCGGGGCAGCCCGCGGAACCGCCACGCGTCGGCCCAGTAGTCCTGCAGTTCCGGAAGGGTGACCGCAAGCCCGGTCAGCATCATGTCAAGGAACACCACCGCGGCGTACAGCGAGCGTGCCTTGCGGGCACCATCGAAGGCCGTCCTCGGGCCGATCGTGCAAGTCAGGTCTCTGATTTCTTCAACTTCACTGGCCGGGAGGCGCTCGCGCGACAGATCGATCCCGGACCGCGGTCGGATCCTGCCAGCCGGTCCTAGGCACAGCAGCACGTTCTCCCGATGCCTGCCGCCAGCACCCTGTCCGTCGAGCAGGCGCACACCTCGCCAGTACGCCGACGCCCACCCTCCGACCGCACCGGACTCCGGTAGCAGGACCGCTGCCTCGATGATGCGCTGGTGGGGTTCGAGCGCGATATCGGATGGCACGTAGAAGCCTCGGCTGGACCTTCGCCACGAGCGCCCGCGCAGCCGCGGGGTGGTGGCGCCGTGATCTGCGGCGTCGCACCACGCTATCGGCGCTACGCCCTTAGGCGGTGGGTTGAGTGCACTGTCCCATCGGTGCATGCAAGAACTGTGTCGTGCATGGGAGAACTCTGGGGGCGGCTATCCACAGGAGTGCTGATGAGGAAACGGCTGGTTATGACTCAGCAGCGGTTGGCCCCCGGGGGCACCGCCGGGGGCACCGCTGGATTCTCTCCCCAGATTGGTACGTTGTTGCACCCAAACGGCCGCTGGACCAGCAAGAACGTACCAATCGAGGTGCTACTGCTCGCCGTCGGCGTAGAAGGGCTCCCAGCTCATGATGTGGCCGTCAGGCGGGGGAGCTCGGCTCCATTGACGCGATGCAGGCGGTACCGACGCGACGAAACCCGACGGCCTCATACACACGGGCAACGTCGTCGGACTGGGCTGAGCAGAACACCGTCATAACGCCGCGATCCAGCGCGTCCTGGGCCAGCACGTACGTCAGGTGGCCGGCGAGTCCCCGTCGCCGGAACGCGGGCAGTACTCCGACACCCACGACCTCGGTGACGTCGCCCACGGGAATATGGCTACCTCCGCCGACCGGACCCCCATCCGGCGCGTCCAGTGCATTCACCGCCGCCATCCGCACCATCCCAGCAGCGAGCCGGGCGCGCAGCGTGCCATCGTCCGGCGTCGCCGCCGAGGAGCCCAGTTGTTCGTCCCGCGCTTGGAGTCCCGCGGCTCCGGTCGACGTACCGCCGTGTTGGAAGCTCACCGCGATGGACGCCCGGGCGGTCGAGATGTCGGCGCGGTCGCCAGCCGCGAGCATCCGGGCCGTGCCTGAGGTTCCAACCGGCTCGCCGTCGAGTACGAGGATCGGGCAGTGTTCGACAGTTGCGCCGGCGGCGCGCACCACCTCGACGAGGCCAGGCGTTACTTCGTCGACCCACTCCAGAGTCTGCGGCATGCCGAGCTCTCGCTGCCGGGAAAGCACAGCCCGTACGTCGTCAACCGTGGCCGTCGTCGTCTCACCCAGCCGTGGCCGCGCGTAGTACGGCCACCCCGACGTCGCCACGAACAGTGTGAACGGCCCGATCTCCTCGAGCCGCGAGTGGGCACGAGGCGCGGAGTCGTAGTACCTCTCGAGTCGCTCGAGGGTCGTAGCCGTCGGATGCATGACGAAGAGCATTGCACCGCGGCCGGGCGGAGTCGTGAGATGGCCGGCACCGGCAGCGACGCCGAAGCCGGCAAGGGCTAGGGCGACCGGGCCCAGCGGCTGCCTTCGGGGGAACGCCCCGAGGGGCGAGGCTGGGGGCTAGTAGTCGTCTAGGTCGAGGTAGGCGCGAATGGCCGCCGCGACGCGCGCCAGTTCAGGCGGCGCGAGCCGCCCTCGCCGCCGACGCAGCTTGCCTTTCGGCACGGTGTGGAGCCCGGTGACGTTCACCCAGGATTGCGGACGTCCGGTGAGCCCGGCATCGGCATCGACCTCGACGTGGGTAGATCGCGGACCGTCGGTGCCGGTGATCTCGGCTATCGTGACGGCACCCAGCCGGGCGATCAGCGCATTGGTCGTGAGTACGACGCACGGCCTAGCGCCGACTGGCGTAGGGAACTGGACGTCCCACACATCTCCCCGGAACACCGCTACTCAGCAGGCGGGGCGCCGGTGAGGACTGGTGCAGCGACCTGATCTCCCACGGCGGCGACCTCGCCGAGCGGCGCCTCCACCTCATGCCCGTAGAACGCGTCGTAGTCCCGGGCCAAGGCGGCGTGCCGGGCCTGCCGGTGCAGGAGTCGCAGTGCCGCACGCACCGCCTCCGAGCGGTTGGCAAGCCCGAGCGCTTCGGCGTCAGCATCGAGCTGACTGGCGTCACTCGCGTGCACCCGCGCTTGCACGATCGTCATACGCTCTTTCACACAGAGCATCATACACATAACGAACGCCGCAGCGAAAAAGTTGACGACCGACGCTCGGCGAGGCCTATGGGTTATGCATCTACTCGCCACCCGGTAGCGCGTCTTCACACTAGACTCCGGCTATCAGACGAAGCGGTCCAAGTAGGACAGGGAGCAGGCGATGCCGCAGAAGCTAAGCATCATCTTGCTAGCCCTGTTCGTTGCCGTCGATGTGTGGTTGGTGTCGGAGGCGGTCCAGCACGTCAATGCTGAGCCTCCCGGCTTCGATGTGCCGCTCGCGCCCGTCACCAGCACGCCGAGCAGCCCAAGCGGGACGGAACCGACGGATCCGCCGAGAACGACGCCACCCAGCGGCAGCCTCGCTACCGAACGCTCTGACGTGTTGCTGGCAATCGCCTCCGACGGCACGATTCTGCGCGCCAGGACAGGTGACTGTCGTGGCGAGCCTGGGCGGGTAAGGGTGTCGACCGACGGCGGCGAGTCGTTCACCACGGCGTACAACGACGTCCCCCAGGTCCTGCGCGTTGTGGCGCTTTCGCGGGCCGACCTGTGGTTCGTCGAGGCGAACGGCAAGTGCAATCCCGCTATCCGGCGATCCGGCGACACGGGAGGGTCGTGGGCGCGCACTGCTGGGAGTTTGGGCGCATGGCATCTGAGCCCGCGTGTTGACAACACCAACGTCCACGCGCCCAGCGGCGCGGTCGACGCCGGCTGTGTGGCGGTCGCCATCGCACCAGTCGACACCACCATGGCCTACATCGGCTGCGACGATGGCACCACCCGCCGTACGAGTGATGGTGGTCAGAGTTGGACCGACGTTTCCACGGTTGACGGCCTGGTCGGCCTCACCTTCGCAAATGAGAGCACCGGCTTCGCTCTGGCCACTGCTGACTGTGGCGCCGCCGTCCTGACCACCGTCGACGCCGGGCAGAGCTGGGAGCGAACGGCCTGCTTGGCGGCACGCAATCCGAAAGCCATCGCTGTCAAACCCGACCTGAGCCGCATCGTTGTTCAGCCCGGAGGGACGATCCGGTTCAGCCAAGACGGCGGCATCACTTGGCAGCGAGCGGCATGACTGAGCGGCCAGACAGTCTGGAGAAGTTCTCGATTCTCGTAGTCTGTACCGCCAACATCTGCCGCTCTCCGTTGGTAGAGCATCTTCTGCACTGCGCTCATCGAGACGGCTGGCACCACGTCGTTCCAAGTCTCTAGCGCAGGAGTGAGAGGCCTGGGAAGCAGCGGACATGGAGGCCGTCGCGGCCAATGAGTTGCGTCGACTTGGCGGGGACCCTGGGTCATTCCGCTCACGTCCCCTTGGGGCGGCGCACTGTGAGACTGCCGATTTGATTCTTGCCGCGACCACGGAACATCGATCCGCCGTCCTCGAGATGGTTCCGCGCGCGCTGAAGCGCACCTTTACGCTCCTGAAACCGCGGTGCGCGGCCGTAGTATTGACGACCAGCGACAACGGGACTACCTGGCAACTATCGGACTGTTTCGACGGTGACTCACCGCAGGCGATAAGTGGAGCATCAACAGCGCGTTCGCGCAGGTCGGCGGACACTAGAGCATCAGTAATGATGCAGGACAGACCTGGCGCCGGGTGAGCTAACCGTCGCACAGCTGAGCCCCACTTAGCCCTTCGGGCGCCGAGCCGGACGACGCCGTCGGCCGGGGGGAGATTAAGCAGGCCAAGAAATGTACCGTTACTCCCCAGTAACTATGGGCCCTCCTTTACACATCAGTGGGGGGACGATAGCCTCCTACCCGCAACTATGCTCACTGTATGTGTTTGATTGACCACCGAGAGTAGTAAAAATGGACATCGCGTTGAGCCGCAGCGCGTTGGCGCGCCTCCGAGTCCGGAGGTTGTGGTGGTTGCGCCTGTTCGACGTCGTCGGCTGGGGCGCTGCGCTGGCGGTGGCTGCCCTCGCCCGGATGGACTTCTACCCCAGTCTGGTGCCGTGGACCCATGTGGCGCTGGCCTGGGCAATAGTCGCTGTGCTTCACCTGGGTGCCGGCTGGGTGGTGAAGTTGCACCATGGCAGGGCGGCACTGGCCACCCTCGAAGAGATGATGCTCCTCGGCTTAGTGACGACGGCCGCCGGAAGTGCCCTTTTCCTCACCAATCTGTGGCTGCGTCCGCCACTGCCGAGGAGCGTGCCGCTCATCGCCATGTTTGTCGCCATCGCAATCATGGCATCGGGCAGAGCAAGTTGGCGGGTGCTCACCGAAACAGAGCGCCGACGGCAGGTTGAACGCGAAGGCTCATCGCCAGTCATCGTCGTAGGGGCCGGAGATGGCGGACGGCAGTTCATCAAGTCCATGCTGCGTGGACTAATTGGCGACTGGCATCCCATCGCGCTCCTCGATGATGACCCAAGCAAGCGGCACCTGCGCATCTATGGCGTCCCGGTGATGGGCACCTCCAAGGACATCGCGAAGGTGGCCCGAGCCACCGGGGCAGCCTTGGTGGTGGTGGCCATCCCCACCGCTCATGCCTCCTTGGTCCGACGGGTCTCTGAAGCGTCTGCTGAGGCGAACCTCAAGGTCAAGGTCGTCCCAGGCGTGGACGAGCTGCTTTACGACCGGGTCAACATCTACGACGTCCGCGACGTCAACTTGGAAGACCTCCTCGGTAGGCGTCAGGTTGAGACAGACCTGGAGTCAATCGCTGGCTACCTCACCGATAAGCGGGTGTTGGTGACAGGCGCTGGTGGCTCCATCGGCTCGGAGCTGTGCCGTCAGATTTCTTTGTGGCGCCCCACCGAACTGATCATGCTGGATCGTGACGAGTCGGCCCTGCATGCAGTGCAGCTGTCAATTAGCGGCCAGGCCTTGCTCGACACGGCAGACGTGGTGTTGGGAGACATCCGCGACAACGCCTTTGTCACCGCACTGTTCGAGGAGCGTCGCCCCCAGGTGGTGTTCCACGCAGCGGCCCTCAAGCATCTTCCAATCCTTGAGCAGTATCCCGGCGAAGCGGTGAAGACGAACGTTTGGGGCACTTTGTCGGTGTTGGAGGCAGCCACAGCCGCGGGGGTGGAGCGGTTCGTGAACATCTCCACAGACAAGGCGGCCAACCCTTGCAGCGTGCTCGGTTACACGAAGCGCATTGCCGAGGGTCTGACGGCTGCCGCGGCGGCAGACACTAAAGGGTCTTTCCTGAGCGTGCGCTTCGGCAACGTGCTGGGCAGCCGCGGATCGGTCCTTGACACCTTTACGGCGCAGATCGCCGCCGGCGGGCCATTGACGGTCACCCACCCCGACGTGACTCGGTTCTTCATGACGATCCGCGAAGCGGTGGAACTGGTGATCCAAGCCGCCGCTATAGGCAGCAACGGCCAAGCGTTGATCCTCGACATGGGCGTCCCCGTGCGCATCGAGGAGGTAGCCCGACAGTTGATCGACCTGTCCGGAAAGGACGTCGCGATCCGCTACACCGGTCTACGACACGGTGAGAAGATGCGCGAACAGCTGTTGGGTGACGAAGAGCCTGATCATCGCCCCGTTCACCCGTTGGTCTCGCACGTCAACGTTCCACCTGTCAGTTCGTTCGAGGTGCGCGGCCTCAATCCGTGGGCGACGAAAGCCGCTGTTATGCAGGCATTGTCGGGACTGTGCGGAGGCATGGACGGACGCAACGGGTTCCCCCATCCCGAAAAGGCCGCCTCTCGAATCAGCGTGTGACGGTCGCCTCAGCGCCGATGGAGGATTGGCATGGCCATGGGTGAGTTGAACGCCTCAGCGGCCGACGCGGAGTCCGCGGTGTTCTCGATTCTCGTGGTGTGTACGGCGAACATCTGCCGCTCAGCATTAGCAGAGCACCTTCTCCGAACCGCCCTCACCAAGTCTGCGGGCGCGACGCAGTTCGAGGTGTCCAGCGCCGGGGCCAGAGGTTGGGACTCCGCCGCCATGGACGCGGCGGCCGCCGATGAGCTGCGACGACTTGGCGGTGACGCCGGCTCCTTCCGCTCCCGCCCACTGCAGGCGACTCACTGCGAGAACGCCGACCTGATCCTGACGGCAACGATGGAGCATCGGGCTGCGGTCCTCGAGCTCGTTCCCAGGGCGCTCAAGCGCACTTTCACGCTGCTGGAGTTCGCCTACCTTGTTACGCACGTGCCAACCATCGCCGAAGCAGCAGGTTCGCCGACCGAGGTCGTACGTCGAGCTGCGGCGGCCCGTGGCGCCGCGGTCCTTGACAACTACGACGTGCCAGACCCCTACGGGGGTCCGCCACAACTGCATCGAAGCGTGGCCGATGCGGTGGAAACAGCGGTTAACCAAGTGGCCAGTGTGGTGATGCCAACGGCCGATGCGTCGCCGGAGGTGCGCCAATGAAGTAAGCGCGAACTGCCAGTTACGCGTCCGACTCCGAACCGGCGCTGGCTCGCCATTTGCGCGATCTGCGACTCTCGCGCGGAGGCGGTGTGGGGGCGTACCCGTATCCATACCCATAGCCGTAGTTGTACCGGTCGGCTCCTTGATCGGGGGTCATGTTCAAGACACACCCCAGGATTTTGGCGTCGACATTGTGTAAGCGCTCAGCCGCAAGTGCGCTTTGCTCCTTGGTGGTCTTGCCGTGCCGCACCACCAGGATGGCTCCATCAGACTGCGCGGCGAGCAGGGCAGCGTCGGTAACAGGAAGCAGTGGCGGAGCATCGATCACGATGACGTCATACGAGTCACGCAGTTTCGTGATCACCGACTCCATCGCCTGAGACTGCAACAACTCGGCCGGATTGGGCGGCACCGTCCCGCTGGTCATCACGTCGAGGCCGTCATCCCCCCAAGGCTGAATAGCCTCCTCGACGCCGACCCGCCCGATCAGCACGGTGGTGAGGCCCACGGTGGGCTCAAGTCGGAGGTAAGTCGAGATGCGGGGCCGTCTCAGGTCGCCTTCAACGAGCAGCACCTGCTGGGAAGCCTGAGCCAGCGTGACTGCGAGGTTGATGGCCGTGGTCGACTTCCCCTCAGCCGGCACCGCACTGGTGACAACGAAGACCTTCGACCGCTTGTCGACGTCGACGAACTGCAGGTTGGTACGCAGCATGCGGAATGCCTCGACGCGCGGTGCATGTGACTCCAACGCCGTGACAAGGGGCTTCTTCGCCGCTCGGGCGTCGTATTGCACTGTGCCGAGTAAGGCGGTTCCTGTGGCATCGCTGAGGTCTTGAGGCGACTTGATCGTCCTATCGAGAGTTTCCCGAAGCACAGCAAGGCCAACCCCTAGCAGGAGTCCGAGAACCGCAGCGAGTCCAAGGTTCCGGACGGGCTGAGGGGACACTGGGGTTGTGGGGCGTTCGGGGGAGTCCACGATCGTGGCTTTGATCGTAGAGACCTGCTTACCTGGTGCAGTCTCCAGTTCCTGCACGAACTGTGTGAATTCTTGTGCCATGGCTGTTGCTAGGACCTGCGCCCGCTGAGGAGATGGGTCAGTGACGGTAACTTCGAGGATCACCGTCTCAGGCGACACGCTGCTGGCAACTTGTTGCGCAAGAGCTGCGGATGATTCCTGAAGATCCAGCCTGTCAACCACACGTTGAGCCAGGTTCTCTCCGGTGATGAGATCTGCGTAGGACGCGACCCGCTGCTCGGAGAACAAGCCGCCCTGGTAGGCATCGGAAGTGTTGCTCTGCGGCGTAGACACGAACAGGCGAGCGGTGGCGGCATACTGAGGTGTGGCGCGCAGCGTGATCAACGCCGCGGCGGCAACAGTCAGCAGCAAGCAAGCCGTGATCAACTTCCAGCGCCGTCGGACGATCTGGATGTAGTCGCGAAGCTCCACTAACTCAGCTCCAACTCTCTGAGACAGAAAAACGTCTAGACACGGATGATAGTTGCTCCATCGCCGGGCGGCTCGCAGATCGAGGCGCCGCGAGTACGACCATCGCCCAGGGTGGTTAACGGCTCTTCGGAGTTGAGCGTGGGTGAGATGCGCGCCGGGGACGGCGTGTTGGAGGGCTGAGAGGGCGTCAGGGCCCCAAGGATCGGTAGCGACCAAGCAACCCATCCGAGAAGGCCCTGACATGGATCACTCTATGTGTGGGTCCGGTCGTCGTGGTGCGCCCGGACTGATCGAATCTTCGACGTCGAGAGCATGCACGTGCTCGCCGCGTCGGTCGTCGCGACCTGGCTGAAGGAGCAGGGTCTGGAGTTCACCGTTGAGGTCGAGCACGCCGCCCTCGACCCGTTCCGCGGCTATGCGAACGCGATCCGCGACGAGCTGCCCGACGCCATCGCGGTCCTTGACGCCTTTCACGTGGTGAGGCTCGGCTCCCAGGCGCTCGACGAGGTCCGGCGTCGCGTCCAACAGCAGACTCTGCACCGGCGCGGTCATCGTGACGACCCGCTCTACCGGATCCGCGGCAACCGGCGGGCTCCCAAGGCCGACACCGTCGACAAGAAGGTGGTTGCCGCCATCGGCTCCGTCGCCGAGGTCACCATCCCAATCTGACTCCTCGCCGCAGTGGGAGTCAGATTGGGCGGCTTCGTCTGGGCCTCGGGATTGCGGGCCCACGGATTCCCCGCCCCAGTTGCCCTCGAACTCCGGCACGATCCGCCGTCCAACTCCTTGCCGAAGTCCGCTCCGCCCCGACGAGCGGCTAGTGTTCCGAGGTGCTCGACCCAGTTCCGCATGGCCCCCCGGACCGCGGAGGCGGCGTGGATGGTCACGAGTCCTTCATCCACTTCGCGCTGCCCGACGTCGGTGCGGAGGAGATCGCCGCCGTCTCCGAGGCGATCGCCTCGGGCTGGCTGTCATCGGGGCCGAAGGTGCGGGAGTTCGAGGCTGCGTTCGCCGCCCGGTTCGACCCGCCAGTGGAAGCGGTCGCCGTGAGCTCCGCGACCGCAGGCCTCCACCTCGCGCTGGAGGCGTGCCGGATTGGCCCCGGTGACGAGGTCCTCGTGCCGACCTGGACGTTCACGGCAACGGCCGAGGTTGTCCGCTACCTGGGCGCGACCCCCGTGCTAGTGGATGTGGACCCGGAGACCCTCAACATGGACCTTGAGGCCGCCTCCCGGCTCGTCACCCCGCGTACGCGGGCGGTCATGCCGGTGCATTTCGCGGGCCGTCCGGTCGCCGCCCGGACGCTGCGTCAGTTCGCCGAGGCGCACGGGATCGACGTGGTGGAGGACGCCGCCCATGCGTTTCCCGCATCCTCCGACGGCGAGCTCGTAGGAGCCGGGGCCAGTCGCGCCACGGTCTTCAGCTTCTACGCAACCAAGACGTTGACCACGGGCGAGGGTGGCATGGTCGTTACACGCGACGCCGACCTAGCCCGGCGGATCCGGACGATGCGGCTGCACGGCATCGACCGGGATGCCTTCAACAGGTACCGCTCCGAGATCCCCGCCTGGCGGTACGACGTCGTCGGCGCGGGGTACAAGTACAACCTCACCGACCCCGCGGCGGCCATGGGCCTCGTCCAACTGGCCCGCGTTGACGCGATGCGTTCCCGTCGCGAGCAACTCGCCGAGCACTACCGAGCATCGTTCGCCGGAACGTCCCTGGAGCTACCGGCCGCGGTGCCGATGGACATGCTGCACGCTTGGCACCTGTTCGTCGTACGACTTCCCGGTGAGGACGACCGGGACGGGTTCATCGAGGCGATGTCACGGGCGGGCGTGGGTACCAGCGTCCACTTCATCCCGTTGCACCTACACCCGTACTGGCGCGACTCACTAGCCGTCCAACCGGGCAAGCTGCCGGTGGCGACGCGGGAGTTCCAGCGCGTCGTGAGCCTGCCCCTGTTCTCCAGGCTTTCCGACGACCAAGCCGAGAGGATCGTCGACGCAGTCCGGGACAACGCGCCGCGATGAGTCGCGCCCTGGACCTGGCAATCAGTGCGGTAGCCCTCGTGCTGCTCAGTCCGCTGATGGCGCTCGCTGCGCTCTGGGTGAACTTCGATTCGAGGGGACCCGTCCTGTTCCGGCAGCTGCGGGTCGGACGCGGTGGGGTGCCGTTCGAGATCTACAAGTTCCGCACAATGCGCGCCGGAGACGGACCCCTGATCACGGTCGTTGACGACCCCCGTATCACCCGCAGCGGTCGCTTCCTGCGCCGCACGAAGATCGATGAGCTCCCGCAGCTGTTCAACGTGCTCGACGGCACCATGAGCCTGGTCGGTCCCCGGCCCGAGGTCCCGAGGTATGTCGACCTGTGGCCGTCGGCCGAACGTGCGGCCGTCCTCTCCGTGCGCCCCGGGATCACCGATCCGGGCAGCGTGACTTTCGCCCGGGAGTCGGAACTGCTGGCCGAGGCGGACGACCCGGAGCGCTACTACATCGAGGAGATCCTACCGCGCAAGGTCGCCATCTACGCCGACTACGTGGCCCATCGGACCCTCGGCCAGGACCTGCGCATCTTGATCCGGACAGTCGCGGTCCTCCTCGGGCGTGGCAAGCAGTGAGCGCTACCCCTGGGAAGATCCGCTATGTCGGCTTCGTCAACGCCGTCGTCCCCCGCTCCGACTACCGGCTCGGGTTCGCCCGGGACAGCCTCGTGGCCGATGTCGTCCTCGCGCTGCCCGGACGACCGGAGTCCCTTGACGAGGACAGGTTTGTCCCAATCGACGTAGGGGAGGGCTTCTCCTGGCGGGCGGTCCGCGAGTTGCTGCGCATCCCGAGGATCCTGCGGCGTACTGATGCGGATATCGCCCACTTCTTCGCAACCCAATTCGTGCTCATCGGCCCGCCTCTTGCCCGGCTGGCCGGCGTCCGGTCAGTGGTCACCGTCACCGGGATGGGCCGGACCTTTGAGAGCAGCGACGGGCGGATGAGATGGCGGGGCGGGGTGTACCGCTGGCTGTTCCGGATCTCGGCGACCTGCTCCGACTGGGTGCTGTTCCAGAACCAAGGGGACCTACTGGCGCTCACCACCGCTGCCGGTGCGCGCAACGCGCACAAATTGCGCCTGATCGGCAGTGCCGTCGACGAGGCGGTCTTCGAGGCGGCGACGCCGGAGCCGGTCGCCTCCCGGCCGGTGTGCCTCATGGTGGCCAGGGTCCAGCAGGCCAAAGGTGTCGACGACTTCCTGCATGCGGCAAGGTTGCTGCGCGCGCAGGCCGACTTCGTGCTCGTCGGGCCACCGACCGCGGGGCAGGAAGAACTTGTCGAGGCGGTGGAAAGCGCAGCCCGTGAGGGCCTGATCCGGTACGTCGGCCCGGCGACCGACGCCGAGGTCCGGGATTGGTACCGGCGCGTGAACTTGGTCTTGCTGCCCTCGCGCACCGAGGGTCTGCCGCGGGTCGCCTTGGAGGCTGGTGTGTCCGGCCGGGCCGTGCTCGCCTACGCCATCCCGGGGTGCGTGGCGGCACTCCCACCGTCGGCGCTTGTCGAGGTGGGGGACCGGGACGCGATGATGGGTCGGTTGGAAGAGATCTGCGGGGATCCCGACGTTCGCAGTGCGCTCGCCCGGGAAGTCCGACAATGGGTGCGCACGCGCTTTGGTCTCGGCGGTTACGTTGAACGGCTCGATGCACTTGTGGCCGCGGCAGTCGGCCGCAAGGTAGGCAACACCTACGGTGAGGACTCAGATGTTGCAGACAAGTAATACCCGGATCGGGGTCATCGGGTTGGGCTACGTGGGGCTCCCGCTCGCGGTCGAGTTCGGCAAGCGCGTCCCGGTCGTGGGCCATGACATCAACCGGGCCCGGATCGCGGAGCTGCGAGACGGGCTGGACCACACTCTAGAGGTCGAGCCAGAGGAGCTAAAGCAGGCGTCCCTGCTCCAGTTCACCGACGATCCCGCAGACCTGCACAACGTAAACACCTATATCGTGACCACGCCCACACCGGTTGACGAGCACAAGCGGCCAGACCTCAGCCCGGTCGTCATCGCCACCCGCGCCCTGGCGGTCACCCTGCGACCCGGGGACGTGGTCATCTACGAGTCGACTGTCTACCCCGGCGCCACCGAGGAGGTGTTCGTGCCCCTGCTCGAGGAGGTCAGCGGCCTGACCTTCAATGAGGACTTCTTCGTTGGGTACAGCCCCGAGCGGATCAACCCCGGCGACAAGGCCCACCGGTTTCCGACGATCGTGAAGGTGACGTCAGGTTCAACCCCCGAGGCGGCCAGCTACGTCGACGCCCTGTATCGGATGGTAGTCACTGCTGGAACGCACCTCGCGCCTTCCATAAAAGTCGCCGAGGCAGCTAAGGTCATCGAAAACACCCAGCGCGACGTGAACATCGCCCTAATGAACGAGCTCGCGATCCTCTTCGAGAAGCTCGGGATCGACACATTGGAGGTGCTCGAGGCGGCCGGAACGAAATGGAACTTCCTAAACTTCCGGCCGGGCCTGGTCGGCGGGCACTGCATCGGCGTTGACCCGTACTACCTGACCTACAAGGCGCAGTCGGTCGGCCATCACCCCGAGATGATTCTCGCCGGACGTCGGCTGAACGACTCGATGGGCGGCTACGTGGTCTCCCAGCTCATCAAGCGGATGACCAAGAACGGCGTGCCGGTTCGCGGCGCCCGCGTGCTGGTTATGGGCCTCACTTTCAAGGAAGGCACCCCCGACCTCCGCAACTCCCGGGTGGTCGACATTCTCCGGGAGTTGCGCGACTTCGATGTGTCCGTAGACGTGACCGACCCGTGGGCCGACCCTGGGGCCGCGCGCGCCGAGTTCGGGGTCGATCTCGTCCCTGACCCGGAGCGTGCGGCCTACGACGCCGTGGTACTGGCCGTCGCACACCCGGAGTTCCGAGCGATGGGCAGAGAGGTGCGCGAGTACGTCAAAGCGCCGGAGAGCATCGTGTACGACCTCAAGGGTGTGCTGCCGAGCGGCGTTGCCGACATGCGGCTCTAACGCGCGACCGCTGACCGCCCGGACAAAGAGTCCTCGAGATAGGAACGAACGTGCGCGTACTTGTAACAGGCGGAGCAGGCTTCATCGGGAGCAATCTGCTGCGGGAACTCGTCAGTCGCCCCGAAGTCTCGTCGCTCGCTATCATCGACGACTTCTCGACAGGGTTCCGCGAGAACCTGCAGGGCGTCGACGTCGAGTTGTTCGAGGCGTCGATCCTAGACGTTGCGGCGCTCTCCCGAGCCACGGCCGAAGCCGACGCCGTCGTGCACCTGGCCGCACTCGGCAGCGTCCCGCGCAGCGTGAAGGACCCAGTGACCACGCACGCCGTGAACGCCACCGGCACCCTTTGCGTCCTCGAGGCGGCGCGGGCGGCTGGCAACGCCCATGTCGTGCTCGCGTCGTCCAGCTCGGTCTACGGCGCCAACTGTCAACTGCCCAAGACCGAAACCATGCGGTGCCAGCCGATGAGCCCGTACGCCGTGTCGAAGTTGGCGACCGAGGGCTACGCCGAGGTGTTCGCCACGGTCTATGGCCTCCCAGTCCTGCCGTTCCGATTTTTCAACGTCTTCGGTCCGCGCCAGCGGGCCGGCCATGTCTACGCCGCGGTCATTCCAGTCTTCCTCGACGCCGCCCTGCGTGGTGACCGCCTCCCGATCAACGGCGATGGTACGTTCAGCCGCGACTTCACCTATGTCGGCACCGTGACGCGCATCCTCGCCGACGCGGTGATAGATCACGTGTCGGCCGGGGCGACGAACCTCGCATTCGGCACGCGCACGACGCTGCTCGACCTGGTAGACGCCCTGGGCCGGGTGATGGAAACCAGACTCGAGGTCGAGTTCCGTGACCCGCGCCCAGGCGACGTCCCACACTCGCAGGCGGACAATCGCCAGCTCAAGTCGCTGTTCCCGGACATCATGCCGGTGCCGCTGGAGCAGGGCCTCACTGAGACCCACGCTTGGATGAGCGGCCACGTGCAGCGCTCCCAAGGGGGAGCTTCATGATGGCGACCTTCTCGCCGCACGTCGTGTTCGTGCTTGGACAATGGGCACGTGGCGGCACCGAACTGCAGTCGCTAGCCCTAGTGCGCGCGCTGGCGGAGCGTGGCCTCAGGGTTGCTTTGGTCGTGGTCGAGGGCGAAATGCCCGTTGCTATCCCCGGTGTACCCGCCATCTGCCTGGGCGGCAGGCGCGGTCTCTGGGGGCCGCTGTCCTTGGCCTGTGCCGTGGTGCGGCTCCGCCGCTATCTCCGTCGCGCCCGGCCACTGATCGTTCATTCGGCGTTGGCCCGTGGGTACGTCCTGACGGCGTGCGCCGTTGCGCGAGGCTCCGGTCCGCGGACCGTGTCGTGGCGACGCAACGAGGGTACCCACCTGCGGGGTCGCGGGCGCCTTGCTCGGGCTGTCGAGCGCTGGGCCGCGCAGCGCACAGATGTGGTGGTGGCGAACTCTGAATCCGTGCGGGACTACTGGCGCACCGTCGTGGGGGACTCCGTCGACATCCAGGTGATTCCGAACACCATTGACGACAGGTTCTTCACCGGTGCCGGTGCCGGTGCAGGTGCCGCGGACCGGCCTGGGCGAGCGGTCCTGGTCAGCGTCGGAGCCCTCAAGCCGGTCAAGGCGCACGAGACAATCTTGGCCGCCTGCGCGCTGCTGCGCGGCGGCGACCGCGACGCTGAGGTTGTTCTGGTCGGTGACGGCTCCCGCCGGGAGGCCTTGATAGCGCAGGCGCAAGCAGAGGGCGTGCCGCTCCGGGTCACCGGGGTGGTCGACGACGTCCTGCCGTGGCTGCGCGAGGCCACCGTCTACGTTCACTCGTCGACCAGCGAGGGCGTCAGCAACGCGATCATGGAGGCGATGGCCGCGGGTCTCCCCGTTGTTGTGCCGGAGATCCCCGGAATGTCCGACTTGGTCGGGGAGGCAGCGGTCCGCTACCCCGCGGGCTCGGTGAAGCGGCTCGCGGACGAACTCGGCGTATTGCTTGACCAGCCGGACTCCCGACAGGCACTCGGCCGTGAGGCCAGGGCGCGGATGTCCGGGCGACGGTCCGCAGCTGTGGTCGACCACTACATCGCCGTGTACGGCCTGGGGAACTTGTGTGCGGCATAGCTGGAATCGTTGCCCCAGCGTCCGACGTGCGGGATGGATTGGTCCGGCAGATGGTGGCTTCTATCCATCACCGGGGACCTGACGAGGGCGGCCTGCACGAGGACGGCCATGTCGCGCTCGGGATCCGGCGCTTGGCGATCCAGGACGTCCTTCATGGACAGCAGCCTGTATACGATGAGAGTCGGCGAATCGTCGCTACCTTGAACGGCGAACTCTACAACGTAGAGGAGCTCCGGCAACTGCTGCTGGCTCGTGGGCACACGTTGGCGAGCGCCAGCGACACCGAGTGCATCCCGCACCTATTCGAAGAGTTTGGCCCTGGCTTCGTCTCCCAGCTCCGCGGCATGTTCGCGATCGCCGTCTGGGATTCCAATACCCGCACCTTCTACCTCTACCGAGACCGACTGGGCAAAAAGCCGTTGGTCTACCGGCACGAGAGAGGATCGCTCTCCTACGCGTCCGAACTGAAGGCGCTGTTGGTCGACCCCAGCCTGTCACGCGAGGTCGACCCCGTGGCCATCAGCCACTACCTCACCTTCCAGTACGTACCAGCGCCGTGGACAGCCCTAGGTGCCGTCCGCAAACTCCCGCCTGGTTCGATGGCAACCCTCCGCGACGGCGAGCTGGCGATCGAGCGGTACTGGGATTTGGAATACGCCCCACGGGGGACTCATGAGCCGCGCAGCGATGCCGAACTCGTGGCTGAGTTCCGCGAGAAATTTGTGGAGTCGGTGCGACTGCGGCTGCTCAGCGAGCGCCCGCTTGGAGCCTTCCTGTCCGGGGGCCTCGACAGCTCAGCTGTCGTGGCCGCGATGCGCGAGATCGGCGTCGCCGACCTGAAGACGTTCTCCATCGGCTTCGAGCAGGACTCGCACAATGAACTTCCGCACGCGCGTAGGGTCGCCGAACTGTTCGGCACCGACCACCACGAATTTGTGGTGTCGCCGGACGCCCTCGACATCCTGCCACGGCTGGCCCGGATGTTCGACGAGCCCTACGCCGACTCCTCCGCGATCCCGTCGTGGTACCTCGCCGAGATGGCCGGCCGCCACGTCGTGGTTGCACTGAACGGCGACGGCGGCGACGAACTGCTCGGCGGGTACTCCCGCTACAGCCGCTACCTGGCGGCCGGGACCCGGCAGCTGCCCGACTGGCTCGTGAAGCGGCTCGAGCAGGTCGGACCCCGCCTGCACCGCGCCGCCCGCGGAAACGCGCTGGTGCGCAAAGCTGGGACGGCAGCCATCCTGCTCGCCGACCGGGACCCGGCGACACGCTACGCTCGCTTCCTTTCCTACTTCAGGCCTGAGGAGAAGGCCGGCCTCTTCAGCGACGAGATGATGGCACGGTTGGCCTCGGAGCTCGGAAGCTACGCATTGGTGGAGGACCTCTGGTCGACCCACGCTGGCACCGACGACGTCAACCGGCTCCTCGCGGTGGACACCTTCAGCTACCTACCCGGTGACCTGCTGCCCAAGGTGGACATCACGACGATGTCCGTCTCGATCGAAGCCCGCAGCCCGTTTCTGGATCACACCCTGTTCGAGTGGGCCGCCGCCATTCCCGGCGCCCGCAAGATCGTCCGGGGCTCCGGCAAGCACATCCTCAAGCAGGCACTTGAGGAGTGGATGCCGCACGATCTGGTCCACCGTCGCAAACAGGGGTTCGGCGTCCCTCTCGCCGAGTGGCTCCGGGGCCCGCTCCGCGACCTGACGTACGACGTGCTCACAGACGCCGAGGCCGGCTCTCGCGGGTACTTCCGGCCGGACCGGGTCAAGGCGCTGGTCGACGCCCACATGGATGGACAGGACCGCGCGCCGCACGTGTATGCCCTGCTCATGCTCGAGCTCTGGCACCGGGAGGTACTCGGTGCCTAAGAGCAGGCAACGGATCCTGCTGGCGATCGGCAGCGCCCGTGCGGGCGGGGCCGAGGGGCAGATTATCCGTCTGGGTGTCGAGTTGGCCGTTCGCGGCCACTCGGTCCGTTTCGTCTTCAGCGAGGCGGGCGGTGTCCTAACTCAGCGCCTGGACGCTGCCGGGATCCCGTGGAGCATCGCCCGCCGCTCGGATTGGCCGAACTCCAGCACGCTGCGGCGAATCCTGGGCATCGTGAACTTGGCGCGGATCCTGGTGTCCGCCCGGCCCACGGTGGTGATGGCGTGGCTGCCTACCGCCATCTGGCCCACGCTGCTGCTGGCACGTTGGCTCACGCGGGCCACCCTGATCGCCGGGATCCGTGGCGAGATCTTCGACGACCTGCTCGGCTGGCAGCGTCGGCCGCTCCGCAGGGCCTTCGCCCGCGCCGACGCCGTGGCGATCAACAGCCCCCACCTCGAAGCGGTCGCCGCACGGTGGGGCGTACAGCGCGAACGGGTCGAGCTGGTGCCCAACGGGGTGACGCTGCCCGAGGCGGTGGCCGATCCGGGCGTCGAGCCCCCGATAGCAGTCGTGGTGGCGAACTACCGCTGGTACAAGGGGCACGACACCCTGATCGATGCCCTGGCACTCGTGTCAGCACCGGTGGTGGTGCGGCTCTGCGGGGAAGGAGACCCGACGGAGACGGCATTGAGGGCCTCGATGCTCGGTGTTGAGGAGAAGGTCGTTTTCGTTCCAGATCCCGCCGACGTGCGGGCCGAGCTGCGCTCGGCCCAGTTCGCTATCCATCCCAGCACCCAGGAAGGGTTGTCGAACGCCATCCTCGAGGAGTTGTCCACGGGTCTGCCTGTCGTGGCCGCCTCGGTGGGGGGTAATCCGCTGCTGGTCACCGATGCAACCGGTCGTCTGGTGCCGGCGTCCGACGCAGCAGCGCTCGCGGCCGCAATCGACGAGCTCGCTGGCGACGCAGCCGCCCGCGTCCTTATGGGGAAGGCTGCCCGCGCCCACGCCGCCGCCTTCGACTGGACGTCCTGTGCCACCCGGTACGAGTCCCTGATGTCGCGGGCGCCGAGCCAGTCGTGAGGTCGCTCCGCAGCTTCCTGCTCCTGTACGACCCGCGCAGCCGCCAGGCGCTCCGGATCGCCGTGTCGCTGGCCGTCGCGGTCTCGGTCGCGGACTTCGTCGCGCTCTCGGTCCTCTACCCGGTGTTCGGCACCATCCTCGGTGGCGACGACCAGAGCATGCCGGTCGCCATACCCCTCGGCCCGACTGCCCTGGTGGTGCTCGCCGTGGTCATGCTGGCCCTGCGGTCAGTCGGCGCCTTCTGGGTCCGCTACTGGTGGGGCCTGCGTGCCGCGCGAGCCGAAGTCGAGTTGGGCACGCGTGTCCTAGCCGCATACGCCTTCGCGCGGTACGAGTTCCACCTCACCTCCAACTCGACCGAGCTGATGAGTCGCTCCGTCGCGCACGTGAACATGGCGACCGCGTCCGGTCTGGTCGGCCTCGTCGCCATCGCGGCCGATGCTTCCAGTGCCCTGGCCATGACGCTCGCACTGTGGGTGGCCAGCCCGGTGGCCGCGCTCGTGATCACGGGAGTGCTCGTCATCGTCGGCGGGATTCTCGTCGCGGTGTCGTCCGGCTACATCCGGCAGCGGTCCACCGAGCTCGCCACGAGGATCTCGACCGTCTACACCCAGGTCGCGAACCTTCTGAGGGGCATCCGGGAGCTCACCGTAGCCAACGGTCGTTCAGCCGCTCTGAGGTCGGTCGAGTCGGCCCGCATGGAGATGGCCGCGACCCAGCGGAAGGTGCTGATCCTCAACGAGGTGCCCCGGCTCTTGCTCGACCTGGTCCTGTATGGCGGCATCCTGGTCGCTCTGGTCTGGACACTCGGTGCGAGCGACCCCGCCGGCGTGCTGCCGCTCGTCGCCCTCTACGTGGTCGCCGGCTTGCGGATCGTCCCCGGCGTCGGCAGGGTCCTCGGCGCGATGACCCAGGTCCGCAGCGGGATGGAGGTCGGCATCCTCCTCGAGCACGAGCTCGCCGGCCTCGGGCGTGGCCCGGTCGCCGAGGTGCAGCCGGAGCCGCTCCCTCGGGGTGACCTCGAAATCCGTGGCCTAGTCTTTGCGTATGGCGACGACGATCCCGTCTTGCGAGGTGTGGATCTGTGCGTCGCAGCTGGAGAGATGGTGGGTCTCGTCGGCCCGTCGGGTGGCGGCAAGACGACGTTGTTGTCTATCGTCCTAGGCCTGCTCCCGCCCGGAGCGGGACGCATCACCTACGGCTCGGAGCCGGTGCAGCAGGCGGATCCGCACTGGTTCGCCACAGTTGCCTACGTCCCGCAGGACGTGTATGTCCTCGACGACACCGTCGTGGCCAACGTGGCCATGGGTGACCCGGTTCCGGATCCGGACCGAGTCTGCACCGCCCTGGCCCGGGCCAAACTTCTGGACGTGGTCCAGACACTGCCCGACGGCCCGCAAACCCGGCTCCGCGAGGGCGGCGCGAGACTGAGCGCCGGCCAGCGACAGCGGCTGGGCATCGCGCGGGCGCTCTACCGGGACGCCAAGGTGCTCCTCCTCGACGAGCCGACTGCGTCGCTCGACAACGAGACCGAGGGCCAAGTCGTGGAAACATTGCTCAACCTGAAGGGTGAGGTCACGCTGATTGTTGTGGCGCACCGGTTGAGCACGATCGAGCGCGCCGACCGCGTGCTGCGCCTCTCCGATGGAAGGCTCGTCGATGCGTAGCGAGCTCCGTACGATCGCGAACGTCGCGGCCGCCGTGCTGAGCTCGGTGGTAGTAGGCCAGGCGGCGGCGGGAGTACCACTGGCCGCGCGCCTGACGGCCGTGCTCGTCTTCTGCGGTCTCGCCTTGGCCGTGGTGGTTCGTCCCGCGCTCGCGGTGCACGTGGCGTTGGCGGTGCTGGTGCTGGAGTTGCTCATCCCGACCTGGTTGTTGCGCGTTGCCGCCACACTCCTCCTCCTCGGGGGAGTGTTCGCGGCTTGGCGCGCAGCCAAGCGCGTCCAACGCATCGCCGCGACACTCCTCCTGGCCCTCACCGGGTGGGTATCTCTGTTCGGTGTCATCCTGGCGCCCCCGGCGCTGCAGCAGCAAGGCATCGCAATCGCGTTCCTGTTCGCCGGTGCACTGGCCGCCTGCGCTGTGGTTTCGGCGCCGTCGGCGGGGCACATCGTGCTGAACCTCGGCTGCTGGGGACTCGTCACCGCCGCCTGGGTCCTCAGCCACCCGGGTGAGCTCGCGGCCCGCAGCGGGGACATCTTCGCCGGGGAGAACGCCGACGGCCTCGGCATGCTGATCGCCATCGGCGCAGTCGCGCTGGTCGGCTACGCGCTCGAGAGGAGGCGGTCCCTGCTTCCGCTCGCAGCGCTGGGCGCGGTCATCTCGTTCCAGGCTCTGGTGGTCACGGCATCCCGAGGGGCCCTGCTCGCATTTGCCGTGGGGCTGATCATGGCCGCCTTCGCGTCCTCGTGGGTGCACAGCCCACCCAAGGTGATCGCCATCGGTGTGTTCGCGTTGCCGGCTCTCTGGCTCGGCGCCGAGTGGGCTGCCTTTGGGTTCCTCGAGGCCTCGGGCCGCGACATCGTCGTGCAGCATGGCTTCGACCTGCGTTCCCGCCTGGCGCGTTTCGCCTGGGAGCAGGCCCTCGACCATCCGCTCACCGGAATCGGCGTCGGACGTCTCGAGGAGCTCGGCACCAGTACGGGCGGCGTCGGCGTGGCCGCGAGTGCCCACAACACGTTCCTGGGCCTGCTGGCCGCCGCCGGCTTCCCGGCGCTGTTCCTGCTCGTCGCAGTGATGCTGATCGCGGCTAGGAGGGCGATGCAGGCGACCCCGCGGCTGGGCCTCGCCCTGCTGGTGGCCGTGACGGGCGCCGGGCTCTCGATCGAGTGGTGGGCTTCCAGCCGTCTCGCCCCCCTGTTCATGCTGTGCGTCGCTCTGTGCATCTTCGAGGAGCAACCTGCCCGGGAGTACTCCGTCGGTGCCGAGGACCCTCAGTACCCGGCCCCGTCCACCCGCACGGGTGACAGTATGTCCGAGCGCTGACGACTGAGAACTCGCCCCGGTACACTCAGCGGCCCGGCCGTGCGCATCATCGGCGAGTTGGGATCTGGCGGACCTTCCACGACCTTTGGGCTCGTCGGCAACGACCGCCTAGCCTTTCGACTGGACAGGAGCCTCGGCCGTCGCTCACGCTGAAGGTCCTGCGCCGCGACGGTGTTCTGTGGTACGCCGCTAGTACGGTGGGCGCACGTGGGCAAGTTCTCGGTGATTGAATCTCATCCACACGACTCAGGGGCCATGGCATGGCGACGTGCCCTGGACCGAGGTCCGGTAGACCGCGACGGAAGCACCGAGCGTGGCCGCGATGACAAGCAGCGCGCCGATGGCACCGAGCCAGGTGGGGATCTCGCTCATGTGTTTAGCCCTCCCGAGATGTGGTGGCGAGCAAGCCGACCGACAGGATCACCAGCGGCAGGTGCAGGCGTTGACGCATCGTGCCTCCTGGTTTTCTTGGCGTGGGGGTGCGTGTGCTTACCCGGCGGGGGGCTGAGGTCGCGAGCGGTCCACGGTCGTTTTGATCTAGGGTGACTTCCGTGGCGAGCCCGTGAGTCGTCGCCTAGGCTGTGGCACGTGGCCTTCTCCCTCGGACAGCTTCGTGACGCCAACCGAGCCGCAGCGCGCGGCTGGACACCCGAGCAGGAGGAGCAGACGTTCCAAGACCTTGCGGCCCGTTACGCGGCGACGGCGCTCGAGTCGCGGACCGAGGAAGACATCGCAAACTTCCGCCGCTGGCTGGACATGGACGTGAAGGTCTCTGGCAAGACCGGCGGTCGTGCGCTCGACCTAGGCGCCGGCGAGGGGCGATCGACGCAGCGGCTCCGAGAGCTCGGCTTCGACGCGATCGGCGTCGAACGCTCGCCCGTTGTGGCCGCGCGCGCACCCGAGGGCCTCGTGATTGTCGGTGACGCCCAGGACATCCCGGTCGAGGACGCGAGCATGGATCTGGTGATCTGCAACTCGTTGGTCGAGCACGTCCTTGACCCCGATCGGGTTCTCCGGGAGCTGCGCCGGGTCCTCACGCCGGGCGGGGTGTGCATCCTGCACACGACCAACCGCATGCATTGGCAGACCGGCGAGATCAACTTCCCCATTTTCCAGTGGCTCCCCGCCCGTGTCCGCGCCATCATCTGGCACATGAGCGGCCGCACGCACATCTCGCCGCACTATTTCACGTACAGCGGCCTGACTAAACGGGCCGAGGCCGTGGGCTTCCGGGTTACGTCCCCCCTGACCGTGCGAGGGACAGTGCAGCACGGGGGCTGGAAGGGTCTTCTGGTCCGGCTGGCGTATGGCACGCCGGTCGGGCGCTTCGCGCTGTGCGTCCGGTTCGGTGTGGTGGAGCTGCACCTGTGGGCGCCCGACGGCACGCGACGGTGACGGTTATGGTCGGGGTGGTGTTGCCGAGCGGTCCACGGTCGTTTTGATCTAGGGTGTCGGCCATGCCTGCGGTCGTTGAGCCCGGTCAGTCGATGATCGGCACAGTGGAGCCAATACTCGAGAAGCACGGACTCTCTCGGGACTGGAAGATCCTGGACTTCGGCTGCGGAGTTGGCCGACACACCCGCGACTTCCGTGCCGCCGGCTACGACGTAGAGGGCGTTGACCGCCCCTACCCCGGTCTGCGGGAGGAACTCGACGCACTCCCTGACGGCGGTGTGGGCGTCCACCTATCCACCGAGGACGGCGAACTCCCATTCCCGGCCAACCACTTCGATCTTGTTTTCTCTACGTCCGTTTTCGAGCACGTCCAGGACTACGACGGAGCTATCTCCGAGATCGCCCGCGTCACCAAGCCGGGCGGCTGGGGACTGCACGTCTTCCCCGCCCGCTGGCGCCCGATCGAGTCACACATCTACGTGCCATTCGGCGCCCGGTTCCAGAGCAAGGCGTGGTATCGGCTGTGGGCTCAGACGGGCATCCGCAACCAGTTCCAGCAGGACATGACGGCGGCGCAGACGGCCCGCAACAACGCCGAGTACGCACGGACCGGGCTGGCGTATCCCACGACCAAGCAGGTCCGGCTGGCCTTCCAGAAGCACTTCGGGCATGTGGCGTTCGCCGAGCGCGACTTCATCGAGGCCACGGCGGAAGTGAGCCGGGTGTCCCGGCAGGCGATGAAGCTGCGATCTGTGCCCGGCGTCGGGCACGCTTACCGATGGACGCACAACCGCGTCGTGACGGTCCAGAAGGTCTTCTAGGCCACGCCGACGAGGATGAACGAGAACAAGGTCCCCGGGGTGGCGGCGGGGGTCGCAGTGGCCGGGAGGGGCATGGCGCTGTTCCCGTGGTGAGACACACCCTTGGAGAGGTCGCTGGTGAAGGCTCCGACAGGGCCGCGGTAGACCGTCGCCGTGGTATTATCGGCGACCAACGCGATCCAACCGCCCTCCTCGATGTACACCGGGGCAGTGAGTAACCTCGGCATACCCCGCTACAGGACAGGCCACCGACCCGCTCGTCGCCTTCCGGGCGGACGGCCGGGCGACGCGGCCCACAGAGCCGTTGTTGGAGTAGACGCCAACACAGGTGTTACCACTCGATGTGCCGACGTGAAGACCGATCTTGCTGATGTAACCGCGGGATCGGGCGCGCAGGTAGACCGCCTGGTTGGCGTTGAAGGCCGCCGGTCTTCCCGGCACCGCCCGCGGCCGCGTCGTACTGCGCGCGGAGACGGTCAGCCGCCTCCTGGCTGAGCTGCCCAGGGTGGACGAGCGCGGTCCCCGGGCTTGCACCGTTCTGCCAGAACGACGACGTCGCCGTGCGTGCACTCCACTCGTTCTCCAGCGTCGCGCGTAGCGGCTCGAGCGGCGACAGGCCACGTCAGGCTGTCCGGGTGGAACGAGCGGAACGACACAAGGTCGGCCGCGGGGACGGACGTCCAAACGGACATCGACAAGGGCGAGCGCTTCGCGTTCGGGGAGACTGGAGGCAGTTCCTCGATCTCGTCGACGAGGAGCGAATCAGTGCGGCCGTTGCCGCACTACAGGAGTTCCTCGGTGTCGAGAGTCTCGCCGGGCGACGTTTCGTCGACGTGGGGTCGGGCAGTGGCCTCTCGAGCCTGGCCGCACGTCGTCTGGGCGCCTCGGTCGTGTCGTTCGACTTCGATCCAGAGTCCGTCGCCTGCACGCGTGAGCTGCGCCGGCGCCACGACCCGGATGGCGACTGGCGGGTCGAGGAAGGCTCGGTCCTCGACCGGGAGTACATCGACTCGCTGGGTCAGTTCGGTGTCGTCTACTCGTGGGGCGTTCTACACCACACCGGTGACCTCTGGGCCGCGCTCGACACCGCGATCCGGCTCGTGGCCCAGGACGGCCTCCTGTGGGTGGCTCTCTACAACGACCAAGGTCAGCCTTCGCGCGTCTGGGCCAGGGTGAAGCGCTCGTACAACGTTGGTGGCCCCTGGGCTCGTCGCGCCCTCCTGTCGGGCTCGTCGGCTTACTTCACCCTTCGTGGCGCCCCCCGTCTCGTGGTGCGAAAGGTTGCGGGCAGGCCGGTGTCGCCGCGCCCGCGGGGCACGGATCGTCGCCGCGACCTCGTTGACTGGGTTGGCGGCTGGCCGTTCGAGGTGTCGAAGCCCGAACAGGTGCTGGCGGCCTGCCGGGCACGCGGCCTCGAGATGAGGAACCTGAGGACTGTCGGCGGTAGGGGAGGCAACAACGAGTACCTGTTCAGCCGTTAGCCCACACGTCCGCGAGATCTCGCGCGGACACGACCCGGTGGCCGTTTCGGCGCAGCGCGCGGTAGGACGCCCAGTCCGGCTGGGAGTGGTACGAGCGGACCGAGAGATCCTGCTCGGTGCCGGGATCCGAGGCCTCTGCTGCCGCGATCGCTTCGCGCAGGAGGCCCGAGCCCGCGTACGCGAGCCGAGCGAAGAGCCCGAGCGCACTCTCGCCGCGCCGCACCATCAGGCGCCGCTGCCCAAGGATGCGACCCTCGTCGAACTCAGAAGTCAGGTAGTGGACGCTGATGCCGGTCTCCTCCTCCCCACCGGCGAGGATCCAGTAGTACGGCGCCAGTCCGGCGTACGACGGCAGCAACGAGGAGTGGATGTTGACACCCCCCAGCCGTGGCTCCGTGAAGGAGGCCTCCGGCAGCCGCTGGGGGCATGAGACGGAGACCAACAGGTCGGTCTTCCATGCCCTGACGTGCTCGAGGAACCGAGGGTCACTGACGTGGTCGACGTGCACCGTCGGGATGGAGTGGCCTCCCGCGAGTCCGCTCACGCTCGCGGAGCGGCGCCCGCCCGCGGCCAGCCGGGCGGAGACCAAGTGCACGGACTTGCCCATGACGTAGGGAAAGCAGGCGGACCTGGCGACAGATCGCCAGGCCCGCATGCCGGTGCGGCCCGTGTAGTCTCCGTCAACGACCACGATCCCCGCGATCGACGCTGGGCGGGTGTCGAACAGGTCAGCGAGGATGCGAGCGGCGAAGTAGTTGCCGTTCGTGACTACGGTGAGACGCGACATTCGCGGACGTTCTTGGCGTCGGATGGTTCTCCGTGAAGGTGCACACGAAGGCTGTTCCCAGTGACCTTCTGAATCACCTCGACATCGCGGATCGCGCTGAGAGGGATCGTTCTGGGCGAGGCGGCCTTGCGATCGCTGTGGAGGCTCCACTTGTCTGGCCACGTCAAGACCACGGCTTCGTCGCGCAGGTCGATTGAGCCGGAACCGCCGTCAAGTCTCGCGACCTGGATTCCCGAAATGTCAGCATTGTCGGAGCGGGTCGCCGTTGTTTCCGCCGTTGATTGGCGATCGGACGTCCACTGGCTTCCATCCCAATAGCGAAGCATCGCCTGGTCGTCTGGATCCCGATACCAGCCTGCCGGGGCCGCCACAGTTGACTCCTCTCACGAGATCCGCCGTTTGAGCACCCAGGCTATTCCTAGTCCGTTCACGGGGGACCCGAGGGCCAGCCATGATCCTGTCAGTCTGATCTGGCCCCACTGTGACGGTGCACAACTCTCGTTGTTCGAAGAGCGCGACGGGTGGCGTTATCAGGCCTTCATCACCAACACCACGACTGGACAACTGGCGTTCCTCGAAGCCCGGCACCGAGCCCACGCCCGAGTCGAGGACCGCATCGGGCACGCCAAAGACACCGGCTGAGCCGATTCCCGTCCCGGGAGTTCACGATCAACCAGACCTGGCTGATGCTCACCCAGGGGGCTTGTCAGCGTTCCTGTGTAAGGGCCTGACCTGGTTGTGATGTTAGGCGTTGTCCAGGCGTCCTGGGAACATGACGTCGAACTGGTTCATGGCGACCTTCCAGTTGTAGTTCGAGCGGCCCCCGCGGCCGGCTCTGGTGGTGCGTCCCATCTCACGGCAGCCGAGGTAGAGCAGCTTGATCAAGGCGTCGTCGGTCGGGAAGTGTCCGCGGGTCTTGGTGATCTTGCGCAGCTGGTAGTTGATCGACTCGATCATGTTGGTGGTGTAGATGACCTTGCGGACCTCGGGGGGGAACGCGAAGAACGGGATGACCTGCTCCCAGGCGGCCTCCCACTGCCGTTTGATCGCCGGGTACTGCCGGCCGACCTCGGAGTCGGTCCACGCGTCCAGGGCATCGCGGGCGGCCTGCTCGGTGGGAGCGCCGTAGATGAGCTTCAGTTGGGCGGCGACGCGCTTGCGGTCCTTGTAGTTGACCCACCGCAGGCTGGCGCGGGTCAGGTGCACGATGCAGGTCTGCACGACCGCGTCGGGCCAGACCGACTCGATCGCGGCGGGCAGGCCGGTCAGGCCGTCACAGACCACGATGAGGACGTCCTCGACGCCGCGGGCCTTGAGGTCGTTCATCACCCGCAGCCAGAACTTGGCGCCCTCGGTGTGCTCGACCCAGATCCCCAGGACCTCCTTCTTGCCGTCGACACCGACACCGACGGCCAGGTGGGCGGCCTTGTTCTTCACCGTGCCCTGGTCGCGGACCTTGCACACGATCGCGTCGAGGAAGATCACCGGCCACACCGGGTCCAGCGGGCGCGCCTGCCACTCGCGGACCTCCTCGAGGATCGCGTCGGTGATCTTGGAGATCAGGTCCGCAGAGACCTCGATCTCGTAGATGTCGGCCAGGTGGGACTGGATGTCGCGCACCGTCATGCCGCGGGCGCAGAGGCCGATCACGATCTTGTCGATGCCGTCCAGGCGCCGCTGACCCTTGCCGACGACCTTAGGGGCGAAGGCGCCGGCCCGGTCCCGGGGGACCTCCAGGTCGACCGTCCCCGCCTCAGTCAGCAGCCTCTTGGGCGTGTAGCCGTTGCGGCTGTTCCCGGTCCCGTTCCCGGCCGGGTCACCCACCTCATAGCCAAGGTGATCGGTCAGCTCCTCAGCCAACGCCCGCTCCAAGACGGTCTTGGTCATCTGCCGCAGCAGGCCACCCTCGCCTAACAGCTCGACGCCCTGCTCGCGAGCCTGCTCAATCAGCGCATCAGCCTGCTCAGGATCCAGGAACTGGGGCCCTTCAGGCTCTCGTCGGGGTCGTCCCACCTCGACAGTTTCCAGCACTTCCTCCATGACGTGACTCCTCTCTCGAACCGCCCTTGCGATTCAGGTTGGAGGTCACGCCCTTACACAGACGATCTGACACGCCCCACCCAGATCGCCGCCGACTTGACCGCCTGGACCAGGCTCCTCGCCTGCACCGGGGACGCCGTCGTCCTCGCCACCTGTGAACCGAAGGCACTGCGCTACCGGTTCCTCCACGTCCCCGTCCGACTCACCCACAGCGCACCAAGACGACGACTCCGCATTCCCGAGACCTGGCCCTGGGCGACCGCGATCGTCGCGGTCTTCGCCAACATCGCCGCGATCCCACAACCCGCCTGAGCGACCGTCCATCTACGACCCGAGGAACCCGGAGAACCGCAGCCCGGCAGCGCCAGCCGGCAAAACGTCGTACCCGCGGCCATCCTGCTCGCCCACCAGCAGATCACCCAGCCACGCCACCGCGCTGACCCATCTCATGAAAGACCGAGGCTAGACACGCACTTCCGTGCTTCTACGCGCCGACAACCCACGAAGCCGTGAACGATACGGGCTGATCCGCGCACTCATCCTCGACCCCCCGCGACTACCAGCCCCGCGGACTCCCGTCGAGGCCCGCGAAAACCCAAAAAGTTAAACGATGTTCCCGAGACACCACACGAGCCCGCGAGCACGACTCGAACCCCTCACCCGACGACCATACGCTGGTAGATCTCGGTGGTTGCCTTGGACTGGTTCAGCGTGTAGAAGTGCAGGCTCGGCGCCCCTCCATCGATGAGTCTTCGGCACAGGTCATGCGCTATCTGGACGCCTTCGCGTCTCACCTCTTCCTCCGTGGCGCAATCCGCGATTCGTCGGGCGATGTCATCGGGGATCGAGCATCCTGACAGCTCGGCAAACTTCGTGATCTGCGCGGCGTTCGTGATCGGCATGACACCGGGGATGATCATCAGCTCCGAACCTCGAGAGCGGACGTGCTCCACCAGCCTGAAGTAGTCCGCGGCCCTGAAGAACATCTGCGTCACTGCGAACGATGCACCCGCCTCTTCCTTCTGCACCAACAGGGCAGCCTCAGCCTCGATATCCCAGCCGCCGGGGCGCCCCTCCGGGAATGCCGCCACTCCCACCTCGAAGTCACCGACTTCCATGACCAGACGCACCAGGTCACAAGCGCGGTCGACCCCCTGCGGCGTCGGGACCCACTCACCCCTACCGGGCG